>Ga0315273_10000009_pt1 | contig 173914 bp, 155 predicted proteins | sample YL17G02_0_MG_FD_205753 | JGI IMG/M metagenome (GOLD analysis project Ga0315273, IMG submission 205753) | Sediment microbial communities from Yellowstone Lake, YNP, Wyoming, USA - YL17G02_0 | ecosystem: Environmental > Aquatic > Freshwater > Lake > Sediment | place: USA: Wyoming | collected... | reverse complement strand
TTCGGAGCAGATGGACTTACTTCCACCATGAAGAAAGGATCTTGCATTTTCTTGACCGCGACGATTGGCAGGAGACCGGCCATGGAGATCGACGAGGGGCTTGTGGATGCAGGAATCAATATGATAGATTGCTGTGTCTCCGGCGGACTACCCGGCGCACACAACGGCACACTGACACTAATGGCCGCTGGAAAACACGAAGTTTACGATGATATGTCGGATGTTATGGCTGCGATTGCTACAAATCCGAATTACGTTGGGTCCGAACCCGGGCAGGGACAGGTTGTCAAATCCTGCCTTCAAGCGCTTATTGCCACGGAGTTTACTACTACCTTTGAGTTAATGACCATGGGCGCAAAAGCAGGTGTGGATCCTGAAGTTCTGCTAAATGTTATCAGCACATCTGGCGCCGGATGTGGTGTTTTTAAGAACTGTGTTCCTTTGATTATGGACAGAAAGTTCGTGAATACCGGTTCGGCTATCACAACTATGAATAAAGATATCGGTATTACCATGGCGCTTGCACGCGATCTCGGGTGCTTTATGCCCACCACGGCGGCGGCTCGCGAGGTGTTCCAGGCAGGCATCAGCAAATATCCCGACGAAGACAACTGGGCATGTATAAAAATCTATGAGGATATTGCCAGCACAAAAGTCGAGCGCAAAAAATAATGATAGCGGGGCCTGCTTAGTAGCTAAATATACGCAGGAATCATTGGAATCGGCATGGTCGGCATAATCCATACGAAGAATATCATGCGCCACATCGATGGTATGACCATCAAGAGGGTTGTTGATACTTTCCCAGATGCCGCGGAGATCTGGCCATACTGGACAACGATGAGTTTTCTAGGATTTGAGATCCAAAATCGTGTCACAACAATCTTAACACCTTCTCAACTTAGTATTACCCCTATATACAGTATCCCCTTGGGGGGACCAGTTCGAACGGCTAATACTTTGTGAGAGGTTTTCCCCGGATTGAATCCGGGTTATATGTTCCTGTCACTAAAATGCCATAAGCCAGCTTTTAGGTTGAAAACATGCGCCAAAAGCGGTAGGACTGCCAGTTACCCGACAACTCCCGCACAGATCCCAGCGTGCGGATTTTTCGCACCGGGCTCTTCAGAAGTACTCGCTTCCGCAAGGTATTCAAGCCATTATAGACGCCGTACTCATCGTATTATAGCGCTTGGGGCGTTAGGTGATATATGGTTTCACTATCCCAAATTGCTCAATCAGTTGTGAAAATCCGGCCCAATGGTAATTACCACATTGGCTGCGTAGGTTCAAATATTTCATCAGCAGCCTCATGGCTTTGTAGAAGAACAACATCAGGCTGGAGAAATTGCCGATTACTCCGTAGTAATTGAAATAGCCTCGAAGCTTGGCATTCAACCGCTTGAACAACTCTGGCAACCGTAAGTGCCGGTTCGACTTGCACCACTCATTGAAGCGTTTCAGCGAACTTCTCAGGTTCTTGCGGGCTGTGCGTCGCTTTACGTTCGGCTTGCCTGTCCGATCTTTTCCCCAGCGAAACTCAAACCCCAAGCAGTCAAAACTGGTTTTGCCTGGCCTAATTATTGGGCTGAACGAAATTACCCGAGTTTTCTCTTCAGATAATTCCAGGCCAAACTTTCCCAAGCGTTTCCCCAAGACTTCATAAAACCGTTGAGCGTCTTCCTGTTTCTCGAAAGCACAGACGAAATCATCTACATACCTGATGAGGCACGCTTCCCCGCTACATTGCGGGATTACCATTTTCTGAAACCACAAGTCCAGTGCATAGTGCAGATACACATTGGCGAGGATGGGAGAAACTATCCCACCCTGCGGTGTACCCGTTACCGGGTGCAACACCTTTCCATCATTGTCCAGCACTCCTGCCTTCAGCCACTTCTTGATAAGCCATAAAAGCGCTTTGTCGTCTATCCGTTCCGCCAGCATCTTGAGCAACCAACCATGGTCGAGATGGTCAAAGAAACCCTAGATGTCTGCTTCGACCACATAGTGATACTTTCCAAATTGTAGTTTGACAGTGAGTGTATCCACTGCGTCGAGCGCCCCGATGTTTGGTCGGTATCCATAACTACAATGGAAAAAGTCTTGCTCATAGATCGCTTCCAGGATGCGTTTGACGGCCAGTTGCAGCAGCTTATCCTGTGTGGCCGGTATCCCCAACGGGCGGAATTTGCCATTCCCTTTCGGAATGTACCGCCTGCGGACGAGTTTGGCTCGGTATCGCTTCTGTTTCAGACCCTCCACCAACTGGTGAATATTCTCTTCAAGTTTCTGCTCATAATCTTTCGCACTTACCCGGTCTACGTCATAGGCGAGTTCCTTCCGGATGTGCTGCCAACTATCTTTTAGCATCTCCTCGTTGAGCATCCCATTCAAATTGCGAAACCGATAGCCCGGCTGGGCTGACAGCCTTTTCTGCTATCGCTTGCAGTGAGGTTTGCACGCTTGCTTCCCGACCCTGCATGTCCGGTTTGTGTTCTCCTTTGCAAGCTACGTACTTCTGTCAGCCCCTTCCCCGTATGGACGGTTTTCCCGTCCTCTGAGTACAATGAGCTAATCTGACTGACTCCCGCTGGCCTTCAGCCTTCCTACTGATGTTTCGGTTTGGCTTACCTGTTCGTCTACTGCCGATGTAGAACCCTAGCAAGTAGGCTTCTCAGGAACCATGCGGGCCTCCCAAGTTCTTGACGCTTCTCTCAACACATGCCACGCTCTTGGGCGGACCCCGGCAGACCCTCGGAATGCTCACCAAACCGCATTCTCTGTGTTGGCTTCTGGGCCGTTAACACCATCGCCATCTGCATTAGGATGGTTTACACCATCACGCCAATTCACGGGGCTGTATCAAGCTTTAGGAAATGCGGATTTCCCTGTGGCCTATGTCGTTCCCTGTGTACGCTTCAATTGTGTCGTTCGGCTTATGCCTCCTCTACAACTTCAACACTCGGTATGAATGGTTGGTTAGGTCTTATTCACCAGGGACTTTCACCCTGGAAGAAGCGCCAAGCTTCGCTTGGCGCACTAACGGTTTGGCTCAGCAGCAGCGACGCAGGCGAAGCTTCCACTGTCTTCTTCTGCTCGGCCATTTGAGCTCATTTTTGTTGAATGATATTACATATTTGGCCGAGAAGTGTCTCTTAACTTTTACCCTAACTGTGTCTCAAATGCTCCGACACGGAACAAGGTTGTCTTGTTCCTTTTAATATTTCAAACGAGCGCTTTGTTTTTGGCTTGATCTTCACTTTTACCAGGCTAAACGCACTCGGCCTGTTCCTGGCTTTTGTGACTCTAGTCCTCATGATTGGCGCGTTATTCTGGGCATTCATTTATTATCAAACTTATCCCATTGTCCAGGAAAAGATGAGGGGGTTCTTGGGGGCAACTGTCAATCAATACTCCAGGACAACTGGTACAATCATTGGGGGCAGGTCAACTCTGGCACAATTTTTTCGTCCGATCTTGGGACAAAAAGGGAACGCATGAGCAATAAGGTAATCTTGACCAATATTTCGGTGTACAGTCTGGCCCATGCGTTGGTGGACGCCACTGGTGCCGCAACCCTTTTCGCCATCGTTGCTCTCGGCCAGGGTGATCCTCATAATCTATTCCAACTTATTATCATATACGATGTCATCGCATTTTCCACACAACCCGTTCTTGGTCTATTGGTCGATAAATTCAAAGTGCCCGCGCAGGCGGCTGCATTGGGGATGTTGCTGGTCGCGGCATCTACACTTTTGATGCAGACCCCCTTTTTAGCAATTGTGGTTGCTGGAATCGGAAATGCGATCTTCCACGTTGGGGGAGGAGTAGTCAGCCTGAATCTTGCTCCCGGAAAGGCGACTTTGCCGGGAATCTATGTCGCTCCCGGGGCGCTGGGGTTGATGATCGGAACGTTGATCGGCAAGAGCGGGGATTTTATCGCCTGGCCATTCATCCTGTTGTTGCTGGGTTCAGCGGCGCTGATCCTGATGATCCCCAGGCTGGAAATCGCCGCCTCCCGCGAATTACCCGGAAACCTTCGATGGTTCGAAACCGTGATCTTACTGCTGCTAGTTTCGGTTGCGATCCGGAGCATTGTAGGGCTGAGTCTGGTCTTGCCGTGGAAGTCGGATCCTGTTCTGCTTGTTGCCCTGACACTGGCCGTCGTACTGGGGAAGGCGTTGGGCGGGATCCTGGGTGACAGATTCGGGTGGGCCGCCGTCGCGGTGTCCGGGCTGGTGATCTCGGCTCCATTGCTCGCATTCTTCGCTCCAATCCCGGCCATTGCCATCGCGGGTATTTTTTTGTTCAACTTGAGCATGCCGATCACGCTTGTCTGCCTCGCCGAAATGCTGCCTGGAAAAGGCGGTTTTGCTTTCGGGTTGACGACGCTGGCCCTGATCCTGGGTGCCCTGCCCACGTTTACGCCGCTTCGCACCTTGACCGGCCAGCAGATTTTCGTCTTTGCTTCTATTCTCGTTTCTGTCGCTACTTTGTATGTTGGGCTGCGATTGTACAAAGGTCATTTTTGCGATCGTATGCCGCTCCGGCCGTACCGAACTCATTCTGAAGAGAAGGAATAAAGGAGAACGCCGTGAAAACTGGATTCTTGCAACTACTGGGTGTTATTCTAATCTCCGTCCTGCCAGCCCGGATCGTGAGCCTGGACATCGCGCTACCGCCAACGGACGTTGTACCGCCATCGACATTACTCCTAGGTCTGTCGCTGGGAGTGTTGGCCGCGCTTTGCGGTCTTGTCGTCGTGGTCGCCTTGGTGGCATTTTTTGTGCTCCGGGCGATCAAGAAGAACCGCGCCACCAAAGAATAATCCTGAACGGATCGCCCACATTCTGATATGCTTGGCAGATACATCCTTGCACTGTTGCTCACCCTGGCCATCGAAGGAGGGGTTGCCTGGCTACTTGGATTACGGACATGCCAGTTCTTGCTGGCGGTGGCTATGAATAACATGATCACAAATCCGGTCCTGAACCTCCTCCTCCTGGTCCTTGCCTATCTGGGCATGGAAGTGACCCTCCTGCCTGTCGTCCTCCTGGAGATCCTGGTGGTCCTTGCCGAATGGCAGCTGCTAGTGTACGTCTTTGGCGATCCTAAAGGGCGATTCTTCATCTTGTCTCTGCTGGTGAACGCAGCGTCATTTCTTGCGGGTATATTGATTTTTTGAATATAATTGTTCCGTGTCATAGCATTTGAGACACAATTAGGGTAAAAGTTAAGAGACACTGCTCAGCCAAATATGTAATATCATTCAACAAAAACGAGCTCAAATGGCTGAGAAAAAGAAGAACGTAGAAGCGACCGTGCGGAGCACACCTGCACTCCCCGGCACTGGCATGCCTGCGCAAGTGTCCGCCGGGCGACAAGCAAGAAGTATAGCGCAGAAGAGAAGGTACGGATCGTGCTGGAAGGATTGCGGGGCGAGAGCACAATCGCTGAGTTGTGCCGAAAAGAAGGGATCCATTCCAACCTGTACTACAAATGGAGCAAGGAATTTCTGGAGGCGGGGATTGAAACGTGCTCCTCCCATTCCTGCAATAATACCTCTGCCCCTGGCTTCCCTGTGTTTCGGCGTCGTCGGCTGAGGCGGCTTTCGCGAAGCATCCCCGAAGGGGGATGAGTCGTCGATGCAGGTCGCCGAAGCACATTCCTCCTGATGAAGGTCATTCTGGTATGGCATGCCACTAGGCGAGGCGGCTACAGGCCGCCACACTTGCACCCGATTTGCTTGGCAAATCGTGCGTTTGGTGCACACCTGCCCTGGCGGGCGGTGCCAGGGGTGCAGGTGTCGGCTGTTTCGACGCCATGAGGCTTCGAAGAATGAGAAGCTAGGGGCGCCTTCTGAGACGGCTACGCCGCCTGCTGAATTTACAGGTGCTGGCAGTGGAAGATTTCTAACCTCGGGTCGGGAAGGTGTCTCTTAGTGGAAACCGGGTTTTGTATCAAATGTTCTGAGGACGTACCCCCTCACCGGTCCACCTCCTTCCTATTACTTACGGGCTCCCTTCAGGAAACCCAGAACCTGCGCCCCCTTGCCTAGGCCTTTCTGGATCAAACACTGCAGCGGCAGTTTTTCCTTCAAAGCCAGACCCGCTAGTGCAACCAGCCAGACCAGGCACCACAGACCCGCCCAGAGAAGCGTCAGCGCCGGCCGCCAGACCAGCACGCCGGCCAGGGCGGCTGCCATCAGGTAGGAGAAAGCCAGCCACGTGCTCAAATGAAGGAAGTAGCGCCAGTACTAACGGGAATACACGCCCGACTCTCCGTCTCCACTGGCCCACTGGTACATTTTTTCAAGGTAGACTCCCAGGTTCTCAGGTGCGACCCATTTCACCTGGGCCTCTGGGACGAATGCCCACTTTCCCCCCAGGCGCTTCAACTCCAGGTCGAGATAGGTGGCATCGCCGGTCTTGGTTAACCATTCCGGATGGCCGCCGACCGCATCCAGGGCTTCCTTCCGCTACGCTCCACAGCGGCGAGTGAGCTTTCGCAAAGAATCACCATCCATGAGTATAACAATACGATGAGTAAGCTGACGTATTGCGTCCATCCCGCTATCGGCGACCGAACTAAGAGTTAGGCCGAGCCAAACGCCCTTCGGATATTTTTGATGGTCGTTAGGAGTTTCGTACTGGGGGATGCCTGTCTTTCCCTACAAAACCATTCCGATCACTGCCCCCACCAGTGCGCATCCGAGGTTGACGGCATCATTATTCAACCAACTCCAGCCTCGGATCTGGACGGTTTCTGTCCCGCAGGTGTGCAGTGGATGCTTTTCGGTCTCTTTCTTACATTGCGGACAACTATATATCGCCTGGACGGTCGCGCCCAGGAATGAGTCGAAAAGTGAGCCGAGCAGACCGCCGATGATGATGATCTCCAGGTTCACCCAGCGTTGGCCGGCCGGTCCGAGCAAGGCACCCGGGAGGGCAATGAATGCCGCTCCGGCGGCAGCTGCCAGCGTCCCGATGAGGGATATGGCACCGGAAGATCCGCGTTCGACCAGTCTCCAGGAGGTGATCAGATGCGGCATGGATGGACTAAGAACGCCCAGTTCGGTAGCCCATGTGTCGGCGTTGACCGCCGCCAGTGAAGCCGCGAACACCACCCAGGTCCAGGAGGCAACGGGGAAGAAGAAGTGCAGACCAGCAAATATAGAAGCAACCGCTCCGTTGGCGAGCACCTGTCCAATATCGCGGGTTCCGCCCTTGTCAAATTTTTCATTCAGGGAGGCTTTCTTTTTCCCAAACAGGCGTGTCAGGGCACTGGAGGAGACGAAAAAAGCCAGCAGGAGCACGGCCCATTTCCAACCGCCCAAGCCGAAGATGATGGTCCCTTCGAGGAAAGCACCCCAAGCTCCGGACTTGCTCAGGCTGTGAGCGCGGTAGGCGGAAAAGGCGATCAGGGTAGCCAAGAGTAAACCGAGAATAAGTTGAAGAAGCATGATTTCACCAGGATGGATGGGTGAAGGTATTCCACCCATCCGCCCTATACCGGTGTGATAACGATAAACATCACCGCGATAAGGAACAGCAACGTAGAAAACACTCCACTGACCCACAGGATGTGTGCCAGCGGACGGTGGTCGGGACGGCGGTAGAAGAAAAGCCCCGACACCCAACCGGTAAGATAGAAAAAGAGGCTGATAACCGGGAGCAGGATCAAGCCTGCGCCCGGGACTGGTTCACCCGCCACGCTGGAAGGCAGGAAGCCAAGCGGGATGCGTCCCAACGAGGGGATAATCAAAGCGACCCAGGCCAGCATGCCAATATTCAGAAACAGCCCGGCCAACCAAAGATAACGCGCCAGCATACTATCCCAGGCTTGTATCACGACAAAGCCCGGATACACCGATTGCGGCTCAGCGGGGGAGAGACTACCCATTTCGATGGCATGTTGGATACTTTGCATGAAACCGGCAATATCCTGCGGTGAAATTATAAACACCCGCCGTGACGTGGCAACCAGCAGCAGGGTTCTGGCATCCGAAGCCAGGAATTCGACCGGTCCGAGGTCCGGGTGGTGGCGGAGGCCCATGATCGCCCCCGGCAGGTGAACAAATGGCAATGACGGGGACGATGCCAAGGCTTCCATCGGGCGCACCCACTCCACCTCCGAAACCGGGATCTGCTCCACACGAAAGCCCCAGGTTAGGGTCAATTTTTCACGATCAAGACTGTAGTTGGCACGGGTCAGGGAATACAGCCAATAAGCCAGGAAAGGAAGGGGGAAGAAAGTAAATGCTGACAACAATATGTAAATTGTAAAGCGCAATCCGATTGGTTCTTTCGAGGCAAGCACAGCAAACAATGCAGTCAGGATGGTCGCCACGAAGATCAGTGTGACCTGCAATGTCAGACCTCTACGTGAAGGCGGAAAATCTGTCATATCTTATTTTAAATTACCCAGTTCTATATGGATGGTCTGGCAGAGAAAAACTCGACCTGCTCTTCGGTCACCACGCCGGAGAACAGCAGGACCAGTCCGTGGCAACCCTGGTTTTCGGTGACGGGGAAATATCCAACCCGATAGCCAAAGCGTTAGCCTTGTAAGGCTGGAGATTGATGGGCAGGAAATTTGCAAAATCGGTGAGGTCGGGGCTCGGCATGGTTGCCTTGATAACGTTGTTTTGTTCAAGGGAAGTTACGTTTTGTCTGGTTGAGCCTGATCCGGGGAGGCGGGGGTCTCAGCAGGCGCATCCAAGCCGAGGTCTACGGCATCTTCCATACGGATCTGGCCTCGCAGGAAGGCACCCTCCTCGGTAGCGAAAGCGGTCGCGATGATGTCACCCCAGACACGCCCACTGGCGCGAATTTCAACCTTCTGGGCGGTGATGTTGCCTCTAACTGCCCCGGCCACAATAACATTTACCGCCCGGATGTTTTCGCAGATCACTTTGCCAGTCTCTCCAACGACGAGCAGACCCTTCAATGCGATTTGCCCTTCAAAGGCACCCTCAACGCGCACTCCGCCAGAGCCAATAATGCTACCCTGCCAGATAACCCCAGCACCGAGCACCGAAGTGATGCGTTCCACAGTCTGCACGGTGGGGGTCGGTGTTGATCGGTTATTGCGTTTGAACATAGCTATTTACCAAAGAGAATCTGATTTTATCATCTTCGCCGCAATTGGAAGCGCCAGGGCACTGATCTCCACGGCTCAGGGACAGTATTCAACCCTACGCGTGGGCCGGTGATTATATCACTACCTGTGATAGGGGCTCCTCCTTCGATCCATAATCCTGAGCCAATATTGCACAAACTGACACTATTCAAATCCGCATCGATTCCGAGCGCCTGGGTCAACTTGGCAGGACCAGTCGTGTCGCCTCGCTGGCGGCGGGCGAAGATGATGTCTGCACCTTCAATCACAGCTATTGCCCGGATCAGCACCGCGGCGGGAAAGCCTTCCCTTTCCGTAACTGCGTTCAGCATCCAATGCATGCCATAAGTGAAGTAGACATAAGTATTCCCCGGGGGACCGAACATCGCTGCGTTTCGCTTCGTCATCCCGGACTTGGCGTGACAGCCCAAGTCCTCTTCGCCGACGTAGGCCTCGGTCTCGGTGATGATGCCGGCGAGGCGCAATCCATCCAGAATCCGCACCAGCCGAGCGCCAACCAGTTCGCGGGCGACGGTCAGGGTGGGGCGAGCGTAAAAATCAGGAGGAAGGATATTCACTGAAGAGCAACAGTGTTGAAACATGCCTACCGGCTATTTCGTGCCGTTCTTGGTCAACTCTTTCGTCCCTTTATAGCGCGCGTCCCTTTGCAGCGACAGCCGCAGTCCCTCTTCCAGGGAAATGGATGGCCTGTAATTTAATTTCTGGGCAGCCAGTGACAGGTCCGCACGAAGCCGCGAGACACCCCCGGGGGCCTGGGAGCTATAGACTATATTGGTCTGGCTGCCAGTGACATTCAGTATCAGATCCGCCAGGAAACGGATGCTCGTCTCCACCCCGGAACCGATGTTGATCACCAGCCCGTTGATATTCGGTGCGGTCGCGGCGGCGACCATGGCCGAGACCACATCGTCCACATAGACGTAATCACGTGTCTGATTGCCGTCCCCATTTACGACCAGTGTCCCATTGCGAACAGCCTGGCGCAGGAAATAAGGTACGACCGGCGGATTGGAGGCCGGCAGGTGCTGACCGGGACCGTATGCATTGAAGATGCGCAGACAGACGGTCTCAATTCCCCATAATCCCCCAATTGTGCGAATATAATATTCCGCCGCCAGTTTCGAGACCGCATACGGCGAACTCGGGCGTGGCGTCTGTCCCTCGGTCATGGGTTGAATATCCTGGTCGCCATAAATGGCACCGGAGGAAGCGAAGACAACGCGTTTAACACCTACATCCCGCATGGCTTCCATCAGGCTGACTGTCCCGCCTACGTTGACGGCATTATATTCGCGCGGGTACAGGATGGACTCAGGTACGGAGACACGTGCCGCCAGGTGGTAGACGCAGTCCACTTCCTGGAGCAAGGTCCAGAGTTTGGGGCGGTCGTTCACGTCTCCACGCGTGAAGTGTACATCCGGTGAAAGCGCCTGCGGGTCGCCAGTGGACAGGTCATCAAGGCCACGGACTTGATGACCCTCGCGAGCGAGCTGGTTTGAGATGGTTGAACCGAGGAATCCGGCTGCGCCGGTGATGAGGAAGTTCATGGCAGAGATTATAACCCGATTGCAGGTCCGGAAAGCGAATTTGAAGAGTCACACCCCGCAGGTGTTGAGGATAACAGTATGAAGGGAAAAAAGGCATTCCCCCCACCCAGTGTTCTGAATTACAATACAATCCAGCAAACCCGAATATCCCTTTTGCAATTAAATGGAGCCAATCGCATGATCAAAATGCTCTCCGGTAACGAGGCTGTCGCCCGCGGGATGTGGGAGGCAGGTGTGGTGGTGGCATCCGCTTATCCCGGTACACCCAGCACGGAAATCCTGGAAAACTTCGCCCTCTTCCCACATGTTTACGCCGAGTGGGCGCCTAACGAAAAAGTAGCCGTTGATGTCGCCGTAGGTGCAGCTTACGCCGGGCACCGGGGGATGGCCATCATGAAGCACGTTGGTCTAAACGTCGCGGTTGACTCTTTCATGTACGCTTCGATGACCGGTATGGAGGCCGGATTGGTCATCGTCACTGCCGATGACCCCGCCATGCATTCCAGCCAAAATGAACAGGATAACCGCACCTTTGCCAAGTTCGGGCGGGTCCCCTGCCTCGAGCCTTCGGATAGCCAGGAAGCCAAAGACATGGTCAGTGCTGCCTTCGAACTGAGCGAGCGCTTCGACACGCCAGTGCTGCTGCGCCTGACCACCCGCATCTGCCATTCCACCAGCTCGGTGGATCTGGGAGAACGAACCACCCCCGTCTCGGAACCGAGGCCATTCCCGCGCAAGCCGGGCAAGTACGTGATGGTACCGGGCAACGCCGTCAAGCGCCACCCGGTCATCGAGCGGCGTATCTGTGACATCGCCGCTTTTGCCGAGACCTTCCCCGATAATCGCAACGAGCCAGGTGGCCGTTCGCTGGGGATCATCACCAGCGGCGTTGCGTACCAGTACTCCAGAGAAGTGTTTCCGCAGGCGTCTATCTTGCGTCTCGGCATGACCTGGCCTCTGCCAGAAAAGATGATCCGTAAGTTCGCGAAATCTGTGAAACGGCTAATCGTCATAGAGGAACTCGACCCCTTCATCGAAGAGGCCGTGCATCTGATGGGGATCACTGTGGAGGGGAAATGCATTTTTCCGATCACTGGTGAATTCGACCCGCGGGTTGTGCGGGAATCGGCGGTTCTCGCGGGACTTCTGCCTGCCTCCGCTTCCGTGCCGCTTCCCGAAGTGGAGTTGGGCGCGTTACCTGGACGCCCACCCGTGCTTTGTCCCGGTTGCCCCCACCGACCGACATTCTACATCCTGAACAAACTCAAGGTCCCGGTCAATGGGGACATCGGCTGTTACACTCTGGCGCTTTTCCCGCCGTTGAGTGCAATCCACACATGCGGCTGTATGGGCGCGGGGATCGGCGTGGCGCATGGCGCTACCAAGGCTGGAAGTCCCGAACATCACGTGGCGGTCATCGGTGACTCGACGTTTTTCCACTCCGGAATCCCGGCTCTGATCAACGTTGTCTACAACTGCAGCCCGGTGACAACCGTCATCCTGGATAACCGTATCACAGGCATGACGGGCCACCAGGAAAATCCCGGCACAGGCCGCACGCTTCTCGGACAGGAAACTATCCGAATAGAGCTCGAACCGCTGGTGCGCGCCCTGGGCGTCCGACACGTGAAGTCGGTCGCTGGGTATGATGTGAAGGCCATCGAGAAGGCGCTGAAGGAATACGTCAAACTGGACGAGCCTACCGTGCTGGTCGTGGAAGAGCCGTGTGCGCTCATGCCCGACGTGCGCAAGCACTGGCTCCCGCTGGAAGTGTTGGAGGAGAAATGCAACGGCTGTACGCTGTGTTTCCGCATTGGCTGTCCGGCCATCCTGAAAAGTGAGGAACTGGATGAGAAAACTCAGCGGCCCAAGGCCCTGATTGACGCTGGCATGTGCACCGGCTGTGAGGTCTGTGCTGAGATCTGTCCGCGTGAGGCAATCACTTTCAGACCGGTTGAAATGGAAGGAGGTGCATCTTGATGAGGACCTTCAATTTCCTCCTGTGCGGCGTGGGTGGACAGGGCACAATTCTTGCAAGTGACGTGCTGGTCAATGTTGGCCTTGCGGCTGGATACCAGGCCAAGCAGGCGGAAGTGCACGGCATGTCGCAGCGCGGCGGGAGTGTGATCAGCCACGTCCGCTGGGGGAAATCCATTCATTCCCCGATGATAGGTGTCGGCGAGGTGGACGTGCTCCTGGCATTCGAGAAACTCGAAGCGTTACGCAACCTCAATTCCCTTCACCCAGAGGCATTGGCACTCATCAATGCACACACCATCAAGCCCCTGACGGTCATCTCTGGGGACCAGACCTACCCAAATGATGAGACACTACGCAATGCCTTCGCTCAAGTCACCTCGCATGTCGAATATATCAACGGCGAAGAAATTGCCGGATCGCTCGGAAATTCTCGCATGGAGAACGTGGTCCTGCTTGGCGCACTCTCGGCCCTGCTGGAACGCAGCGCCCTGTCCGGTCCGGAGCTCACGGCGGAGACCTGGCTGAAAGTCATCACGGAACGCGTGCCTCCCAAACACATCCAACTCAACCGGAAGGCCTTCCAGGCAGGATGGGAAGCGGTTAAGAAGCGGTAAAAGAAAGCAAATGTTGCTGGGACCGAAGTCTCCTACTTCGGCTGAATTCCGACCATTGGATTCATCGGACTCCAGATCCCGGGGCACAAAGTTTACAATGGAATTCAAAATATACAATACGGAGGCCGTCTTTGCCCGGCCTCCGATTGTTCAAGGGATGCAATTATTTGATTACTTCGCCATTTTCGCATGCTTTTTTGCATATTCCGCGCCGCGTTTCAGGGCTTCAACGTTCTTGGGTAGCAAGTGCTTGTGGCGGCCCGGCATGTGGGCTTTTAGAGCGGACTCGATGTCTTCAAGGGTCATCACGGGCAGCAGCGCCAGTAGGGCACCGGTGGCGACAATATTCGCCATGCGGCGGTCACCAGCTTCCTCGGCAATCTCGTTGCATGGAATGGAGACCCAGGTAATGTCGCTGCGTACCACCTCACGGTCCACCATCGAGGAATTGACAACTAATACGCCGCCAGGTTTGACCGTCGGCTCATATTTATCAAGCGACGGCAGGTTCATGATAATGACCGCCGGCGGATTCTGGACCAGCGGTGAGCCGATCTCTTCGTCCGCGATTACGACTGTACAGTTGGCTGTGCCGCCGCGCATTTCCGGCCCATAAGAGGGGATCCAGGTCACCTCTTTGCCGATGTCCATCGCGGCATATGAAAGCACCTGACCGGCGAACATGACACCCTGTCCACCGAAACCAGCCAGAAAAACCTCAGTTTGCATGATGTTTCTCCTTTTCATGTCTCACTATGAGGTGTTGTCCTCCCGCCAAAAGAATCCTGTAGGGAGAGGAGATCGCATCGGTGCACTTAGATTTGATATTCAGAATAGAAATCGCCCAAGCCTCATCGCGAAGACACGAAGCCTTTAGAATTTCAATGCTGCCACCGATGGCGCAATTTTATAATCGCCGAGCGGGAAGGCCGGGATCATGTGCTCTTCCAGCCAGGCCAACGACTGGACCGGCGTGACACCCCAGCCAGTACTGCAAGTGGAAAGAAGTTCCACCATTGAGAAGCCCAAACCGTGAACCTGCGTTTCGAAGGCAATACGGATCGCCTTCTTCGCGAGGCGGATGTTCTTCGGATCGTGGAGACTGCGCCGGACGATGTAGCCAGCCCCATCCAGCGTAGCCAGCATCTCAGCCATCCGGATGGGATAGCCCTGCGTCTCCACATCGCGGCCGTTGGGAGAGGAGGTCGTCTTCATGCCGGGCAGGGTGGTGGGAGCCATCTGGCCGCCAGTCATGCCATAGATGGCGTTGTTGATGAATATGATGGTGATATTTTCGCCACGCGCCGCTGAATGGACGGTCTCCGCCATGCCGATCGATGCCAGGTCGCCGTCGCCCTGGTAGGAAAAGACGACACGGTCCGGCAGGACGCGCTTGATACCAGTAGCCATCGCCGGGGCACGCCCGTGGGCTGCCTCGACAAAGTCAGTGTTAATGTAATTATAGGCAAACACCGCACAACCGACCGGCGCCACACCTATGGTTTTATCCAGTATATTCATTTCTTCCAGCACTTCGGCCACCAGGCGGTGTGCGGTCCCGTGCGTGCAGCCGGGACAATAATGCGTAGGTGTGCCTGTGAACCCTTTGGGGCGGGAATAGACCAAATTCTCAGGATTGGCAATAGTTGCATCCATAATTACCTTTCATCTCACCGTGCCATCATCCGCAGATACCACAGGTCGGCAGGATCATCTTCCGGCTTGCCGGGGTTCCTGATCATTTCCTGGATCTCGTGGACGAATTCATCCGGAAAGGGCATCACGCCACCCAGACGCCCGTAGAACCGTACCGGGATCCGGTTCCTTACCGCCGCCTGGACGTCCTTGAGCATCTGCCCTGTGTTCATCTCAACCACGAGGAAAGATTTAGCGTCCTTGCAAAGTTCCTCCACCCGCTTGTAGGGGAAGGGGTTGACACTTATGGGGCGGAACAGGCCGACTTTAAGCCCCAGTGCCCGAGCCGCGCGCACTGCGGAAAGCCCTATCCGACCTGCAGTTCCGAAACCGATTACTATATGTTCGGCGTCCTCCAGGAAATATTCCTTGAAACGGATTTCGTTTGCCTGGGCTTCGCGCCAGCGTCCAAGAATGCGCAGATTTACCTTTTCCTCAGTCGGGACATCGAGGTAGATCGAACTCAGAACGTGGCGTTTTCGTCCCTTCGCACCGCTCACGGCCCAGTCGTATTCCTTCCGGGTGACCGGTTGCATCTCCGGCAGTTGGACTGGTTCCATCATCTGGCCGATGGAACCATCAATCAGGATGGTGCAGATGGTCAGGTATTTGTGGGCCAGATCGAAAGCGACCGGCATCAAGTCCACTGCCTCCTGGATCGAGGCCGGGGCCAGCACAATTGGATGGTAATCCCCGTGGCCGCCACCCTTGCAGATCTGGTTATAATCACCCTGCGAAGGGGCTATGTTACCCAGGCCAGGCCCGCCGCGCATCACATTGACCAACACCATCGGTACTTCGGTCCCCGCTATATACGACAAGCCCTCCTGCATCAGGCTTATGCCAGGGCTGGAGGAAGAGGTCATCACGCGCGCCCCGGTGCAGGCTGCTCCGTAGACCATGTTGATGGCTGCCGGTTCACTCTCAGCCTGGACGAAAGCGCGTCCCAGCTCGGGCATGCGATGAGAGAGGTATTCGAGCACTTCATTCTGCGGGGTAATGGGGTAACCGAAATAAGCTTCCAAGCCTGTGCGCACAGCCGCTTCGGCAATGGCTTCATTGCCTTTCCACATTTCACGCTCCATATTAATCACCTCCTCCCGCCATGGACGTGGGCGCTTTGGATATTTCGCGGTAGACCGTGATCGCCGCATCCGGGCAGACGAGTGCACAGATGGCACATCCTGTACATCCGTCCTTGAAAATAAACGCTGGATGGTAGCCTTTGGAGGTTAACTTATCGATATCCAATTTTAAGACTTTGGGGGGGCAGGCTGAGATGCATAATTCGCAGCCTTTACAGTAGATATGACTGACTTCTATCCAACCTTTGGCAGGCATTGACCTGGCCTCCTCAACAATTAATTTGGATATATTCTGTTTAATTATCCACCAGCATTATTATGCCGGCTTACAAAATAGACGGGTAGTGCATGCATCATTATACCCGTAATACAAAAATCCTCATCTAAACGCGATAATTGTGGTTGTAATTTTCTCCGACTAGGAAATTTCCACATTATTTTGGTGTTGCTTGGGGATCCATATGGGAAATAACATGCTGGTTTTACACGTTGACATGATTGCCGGAGATGGTTAGAATGAAATGGAAATATCTCCGTCACATTCAAGGAAGGGAAAAAATGGTTGGAACCACGATACCTTACCAGATTGTCATTTTTACCAATCAACATTCCATCACCGGTGAAATTTTTCTACACGATCAGCGCCTCTCAGATTTTCTGAACGACAGGCGGGCAAAGAAAATAGTGCTGCGAAATGCCAGCGTGGCACGCCTGGATAGCCCAGGCAAAGTTCTGGAAAAGAATTTGGAGTGTATCCTCCCAAAATCGGGGATTGTGCTGGTTTTTGAGCCACCCCAGAAAGTAAATTTTCCCCCGCGTTTCATGAAATACCCCAAAGAAAAGTATCATGTATTTCTTATCCTGGATGGAATGGAAGTGCGCGGCACATTACATATGCAAGGCGCGCTGGACCTGGCTCGGATCATGGCTGATTCGGACGATTCATTCCTTCCAATCACCCAGGCAACTGTGGCCTTCGAGGCAAATCCCAACTTCCTGCTCCAACAGGAGGCGGTAGTGGTCAATACCCAGCGGATCCGATTTATTGGCGAGGTGGCGCCGAAGACCCCGACCTAATCAGAATAACATCTTCCAATTGGAGATTAGACATGCCGAATCCCGTCATTATAGACGCCATCCGCACGCCCATCGGGGCATTAGGCGGTGTGCTGTCCGCTGTCCGCCCCGATGATTTGGCCGCGCATGTGCTTAAAGCCATTTTGGAACGGAACCAACTCGATCCAGCGCTTATTGAAGAAGTCTATTTGGGCTGCGCCAACCAGGCCGGGGAGGATAACCGCAACGTAGCGCGCATGGCGCTCCTGCTGGCTGGACTCCCGGTCGAGGTTGCAGGCGTGACGGTCAACCGGTTGTGCGCCTCCGGGCTCAATGCCTTAAACCAGGTTGCACGTGCGATTAAGGCTGGTGAAGGGCAGGTGTACATCGCTGGAGGGGTGGAATCCATGAGCCGCGCTCCGTATTCACTGCCCAAGGCTGAGTCCGGTTTCCCATTTGGCAACCTGATCGCTTATGACACCGCCCTGGGCTGGCGTTTTCCCAACCCGAAGATGCAAGAGAAATACGGCACAGAGCAGATGGGCGAGACCGCCGAGAACATCGCTTCGCTGAAGCCGCACATCACTCGTGAGATGCAGGATGCCTTTTCATTGCGCTCGCACCAGTTGGCGATTGCCGCCATTGACTCAGGGAAGTTCGACAGCGAAATCCTCCCGGTGACCATCCCGCAGCGCAAAGGGGACCCGGTCATTGTGACCACAGACGAGCGTCCGCGCCGAGATACGAGCATGGAATCTCTGGCAAAACTCCGCCCGGCATTCCGCAAAGAGGGCGGGACGGTCACCGCCGGGAACTCATCCAGCCTCAATGACGGAGCAGCCGCTCTGCTGGTGATGAGCGAGGAGAAAGCCCGGGAACTTGGCCTGAAACCAATGGCCCGGGTTCTTTCATCGGCAGCTGCCGGAGTCCCGCCGCGTATAATGGGACTGGGACCGGTTCCAGCGGTGAAGAAAGCCATTGCCCGAGCCGGTCTCCAGTTGAAGGACATAGGCCTGGTCGAGTTGAACGAGGCTTTCGCCATCCAGTCCCTGGCTGTAATCGAAGATCTGGAACTTGATCCTGAACTGGTCAACGTAAACGGCGGGGCGATCGCGCTGGGACATCCACTGGGCTGCACGGGGGCACGCATCCTGACCACGTTGCTGCACGAGATGCGGCGGCGGGCGGGAGACCAAAAAGGTCGCCCCTACTATGGTCTGGCAGCCTTATGCGTGGGAGTCGGTCAGGGAGAGGCGACGGTCGTCGAATGGGTCGAATAGTTCGAACCCCAGAATCAACCCTGTCGTCATAAGAGTTCCACGGCGCTTTTTGTTCCAATAGATATGCCTGGTGATGCCCTCTTTCGGCATAGGGTACCGTGGCTTACAGTTATTCAGATTTCCCCTTGCCGGTTATAGGTTGAAGGAGTATGGCATGCGTTCATTATTAATCCTCGTTTTTATATACATGCTGGTTCTGGCAATGGGAGCATGCACCCCGGCGCAACCGCCGGCCAACTTAGCAAGCGTTCCTATCACAATCATCAACACGCCTGTTCCAACCAAGACCACCACCGGCACACCCCTTCTGCCTCTACCAGATTTGCCGATTTTCCAAGCTCCAACACTGCTCAGCATTGAGTTCCAGGACGCCAACCAGGGCTGGGGCATTGCTGCCAACGACGACGGATACCTTCTGAGGACTGTGAATGGCGGTACGACCTGGCTGAACGCCACCCCGCCAGGCCTGACCGGTGTTGGCTACTCAACCAACCTCAGCGTGTTGGACGTGAATACTGTTTGGATGCTTGTTCCGAATGTTGACTTTTTCACCGGTATTCTTTTCCGCACCATCGATGGAGGTCTCACCTGGGCCTCGGTGGCAGTCCCGTTCGGAGGAGCTGGTATTCAATTCCTGGATGCCAGCACCGGCCGTGTTCTTGCAGGACGGGGCGTGGGTTTGGGATCCAACGCCGTGGAGATGTACCAGTCCTCCGACGGCGGCGCAACCTGGATCAGTGTTTTCAAGAACGATCCTAACCGGGCTGATTCGTCCGACAGCCTGCCGATGAGCGGCATTAAAAACGGCATGATCTTCCTGGATACCAATACCGGCTGGGTGACCGGCACCCGCCCCGTGGACGGGGAAGTCTTCCTGTTCGGCACTCACGACGGCGGCGTTTCCTGGTCCCTGCAAAGCATTCCTTTGCCGCCAAGTTATGAGACCTACCAGTACATGCCACAAGCGCCAGTTTTCTTTGGTAGTGATGGTTTCCTGCCGCTGTTGATTTATTTGCCGGGCACAACTGGTTTCACCTTTTATACAACCCACGATGGAGGGACCACATGGACCGGCGACCCGACGAATCCCAACAGGATGGTCAGGTCGCCCGGTCAATACGCTTTCGCCGATGCTCTGCACGGCTGGTGCTGGGATGGCGGATCCAACTTGTATTTCACCATCGACGGAGCAAAAACATGGGGCGGAAAGGTTATTAGCCTCGACCTGAGCGAACGATTGTCGCAATTGGAATTCGTCCCTGGAACCGACGGTCAATTCACCGGCTGGGCGCTCACGAGTTTGGATGATGACGGGCACTCACAGCTCTACCAAACCATCGATATGGGTGGGTCCTGGATCCCGTTGATTCCATAAATGGAGAGAAAGATGAATAGAAAACTATTCTTCCCCGTTCTGGCAATAATGATAGTAATCCTGGCCTGTAGCGTGCAGATCAATACAACCGACCCACCTCCTACAAGCATCACGAATACATCCATCTCGCCGGAAATCACCATCATCACGGAGATTCCGGATCTGCCTGCGCTACCACCTCCGCCTCCGCCGCCCTCCGTCCCCGAGCTCTCTTTGGATAGCCTGCGCAACGCAATTTACGATATCTCCGACTTTACCGGCACACCCAGGACCATCACGCTGGTGAACGGCGGTTATGCTTCCGGCTCCGACCCTGCCTCCGCTGATTTCCTCACCGCCTTTTTGGGCGAACTGGTGGCCTTCGGTGACCTGAACTATGATGGGGTCAACGATGCGGCTGTTCTCCTGGGGATCAACACTGGTGGGACGGGCACCTTCACCTATGTTGCAGCCGTGTTGAATATTGGTGGCGCACCGGTACATGCTGCATCTGTATTCATTGACGACCGCCCGGTGATAGGCAGCCTGTCCATCACCAGCGGCGAAATCCTTTCAGACAACACCATCCACGGCCCGGACGACCCGATGTGCTGCCCGTCTTTCCAAACCCAGCAGGGCTTCCGATTATATGGCAGCCATTTGGTATTGACACGTCGCACCACCTGGTTCGGCGGGACGCAACGGGCTATTAACATTAATTTCCCGGCAGACCTTGCCAACCTCAGTTACCCGTTCACTGTCACTGGCAGTGTGACGGTGGGACCCTTTGAGAACACCCTGGCCTACTCAGTTTACAGCCCAGACAATACACTCATCACCAATGGCTCGGTGATGACCGACTCCCCGGACGCAGGTTTGCCCGGCAACTTCTCTTTGCCGGTTAATCTGAGCATGGCCGGGGTATATGGCCTGGTGCGCATCGAGTTCAAGGAACTAAGTATGGCGGATGGCTCGGTTTTGACCCTCGATTCGGTGTTGGTAAACCTGCAATAACCCACTGCCCTGCTGACCGATTCATTGGTGAAATTTCATGGGTCGCGGTCGGCCGGTTGGGAGCATCCAGCGATGTGGGGAGGGGGTGCCTACAACCGGGGGGTAATCCTGCTTGTAAACGAGATTGTTGGTTTCTTCACGCTTTAGGAATATTCAACTTCAGCGGTGCCGGGTAATAATATTCTCTGGAAAAATAAAACTGCCGCGCAGCATTGCGCGTGGCAGTTTATTATTCAAACACTTTCGGAGATATACTGCAATACTCTTCCCTTTTCTCTCTTTTATTTCTGGCTCTTCGCGCCCGCCTTCTCCAAGAACTTGGCTTCGTCAATCATGAACCGGTCGTGTTCAGCTTCTCCGATAAGTTCCACCTCATCCCAGGCCTGGACCTTGAAGACCAACTTGCGACCCTCGACACAAGATAATACCGCCCGGGCGCGGACGGTCATCCCCACCGGCGTAGCGGCCAGGTGGTGCACGTCAATGTGCCCCCCGACGGTTGTCTGGCCGGGTGGGAGGTGCCCTGTCAACGCGGTGACGGCAGCACTCTCCATCAGCCCAACAAGAGCCGGGGTCGAGAAAACAGGCAGGCCTCCGCTGCCCCAGTGGGAGGCAGTGTCGGCGTCAGCTACTAGATGCGTGAGTTCGGCGGAAACACCGGGGTTAATTTCGGGCATCATGTTCACCTCTTCAGAATGCAGGGCAAGCTGGGCTCCTCGCGAAGCCTCTCCGCAGGAGGCATGCCTGGCATGAACGGCGTACCCGCAGGGTGCGTCGCGGCGAGCCGTTCCCGTAAACCTTTGCTTATTATATCCTCAGATTCGCAGTATAATTTCGCCCGGAGAAATTTATGGCTACCATTTACCCCTTCACTGCCATCGTCGGGCAGGCGCGCATGCGGCGCGCTCTTATTCTCAATGCCGTTGATCCCCGCATCGGCGGCGTGCTGATCCGCGGTGAGCGCGGCACAGCCAAGTCCACGGCTGCGCGCGGCCTGGCCGCCCTCCTGCCGAAGGTGCGGGTTGTGCACGGCTGTCGTTTCGGCTGCGACCCTGACCAGCCCGCCTCCTGGTGCACCGAGTGCCGTGAGAAGGCCGCTTCTGGTGAGCCATTACCCGTTGAAGAAAGACCCATACCGTTCGTCAACCTGCCCGTCTCGGCCACCGAGGACCGAGTGGTCGGTACACTCGACATCGAACAGGCCATCCAGAAGGGCGAGCGCCACTTCGAACCTGGCGTGCTGGCCGCTGCCAACCGCGGCCTGCTCTACATCGATGAAGTGAACCTGCTCGATGACCACGTGGTGGACGTGCTGCTCGACTCTGCCGCCATGGGCATGAACATCGTTGAACGCGAAGGCATCTCCTTCACCCACCCGGCACGCTTCATCCTGGTAGGGACGATGAACCCCGAAGAGGGCGACCTGCGCCCGCAGTTGCTCGACCGCTTTGCCCTCTCGGTGGACATCACCGGTATCCGCGAGGCACGCGACCGTGTAACCATCATTGAAAACAACCTGGCCTTCGAGTCTGACCCCGAAGCCTTCCATAAACTATGGCAGCCGCACGAAGAGAAACTCTGCCGCATCATTGCCCAGGCGCGTACCATGGTCGAAAAAGCGACCTATACCCGCCGCGACCTGCTCTCCATTGCCGCGCTTACTGCTTCTCTCAATGTGGACGGTCACCGCGCCGACCTGGTCATCCTCAAAGCCGCCCGTGCCCACGCCGCTTACGAGGGACGAAACGCGATCACGGATCGTGATATTGCCCTGGCCGCCGAACTGGCCCTTCCCCACCGCATCAAGCACGGCCCCTTCCATCAGAGCGATATCTCACCTGAGCAGTTGCAGGAACGCATCGAGCAGTTGCAGGGTTCGTCCACTGCAGGCGAGCCTTCCGAACCATCCGAGGAAGAGCCCGATGCCGAATCTGTAAAAAAAAAATCATAACTGAAGCCACCGAGCAGGAGAACCCCGACCAGCCTCCGGATGCAGAATCCTCCCCCCAGAAGACCGTTTTCGGTCCACAAGATGCTCACTGGTGGGACGGTGGTAATAAGGTCAAGGTCGGCGAGACGTTTGACCCTCGCAAACTTGACACCCCCCTCGACAAATTAACCCGGCAGCATTCTGGACGCCGCTCACGCACGCATACAGAGCGCAAACGAGGTCGGTACATTCAGTCCCGCCCTGCCAATGGTAAAACCGACGATGTGGCCTTCGATGCCACCATCCGCGCCGCAGCACCCTTCCAAAAACAACGCGCCGAGCAGCGCAAAAAAGTGGCTTTTGCCATTCAGAAAGGTGATTTGCAACGCAAAGTTCGCGTCAAGAAAGCCGCCAACCTTATCCTGTTCCTGGTTGATGCTTCCTGGTCCATGGCCGTCGCCGAGCGCATGGCCGCCACGAAGGGCGCCATCCTGTCCCTGCTGACGGACGCTTATCAGCGACGCGACCGGGTCGGCTTGATCGTCTTCCAGAAGGACCGTGCGACGCTCATCCTGCCACCGACGAATTCCATCACACTTGCCCAGCGCGCCCTGTCCGATATTCCGGTGGGCGGCAAGACGCCCCTTTCGGCAGGACTGCTCATGACCTACGAAGTGCTCACACAGGAACAGGTGATCCATCCTGACGTTGAATCGCTTCTTATCATCCTGACCGATGGGGCGGGGAATGTGTCGATTGGTGTCCTGCCTCCGCAGGAGGAAGCCTTCGGGTTCGCCGAACAGATCGCAGGACGAGGCTACCGGACCGTGGTCATCAACATGGAACACGCTTCTTTCGATCAGGGTCTCGCCCAGGCACTGGCCGATCACCTCGAAGCCCCCTGCTACACTCTGAACGAACTCAAAGCCGAAAGCCTGTTGAATACCGTCCGGCAGGAAATGGCCGAGCCCCGGGCCCTGTCCGGGAACCGAGACTACCCCGCAGGAACCGGGACTATCACTCTAAAGAAGAAAGAAAACGCCTGAGGTGGTTTTTATTTAGCGCTGCGAGTGCAATTTCTTCCTGCAACCTTGGCGGCATACATTGCCTGGTCGGCAACATGCAGGACTTCCTCCCATGTTGTACCATGCCGCGGGTAGATTGCCACTCCGATTGACAATGTGGCGCACAGTTTCACCCCCAGGTGCTCAATGTCAAGCGACAAAAAAGCGGCGCGCAAATGCTCAGCACGTTCGTAGCCATTCTCCAGCAGGGCACCCGGCATGACAATTAAAAACTCTTCACCGCCGTAGCGGCAGGAAATATCCGAGGAACGGACCTCAGAGCGCAGAAATTCGCCCAGTTTTCTCAAGAGCAGGTCACCGGCATCGTGTCCAAAAGTATCGTTGAACGCCTTGAATCCATCAATATCCATCATAACCAAACAGACAGTGCTCTTATCACGACCTGCCCGCAGAAATTCGCGCACCAGTGTCTCTTCGAGGTAACGACGGTTGAATAGGCCGGTTAACGAGTCGCGGGTGGCTTGCTCACGCAATTGGGCCTGTAAGGTTTCATTTCTTACAAGCTGGTCCCGCAATTTTTGATTGGCTTCCTGCAATACAGCTTCATTCTGCTTGCGTTCAGTAATATCACGGGCCACGGTCTGAATGTGAACAGGAACGCCATCATCATCACATACCAATTCAGCATTTATCTCTACAGTTACTTTCTCCCCGTTTTTATTTACATAAACCTGTTCATGAAGGGGGATATTTTCACCTTTCTTTAAACGCTCCAGTAAAGATCTGCTTTCTTCTTTCTGCGCAGAAATATCTGGTTCAGACAGGTGCATCAATTCATTAACCGAATAACCGAGTAAATCACCAGCGCGTTGATTGACTTCCTGGTATTTCCCATGAAAATCAAGAATAAACACCGCGTCATGTGACTGCTCAAATAACGCCCGGTATCGGTGTTCGGCCTTTTCGCGTTGCCTGATTTCCTGTTGAGCATTCGCATACAGGCGACTGTTTTCGATGGCCACGGCGGCCTGGGTGGCAATTGTTTCCAGCAGGCGGATCTGGCTAGGATCGTATGCATTCGACTGGTAACTCTGCATAGAAATGACTCCCAAGATGCGATCCCCAACAATCATTGGGACACCAACAAATGCCCGCGTAGGAGTACCGCTGGTTCGGAAAACCTGGAAATTCGTTTTTGCATCGGGGTTAGTAATGTCCGGGATGTATAGCGTCTGGCGACTGTTGATGACCTGACCGCTTAATCCAGGGTTTTGGCGAATGTCACGGGCGGGAATCTCCGGGTATTCACCCCTATCATAGGCAATGGGATGATGGATTATGCTGGTGTCCGGGTCCAGGATCGCGATATAGAACGCCTCGACAGGGAGTACCTGCCGACATTTCTCCAACAAAGTCCTCAAAACCTGTTCCATATCCAGGCCTGAGGTGACTGTAACACCGATATCAGAGAGCGCTGTCAATTCTTCTGCATGCAGGCGCAATTCTTCGAATAACCTGGCATTTTCGATGGCTCCAGCCGCCTGGGTTGCAATCGTTTCCAACAGCCGGATCTGATCCGGATGATAAGCATTCGGTTGGGTACTTTGCATGGAAATTACACCGACTACCCTGTCTCCCACCAAAAGAGGTATACCGACATAAGAATGGCTAGGGTCACCTCCAAAATCGATGATATTGTATTTCCGAATGGCCTCTTCATCGAGAGCATCTGGCAAGTAGAGCGTCTGGCGGGTTTTGATAATGTGCCCGGTCAGCCCTGGAGATTGTCGAATCTCACGCGGAGGCAAGACACTGATTTCGCCCTTGTCATAAAAAAGGGGAAACCCGATCATCTCATTTTCATTATCGTAGGTTGCAATGTAAAAGGCTTCGATAGGCAGGACATGCTTACACTTCTCAAGAAGTGCTCTGAGGATTTTATCCATTTCCAGACCTGATGTGACAGCCTGGCCGATATCCAACAGGGTCGACAACTCGTCTGCGCGCTGCTGGGCTTCTTCCAGTAACCGTGCATTCTCAACAGAAATCGCGACCTGGTCGGCGAATGACTGTAATCGGTCAGCATGGGTTTGGTTATAGAAATTCGGGGTCAGGCTGGCCAGGTCCAGAAAACCAATCACTTTCCCTTTAACTTGCAGGGGTGCACCGGCATAAGAACATACTTTTTCCAATCCCCCCCTCACAACCCAATCCCTGCATTGATCGGTGTCTGGTACTACCAAGGCCTGACCAGTTTCCATCATTGTGGAATAGTATTGAATCTCGCTCACAGGTGATATTAATGTATTTTCTTCCAGGCCATGTTCCCGATATCCATGTGAACGGGCTACGCGTGCAATATTATGGTCGTCAAGCAACATAAAAGTTGCCATATCATATGGGACAACTTGTTCAACATTATCCAGCAAGCGGTCCAGCACATCTTCAAAGGTGCGCGAACTGTTCAATGCCGCGGCAGTATCGCGCAACGCCTCAGCCAAAACGCGCTGTTCGTGTTCGACATGCTCCATCAAACGAGGTTCCGAAATTTCGCGAGAGACGATCAGCCTTCCGGAGTATCTTCCCTTACGATCATGGAGGGGCGAGATGCGCAGGTCGAAATAATGCAATTCTTTATCACCAATCACGATTTCCTGACGGGTGGTAAGCGTGTCCTGAAAACGGTTAAATATTTCGCTGATATTTGCGAAAACGTGTTCTGCAGGTTCTCCGATGACCAATTGTCCGGGTTTTCCAATCATCTGCAGCGCTGCCCGGTTAACATCCAAGACCCGGTTCTGAGCATCCAAAACCACCACGCCGTCAATCATTCTCTCCATCAAAGAATCACGGGCGATGGGGACAAGATCAAGCAACCTGTACTTCGAAAAGCCAATAGTGAAACAGATACAAGTAATAGCAAAAGCAAAGGGGGTTACGTCCAGGTCGGGGATTGGGATGAGACCCAAGACACCAATGATATTGATCGCCCAGGGCAACAACGCTCCGGCCAATACAGCTGCGACTTGTCCCCGTAGTGGACGCGCAGTATGCCCGTACGAATGGATGAGCAGGATGATTGCAAACAAAATCAACCCATAGGAATAAATTACATTGATCCAGAACAACGGTCCGCCATTCAGAATCGTTCCATTAATATGCTTGCCAACAATAACCAGGTTCTGCCAGGAATCGGTCCACACCAGGATGAAAGCAAGCACCGGCTCAATGGTGAGCAAGGCAATGACCCTCTTTTTCAACCAGTGTCCTCTGTTGGCATACTGAAAGGAAAATGCCAGGAACGTTGTTGGAATGGTCAGCACCCCCAGGTAGGTAGCCCGCAACCAGAAGAAACGGGCAGGTTCGGTCACAACTAAGAAATGGATCGCATATGTCATTGCCCAGGCAGCGATTTCCCCCCCCAGTGCCATTAATGGACCTGCACCCGGCGCGGCCCGCCGCGTCCAGGCCACTATACTAACAAATATAGCTGCAGCGGTAGATACGACCAAGGCAAACACGTATAGCCAGTTCATCGCTTATCTTGTTTTAGTTTACCTCAACTTGGCGGCTTTAACCAGTGTAATTGCCCAAAAGGTTTGAATTGGCTCTCTCCGGTTCTATAACCGGGACTTCCAAGGGATTCGCCACAGCGATGAGGTAAACGGGGGGGTATGGGGAATTCCTTTTACAACTCTCTGACACTCCCTAACATTTCCGCTATTTCCAAATGGCTCTCTTATCACCATATATACGAGTATTTCCATTCTCCACCCTCCAGATATGGGGGTTCCTTCCTGAAGGCTTCGTTTTGACAGCAATTTGACAACAACGGGAGTGATCAACTCTTCCAACCTTTCCGCCACCTCATCCTCCGAATGCCCAATGAAGTGACCGTGTGTGTACGTCGTGATGTTAGCCTTCGAGTGTTCCTCCCGATCTGGACCGTATTCACCGGCGTCCCAATATCCCTTGAGCTTTTTTCACTATACTTTTTTATCCCCAAGTATATTGACTCGTAATATGGGGATAGAGAATATTACAATCGACTCGTTTTAATGTTCCATCCAAGACTTTGTAATTTTGGAGAGAACCGACGGTGTAATTATCAATCCATCTTGGCAATCTGGGAGGGAGGTGCACAAAGGGTTAGTTGTGGTCAGTGCCCCTTGACCCGGCTCCTCGTATTGACTATAATTTAAAAAGTTTAGTCAATCAGATGTGAAACCGTGGATTTTGGAAAGGGGTTTTGAAATGAAGAAGCGTTTTCTTCTTGTCGCCATTGTTTTGCTAATCCTGAGTTTGGGCTGCCTGTGTCTGCCTACTGGGATCACCCCGGCCAGCCCGTCTCCCACCCCGTATGTAAATCCCACTAACACTGCCTCGCCCGTTAACCCCATCATCACTGTCTCGCCCATCCTGGAACCAACGGCGAACAAACCTGTTGAACTCGCTGCGGTCGGACCATGGCTGCTTATCGAGACCGACCAGGGCTTATGGGCCGTGAATTCCGACGGGAGCGGATTGACGCAGCTCACGGATGTAGATTACTGGGATTGGATGTTGCAGAAAGCCGTCCAGCCGGGGGGCAAACAGGTGGTTTTCCTCTCCCCTGCCACCTATGACTTCCACCAGATGGCGCTCAACCTGCTCTCCCTGCCGGACGGCAACATCACCAAGATCACCGACCTGACCTCGCCCCAAACCGAAGCCTATGCAGAATTGGCACCGGGAGATGACAGCTTTGAGGGCCTGCGGGCGGTTCGCGACCGGCACAACTACGCCTGGTCGCCGGACGGCACCCGGCTGGCTTTTGTGGGGCTGATGGACGGACCTACCGCTGAGATCTATCTCTATGACACAATATCGGGAGAGATCCAGCGTGTCAGCACCGACGATTCCCAGAACTACTGGCCGTCCTGGTCACCGGATGGCAATTCCCTTCTCTATTTCGGCGCGTCCAGCTTCGGCACCGGTGCCGGCTTCGTCACAACCGATGTCTGGGCGGCGCGCGGCGACGGAACGAACGTCACCAAGCTGTTCATACCAGAAAACGGCTCCGAGAGGCTGGTTGGCTGGCTGGACGCCACAACTGCGGTGCTCGATACGTGGACTCCGGTCTCGGAGAATGAGAAACTGCGTCTTTTCGATATTACCACCACCAATACAATCATGCTGAGTGAGGACGGGATTATTGCCGCCGAGGCTGACCCCGTGCGCGGCGCGGCGATGTTCGCGAAAACCAGCGGCCTCTATCTCCTCACAGCCGAAGACCGGACTCCCATCCGCGTCAGCCAGGAGGAGGTTGACTGGATCTACCCCGTGGATTCGGGCGAATTCTTTTTCTCTGTGCAATTTACGAATGGGAGTCTCGCCACCTTCGGGATCAGTGAAATGGACCACCAAGTCTCGCCGGTCGAAACAGACTCCGCCAGACTCGAGGTTGCCATGTACGCATTGATTTGGGGCTGGACCAGCGAGGATGACAGCCAGCCAGGAGTCTGGATCACCGGCCCCGGGATCGAAATAGGCCAAATTTATAATAGCGATGCTCGATTGCCCATCTGGGACGAGGATAACAACCTGCTCTTCTTCGCTCCGGTTGACGGGAAAGGATACGACCTTTATCGCACCACCTTCAACTCGTATTATCGGGACCTGACAGCAGTCGGCTTTATCGACGCCGATGTCCACGTGGTGACCTGGATTGGAGGTCAATGATCGCTGGAAGTGTGCAAACCCTCCATCCCCACTCCAGGCCCGATAATATTCGTCACGATTATCCCAACTGCAATGACCTGCTTCCCGACCAGAATCCTCCTTCATCGTGTCATTCTTCAACTATCGCACCTTTCTCCGTTTCTGTGTTCTCTTCTCCACTCCACCCACTTGACCTTAACACATATATTGTCTAAAAGAACTTTATAAGCGGTTAAACCTCCAAATGGCAGCTGGACACTTGATTATCCCGATCGTGATAGCGATAGGTCGTAACAAGCCAGGTCCGGGACTTCAAAGGAGGTCGGAATGTTACGTTATGCTCATCCTGAAGTCCTAGCAGACACGCGATGGGTCGCCGAGCACCTTACTGCACCCAAAGTTCGAGTTGTCGAAGTAAGCTATGACAGGAGTGATCACGATTCCGGACATATCTCTAGTGCAGTGGGGGGGGTTGGAGCACTGACTTCCAACATCCCATCCGCAAGGATTTACCAGACAAGGGAGGAACGAAGGAGTCGCTGGCCCGCTCGGGCATTGAAAGTGATACCACTATCATCGTTTATGGCACTCCTCGTATCGGATACGCGACATTCGCCTTATGGCTCTTGAAAATCCATGGTCATGGCGATGTGCGTTTTATGGATGGAAATCGCGAAAAGTGGATTACTGAAAGTCCACTTACAATAGAAATACCCACTGTCATGCCGTCTGTCAACATCACTTCAGAACCTGATTGGAATATTAGTGTATTGCGCGACCGGGTTCTCGATACCATTGGCAGACCAGAACGCCTTTTAGTGGATGTTCGCACAACGGAAGAATATCACGGTCAGTTGTGGGATTCTTGGAAATATCAATCAGAAGCCAGCCAGCGCGGTGGTCATATCCCCGGTGCGGTCAATATTCCGTGGGACATGAGCTTCAAGGAGGACGGAACCCAAAAGTCAGTTGAAGAACTGCAAGCCTTTGATACCAACAACGGTGTAACTCCAGATAAAAAAGTAATCTCATTCTGTATCGTTGGCGGGCGATCCAACCACACCTGGTTTGTTTTAACCCACCTGCTCGGCTATGCAAAAGTCAGGTTGTTTGATGGTTCATGGGCAGAATGGAGGACACTTATCGGAGTTCCGATTGAGAAATAAATTGGAAGGTTTGCATGGAGGAATATGGCGTGGACTAATACTGGCTGTCAGTCAACATTGCTCCGCCGAAACTACTGAGCTACACCATTAAGAATCAATCTTCATGAATATATCAAGGCGATAAGGAATCTGACGAATTATATCCAACGAACCAATGGCGATTGAGTAACTATTTGGCGTTTTCAAAGGAGATGAAAAAATGGCAACGACCCACGAAAGACAAACTATTGTTCTCCTTGCGACAGCTATCCTTGCGATTTTTTGGCTGACATCCTGCAACCTACTTTTACAAACGCAGGCCCCGATGAACTGGATAGATCAACCCCTGGATGGCGCTCATCTTCCATTAGCGCCACTCATGATTCAGGCGCATGCCGCCGATGCCGATGGAATCGCCAAAATCGAATTCCTGATTTTCGACGATCTAATTGCAAGTGTATCCAAAGGGGGAGCGCGTCTGGAAGACGCCAGCTTCATCTGGACGCCGCCGGGAGCGGGCTCCTATACCATCAACGTCCGCTCCATCGATGCGCAGGGCAACACCAATGTTCGCTCGCCCGCCAGCGTACAAATCACGGTCGGAGACGACCTCCCTCCTTCTGTCCTGCCAACCTCTACCTACGCCCCTAACCTGACGGTGACTCCAGAGTCAATCCCCACCGTATCTCCGACCGTCACAACAACGATGGACTCTGGTCCTCTTTTCACTTTCCAGCAGAATGCCAATTGTCGGCTGGCCCCAGCGACTGGATCTGAAGTGGTGGACGTACTGATGGAGGGCACAAAGGTTGCAATCGAAGGACGCGATGCGCAAAGCGCCTGGTTTTGGGTGCGGAAACTTTCGGAGAACGGACATTGTTGGGTCTCTGCCAGCACAGGCGCTGCAAGCGGAAACTGGCTGGCTGTTCCGGTGAAGGACACCCCCACGCTCTTCCTCACGCCCACGGACACGCCTATTCTGGCTGACTTCACTCCCCCTTCCATCTCAAACGTTTCGATCGCCCCAACCACCGTATGGCAACAGGGGTGCGGAGGAACCCCCGACACCTTCACCATCAGCGCCATTGTGACCGATGCCTCCGATATTGGGAATGTTATCTACGAGATACGCGGTCCTGGCCCAATGGATGCGGGAGACGGGTATTTACTTCCTGCTGGAGGAGATCTGTATCAGGCCACGATAGGGCCAATCGGAGGCGGTACGGGCTCCTGGTCCATTACCCTGCGCGCCACAGACATGGCATTTATCGCCGCTGAGGCAGGGCCATGGACCATCCAAGTTGTGTGTATCGAGTAAGGAGGTCTGCCATGAACAAGCGACCTGGTTATATGTTGGGCGCATGGTTTCTTCTGCTGGCAGGAGTGCTCATGCTCGTAATTGGCTGGCTGGCAGTTGGTTTGTTACGGCAACGACAGGAGCGGGCGCGGCTGGAATACCTGTCGCCCGTTGTCCAGATTATCGAACCACAAGGTGGTATGAGCGCTCCGGTCGGTAGTTACCTGCCTGTCATCGCCAACATTTTCGATTCGTCTGATGCGTCGCTCCAGCGGGTGGAGGTCTGGTTGGATGGTGTATTGCAGGAGGAACGGGAATCTACTACTTCTGAAGGCGCGTTACCGCCCCTCCTTTATGCCCATTTTCTGATGCCCTCGGAGGGTGTCCACCTATTGAGCGTGCGCGCTGTCAATCAAAAGGGCATCATTGGGCAGAGTGAACCGCTTATCGTTGTCGGGATACCCAAACCACGGGAAGCTCATCTTCTTGTACCACTTCCAGAAGGCGGGAGCCTTACAAGTTTGGCCGCCGCTTATAAGACGGACGAGGAAACTTTACAGGTGCTCAATCCTTCACTGAATGGTCAACCGCCTGCGCCAGGCTCAATCATCATCGTGCCAAAACCTGCCGAAGACGAGCCGCCACCCACCGCCCAACCGTCCCTCCCGTTGCCTGGTAACTTTCAGCTAATCAATCCTGCCGTTCTTCCACTCGGTCCGGCTGGCCTTCCAGGCTGGAATCTAACTGTTTTGATAGCGCTCCCTCCAGCCGCCCCAAGCGGATTGCAGGCAATGGTGAAGGAATGTGATGTGACGCTGGCCTGGAACGACAATTCAGATAATGAGAATGGATACAACCTCTGGATGTCGGGAGCGAATTTGCCAGCGCACATTATCGCTGTCCTTCAACCCTCCCCAGGCGGGCAAACCTGGTTTGAGTTTCCCGCCCCGGCAGGCGGACATTTAAGTTTTTGGACAGAAGCCTATAACTCCATCGGTAGCCAGCCAAGCAACATTATTTTGGCGGAGGTCGATTCTAAGTGTTCTCCTGCCTCGCCGACTCATTTGCAGATAGACTTGCTGGATATGAGCGTGAGCGGGAATTATGACCGCACCTATTGCTATGTCTCCTTGGAGGGTGCACCCGAGACGCGTCTACCCGAACAAGACGGGAACTTTATTCCAGTCCAGGGAGGCCAGGGAAATATCGCCGCCTCGCCGCACGTGTTCAGTGTTCCCATCCCTGCGGATAATTCGGTAGAGGTCAGCGGTGAGTGCTGGGGTTGGGCTGGCAGCGCGCTGGTCAAATTAGGAACATTCAGCGACAAATTTCCAATCCAAGCCTGGAATGGCGCAAGACAAGTGCTGGATGGCGGCGCTTTTCAAATCGGGATGGCTGTCTCACCGTTGGGAGCCGCGAATCCGGGCGGGGCGCAGGTTTACGATTACATTCCCGACCCGCTCCTGCCGCCGCCCTATGGCGTTCAGGAAGAAGGAACCAGATGTCCCGGTTCCACCTGTTCGGGGGTCTTTCTAACCTGGAAATGGCAGTCCTCCCCTGCCTTCAAACAGCAGATCACCGGCTTCGAGATCTATCTGGATGGCAAGTCATACAAAACGGTGACCGACCCAACGGCGCGCTCGACCCCCGTGGCGCCTCCAGCTGGTTGCGGCAAACCCGTCCGCTGGCAAGTGGCAGCAGTGGCAGGGACAGTCCGCTCCATGCTCAGTCTCCCATTCGAATACGACCTGCCTGCCTGCCAGGCGTATGCCGTAGTGAAGTTCGAGACTCTTGAGATACCCTGGACGGGAGACGGCTTGTCCGACGGGCCATGCGATGAAATTCAAATGTACTATGAACTCGCCATGACCTCGTCTTATGGGCTTGCGGTGAAAGTATTTGGATGGGGAGGAGAGGAGTCAGGGATTAATCAAGTCTTCATTGCATTCTTCCCAACCAACATATTTTTTTACGTCGGAAGCGGCTCACTCATGGAGCTCCTAAGCATTCGATGTACCAAAGATGCCCCCCCTTACACATTCGCAGCATTGGGCAGCGCGTTCGGCGTTGAAAATCCGGATACACTCATTGTCTCCCTTCCTGAGTCAACAATCAACATTGGGATTCGAACATTCTTTTATGATCAAGATAGTGACAGCGCCAATGACCATTTCGGTTTCCGTGTGTTGGACCATAACTACCCCGATCTTCAATCGGCTCAAAAGGATCTGGGCTGCGGCAAGACCTTCCGCGACCCGCCTCAAAGTTTTCGTATCGAGGATAACGCGGATACAGCGATCCGTTACACATTAACGGTTTACCCAAATCCATGCGGCGTTGTTCCACAGGGAATCCCGCTTCCTAAGCATCCATAAAAGTAACTTACCGTCCATTCCTTCCGTCCTCTAAATAATGTAATGAGCAACACAAGTGGATAACATTCCAGAAAACATCCACCATATATGTGGGTGATATGGAGATTTACCGCCATATTTAGGTCATCGACGGGGACTTGAACCTCCAACCGCTAGGTTCGAGGATCAAGTCCTACCCGCAGTCCCTCCTTCCATTCCTGCTATAATTCCTCTGCCCCTTCGCTTCCAGCCGAGGCGGTACCTAGATGCCATCGCGATGCAACGATAGCGAGAACTATCTATATGATCCAGGACTAACAGGGTGGAAATTTCTTCAATAATTGGCAATCGTTCTGAAGATGGAGGATATTATGCTAAATCTTTACTGGAAAATAAATGGTCAAACACGAAATTTGATCGAAAAAAATTCCATCAGAATCAGAGATGGAATAGTATATCTTCGACAACCAAGATTTACTTGGAGATGTTAGTATCACTGGAAAACCATGTGCCGGAACGCTCTCCTAAGGATATCAAGCGGCAACTGAGTCTGATGGAGCTTATTTCTTTTGGGCAGAGTTTTCGTGTTGGCATTGAAAAAGACAATCCCGGTAAACTTATAACGACCGGCATTTTTTGCTTTTAGTCGCAATCCCTACTATTTGGCATTTGCGTTTATCTTGCTCGGCATGGGATTTTCTATCCAACATTAACAATAACAAGGAATCTTTATAATAAACATGACTACTTACTTCATTACTGGAGGCTACGGCTTCCTTGGGCAATATATTGTAGATGCAATTCACAAACATGATCCAGAAGGTGAACTTCGAGTGTTAATTCGAACACCCCGTAAGACGTTTTTGAACCTTGAAAAGTTGGATCGCGTTACATGGGTGCGCGGTGAGTTAACTAAACCCGAAACATATCTTGAAAGCATCAAAGGGGTGGATACGGTTATCCATAACGCAGCGATGGTTTCTTTCAGTCCAACAGAAAGACAAAATATCCTTGACTCAAATGTCACAGGCACTCAAAATCTCGCAAAAGCCGCGATCGCAGAGGGCTGTAATAATTTCATTTTCATTAGCTCCTTCTCCTCAATTGAATTTCGTCCACCAGAACTTACAGATGAAACTTTTCTCCCCGACCTCGAATATAAAAAGAAATATGATATTTACGGTTATACAAAACGCTTAAGTGAGATCGAATTACATGATATGAAAGACGATATGCGTGTCATCATGCTCAACCCTAGTGTGATCCTCGGTCCTGGCTCTGAGCGGATCGAAGCTGCCATCAATACGATACGTAAATTTTCCATTCTGCCGATGATGGATTACATCAACGCATTCGTGGATGTACGTGATGTCGCCCATGCAGTTACTCTTGCTTTATCAAAAGGTCGTTGTGGCGAACGGTACATCGTCTCAGCTCACAACGCGAGTATGATCGAATTCACACGCTCCATCATCAAACATCTTGGGAAAAAGCCGCGTGTCTTTCCGCTTTCTCCATTCGGATTAAGACTTCTAGATGACTTGGTTGCCTTGCTCGATCTGCTTCATCTCAACCCTGGCATTCGCCGGCCTTCACTTATGAATATTGACAAACCCTGCTCGTATGAAAAGATTAAAACTGAAATGGGCTGGAAGCCAAATTATACTTTGGATCAATCTGTAGCTGATTCTGTAAATGGGATTTTCAATCTGTAAAATGGATTTAGAAAATAAGACAATCATACCCACTGTGCGCCTTACCACCCGATGACCCAGGGCAAGATCGAATGCTATCACCGCTCGATGAAGAATATGGTGAACTTGCAGAACTACTATTCTCCCGAAGAATTGGAGCGGGAGATCATCCAGTTCGTGGGCTACTACCCCAACCAGCGCTACCATGAGTCATTGGACAATCTCACGCCGATGGACATTTAGACCGGCAGAGCAAAGGAGGTTCTGGCAAAACGATCTGAGATCAAGAAACGGACTTTACAAGCAAGACGCCTGCAGAATTTACAGGTGCTGGCAATAGACAACTTTCCAGTAAATATCCACCATATATGGGAGGTACGTGGAGGTTCAGCGCCATATCTAGGTCATCGACGGGGACTTGAACCCCTAATTAAATGACTCTCTGCTATAATCTCCCCGATGATCCTCCTCACCGGCAGCACCGGATTTATCGGCCGGGTGCTCACCCGTCAGCTGGTCGAAACCGGCCACCAGGTTCGTATTTTACTGCGTCCTTCGCCGCGTACACCCCGCCTGCCCACCAGCGTGCCTGTCGAGGTGGCCGTCACCAGCCTGAGTGATGTACCAGGTCTGCGCGCCGCCATGCGCGGCGTGGAAATAATTTACCATTTGGCAGGAGGCGAGGGCGAGGGCGGGCGCGCCAATCTACAGGCTGTGGATATAGATGGTACGCGGGCTGTTTGCGAAGCCGCTGCGGATGCCCGCGTTGGACGTCTCTTCTACTTGAGCCACTTGGGCGCCGCCCGGGCTGCCGGTTTCCCGGTACTCAAGGCCAAAGGTATCGCTGAAGAATACATCCGCAAATCTGGGGTCCCGCACACAATCCTGCGGGGCTCGGTGCTGTTCGGCCCTGGTGACGAATTCACTACCGGTTTGGCGATGCTGCTGACCGCAGCACCCGGTTTCCTGCCCCTACCATCCAAGGGGGAGACGCTTCTCCAACCACTGTGGGTCGAGGATCTTGTCACTTGTCTTATCTGGGCCATCGGTAACCCCGAAACACTCAACCAGACCTACGATCTGGGCGGGAGTGAGTACATCAGCCTGCACCAGTTGACCGAGACAATTATGGAAGTTACCGGTAAGCGGCGTCTGCTGGTCAACTGGCCGACCCAATCCATGCGTGCCCTGACCATCATCATGGAATCCATCTTTCCGCGCTTCCCTGCTTCCATCTTCTGGTTGGATTACCTTGCAGTCAACCGCACCTGCCCGGTAGATACGATTACACGCGTCTTCGGGCTGATGCCCGCCCGTTTCAGCTCCCGCTTGGACTACCTGCGCAACGTTCCTTGGACCCGGCAACTGTTCCGTAGACTGTTTACCCGTTATGGCTGATTTCATCATCCACCTATTGGAAAGCCCCGAAGAGATGACCGCCGTCGAGGCACTTCAACGCATGGTCTGGTCCAGCTCCGAGACAGATGTGATCCCTGCTCACATGCTACTGGCTGCTGTCCATAACGGAGGGCTGGTGCTCGGCGCATTCGTGGATGATGACCTGGTAGGTGTATCTTTCGGATTTCCCGGGATCTATTCAATGCCGGACGGTCCACGCCTGAAACACCACTCGCACATCCTCGGCGTCCATCCAGATTGGACCGGGAAAGGCATCGGCTTCGCACTTAAGCGTGCCCAGTGGCAGATGGTCCGAAAACAAAGCCTCGACCTTATCACCTGGACATTTGACCCTTTGCTCAGTCGCAACGCCCATCTCAATATTTCCTGTCTGGGCGCGGTCTGCAATACTTACTTGCGTTCCGAATATGGTGAGATGCACGACGACCTTAACTCCGGCCTGCCATCCGACCGTTTCCAGGTGGATTGGTGGCTAAATACAAAACGTGTGGAACTGAGACTCAGCCGCCTCGCACGCCTTGCTCTGACCCTACACCACTACCTCAGTGCCGAAGCAACTCTGTTCGAAGCATACTCGGATCGCGGGCCTGCACTCTGTCCACCGGAAAAAACTTCCTCATTTACGGGCACACTACTGCTTATTGAGATCCCGTCCAATTTCCTGATTCTTAAAGCCTCTGACCTGCCACTGGCGCGCGACTGGCGCTTTTACACCCGTGAAGTCTTTGAAAGAACCTTTTCATCAGGGTACCTGATCACCGACTTCGTCCATGATACCGAGCGAAGTTTCTACGTCCTGACCCATAGAGACTCGATTCCACTGGATGATGAGACCAACCCAGACCTCCGAGGCTGATCATCCTCGGAGGTCTGCTATTGACCTTAGGCACGCTACTCTGGCGTGACCGTTTGGGTTTGGGTCTGCGTTCCTTACGGAGTGAGAACAGCAGTGGGCTCTTCAGTAGCCACGGTCGCCGTCGCAGTAGTGGTCGCTGTAGGCACGCCTATGGTCGCTGTCGTCATGGCCGTGCTCACGACAGTAGTAGTAGCACCGCTCAGTTTGATGATGACCCACACCACGTCGTTGAAGAACGTCCCAGTTGTGGTCGACATCTGCCAGTTTCCCTGCACCAGACCGGTCTTATTCGGTACCGTCATGGCGATGGAAAGATCCATTTCCGCTCCGGGACTGACAACTTTGTCTAAAACCTGGGTGGTTCCGCCCATGGCATCCCCGGTAGTAAAAGCAAACTTGAAACCCGATTCCCAGGGACAACTGCCGTTATTTTTGACCCGCCAGGTTTTGGTAAAGGTCTGACCGGGAACCATGGGTGTGTTATCGGGAATGGTCACATCGCTGACAAGGATCAGCCTGTAGCAAGAGACAGTTGGGACAGCTCCACTTCTTGGAGCGAGCGGGGTGCTGCGTGTAGGAGTCGCAGTTGGCGTATTGGTCGGGGTATTGGATAGTGTAATCGTTGGCTGGGCTATGGCTGTCTGTGTTAACCCAGCCGCGAAGGTGCTTACCGCGGAAGTCTGGATCGCCCCTATGGCGAAGGTGGGGGTCGGTTCGGGCTTGCTTGCTCCACATGCACTCAATCCCTGGCTGCCCACGGCAGCCAGGATCATCAGAAGGATGAGCTTGGCAGCATTTTTCATTTTCAATTACTCCTTTCACGATATTGGACCATTATATTACCATAAACTGACAGCCCTCAAAATAAGTCCTATAGCACTTTGTATCTTCAAGGATCATGTGTTCGCTACACGCACCTGGAATGACTTTCTCTCCATCATCCCGGACAATCCTCTTTGGTAGAATACCATTCCTTTTAATAGCACAGATTGCTCTTCTTCTGATTCCATTTTCCATAAAAATTGATTAATATCCAAATGTATCCAGCCTGGAATGAATAGGTATTTAAATAATTCGACGGCTCTTGCGAGCCGTCGAATATAATCTTTTTAAGCACAGAACTATTCGACCGGGTAGAGCACCAATCCAACAGTGCCGGGTCCAAAATTTGCAGCCAGCGAGATGGAAAGATCGATTAACACGGTCTCTTTGCAGGTGAACCGTTTCTTCGCCTCCGCCATCAATGCATTACCAGAGGTAATATCACGGGCATGGACAATACCCAGATAAATCGGCTGATTGCCGAACTCTTCCACAGCCATTTCGATGACGCGATCCAGTGCAACTTTGCGAGTCCGTACTTTTTCCACCATGTCCACCATACCATTTTTGAGCACTGCAATCGGCTTAACATTCAGCAATGAGGCAAGAGCGGCTGATAGGGTGCCAACGCGACCGCTCATACGGGCATATTCGAGCGTATCCAATGTCAGGATGATGCGGACGCGGTCGCGTACGCCTTCCAGGTATTTGACGATCTGCTCCACACTTTTACCAGTCCGATCCATTTTGCGAGCTTCCCGGCACATCATACCCAAGCCCAATGAGCCTCCGCCCGAATCGAACGGCGTCACTTTGAACACATCTTTCAAGTCCTCCGCAGCTGCCACAGCTGAGGCGTATGTTCCAGAAAGTTTGCTTGTCACATGGATAGACAGGATGGTATCGCCCTTCTGGGCAATCTTTTTGTAGAATTCCATAAATTGATGCGGGGATGGCTGGGAAGTCTTGGGAATCTTCTTGCTTTCATCCACCAGCTTATAGAAACCCTCGCTGTCCAGGTCAACATTTTGCAGGTAGGTCTTTTCACCGAATTGGATGTTAATCGGAATGACATCTATGTCGTATTCCTTTTCCCATGCGGCTGGAACGTCGGCTGCCCCATCGGTTACGATATGTAACATAATCTGCCTCCTTGGCTAGGATCGAATTTTATCGTGCACGTTACTTTAAACCCCACCGGGTTTAGGAAGTTCCGCTATAATACATTTTCGCACCCCAAAGCGCTTGGGAAATATAAAACATTTGTGCTATAATCGCAATTCTCTACTCGGCATCCCCTCACTTCTTCTGCCTATTGGGTTGTGAGTAGATACATCGCAATACTCCCCCCAAAGACGAGGTTCGTATGTCTTCTAACGTCATCCGTGTGGTCGGCGCACGCGAACATAATTTAAAAAACATCACCGTCGAAATTCCGCGTGACAAACTGGTAGTTATCACGGGTCTCTCCGGCTCCGGAAAATCCTCACTGGCGTTCGATACCATCTTCGCCGAAGGTCAGCGACGCTATGTTGAGTCACTCTCTGCTTATGCCCGGCAGTTCCTCGGACAGATGCAGAAACCCGATGTAGACTACATTGAAGGTCTCTCTCCGGCAGTATCCATTGACCAGAAAGGTACCTCCCACAACCCGCGCTCGACCGTTGGAACTGTCACCGAAATCTACGACTACCTGCGCCTTCTCTTTGCGCGCGTCGGCGTCCCGCACTGCCCGATTTGCGGGCGGGAAGTGGTCAAGCAATCCGCCCAGGAAGTTGTGGATGCAGTCGGGGCATTGCCGGAGGGCACGCGCATCCTTGTCCTGTCGCCAGTGGTGCGCGGCCGCAAAGGGACCTACCAGGCTGTCTTCGAGGAGATCCGCAAAGCCGGGTTCGCGCGTGTCCGCGTTGATGGGACTGTTTACAACCTGGATGATGAAATCAGCCTCGACCGTTACAAGATCCACACAATCGAGGCGGTGGTGGACCGGTTGGTGGTTTCCAGTTCCAGGTCCGACCAGGAGCAGTCAGCAAACATCACCCGGCTGACAGATTCAATAGAGACCGCCCTCAAGTTCGGAGATGGATATCTCACTGTTCAAGTCCTGGCAGAAAAATCCGAAGAGAACCACGATATACATTACTCTGAGCACCTCGCTTGCCCGGAGCATGGCATCAGCATCCCTGAGATCGAGCCGCGCACCTTCTCGTTCAACACTCCGCATGGTGCCTGCCCAGACTGTCAGGGACTGGGCAATAAACTCGAAATTGACCCGGACCGTGTAATTGACCCGGAGAAATCCCTCGCTGATGGTGCGCTGATCGCAATGGAATGGAATAATGTCCGCGAGGATGGGAATCCAGGATATTATTGGCAAATGCTCGAAGCCATGGCGCAGCACTATCACATTGATATGAACAAGCTCATTAAGGATTTGCCTGCCGAACATCAAAATCTTGTTTTGCATGGCACGAAAGGCGAAAAAATCCGCATCCACTATCACAATCGCGACGGACGCCAGGCGACCTTCGACACCGCTTTCGAGGGCGTGATCGGCAACCTAGAGCGCCGATACCGCGAGACGAACTCGGAATATATACGCGAGAAGATCAGCGAATACATGTCTGACCGGCCATGCCCGACCTGTCAGGGTAAACGTCTTCGCCCCGAAGCGCTGGCTGTTACGGTAGATGGCATAAATATATTACATATCACCGAGTGGCCAGTATTGCGCTCACTCGAATGGACCAGGCGACTGGCGGGATCGGATTCTCCCTTCACTCCCCGGCAGAAAGCCATCTCCGACAGAATTCTGAAAGAGATCGTCTCGCGTCTGGGCTTTCTGGTGAATGTAGGCCTGGAATATCTTACCCTGAACCGCGCCGCCGGATCGCTTTCCGGCGGCGAGGCCCAGCGCATTCGCCTGGCGACGCAAGTCGGTTCACGGCTGGTGGGTGTGTTGTACGTGTTGGACGAGCCGTCCATCGGACTGCACCCACGTGATAACGATCGACTGCTGACCACTCTCAAGGGTCTGCGTGACATCGGCAATACTGTATTGGTGGTCGAACACGACAACGATACCATCCGCTCCGCAGACTGGGTCATTGACCTTGGCCCCGGTGCGGGTGAGCACGGAGGGAACATCATCGCTGAAGGAAGACCCGAACAAATCATCGCCCATCCAAAATCTCTGACCGGTGCATACCTTTCAGGACGCAGGCATGTCCCTGTGCCTAAGAGACGGCGCGAAGGCAACGGCAATATTCTGACCGTTGTGGGGGCGCGCGCCAACAACCTGAAAGATATTACCGTCAATATCCCGCTCGGCAAGTTTGTCTGCATCACGGGCGTCTCTGGATCGGGCAAATCGTCCCTGATGAGCGATGTGCTCTATAACGCACTGGCAACAAAACTGAACAGGGCTCGCACCCAACCCGGTGAACACACACGCATTGACGGCGTCCAGTATCTCGACAAAATCGTAAATATTGACCAATCGCCCATCGGGCGCACGCCACGCTCAAATCCCGGTACTTATACCAGCCTGTTCGAAGAAATCCGCAAACTTTTTGCGGAATTGCCGGAAAGCAAAGTGCGAGGCTACAAGCCGGGACGCTTCTCGTTCAACGTGCATGGCGGGCGCTGCGAAGCCTGTCAGGGCCAGGGCGAACTGCGTATCGAGATGCAGTTCCTGCCAGATATTTACGTGCCCTGCGACGTATGTCATGGCAGACGTTTCAACCGCGAGACCTTGCAAGTTCACTTTAAGGGTGACAGCATCGCTGACGTACTCGATATGACCGTTGACCATGCGTTGGAAAAATTCTCCGCCTTCCCGCACATGTTGAACAAGCTCAAACTCCTACAAGAAGTCGGTCTGGGCTACATCAAGGTTGGACAACCTGGGACAACTTTATCGGGAGGCGAAGCCCAGCGCGTTAAACTGGCTAAAGAACTTTCCCGCCGCGCCACTGGCCGGACCCTGTACGTGCTCGACGAACCGTCGGTCGGGTTGCACGCTGCAGATGTGCACAAGCTTATCGAGGTGTTACAGCGGCTAGTGGACACTGGGAACAGCGTTCTCATCATCGAGCATAACCTGGAGATCATCAAAGTCGCTGACTGGATCATTGACCTGGGTCCCGAGGGTGGGGACCGGGGCGGCGAATTGGTTGCCGAGGGGACGCCCGAACAGGTTGTGGCAGTTCCCGGGTCCTATACCGGTGCATTTCTGAAAAGTCACATAAATAAGCAGATAAAACCTCATCGTTAACCTATGCGAAGTATTTGCCCTGTCCCGGAACTAGGACCACCACGGTTGTTGTACTCGCATAATCCCTCAAGTTCAGGTAGAATAAGGTAACAATCCCGAGCCGGTGAAGCTTCCGGTGTCTCTACAATAGAAACGGACGGGAAAAATCTATGACTGTCAATAATACGATTGAGTCCTATCGCAAACGCCGTAAACTTCGGTTACCGGTGATTCTCGGCGGAGCAGCTGTCCTGCTGGTAGTAGTCGGGATTATCATCGTAGTTACCTCATTGAGCGGAGGTGGATTCACGCTCTTCGCCACCAAAACTCCTACACCGACCATCACCCCCAGCCCGACGAAAACCCCCATGCCGACCGAAACACCGACCATCACCTCCACACCAACCGAAACGCCCACACCGACTCCCTCGGGGCCATACCCTTACGTTATCCAGGAGGGAGATGACCTGTTTACAATCGCCAAGGAAAGGATTCTGGGCGACAATGGGTTACTTCTTATTTACATCCTTAACCCTCTGATTGATCCGGCGACAGGATTCATCACCGTTGGGCAGACAATCATCCTGCCACCACCTAACTATCCACTGCCGACTCCCACGCCCATCCCGACCGGTCTGGCGCCTGGTTCCAGGATTAACTATCGGGTAATGCCGAACGATAACCTGACCCAGATCGCCAGGATATATAACAGCACGGTGGAGGAGATCGTGAAAGCGAATCTGGCAACCTTGCCAGACGGGATCCTCACGATACTTTCTCCTGGACAAATACTGGTGGTGCCAGTTAATCTGGTCACACCCGTTCCAACGTCCTTACCGACCGCTTCACAGACACCTTAACAGAGAAGTCCTAGCCCCCCGGTCTCTTCCGAGACCGGGGGGCTTTTTTGCCCCATTCCCTTTGACATTCTCTGCTGCTCAGACTAAAATGATATTGTTGTTTCTTACTAAACGTACCCGTGCTGGAATCGGGACTCCCGCCCTGAGATGGAATCGGGATTACTGTATGGAGCAGTTGTGAGCAATTGGCCCGGCAAATTCGTGATCGGTCTAACCGGCAACATCGCCACCGGAAAAAGCGTTGTCCGGCGAATGCTTGAGCACCTGGGTGCATATACTATCGATGCCGACGCCCTTTCGCACCGCGCCATTGCAAAAGGCGCACCGGGTTACCAACCGGTGGTGGATGCTTTTGGAAAATTCATGCTGGATGCCAGCAGTGAAATTGATCGGGCGAAACTAGGACGGTTTGTCTTCAGCGACCCGGATGCACTTATGGAACTCGAAGCAATTGTCCATCCACTGGTCGAGCAAGCCGTGGACTTGATGATCCAACGCGCCGGTCAGCATGTTATCGTTATCGAGGCTATTAAACTCCTTGAAGGGAAATTGGCCAGTAAATGTGACTCCATCTGGACCTCGTATGCTCCCGAAGTGGTCCAGAAGACCCGATTGATGGAAAAACGCGGCATGAACGAACAAGAAGCCATCCAGCGCATTCAATCCCAGCCCCCCCAGGAGGTTAAGAATGCCGCTGCCAATGTCGTTATCCAGAACGCAGGTTCGTTCGAAGATACCTGGAAGCAGGTGCTGGAAGCCTGGAAAGCCATCTCGCCGATCTCCGATACTTCTCCGATCATCACTCGTCCGGCCAGAGTGGGTGAACTGGGCGTTCAGCGCGGACGCCCGTCCGACTCGGCCAATATTGCCGCGCTCATCACCCGTCTTAGCGGTGGCAGTCGGCAGCTTTCGCCGGATGACGTAATGGCCGCTTTCGGTGACAAAGCCTACCTGCTGCTCATGGCTGATAAACAACTGGTCGGGCTGGCAGGTTGGCAAGTGGAAAACCTGGTTACCCGCACCACGGAACTCTACCTTGACCCTGATATCATCATCTCCCAGGCGCTAAAGACCCTGGTGACTGAGATTGAAAGCGCATCACAAGATTTGCAATGCGAAGCCTCCTTGCTCTTTCTTCCGACCCAATTGGCAATGTCGGAAGATGACTGGAAAGAAATGGGCTATACGCCTCGCACCCCACAAACCTTGGGAATCCAGGCTTGGCAGGATGCAGCGCTCGAATCACAGCCTTCAAATACCATCCTGCTCTTCAAGCAACTCCGCCAGGACCGCGTCCTACGGCCTATCTGAATTAGGGTATCATGCAATACCCGGTCCGGAACCGGGACAACCGTAAGAAATCAGGAATTGAGCTCACAGGTTACCTGATCCCAACTTTGCGATTCTGAATCATCTGATCCTTTTGGCATCGTGACCAACCTTCTGACCAACCTCCTCTTTATTTTTCAGCGCCTTGATTGGCTGGGTGTCATTGACATTCTGCTGGTCATGCTCATATTCTTTGGCGTGCTGTATCTCGTCCGTGATACGCAAGCCATGCTGCTGTTACGGGGGGTTATCCTGATTCTGGTCCTGGTTGCGCTGCTGACGAGTCTGGCGAACCTGCCAGCTTTCTCCTGGCTAATCCGAAATGCCCTGCCAGCCCTGGTATTTGCCATCCCGGTCATTTTTGCCCCCGAAATACGCCGCGCCCTTGAACGCATCGGACGGGCCGGGACATTTTTCCAGACCACGAACAAGAATTCCCGCGAAGAAATGCAGCAAACTATTCAGGCTGTCGTTGCGGCAGCCGCCCGCCTTTCTGCCCGCCAGCATGGGGCGCTGATTATTTTGGAGCGTTTCGACCATCTCGATGAATTCGTCCGCAGTGGCGTCATCCTCCAATCCGATGTAACCCCCGAAATGCTGATGCAGGCGTTCTACCCCAATACCCCTTTACATGATGGCGCGGTCATCATCGCTGGCAAGAAAATTATCGCCGCAGCCTGCGTATTGCCACTTTCGGCCAGTGGCATCCTGGCCCGCTCTCCCGAGCGGCAGATGGGACTCCGTCACCGCGCCGCCCTGGGTATCTCCGAAGTGACTGATGCCATTGCGGTGGTCGTCTCTGAGCAGACCGGTGCCATCTCCCTTGCCCACGCCGGACGGATCATTCGCCGGTTGGATGTGGAGCGTCTTGAAAACATACTGATCGCTTTTTACAGCTCTGAAAAATCCGGCAAAGATAATTTTTTTCAGAGGCATTTCCCCTATCTTTTTCCTCGCAAGGACGAATGAAGCATGTTCCGCTGGTTGGCTACTAATTTTCGCACAATCTTCTTGGCATTTGCCCTGGCTCTGGCTGTTTGGGTGACGGCTGTCAACGCGACCAATCCCGATGAGACACAGGTTTTTCCAAATCCGATCCCCATCGAATTTATCGGGCAGGATCCAGGCCTGATCATGACGGACAGTACCGTCCCGCAAGATGTGGAGATCACTCTGCGTGCTCCGCACTCGGTGTGGCAGAGTTTACTCTCTGGTGAGACCTCGGTTCGCGCCATGGTGGATTTAACCGGGCTCGGATCCGGGACGCATAGAGTGAATGTTCAAATGCAGATTGATAATCGCCCCGTGCGCATACTCTCCGTCACCCCTCAGACCTTTAACCTATCCCTCGAATCTCAAGTAACCCGTTCTTTTAAAATCAACCTGACTTTCACTGGCAACCCGGCCATCGGTTTCCAAGCCGGTAATGCTGTTTTGGATCCGGTGGAGGTGGTCATTACCGGCGCGGGGAGCCTGGTTTCCAAGGTTAACCACATCCAAGCCTCTCTGGACCTGAAAGATGCCCGCCAAAACATTGACGCATCCATCCCACTCCAGGTAATGGACGTGAATGGCACATTTGTCACGGGAGTTACAGTCCTCCCGGATAATGTGCAGATCAGCCTGCCCATCATCCAGCAGGGAGGCTACCGTGACCTGGCCGTCAAAGTGATGACGGTCGGGAATCCTGCCAGCGGATACAATCTGACGAGTGTGGCCGCCTTCCCACCCATTGTGACAGTCTATTCCGCAAATTCAGACACCATTGATTCCATGCCCGGTTACGTCGAAACTTCCTCGCTCGACTTGAGCGGTACCAAGGAAGATATTGAAAAACAACTTGGGATCATCCTTCAGCCTGGAGTAACTCTCATCGGTCAGCAGAGCGTCCTGGTAAAAGTGAGTATCGCCCCCATTGAAAGCAGCCGCACCTTTTCTTATCGCCCGGTAGAAATGATCGGCTTGCCGACAAGGTCGAATGCGTCTCTTTCACCCCAAACGGTGGATGTCATTCTTTCAGGCCCACTGCCCGTTCTCGAATCTCTGGCTATCAGCGATATCCACGTTGTAGTGGACCTGGTCGGTCTGGCTCCCGGGACTTACCAGTTGACCCCCAAGTTGTCAATTGTCCCGCAGAATCTGACCGTCGAATCTTTCCTACCTGGAACGGTACAAGTAATTATTGCAAGTTTGATTACACCCACTCCGTGAATCCTTGTAGAACCCCTTCAGAAAGAGTGCACGGCCTGTTTTCTCTATTGTGAAATACTTATGAAACCTATTGTTGCATTAGTTGGACGCCCCAACGTGGGAAAAAGTACTCTCTTCAACCGTCTGGTGGGAGAACGTCTTGCCATCGTGGATGATACCCCGGGCACCACCCGTGATCGGATCGTAGCCGAGGGTGAATGGAACGGACGTCCTTTCGATGTGGTGGATACCGGCGGGATTGATCCCACGCATGGAGGTAAGACTCCGCTCTCGGTCGATTCAGCAGATTTTATCCCTGAAATCCGCTCCCAGGCTCTTATGGCCGTCCATGACGCCGAGGCGGTATTGTTTCTCACCGACGGTACATCCGGCGTCACCTCCCCGGACCGCGAGGTAGCCGAAATCCTGCGCCGCTATCAGAAGACTATCAACGGCCAGTCCTGGCCGCCAATTTTCGTTGTGGTCAATAAATGCGAGAATACCAAACAGCGCAATGCCGCGACTGAATTCTACGAATTGGGACTGGGTGACCCATACCCCCTTTCTGCCATCCACGGCACGGGAACAGGGGACCTGCTTGACGCATTGGTGGCATCCTTCCCAACCCAGGCAGAGGTCGAGGAAGACGAATCGATCAAAATCGCCATCGTCGGCAAACCCAACGCCGGGAAGTCCTCCCTGCTCAATAAACTGGTCGGCCAGGAACGCACCATTGTCTCGCCCATCCCCGGCACGACCCGGGATGCCATAGACACGCATATCGAAGTGGCAGGCCTGCCTGTCACGCTGATCGATACCGCCGGTATCCGGCGGCGCGGCAAGATCGAACGCGGCGTAGAAAAATACAGTGTATTGCGCTCCATCAAAGCCATCGAGCGTGCCGACGTTGTGCTATTGATGATTGACGCCGCGGATGGCATTACCGCCCAGGATACCCACATAGCCGGGTACATCCTGGATGCCTGGAAGAGCACGGTGGTACTGGTCAATAAGTGGGATACCATCCTGAAAGACAACGATACTACAGAAGATTACACTCGGCATGTCCGCCGGGAACTCAATTTTATGGATTACGTTCCCATGTTGTTCATCTCGGCCAAGACCGGTCAGAGACTGGACCAAGTGCTTCCGACCGCACTACGTGTCCAGGAGGAACGCATGGCGCGCATCACCACCGCCATGCTAAACCGCCTGCTGCGCGACGCTCAGGATATCCACCCGGCTCCCTCCCATGCCGGACGCCAGTTGAAAATCTACTACGGTGCCCAGGTGCGGGTAGACCCACCGACTTTCCTCCTGCATGTCAACGACACAAAATTGTTTCATTTTTCCTATCGGCGTTTCCTGGAGAATAAATTCCGGGAGGCCTACGGCTTCATTGGCACCCCGATTAAGATCGTTGCCAAAGGCCACAAGAATCCGGATGAGTAATTCGACCCAGTAATAGTCAAACAGGCTGCACAAGATGTGCAGCCTGTTTGTATTTATGGGAACCCCGGCGAAGCAGTTATGGTGAATCGGTATCCGTGGCGGTGTTGTTTCCCAGGAAGGGATCCGGGGCAAGAACCGGGGCGGTGATGGTCGCAGTGTTGGTAAGCGGGCCGAATGCCGGGCTACTGAGCAGCGTGATAACAGTGTAGGTGATGTGTTTTCCGACCGGGATGGTGACCCAATCCTGAAATATGCCTGGTCCCGCGATAGGGCCGAGGGTGCAGATGGCGGGTACCTGCGGGGCGCAGGTCCAGTTCCAGCTAAGCGCTCCGACTGGTAAGGTATCTGAGAAGTCGGCGTTGACCGCGTTGGAAGGTCCGCTGTTGGTGACAGTGATGGTGTATTGAACCGTGAGGCCCGGTACATACGTGGTCACCCCGTCGCTCATGGTGATCGACAGGTTGGCCGCAGGGTGGGCATCTGTATCAGTTGCAATGTTATTGCCAAGTATCGGATCGGGTACCCCGACTGGAGCCGTGACTTCGACGGAGCTGACCATGTCGCTTGACGCAACACTAAAGACAGAGCCGACCACAGTATAGGTGATCTTTTTGAAGGCAGGAATATCGACCCAATCCGAGAAGTTGCCCGTGCTGGGAGTTGGACCGATTGTGCAGGTCGCACCGACGTCGGGCGAGCAGGACCAGATCAATGTGTCGATCTCGAGGGGTATGTTGTCATAGACATTGGCCCCGATCACATCGGCAGGGCCGTTATTGGTCACCACGATGGTATAGGTGACCACCCCACCCGGTGGGTAGATCGCCAGCCCATCTGTCAAGGTGACCGAGAGGTCGGCCGTCGGAGGCGCATCGGTATCCGAGACAGTATTGTTGCCCGGGGACGGATCCGGGATGGCACCGGGCGATGTGACCGAGGCAGTGTTCACCAGGTTGCCGGTCGCCCCCCCGCCGACAGCTGCCACCACTGTGTAAGTGACGCCTTGTCCAACCGGGACATTGATGGTATCAGTGAAATTGCTAACCCAGGCCGCCGGGCCGAGGGTGCAGGTGGAGCTGAAGTCCGGCACGCAGGTCCATTCCCAAGCGACGATCTGGCCTGGCATGTTATCGCCAAAGGTAGCGCCGACGACGGGCTGCGGGCCATTATTGACCACCCGGATCGTGTAGGTAAGCGTCTCGCCGGGGGTGTAATAGGTCACGCCGTCGGTCTTGGTGACCTTAAGGTCGGCACTTGGCCCTGTATCGGTGTCCGTGGCGTTATTATTGGCTGGAATGGGATCGGGCATACCAACCGGGGACGCGATAGTGACGGTGTTGACCAGGTTGCCCGGGATGGAAGTGCTCAGAGCTGCAACGACCGTGTAGGTGACGTGCTTGCCAACCGGGATGTTGACAGTGTCAGTGATAGCGGTGATGATCGATCCGCCAGAGCCGGCACCGCAGCTGGCTGTTGTTTGGGGCGTGCAAGTCCAGCTCCAGCCAGTCACTTGGGCGGGTTTGTTGTCATTGAAGGTCGCCCCGGTCACGTTGAGTGGTCCATTATTCGTGACCACCACCGTATAGGTGGTCGAGCCGCCCGGGGTCCAGACACTGATCCCATCAGTTTTGGTGATCGACAGGTCAGCGCTGGGAGGCGCATCGGTGTCGGTTGCAGAATTATTTGCCAGGTTGGGATCCGGAGTCGGTCCAGGGTTGGTGACGGTGCCAGTGGTGTCCATGTTGCCGATCGCTCCCCCACTGATGGTGGAAAGGATTGTATAAGTGACATCCTTGCCAACAGGGAGGTCGACCGAGTCGGTAATGTTACCAGCCAGCGTGGTTGAACCAACTACGCATACTGCTCCGGAATCCGGGACGCATGAGACAGTCCAGGAGGTGATTTGCACCGGCTTTGTGATCGTGACGATCGCGCTGGTGACAGCCGACGGGCCGCTGTTGCTGACGACGACCGTGTAAGTGGTCGTGCCGCTAGGCGTGTAAGTGCTCCGGCTGTCATTAATCGTAACCGACAGGTCAGCGTGAGGACCAGGGATCACCATTGTGGCGGTGGGGGCTACTGTTGGGCCGGGGCCGGGTGTGGAAGAAGAAATCGGGGTGGATGTCGGAACTGGGGTTCCACTACCACTGCGAACAATGCGTGGCGCCGACCAAACCGCCCGATCCCCGCTCGGTGAACCGAAGGCTTCCACCCTTAAAATGAAATTGACATTCGATCCGGCGAGAGACGTCAGGTCTACATCCATGCGGTATACCAAACCGCTCGGCGAATCCAAGCGTTCAGCAGCAGTTCTTAGCGTGGTCACCGGACCTGCACCGATCTGATAAGCCAGCCGGAAGATTACATAGCAATTTGTAGGTCCTGCAAATTGGCAGCCTACATAAGATTGGAAATGGTCACCGCTTTGAACAGTAAATCCCGGATATTTTCCCTGGATATAACCGTCCGTCACGTATTGGGGGAAGGTGAGCAGTCCCTCCGAGCTGAAAATACCGTCTTCCATTTGGTGACTGCCCAGGGGAAGCACAAAGCCACGCGCATCCCCATCTGTGCCCGGGAATGGCAAAGCTCCCGCTCCGCTCGACCAACTGGCAGAGCTGGCGTTCGAGACAAAATCATAGGCAGAGCCGTATGAACTGGTAACATTGATATTGACCAGGAAGGCCGATGTACCGCTGCCACCCACGCCAAAATCAGTGCCGGAGGCATTCCGCAATTTCCAGTAGCCGATAAAATTACCCGCTGTGATGGGAGCCGTCAGGTTGACTGACACGTCAATTGTTGCACCGGGGGAAACGCTTGTAGGCAGATTGAAGGCAGACGCAGTTGCTCCCATATAATCCCCACCAGAAAAAACCAGCCTGTATGAAGTTGTCCAGGTACAGGTGCCGACGTTCTGCAGACGCCACGTCTTTGTAAACGTCGTACCACCCGCCATTCCGGTGCCGTCGGGAATGGTGACATCAGTGATGAACCCGGCTTTATCGCAAGTTGAAAAAGGAGGCGGAGGAGCGCCACCGATCCGGGTAATTCGTGCCCCTCCCCATAGGACACGATCGCCGGCCGGGGAACCACTAGCCATAACCTTCAGGGTAAATTTAACGCTTTGCCCGGCCAACGATGAGAGGTCAACGCTGGCCCGGTAAAACATCCCATCGGTCTTTTCGTGGAAATGCCAGAGGGTGGCCACTGGGCCGGAGCCAATCTGGTAATCCAATTGGAAGGTCACATAACACGCAGGGACGCCATAGGCGCAAGATACAATGCTCTGGAACCTGTCTCCGCTCTGCACTAAGAAAGCGGGATAGGTTCCAGAGATATAACCATCAGTTATATTTTGTGGACCGACAATCAAGCCAGGCGTCGTATCCGTTGAACCAGTCTCAAGTAATGGTGCGGCTGATTGGAATACAAAGCCAGATACGCTCCCATCCATTCCGGGGCATGGCAGCACCCCCGCACCGCTTGTCCAGACCGCAGAACCACAATTGGCAACAAAGTCGTAAGCGGAAGAAGTTGAACCCGCAGCCACAACAATGTCAATAAAAAACGAGTAAGTGCCATACGGACCCACTCCGAAAAGCACGCTGGCGGCATTTCGCAGCATCCAATACCCGCGATAGTGGCCGGAAGTGGTTGGGGCCGTCATGTAAACGGTCACATCTACCGTAGCTCCCGGGGCAACGCTGGTTGGCAGGTTGACCGCCGATGGAGCGCCCATCTTTGTACCAGCATAAAAAACGATGGCGTAAGAGGTGCTCCAGGTGCAGGTACCAATATTCTTCAGCCGCCAGGTCTTGATGAGGGCAGCACCGGGGGCAAACGTGGTGCCATCCGGGATGGTGACATCGGCCACGAACTCGGCCGCATCACAGGCAGCTGCTGCCACCGGGCGAGGGGCAAAGATCGTCCCTGGCAGGAACTGCACCAATAGAGTCACGATCAGGATAGCTGGGGTGAAAATGCGTCGGAATTTCATTTATTCCTCCTTCACAAGCAAAGGCACAGGGCGGACGTCCTGTGGATAACTAATAGACGAAAATAAGAGCCAAATAGTTCCTTTTCTCCCTAATGATAACCTAAATAACTCAAAATGGAATATCCATTTTATATGGTAAATAGTCATCCTACTTCAGACAGGGTTCTCATAGCAGATATGCAGATTTTCCGGTTCGAGTGCTCGAACCGGAAAGAACATTACCCTTGTACCTGCTGCCCCTGCCCTCCCGGAAACACACAGGGACTGGGTCCCCTTTCAGGGATGATATGGCGGGCAGTGCCAGGGAGTGCAGGTGAGAATATTCCCATAAAAAGCTGCGAACCCTTCATTTCTTCGCAGTAGAAATTGCCCGGATTTGGACTTTGAGAAGTCCCCGCTCACTCATACGACTTTCGTGAATGCTTACAAGTCGCCAAATTTTACCCAGCAGCACATGGCGTGACATTCATGTCGCTTTACACGGTAAAACAGAGATGCGGGTAATCACCAGGTACCGCTGCCTTGAGATTCCTGCCCAGAAGATGTACAATGATTGCAGGATTTCATGCTGCGAAAATTCTTTCCCATCATTTTTCTGACCATGGGGATGCTCCTGCAAGTCCAACCCGCCCCCCTGCGCGCCCTTGTCCTGGGACCTGCCGGCCTCATGACGGCTTCCATCCCCACCGGGACCGCATCCATTTCCCCCATCATTCAGGCCGACCTGGACAATAACAGGACACTCGAAACCCTGGCTTTGAACAGTGGCCGCCTTTCCATCATCTCCGGTCGTGAGACCGTCTGGCAAAGCCCGCAAACGTGGAAAATCGTTCAGGCTCTCATCAGCGACTTTAATCGCGATGGAAAGCCCGAAGTTACCCTCCTGCTCTGGCGCCCCTTCCGCCCATGGCCTGCAGACCAGTGGCTTCCGAACGGCGGGCGCATTGCTGAATTTCAAAATTTTGAAGGACTATCCTGCCATATCATCCTGATCGGTTGGACGCGAGGTGGGTTTCACGAGTTGTGGGCAGGTTCTGCAATGGCCGACCCGATCACCTACATTGCCACCGCAGACTTAAACAGCAACAACGCCCAGGAGTTAGTGGCGCTCGAAGGCCGCTACACAGACCCACAGTCCGCACCCGCGCGCACGTTAAAAGTCTGGGAATGGAACGGATTTGGATTCAGCGTCGTCTCATCCATAGACGGCATTTTCACCAATATGAGCCTTGTCGAGGCCAATAACGGTCACATTCTGATCCTTGTCCCCTGAGGAGGAGACTATGAAAACAACTCTTCGCAAAATTATTTGGACATTTCTGGCAGTGGTGATAGTCCAATCGGCGTGCAACCTCTTGACAATATTCCCCACCGAGTCCCCGCTCGCCATACCCACCCAGTTCCCACTCGCCACCCCCTCCCAATCTGCGCCCCCGGTTGGGATCTACGCGCCGCCTTTTGCCAATTATAACGAGATTGACGCCCGGCTGCCGCAGACATTCAGCGGCGGGGGGTATACGCTACTGCTCGACTTGAGCCAGGTGCAGAACAAGGCCACCACGGATCTGACCGACGCGCAGCGCACCCAGCTTGCCCAAAACGGGTTCACAGTGGCTGTCCCACTGGCAGGCCAGTACCGCGAGTTTTACCAAATCTACGAAGGCTCGCGCTACTCTGAAGTCCCAGTCTTCATCACCACCGATTCGGTCTATCATATTTACCACCTCATCTTTGACAAAATGCTGCGTGACCTAGAAACCGGGCACTTCATGATTGATCTCAAGTCGCTGACCAGTGCCATGCTGACCGCCACCTATCAGCAGTACCAGACCTTGCGCGGCACAGCGCTCGAAGAACCAGCCCGCCGCAACATTGCTTATTTTGCCGTCCCAGCCCAACTTCTTGGATTACCAGACCCGCTGCCGGCTGAAGTGACCGACCTGGTCAGCTCCGAACTAGCTCTGATCAATTCCGCCAGCGGTGAGGCCGTCTCGCCAATTTGGGACCGCCCCGACCTGGCGCTCGACCAGAAACTCAAGGAGGTCTACGGTCAGTACACACCGCGCGGTCACTATACCCGCAGCGAAGAATTGAAGATGTATTTCAAAGCCATGATGTGGTATGGACGGCTCACCTTCCGCCTGAATGATGATTTCGAGACCCGCCGCGCCCTACTCTTGACACAGGCTTTACGTTCGGCCACCGCAGCGGACGGGACACCCGCCATCACCCTGTGGGAAAATATCTACGAACCGACCGTCTTCATCGTCGGCAAAGCCGACGACCTCGGCTATTTCGAATACGGGGCTCTTTCGGACCAGGTCTTTGGTGCGAAACCCGACCTGACCAAATTCGCCGACGAGACCCTCTTCACTCAGTTCAAGCAGGCCAGCGAGACTCTTCAACCTCCCCAGATCAATTCGATGTGGGTCTGGATCTGGCAGGACCAGGAACAGGTCACCAAAGGCTACCGCTTCATGGGCCAGCGTTTCACTTTGGACGCCTACGTTTTCGGCCAGGTCATTTGGCGCAAAGTTGGCACACTCGAAAAGCCGCGCGGTTTGCCAAAAGCACTGGATTTCTTCGCTGCCATGGGGTCCGATGAAGCTTTCAGCATCCTGAAAAGCATGGGCGAGGACCAGTATGCCAACTATGACACACAGATGACCAAGGTCAGGATGGAACTCTCAGCCCTGGGGATAGATTCTTGGACTCAGAATCTTTACTGGTCGTGGCTCTATTCATTCCAACCCCTCATCGAGCCAAAAGGCAGCGCCTTTCCCCCCTTCATGCAGACCCAGGCTTGGACGCGCAAAGACCTGCAGACCGCTCTCGGTTCCTGGACCGAACTCAAACACGATACCATTCTGTACGCCAAGCAGGTGATGGCCGAGATGGGCGGGGGAGGATCCGAGCAGCCCCCACATGGCTATGTGGAACCCAACCCCGAGGCCTACGCTCGTCTGCTGGCACTCACACAAATGACCTACGATGGCCTGGTGAGTCGCGGCTTGTTGAGCGACGTGACCCGCGGCAACTTGGAGAATCTCATCAGCGAACTCACTTTCCTGAAATCCATCTCGGAGAGCGAACTGTCCGGGGAAGGGGTCACCACAGATGATTACCTGCATATCCAATACTGGGGGGGCACCCTGGAACAGTTCACCTTGGCGGCGGCCGATACCACCGGCAACGACTCGCGCGACTTGTCTGACCAGAAAGCCGCCCTCGTCGCCGACGTGGCTACCGGTCCCGATTCCACTGGAAATCTCGTCGCGCTTGAAGAAGGCGTCGGCCAGCCAACCATTATTTTCGTTGTGTTGCCCGATTCTCCCTGGCGGGTTGCCATTGGCGCAGTTTTTTCTTACTACGAATTCACAGTCTCTTCATCTAACCGTATGACCGACGAGGCTTGGCAAGCCCAGGTGGAGGCCGGAACGAACCCGCCCCAGCCAGACTGGACCCAGATGTTCATTGCGCCATGAAAATGGGCTCAAGACCGCAGGCCATGGACGATGTCACCGATCACCGTCCACGGTCCATCGTCCATCCCCTGTCGGTTTCCGTTTGTCTCTTGATTATTACTCTCGCTGCCTGCCAGCCCCATACGCCCACCGTTACTCTGACCTTGCTAGGGGACCTGGTGCTCGGGCGCGGCGTGGACCCGAAACCTGACTCGCTCGCCTATGTGACCCCGGATCTTTCCGCCGCGGACCTAGCCCTTGCCAACCTGGAGAGTCCGCTCGCCCCATTCCTGCCTGCCGTGGATTCCACCTACAACCTGTGTTCTTCGTCCGTCCATACCGACCTGCTTCATGCCTGGGGCTTTGACCTGCTGTCCCTAGCCAATAATCACATTTTCGATTGCAGCCTGGACGGCCCCGCCGTGACCCGCTCTGCCCTGGAGGCCGTCGGGATTACAACCATCGGTCCGGGGATGGAGCCGGTTTACCAGGAAGTGAACGGCCTCCATCTGGCTTTTCTCGCTTTTGAGGATGTCACCTTGCCATTGGACATGACCTCTGCCATTCAGGCCATCCACTCAGCACGTGCCACCGGAGCAGTGGTGATTGTTTCTGTCCATTGGGGCGCAGAATATCAAGGCGGCACATCCGATCGGCAGAAAATCCTGGCGCAACAATTTGCAAAGGCAGGAGCGACGCTGATCTGGGGACACCACCCACACGTTCTTCAGCCTGCCGAATGGATTGAAACTTACGATGGCAAAACGCTCGTCTTATACAGCTTGGGCAACGCCTTGTTCGACCAGGACGGACTTGAAGATACGCGCCGGTCGGCGTTGGTGGAGGTCACACTAGATGCGGATGGTGTGACATCTGTTCTTATCCTGCCATTCGAGATTGATGTTATCAACAGTCGCATCGTTCAACTGGATGCTAAGACTGAGGAGAAAATCCGGGATATATTTGTTTTTCCATATAAGGGACACTCGTCTTCGTCCAGGGGAGACTAATAACCCTCGGGGCTATTAGACCTGCCCTACGATATAATTAAATTATGCCTCGTACCATTTTGCATCTTGACCTGGACGCTTTCTTCTGCTCAGTCGAAGAACTGCACGATCCGTCCCTGCGCGGCAAAGCTTTCGCCGTGGGTGGCCGGCCGGATCAACGCGGCGTGGTGGCTTCCTGCTCGTACGCCGCTCGCCGGTTCGGTGTCCGCTCGGCGATGCCGATGAGCCGGGCACTGCGTCTTTGCACGGGGCTGCTGGTCATCTCGCACCATCACGACAATTACGGGGAGATGTCTGAAAAAGTCATGCTGCGCCTTAATGACCTGTCCCCGCTGGTCGAACAAATCTCGATTGACGAAGCCTTTGTGGACATTAGCGACCTGGGTGAGTCCCCGACGACAATCGCGTTCCGGCTGCAAAAGCGCGTTAACGACGACCTCGGCCTGCCATGTTCGGTCGGGGTGGCGACCAACAAACTGATCGCCAAGATTGCAACCGAGGTTGGGAAGAAGACAGCAAAAAAGGACCAGCCGCCCAACGCTGTGACTGTCGTCCCGCCCGGCACGGAAGCAACCTTTCTTGAGCCCCTATCGGCAAGCATGTTATGGGGCGTGGGACCCAAGACCGCCGCCCGGTTGGCCGGTTTTGGCATTAAAACGATCGGTGACCTCGCCGGCCGCTCTGAAAGGGACCTCATCCGTTGGTTCGGCGAAAACGGGCGTGATCTTGCGCGGCGCGCCTGCGGGGTGGATAACAGCCCCGTAACCACCGAGCGCGAGGTCAAGTCTATCAGCCAGGAGACCACTTTCGCCCGCGACGTGCGCGATGACAAGCTGGTGGCCAACACATTGCGCGAACTCTCAGCGGAAGTAGGACACCGCCTGCGCCAGGCAGACATCGCTGGGACAACGGTCAAGATCAAACTGCGTTGGCCAGACTTCACCACTCTTAGCCGTCAGATCACAATGTCGCAGCCCACAGACCAGGATGAGGAGATTTATCACCTGGCACTCGATCTGCTGGGAAAGGTGCGGGAAAAAGGGAAAGCCGTTCGCTTGATTGGCGTAGGCGTAAGTGGGCTGGGTGTGCCGCTGCGCCAGTTGGAATTTTGGAGCGCGGATTCAGAGAAATCGCATCGCTTGCAAGAAGCGCTGGATAGGGTGCGCTCTAAATATGGCGAGCAGTCCATCCGGCGTGGGAAGAGGAATCTCGGATGAACCATCCTCAGTTTTCAAAATATCTCTGTGCATCCTTGGTTAACAGTGGCTGCTCAAGGAGTTTAAATGTCTGTCAAAACCGGAAAAATTTCCCTTAACACAAGTGGCAACACCGATGTCTGCGACATCACAAAAGAACTGGAACGCCTGGTCGTCGAATCCGGCCTGAAGTCCGGCACGTTAACAGTTTTCTGTCCCTCCTCCACCAGCGGGATGACAACTATGGAGTTCGAACCGGGCGCAGTCGCCGACCTGAAACGCATGTTTGAGGAACTCGCCCCATCGGGGCGCAATTACGCTCATAATGCCACCTGGGATGATGGCAACGGTCACTCGCACATGCGCGCATCCCTGCTCGGCCCTTCTTTGACCCTCCCATTCGTCGAAAAAACCCTGACTCTTGGTACCTGGCAACAAGCGGTTCATGTCGATTTTGACATCCGGCCGCGGCGCAGGGAATTGGTGGTGCAGATCGTGGGAGAATAATTGCAAGGATGACCAGCCACTCATGCTATTTGGATTCGGTTCACCACGGCAATCCGCACAAATCAATACTCCCCTCTGGCCACTCCTGTTTGCAAACCGGCAGGATCATGACTGGGAAAATAAGGGTCGCTTTCCCATCCGGTTGGTCAATCCACATGGATTGCGCCGCCACCTTCCAGCCTCTTTTTTCATAGCTTGGGATCATCTTCTCGGTGGCGATCATAAGACCAAAATCCACCTTCAGAGGATCATGCAGGAAGTCCGTAGCCTTTTTGAGGGCATCGGTAGCATAGCCACGTTTGCGCCATTCCACTTTGGTCGCCACGTTCCCGATCCCCCCCAACCTGACTGGTTGTTTTCCTACCATGGCCGTGCGCTCAACAATGTGAACATTGGTAACCAGGTCTTCATCCTCCCAGATCATCACGGTCCAATCAGCAATTGCCCATTTTGTACCGGTCAGGTAAGCATACAGGGAACTGGTCACCACGCAATCCTGGCGGGCTTTTTCAAACATGCTCAACTCACTGGCAGATTTAACCTCTATTTTCATCGTGATTGCTCCTCATCACAATTAATATTCTATCTCAGCCGGAGAAAGGACGCAAGCACAGATATATCAGCCCCAGGATTCCAGAGATGTTAACAGCGTGATCAATCCAATTTCTATACCCTTGCCAGGGATAGAAATACATCCTCCAGCGTCGGCTCGCCGCGTTCGAGCGTGACCACCGTCAGCCCGGCGGACTTCAGCTCGCGGCGAAGGTCTTTTTCTTGCATTCCCCGCTCGGTAATCATCCGTAAATGGTCGCCCGCCAGGCCCACTCGCAAGATACCTGCACAGGTATCGGAGGCATTCAATGCAATTAGCAATGGCTCGGAATGTACCTCCCACACGTCACCCGGGATGACCTGCGTTTTAAGCGCCGCCGGACTATCCAGCGCCAGGAGCTTGCCATCCCGCATCATACCCACTCGCCCGCAATATTCGGCTTCGTCCATATAATGGGTTGTAACAAAAACCGTCACACCTTCAGCCGCCATTGTATAGATCAAGTCCCAGAAGCTACGCCGCGCTGAAGGGTCCACACCAGAGGTGGGTTCATCCAGAAAAAGCAGTTTCGGTTGGTGGACAAGCGCGATCGCCAACGCCAGCCTCTGGCGCCAGCCTGCCGAGAGCGCTCCTGCCAGTTCGGACCCATGACCTGCCAGTCTGATCTGGACCAGCGTCTCCTCGATGCGCTTCTTGTCGCGGATGCCATAGATGCCGCCGTAGAAAGTCAGGTTTTCCCAGACGGTCAGGTCATCGTACAGGGCAAATTTCTGTGACATATACCCGGTACGGGAGCGCACTTCCTCCGATTGACGGAAAGCATCGAAGCCGAGCACGGTAGCCTTGCCTTCCGATGGCTCATACAGCCCTAGCAACATGCGGATGGTGGTGGTTTTTCCACATCCGTTCGGACCTAGGTAGCCGACAATCTCCCCGGCCTCAACAGCGAACGACACATGGTCCACCGCCACGAAATCGCCGAATCGGCGGGTCAGATTTTCGGCAATGACAACGGGGTCAGGCATCGCTTTTCACCAAAGTCACTTTTCGGGGATGATAACAGAAAGACGAATTAAGAAGATTCAGAGAGTGAAATGAACACATCTTCCAGGGTTGGGGGGGCAAGACGCGCCTCGACCCGCTCCCCGGCACGGGCAGGGAAAGCTTCCGACAGGGTTATCATGACAGACTCCGCTCGCCCGGAGACGACACGCAGGTGCAGTTTGTCGCCGAAAGCGCGCACATCTTCCACGTCCTTGATATTCTCCACCGTCTGCCTCATGGAGGGCAGCCACCTGCCGCGTACTTCGCCCCGTGCTGGAACCAGGACCACCTCGACAATGCGGCCTTCCAGTGTGGACCGTAATTGGGACGGTGTCCCTTCGGCGATTATCCTCCCGAGGCGCATGAACCCGACGCGCTGGCAGCGGGCGGCTTCGTCCATATATGGTGTGGAGAGAATGACGGCAACGCCGTCCGCCTCCTGCTCTTTCCCTTTCCCAACTGGGAGGGGACGGAGCGGGGCAGACACGAGCCGGATGAGCAATTGCCAGAAATCCTGCCGCGTGACCGGGTCCACACCGGTGGTGGGCTCGTCTAGCAGGAGCACCTTCGGACGTGTGACGAGAGCTGAGGCCAAACCGAGTTTCTGTCTCATCCCGCCGGAGAGCTGACCGGCGCGGCGGTCTTTGAAGGATTCAAGACCAACAAAGCTTAGAATATCCATACAGCGCGGCAGCCATTCCTTCCGGGAGAGGCCGCGCACTTCGGCAAAAAAACGGATGTTCTCCAGCACGGTCAGGTCTTCATAAAATGAGAAACGCTGGGACAGGTAGCCAAGTTGGGCACGCACCTGCTCGGTCTGCTTGCCGACCGAATAGCCGCAAATGGACGCTTCGCCGGAATCAGGTTTGAGAGCACCTACCAGAAGGCGCATCGTAGTGGTTTTGCCTGCCCCGTCTGAGCCAACCAATCCGTAGATCTCACCGGAGGCAATGTTCAAATTCATATCCTCCACTGCGAGGGTGGCGCCAAAGGTCTTGCGTAAATGTTGAGCAACGATCGAGTCGGTCATTTGATTTTCTAGGTGATGAAATACTACTTCTCGAAGAAATCCGTGAACCTTGAAAAGTCAATATGTATGTAAGTACAACAATTTTGGGTCACTTCTTTATGGAGTACTCAGAAGTTCTGTCTCACAATTCCTCCATCGGTTGAATGATCACCATTGCCTCCGATGCCGCCAGTTCTTCCAACTGCTGGCGGCTGGGGAGCTTCGGCAGACTGTGCATTTTTTGCATCAACAAGCCCATCATGAATGGATGACGCTGGAGGCGTGTTTCCAGGAAATCAGCAATCCGGACCGGGTCAGTGACGGTTTCGGCCACCCCGCGAAAATGGTGGCTCTTCACTTGCACCTCAACCCTGCCATCTGCTTCGATGTTGCGGTACCAGTCCGCCTTAGTCCCACGCGCCGAGCCAAGAAAGAAATGGCCCTCAATTTCCTCGTACTGCAAGGGTGTGATCCGTTTCAGACCGCTCTTACGGCCGGTGGTAGTCAGTAAGAGGATGATCTTCCCCACAATCGGCCCAAGCCCAACGGCGTATAGCAACCGATGGATGCGTTGGATGTTTTTCATCCTGTTCCAGAATTTATCCAGGGTCATTGCCTTCCCTTCCTGAACTGCCACATTGGAAAACCCTACTTTCCGAAAACCACGTCCGCCGGCATACCCGGCTTGAGTTTGCCGTTCGGGTCCTCGACCTGGAGCTTGATGGCGAAAACGGTACTGGTGCGCCCTTCGATGGTCTGGACGTTACGGGGAGTGAACTCAGCCTGTTCGGCGATATGACTGACCGTCGCGGTGAAGGTCTCACCGGGGAATGAGTCCACCGTCACAGCGGCAGACTGGCCGAGGGAAAGTTCGCCATAGCGGTCTTCAGGAACATAGACAGTAATGGTCAAGTTGTCGAGGCTGCCCAGGCTCATCGCCGAAGCGCTTGGGGAAACAATTTCACCAGGCTGGATGGAACTTGTCAGGATGGTGCCATCCGCCGGGGCAGTGATGGTCAACCTGGCGATCTGGGCGTCGATCAACGCCAGACCGGCTTGGGACTGCGTCACGGCCTGATAAGCCTGATCCGCGACTGACTGCGCCTGATGGAGAATCGCTTGCGCAGCTGTCACCTTGGGCGAGTTATCGCCGGTTTGCAGTGCCAGCAGACGATCCTGGGCAGATTCAATGCGCTCCTGCGCAACAGAGAGGTTAGCGCGGGCAGCGGAGATATTCCTGGCGGCATCAGTGTATTTCACGCTATCATAAGCAGTCTGGGCATCTTCCAATTCGGTATTTGCAGCATCGAAAGCAGACTGGGCAGCCGCGCGTAAGTCGGTATTATTGGCAGCGTCGGCACGCGTCAGCACATCCTGGGCAACGATGGAAGCAGCACGCGCGTTAACGAGGCGCCTCTCGGTAACGACGAAAGCCGCGTTGGCCGGGTCTGCCAACAAAGCACTGAGGTGGGCCTGTGCAGGCTCGCCAGCAGAACTGGCTGCGTCCGCTTCGGAACGGGCAGCGGCAATCTCGTCAATGTGGCTGAAATAACCATCGGGGAGGGTATAGCCGGGCGGGTTAGCCACGTGCCAATCCGAGGTGCGGGTGGCAGCGGATTCGAGTCGGGCAGCGTTCAAGGCCAGGTTGTAGTTGGTCTGGGCAGTTCCCAGAGCGGCATCCGCGGTCAAAGCGGCCGCCCGCGCCAAGTCCAGGGAGGCTGCCGTGACAGCCCGCTGCGCCTGGAATAGGGTGTCATCCAGACGGAAAAGGACATCACCAGTTTTGACCAGAGCACCTTCATTTACCATTACTTCGGCAACCTTGCCGCCAATTTCAGGGGAGATGGTCACTTCAATAGCTTCGATGGTGCCGGAGGCGGTCAGTCCATTACTGCCCTGGTTCAACAAGGCACGGAAGCCAAAATATCCGCCGATCAGTACGACCAGGACGACGAAGGCAATTACAGGAATAGGGGGACGGTTGTGTTTCATGAAAAACTCCTTAATCAAGACGTTTGCGAAAACGGACAGAAGCCGCGCCCATGATGACAATGCCAAAAACAAACAGGGCCAGGATCTCACTCCAAATAGGCCCTGCCCCCACCCCCTTGATGAGCAAGGCGCGGATGATGATCAGGTAGTATCGCAATGGGATGATATATGAAACCCACTGCAAGAATTTCGGCATGGCTTCCAGTGGGAAGAAAAAGCCGGAGAGGAAAATACTCGGCAGGAGCGTCATCCAGACCGTCAGCATGGCTTCCTGCTGGGTGTTGGCGATAGTGGAGGCGAACAGCCCAATCCCGAGACCAGACAAAAGCAGCAGGCCCGAACAAGCCAGGATGAGGCTAAGGTCACCGCGCACCGGCACACCAAACCACCAGTGACCAATGGCCAGCACTTCGAGTGTGTCAATGAAAGCCAGGATGGCGTAGGGTAGGATTTTTCCGACCACCAGTTCCCACGGGCGGATGGGTGTGACAATCAACTGCTCGATGGTGCCGCGCTCGCGCTCGCGCACCACCGCTGTGGCGGTCAGGATGGAGGTGATGGCATATAGAATCATGCCAATCACCCCCGGGATCATGAAATAAGAACTTACCAGGTCCGGGTTGTACCATACTCTCGTGTGTACCTGGAGCGGCGGCAGGAAGTTGCTGGCGGTAATGCCGCTGCCCTCCAAACGCTGGATCATCAATTGAGTGGCATGGGATTGACCGATAAGGGTAGCCGCCGAAAATGCGGTGGACCCGGCAGTTGCGTCCGACCCATCCAGTATGAATGCCACCTCGGCATTTCCCTCTGCCAGAGCAGTGTTGTAATCCGGCGGGATGATGAAACCGGCACGCGCCTCACCTTGCTCGATCAGGAGGCGGATTTCATCCTCTGAACCAACCATGTATACCAGCCGGAAGTAATCGGCGGCGCGATACGCGTCCAGCAGGGAGCGCGACTCGGCACAGCGGCACTGGTCAAATACTGCCAGGGGTACGTTGCGCACATCGCTGGTGGCTGAATATCCCAGCAGGAATAACTGCATGATCGGAATGATGAGAATAATAGCCAGTGTACGTTTGTCACGCGTGATCTGAATAAATTCCTTCCGGAGAATGGAGATAAGGCGGGAGTTCATACTGGCTCCTCATATTCAAGCACACCATATAAAAAGATGTCAACAAAATGTTCCAACGCATTTTCTTGCATTGCTGCGGCAGGAGTCCCAGCCAGCAGGTACTCGGTCATGTAGAAGGAAAAGAACAATCCCAGAAAAGCCCGGAACAGGACAAATGGTGGGATCTTGCGGAGCTCCCCAATGCTGGTCTGGAATCGCTGGATTAGTGGAGCAATCTGCGGATAAAAGATCTGGAACATTCTGGGAATATCCCGGCCATTGAATTCGACCAACTCGATAAATAGGAATTTTACGAAATCTGGCCTGAGGCCTAATTCGCCGACCATCCTTTTGGCCGCGTTGCGCACAAACTCTTCAACCGTCTCACCGGGTGTTGTCTTTAGAAGGGGAAATATCTCCTGAAAGGGATGCTTGGAAATGATCAATTCGCTGAAAATGGCTTCTTTGCTTGCGAAATGGTTGTAGATACCGCCCAGCGCCAATTCAGCACGCTCGGCAATCTGGCGCATTGAAGTCGCCGCATAGCCCTGTTCCAGGAACAGGACGTAGGCCGCCTCGATAATTACTTGGCGCGTGCGCTCCCCTTTCGATAGGATTTCTTCCAGCATAATTTCTGTTATGAAACGAACGAACGTTCGTTTTTATTTTACATCTTCTCCCCCATTTGTCAAGAGGCTGGTTGGGTTCTCTCCCGTGCTGGAACCGGGACTACCGTGGGAATCACCGTGGCGATGGGGTAGATTGGGGGCATTTGGAGATAATGCCGAAATTGTGCAAGTGGTAGAATTGATGGATATGACCACCTTACCCCGATCTGAAACCGGGACTACCTTGGAAGAGTCCGTCCGCAAACACCTGAAATACAACCTCACCGTCAATCTGCTGGATGGCGCTTTTTATGGTTTGGGCTGGGGATTCGGTTCAGTTGGCACCATCATTGTCCTCTTCGTCAGCCGAATGACCGACTCGGTATTGTTGATCGGGCTTATCCCCGCCATCCATGCGGTCGGGTGGCAGTTGCCACAGTTGTTCATGGCAAACTCGGTCTCGCGCCTGCGGCGCTACAAGCCTATGGTAATGTTGATAACCATCCACGAGCGTCTTCCTTTCCTGGGACTGGCTCTGGTGGCTCTGTTCATGACCACGCTGGGAAATAAAGCCGCCCTGATATTGACCTTCATCATGCTCATCTGGCAGGGACTGGGGGCCGGGTTCACTGCCAACGGCTGGCAGAGCATGGTTGCCAAGATTATTCCATCCGACTGGCGCGGCACCTTCTTTGGTGCGCAGGCCGCCCTGGCAAACGTGCTGATGAGTGTTGCGGCGGTCTCCGCCGGTTACATCCTATATCGGGTCCATGACCCGCTCAACTTTGCCATTTGCTTCACCTTGACCATCCTCGGGATGGGACTCGCATTGGTGTTCCTGGGTCTAACCCGAGAGCCGGTGGATAACGAAAAAACGATCCCCGCATACCAGCCCTCACCCTGGAAAGGTGGACTGGAGATCCTGCGCCGCGACAAGAATTTCAGCGCTTTCCTGTTAGTGCGTCTGCTCTCGCAGTTCGCCACAATGGGCTTTGCATTTTACATCATCTATGGCCTGCACCGTTTCGGTATGAGCGACCTGACTGCCGGGTTCCTGACCGCCGCTGTGACCATCACCTCCACAATTGCCAATGCCTTGATGGGTTGGCTGGGTGACCGTCTTGGCCACCGTGCCATGCTCATCGCCGGGTCAGTTGCCGTCACTCTCAGTTCGTTGATGGCCTGGGGAGCGCCATCCTTAAACTGGATGTACCCGGTCTTTATCCTATCCGGGCTGGCGAACGTAGCCTACTGGACGATCGGCATGGCCATCACGACCGAGTTCGGGACCGAAGAAACCCGTCCAACCTACATCGGTCTGTCGAATACACTGGTGGCCCCTTTCACTATCATCGCTCCTTTGCTCGGGGGGTGGATTGCCGATACTGTCGGTTTCCAGGCCACCTTTATGGTCTCAGCTGTCGGCGGGTTGGTCATCGCCGGCCTGCTCTTCTGGCTGGTGCGCGACCCGCGACCGCGTTAGAGTTGAGGGTCGGGACCTCAGATGTCTTTTTGAAAATTGATAGCCCCTGACAGTATCATCGGGTAAAATCCTACCGTCACATCCATCCAATAGACAATAAACTATATTGTACTTTTATTCCTAGTGTGGATTAGTAACGAGGTTCTCTATGCGACCAGTCGCCATCATCGGGATCGGCCAGACCAAAATTGACGAACAGTGGGGAGAATCCATCCGGCAGATCTCTTTGGAAGCCATCCTTGCCGCGCTGAAAGACGCCGGGCGGGAAAGCGTCGAGAGTCTCTTTGTCGGCAACATGCTGTCGGGCATCATCAACAGTCAAAACAACCTCGGTCCACTGGTGGCAGACTGGGCCGGTTTGAAAATCCCTGCCGTCAAAGTGGAGGCAGCTTGCGGATCTGGCGGGGCCGCCCTGCGCTCTGGGCTGATGGCAGTGGCCTCCGGGGAACTCGATTCCACCCTCGTGGTGGGCGTTGAAAAGATGACCGACCGCCACCCCCACGAAGTCACCGCCGCTCTTGCCACCGCCGCGGATGCCGATTACGAAGGCGATATGGGCGTCTCGTTCGTTGGGCTGAACGCCCTGATCATGCGCCGTTACATGTACGAGTACGGCTGGAAGCACGCCGATTTCGCACCATTTGCCATCAACGCCCACGCCAACGCGCTCCACAATCCATACGCCCGCCTGCACCACAAGATCACTCTCGAGGAATTCGAGAAGTCGGCCATGATCGCCACGCCGATCAACCTGCTGGACGCTTCGCCGATTGGGGACGGCGCGGCCGCGCTCTACATCGTCCCGGCCGATTCGGTGCGGGGCAGCACCCGCATCCTGATCGCTGGTTCTGCAGCCGCTACCGACACAATTGCCATCCACGACCGCTCCGAGCCGCTGTTTCTGACGGCCGCATTCAAGTCTTCGCAGGAGGCCTACCGGCAGGCTGGGGTCGGTCCGGACGATATTGACGTTTTCGAACTGCACGACGCTTTCACCATCATGTCGGCGCTCTCGCTGGAAGCCTGCGGCTTCGTCGAACGCGGACAAGGCCCGCGTCTCGGTTTGGACGGGAACATTTCCCCAATGGGACGCATTCCGTTGATGACGCGTGGTGGACTCAAGGCACGCGGGCATCCCGTCGGCGCAACGGGTGTCTACCAGGTGGTCGAGGTTGTGCAACAACTGCGGGGAGAGTGCGGAGAGACCCAGGTCCCAGAGGCGCGCATCGGCATGACACAGAATATCGGCGGTAGTGGGGCGACAATTATCACGCACATCTTAAAGACAGAGTAGCGATCTTATCTTGCCGACAAATACGCCCTTTGTTTTATGATCAAGGATTGTAATTGTCGCTCAAATCCTGTTGTATTTAGACTTAATATCTTGTATAATATTTGCAGGAAAGGAGGCTCGGATGACAATCGAACGACGGGAAAAAGATCGAAGGTATTGTACATACTACCTGCCCCTAACTGACGCCGTGACAACAAAACAAGTTGGTATTATGACAGATATCAGCCTGGGAGGATTTAAATTAGAATGCAGGGAGTCGATCCCAAAAGGACAGGTTAACCAGCTTCACCTAACTCTAATAAATGAGATCGCTCCTCAAGATTCAATTGAGATTGTTGGGGTCTGCAAATGGTGCCAACCCGATGATATTGATCCATTTTCATATAACATTGGTTTTGAAGTATTAGATATGCCGCCGTGCGACAAAAATATCTTTCAACTCATATTTGAGGAATATGGGACACCGATCAATAGTAATCAAAATAATTCAGACTATTTGTGGAAATGAGTTATCCTTTCTGAGTTCAAAGCTAAACGGAATTTAAACGGGCTCAAGACGCCCGTTTTTTATTGTACAATTGCCACATGCGACTCAAATTCACTCGTTTCTTCATCCGCTTTCTGCTTCGCTTGTTGACGCACTTAGAAGTGCGTGGAAGAGAGAATATACCCATTGCCGGTAATTTCATCATTGCCGCCAACCACATCGGGCTGGTGGATGCGTTCCTGCCATTCTGCATCATCAACAATACTAATCTCGTCCTGTTAGTGGGGGAAAAATGGGAGAAGCTATGGATCATGCGTTGGCTCGGCCGTGGCTTGAATTTCCTTTTCGTTGACCGCTTTAATCCGGACCTGAAAGCCATGCGCGACGTAATGGTACGTATGAAACGGGGCGAAGTGTTGGTCATCACTCCGGAGGGGACACGATCGAAGGTCGGCCATCTGATTGAAGGTAAGGCGGGGGTCAGTTACCTGGCCGCCAAGATGGGCTATCCGCTCGCACCCGTCGGGATTAGCGGCACATTTGATAAAATATTCTTTGGCCAATTGAAACGGCTGCATCGCCCGCATATCCTCGTCCAAATTGGACCGGTGTTCAACCTGCCTCCCCTCCCGAAAGAGGCGCAGGACCGCGAAGAAGCCCTGAAAACCGACACGACTGAAATTATGTGCCGCATCGCCGCTCTACTTCCTCAGGAGCAGCGCGGTGTATATTCTGACCATCCGCGCTTCAAAGAATTATTGGAAAATCATCCATAAATACCGCCTGACCATCAGGCTCAAAGAGGGTTTTAAACAGGAGGGAACCTATGAAAAAATCCACCCATAAGATCTTCCGGTTCTTCATTCGGTTCATCATCCGCCTTATCGCCCGCGTGGAAATCATCGGCTTTGAAAACCTACCTGCCGGCGGTTTCGTCATCGCTGCCAATCACATCGGGCGGCTGGATGCGGCTCTCGCCTATTACGTTCTCGACCGGCCCGACATCATCATGGTTGTGGCTGAAAAATATGAGAAATATGCCATTTTCCGCTGGCTGGTCCAACTAATCAATGGCATGTTCGTTGACCGCTACAATGCCGACATCCACGCCATCCGCGAAACCCTGCGCCGCCTCCAGCAAGGACAGGTGTTCGCCATCACCCCGGAAGGGACCCGCTCCAGATCCGGCAATCTGATCGAGGCCAAACCGGGCGGCATTTACCTGGCCTGGAAAGCAGGCGTGCCAGTCCTGCCTGTCGCATTGACCGGCAGTGAGGATGAGGTGGTAATGGCGCGGCTGAAACACCTCAAACGACTGGACATCAGGGTCGTTGCCGGTCAACCTTTTACGCTACCACCGATCACAGGGAAGGACCGGGATACAGCGATGCAGCATTACACCAACGAAGTCATGTGCCGCATCGCCGCCCTTTTGCCTGAGCAGCGGCGCGGGGTGTATGCGCGGCATCCGAGGTTGAAGGAATTGTTAAATCAATAATGCAGGGGCGACCAGCTGGTCGCCCCTGCAATTTTATAAAACCTCTCCCTGTCCTCGATTTAAGAATTGTCCTCCGGCTTTCCTGCCCTTCCATATCCCGCCATCCACAATACACTGCCCGCGCAGGAAAACCTTTTCGGGCATGCCAGTCAACTCCAAGTCTTCGTACAGGTTGTAATCCGTGCGCTGGTGGGAAAAGGCTACACCGTATTTGACCTTCTTCCCCGGATCCCAGATCACGATATCCGCGTCCGCACCTGGGATTAGGGCACCCTTGCGAGGGTACAAACCGAATATCTTTGCCGGGTTGGTGGAGGTAAGCGCCACGAACTGGTTGGCCGTCAACTTCCCAGACCCGACACCGGTCGTCCAAAGAACCGGTAGCCTATCCTCCACTCCGGGCAGACCGTTGGGGATTCTGGTGAAATCGTCCTGACCGAGTTCCTTACCGGGAATGGCGACCGGTTCCCCTTCGTATATGATCGGCTTCGCGCCATTGTAGAAAAATGGACAGTGGTCTGTGCCAATCGTACGGATTGTGCCATCCGCTACACCTTCCCACAGACGGTCATTATCAGCCTTCATCCGTAGGGGTGGCGAGCAAACCCATTTTGCCCCGTCCGGGCGGAGAAGATTGTCCCCGGTGAAAAGGAGATACTGCAGGCATGTCTCTCCCATCACTTTCAGATTTCGTTTTCGCCCATATTGGAGCATGTCCACTTCCCCTGCAGTGTTCATATGAACCAGGTACAGCGGCGCATCCGCACTGGCGGCCAGGGCGAAAGCCCGTAGCGCTGACTCGACCGCACCCCAGGCGGGACGCGTTCTGGCGTGCCATTCGGGGGTCCGCCGATCGGCCGCCAGAGCCTCGGCGACAAGCAGGTCGATCACGTCGCCATTCTCGCCATGGAGCATAACCAGCATCCCATTGTCACGGGCAATCCGCAGAGACTTGAAGATATCGCCATCCTCCAGACGCAGGCGACCATTGTAGGCGGTAAAAACTTTTAGCGTGGTTATGCCCATCCCACTCAGGGACGGGATTTCGGCAGCGATCTTTTCATCGAAGCGGGTCAGGTTCATGTGGGCGGAATAATCCACGGCGGCTTTCTTCGCCTTCAAATGCCACTTATCAACTGACTCACGCAAAGTAGGATAATCGAATGAAACAAAATCAATGATGGTTGTGGTTCCGCCGAACGCGGCGGCCTTCGTGCCGGTGTAATGGTCATCGGACGAGACCGTTCCGAACATGGGCAGGTCGAGGTGGACGTGCGGGTCCACACCGCCGGGGAGAATTATCTTACCGGTGGCATCCACAACCTCGACGTCCCCAACTTGCAAGTTTTGTCCGATTTGTGAAATCCTCCCGCCCTCGACCAGAATATCGGTGGAGATTGATTCTTCGGCAGTAACCAGCATGCCGTCCTTAATCAAAGTCGCCATTTTCCTGTCCCTTTGCTTCAAAAGGTGATTGGAATTCCTGGATGCCGAGCAAGGCACTCAAGACTTCGGGGGAAATGCTTACTTCCGGTATATCTGCTTTATACAATTGCTCATTCCCAGCCCGGTCGCGCAGCGACTGCCAGAGCAATTGGCGCTCGTCGCTTTGAACCACCAGATCGTTGAGCGTTTGCGCTTTAAGCAGGTATTCCCCGGTTGTATAGAGAAAGGTCAGCCGCTTCCATTTCTCCGCCCCCAACGGGCGTGGCAATCTCTCAAGCGGACCAAGTTGGATTTTGAAATATTCCTCACCCGCCCGCGGATGGTCAGACTCGTCTCTCAGTAGTTCGGCGCGCGTCGTCAGTTCGTGGCCGCCCACCGGAGCCATCCACTCGATGCGCCCGGCACCTTCGCCGAAACTGCCGGGTTGGTAAAAAGCCAGGTAATCCACGGCGACCACCTTCGGGGCAGTGCGGAAAGGGATGCGGTACCAGCCCAGCAGGCGTGCAATTTCCAGATCTCGTGGTGAGGGCAACAGGCAGACCAGGACAAGGGAGACGGGAGTCAGCATGGGTTAACTTTACACCTAAACTGAAAAAGACTCAACGCGAAATTCGGGTTAATAAATTAAAAGACCGAGACTGGAAATCAGGGGTCTGGTCATAGGTTCAAGCTCCGGAAAGGACCGGTAAACCAATCCCTCTTCTACGGCCTTTTCTCACGGTCAAGCCAGAGTTCCCGATACTTGCGGTTCCAGTCGATCAGAAATCGGAAGGCGATCACCACTCCCACCGCCGCCCCGATCCATAGCACCGGGCCGCGCAACCCTGTCAGCCACAACAAAGGAGCAAATAAGGTCCCGGAGATTACGCTGGCCCGTGCACTGTGACGGGTGAGCAGGGTCAGCAAGCCCAGCATGGCAAATATTATGAGGATGGCAACCGGAGTGGCAGCCATCATGCTGCCGTTGGCAGTGGCCAGGCCCATGCCGCCCCGAAAATCGGCGAACACCGGCCAGCAATGCCCGATAACTGTCATCGCAGCTGTCAACGGAACAATCCACGCTGAGGGAGCAAAGCGGAGCGCCAGCCAGGTGGGGCCGAAGCCCTTGGCCACATCCAACACGAAAACCAGGGCGCCGGGCAGGTATCCCGCCTGACGGATCGTGTTCGTGGTGGTGGCATGACCGGAGCCCGAATCGCGCACGTCAACACCCTTGACCAAGCGCGTGATCCATATTGCGAACGGCAGGGAACCGGAGATATATCCTAAAATGCTAAAACCAATGGCGTGCAAAATCACCTGCAAGGCATTCTCCGTTTGTCGCGTTCTAGCAGCGTCGTTGCGAGGAGCGTAGCGACCAAGCAATCTCCCGACCTGAGAGGGGATTGCTTCTCGGTAAAGAATGCCGCTCGCACATTGTCCCTGCGCAGTACCCGCAGGGTGAAGAGGAACGTCGGATCCAATATTAAAAACTGATCATCTGATATTTTATAACCCCGCGACGACCAGTTGGGAACGTGAACTCGTTCAGGCGATACCAACTTCGGCGTTGAATTCGGAGATCAATGCATCAATCTCCTCCGCCTGCTTCTGGACGCCAGTCCAGTAATCCGGCTCCTGCCACATGGACTGGATCTCGGAATAAGTCCTGCCCTGCTGCTCCACCCAGGTGAAATATTTCAGGTTATGGATGCGGCGGCGGTCGGTATAGCGCAGTTCAAGCAGATTGTCGGTGGACTGCCCGTGCAGGTAACGGGCAAAGTCGGCGGCGGCGTTTTCGGCGGTGTACTCCCCAAATTCGGCCTGCATTTCGTGCAGGCGGCTCTGGTAGAGTTCCATCGAGTCGGTCAGGACAGTCAACAGGATGTCATCCTCGCCCATCTCGTAGTACTTGGCGGTTTTGATGGCACTCAGGACGTTGGAAATACCCGAAAATCCGAGCAGGTCGAGACCCCCAACCATCCCTTCGGGCACACCCTTCGAAGCCAGGTACTTGCGCCCGGCAGGTTCGTTGAACAGGCGCGCAAGGTTGACCACGGCGTTGTCGTCAATCGCCGCCACCATGTCTGTGTTCTTAGAGTTATGGATCCATGGCACATGCTTATCGCCGATGCCTTCGATGCGGTGGGAGCCGAAACCATTTTCCAGCAGGGTGGGACACTGCAAAGCTTCGCTGGCGACGATAACGCTGCCTGGAAAAACCTGCTTCATGTAATCGCCGCTGGCGATGGTGCCAGCCGACCCGGTGGCGGAGACCATGCCTCGATAGCGGCCTTTTGGACCCGCCACCTGATTCACCACTTCTTCCATGGCGTGGCCGGTAATTTCGTAATGCCACAGGTAGTTGCCGAACTCCTCAAACTGGTTGAAGATCATCAGGTCCTGGCCCGAATTGCGCAGTTCCCAGCACTTGTCAAAGATCTCCTTCACGTTGGACTCAGACCCGGGAGTCTTGATGGTCTCCCCGGCGATCTTCTTCAGCCACTCGAAGCGTTCCTTACTCATACCTTCCGGCAGAATGGCGATGGACGTGCAGGAGAGCAGGGCCGAGTCGTAGGCGCCGCCGCGGCAAAAGTTCCCCGTGGACGGCCAGACGGCCTTCTGTGTCGTTGGGTCAAACTGACCCGTTATCAACCTTGGGACCAGGCAGCCAAAGGCCGCCCCTACTTTGTGCGCGCCGGTCGGGAACCACTTGCCCACCAGTACAATGATGCGCGCCTTTAGACCGGTCAACGCGGATGGTAGTTCGATAAAATTGACGCCCCCGAACCCGCCACCCTTGGTTTTGGGTTCATTGTGCCATGTAATGCGGAACAGGTTGCGCGGGTCCACGTCCCAAAGTCCAACGTTTTTCAGCGATTCCTTGACATTTGCCGAAATTTTGGCCGGGTCTTTCATCTGGGCGAAGGTGGGGATGACAATATTACGCTCGCGGGCGCGCTGAATGGCGCGTGCCCGCCGATCTTTGTGGATGGAGAGATCGATTGTGGTCATTTCGGGAAACTCCTTGCGAGGAAAGGGGAGGTTGTCTGACAACAGATATTATATCGCAATTTGGGGGACCTCGAAACTAGCGGTTCGAGGTCTTTCTCCTACAGAGGCACATTTTCAGGAATAATATTTCCAATTTCAGATTTCGTATGTTAACTGCCATTAGTATAAATGTTAACGCGACCAAGTACCACATCCCTACATTCATTGGTGCAAGCCAGGTTATTCCTATAAGGAAAATCATTTGAAGTGGTGTTTCTGGTATGATGAATAAGGGCAGTAGATCGTATTGAGTGCGAAACGGAAGAATGGACATGGCTAGTAGCAGTCGCGCACGTTTATCTGAAATGTTTAATACTGCCAAGGGCAGTAAGAACCCACCGGGCATTAAAAGCGGGATGTAATTCTGATAGCCCTTTGCGAGATTCCACCAGTGAATTGGCCACCCAGGCGAAATCGTCAGAGAAACGACCAAGACAACCACTGCGGCAATATATCCGTAACCTGCCTTACGAAAACGGTTAAGGAATATAGGGAGCGCTATCTGGGGCTTGATAATCACCATAAGCGGGGCGAGCGCCGGAATAAACCAGGCAGCCGTGATAAGCGGTGACCATTGTGTCCATTCCATCGCGTATACGAATGGAACCGAGAAAAACATCAATAATCTCCACAACTGGCCAGTGTGAAAGATAAGAGCACCCGCCAAGATTGCAGAAATTAGTGAAAAATATACTGCCCCAGCCAAACGATCTGCCAGCGGAGTGAAGGGCAGTGCAATCAACCCAGCTGTAAACGGATAAGTAGAATCATGAGCGCCAGTATAAGGGTCCAAACCTTGTAAAACATTACGTGCCATGACCAATGAACCCCAGAAGTCCCCGGGACCAGCAAAGCCTCTAAAATGAAATATATAATATCGAATCGTAAAAGTCACTATGAAGACGATGATTGAAAAAAGAATAGCTTTAGCTTTATTCAAATAATCACCACGCATAGCAGATCCCGGTGATGTCGTCCACTGAATCCAATCAAGCCATGACAGAATAACCTACTTTTGGAGAAAATTAGGTTCGGCGAATCGAGTGACCCCGAAACAATTAGAAGTCAGGGGCAAAGGTATTATAGCAGGGATGGAGGGGCGGGAAGAAGAATGCTGGTGAGGATATGAGCCTCAAACCTACGGTTTACACCGCCCATTGTTTACCACGTTTTCGAGGCTCTCCAAAACCTATCCCGGTGGGAAATTAACGTTGCGCCGCCGGTAAGAAGATCCAGACCGGTTGGGTCTCAGGAGTGGGGACATAACTCCCTACCGCGATCGGGAATTCAGCATAGGTACCATCCGTAACGTAATCCTGCAAAAACGACTTGAACTGCGCGAAATCGGGCCAGTCACGGCGAAGGAATATGTGGATATCGTAGGCATTATCAGTTTTGATCGTGCCTATATAGGCATATCCGTCCCATCTTACATCTGTCGACCAGAGCAAAAGATTTCCCATATGCCCGTGGCCAAATTTGATCCAGGAGAAGTTTTGATTTGCAGGGTGAAGGATCAGGTCCGGCTGTTGGTTGAAGAAATAGTCTGTCAGCTTGCGGAGATCACGCTCGCGGGCGATAAAGCGATCGTTTAGACCCACTGTATCCAAAGAAAGCGCTCCCGTATAGAAAGGGATCACACCGGTATCGCCAAAAGCAATTCTTGTTACCAAGATGTTCGGATATTGCCTGAGAGCCAGGGCGGCTCTATATTCACGTTGCATCAGTACATTGCTCCCGGAGTAGCGGTCCTGGCCGCGGACAATGTCCCCTATATTGACCATTGTTTCACGCAAAGGATTCCAAGTAAACAGAAATATAAACATTACTGCAGATGTCACTTTTAGATAACCGTTCCATGTGAGAAAGTGAATATACTGGAAAACGAACTTGAAGGTGGGAATGGATAAGAACATTAAGAATATGCTGCTCGGGTACATAAAGCGGTGATAAATATCCATGAGGGTATCCACCCGTACATAAAAAAGAGAATAAAGGATGCAAAACAGAACCGCAACCGCTCTTTGCCAACCATCATTTCTCACTATCGCAAATGAGAACAGACCTGTAAGAATGATAATGAAATTCGTTCGCATGAAGGAGAGAACGCTTGCCAGTCCATTAGGAGAAAATAACCCCGATCCCGGCACTTTTAGCAGGAAAGAGTTAGGGATAATAGTCCCAAAATGGACGTATTTCCAGATCAAATAAACCAGGATCGGAATAACGAATGAAATTGTAATGGCTTTCAAAAACCTCAGGGCAACCTTCCAAGGAAGACTTTTTCTCCAGCAGTTGATCACCACGACACATCCAAAAGAGGCCAGGAGCAGGAGTGCTTCGGGTCTGAACAAAAAGGCTATGAATGCAAAAAATCCAAAGAAATAGGCAAAACGCATCTGCTCCGTCTTCAAAAACTTCCCCCCCAGGATAAAGCTAAAAAAAAGTGTTGTTGTGAAAAGAACTGTCTCTAGTCCAACCATGCTCAAAGGAATAGTGTTGGAAACCAGCAAGAAAAACGCCGGGATGAATAAATCCAAGCCAGTCTGGGTCTGGTAATTCTCCCTGGAAATCCTGACCAAAAGGAAGAACATTAAACCAGCACAGACCAGGCTCAGCACCCGGGTTACCAAAAGTGGAGCTATGCCCAGCCTGATAAAGGGAGCGAGCACTACCACCAGCAAATAATTTGTATACCCTTCTACCGGGTGTTCATTAGGATTCCAGGTTATTCCATAACCCTGCGCCAGGTTTTTGGAATATCGATAGGTAATGAAAGAATCATCGAAGATGAAATTCCGCTGCGCTATCACGACCCCTATGCAATAGATCAGAACATAGCACAAGATAATGATGACCACAGCCTTATTCACGTTCCAGTCACCAGGCCGCCTGCTAGTTGATTGGTTATCAATGTTTTTCATCTTATAACACCCTCGTTTATGGTTGATTTTCGAGAGGCAAGCCACACCGGGTTGCAACCTCAAACTCCTTGATAAAAGCATTAGTTTAACGCAAGCCACTCGCCTCCGTGTTCGCACCAGGAGGGTCGGCTAACCCCGATTACCGGGTATTTTACCAGTATTAGGATTCGTTCGCTTTATGGATTTGTACTGGGTATGGCATGCATCGCACCCCCCGGTCTTCAGATCGCACGGCTTCCAAATTGAATCAGTCCCGCAATTCTTCCCCCAAGTATGGTTTCGGTAAATGAACTCATCATGCCGATATGCACGTTCATGCGGCAGGCGAATAATTTCAGATTCGCTCACCCCTCACCCTTTTGCCAAACGTTTCGGGCGCAAATTTTGTTATTGAGGAAAACCGACTTATTTAAGTACCTTCGATTCGCACATTACTTTACTCCATTGCATACCTACTTTGATGAAATCGTTGACAAGGTCAACCAAACCCATTTGCTGGCGAACTTCCTTATCACATATCAGTTGGTGGGCGCGGGCCTTCCATTCAACATCCCTGCCCTGATAGCCTGACCTGCAATCCGGTCCACCGATTTTGGGGCGATCAGCTTCAGCCATGGTCCCACCCTACCCCGCAGGGTCATCCCTGGCTTCCGTTTCCCCTTTACCATTGCTCTGAGGCAGAAATTGGCGCACGTCTCACCCGTCCTAACATTCCCCTCGCGCACAGGGCTGATGACCAAGGTTTCCCATCCAGGCCAAAGGTTCTCTCGCGTAATTCCGATGCTCCAAAACCGGGATAAACCATGGAGATGCAGCTTAAACATACTTCGCATCTTCAATGCGCAGGGTGTCAAAGAAATCTGCCATTGCATTCTTGCTGGCGGCCCAACAGTTGCGGGTCGGCCCGCCGGCTTGCCTGTCAGGCTGGAAACCCCAAGAATCTGACCGTTCGATTGTTTGAGGTATGGCAGGGACAATGCCTACATTACATGCTCCCCAGCCAATTGACGCGCATAATCTTCTCAAAAATTCCCAAGTCTCACTTCTTCGAAATTAGTCTGCATTGTGATGCCCGCCTTATTAACCAATGCGTCGATGTGCCGGCATTCTTCCAACGTGAACCGGACCAGGTTCGCGTAATTATCGAAGATGCCACCCTACTGCGGGACGGCATGGCTTTGCTTCCCTTCTTCTGGCACACCACTTTCGATGTCTCCAGGCATCCTGCATTTTTCGCTGCCAGATCGTTTCAGCCTCATACCATCGGATTTCTTCGTCCCTTGTGATCATTGGCAGGGATTCCAACTGGCATTGCACAATCAGTATATGGTCGAACGGGGCCGCCAGTTAGCGAGACAAATCAACCCCACACAGTGTAATGCGATCTCGATCAACCACAACAGGAACCAGTTCTGGCTCTTGTGGCTGGTGAAGTAGTGCCCCCGATCTTCGAGCGAAGTCAAACGTCCTATTCAGGTCTTGATGAAAATTTCCCACACTCTGGTAACAGGAATATATATCTCGTTGCGTCCATCTGCGAATATATCGCTAGCGCAAGTTTACTCATTCGTTCAGCGCAAGACTGACAAGCCCTGGCCGCACCAGCAGCATGGGCACATCCACCTCCCCCATTTGCGGGAGCTGAGGATTGGAAATCTTTACATCGTAGATTGACATCCAGACCGTGCGCCCGGACGAGATGCTCGTGCCAAGGTCCACCTGGGTGGAGATGCGAATCGCGCCGATGAAAACAAACGTTCCAACAAGCGCTGTGATTGGCTGCCTCATACGGTTTTTTTCGCTCTCATCATAATCCAATGGGTCGTGGGCAGGCGGTGTCAGGTGAAAACCGATAATCAGAGCTGTAGGCAGGTATATTTCGGTATAAACCAGCCTTCTGACCGCACTGCCGCTCAACGTGATCACTTGCGGCTTGAGCAAATGGATAAAATCCGGGGCGCCCTCTGTCCGCAACCAGACGCTGACTCGGTTACTTTGTTTGGTCACCGCTTCTCCGTATACAAGTGTATTCTGAGTATAAATCATCACCCCGGAAGCCTTTTCATCGGAAGCAAGCGCATACATTTCTCGTATCCTCCGTAATAAGTTACTCAAAATATAAAGAGATTATATCCTGACAACTACCCTTCCAAACATTACGCATTTGTATGTTTTTGGTAAACCCCATATATCGTATTGGTCCTCCCACTGTGTGTGCACAACCAATTAACAAAAGTGATTGTTCAATTTAATGTATTTCTATTGAATCCGTTGTATGATGGAGTCAGGCCGCAACCGGCCTGGGAAGGAGGTGCCCACCGAAAACATGGATGAGGACCGCGAAGGAGGAAAGACCGGGTATCCCAAAATTGGCCGAAGGCCCATTGCCCGAGCCAGACGTCTTATCTGACGAACGGTGAAATTTCCTGCTCTTTCCTCTGGAAGTAATCCCATGGCGGATGGATGTTCTCCATCCGCCTTAATCATCCTAAGGCCAGGGCAGCCTTCATCCGCTCCAACGCATCTTCCAGCGTTTTCCTCGAACATCCGAAGTTCAGCCGCACAAATCCATCCCCACCGGGACCGAACTCTTTGCCTTCGTTCAGGGCGACTTTGGACTTCTTCAGGAATAATTCGTGTGGTGTGCTATTGAACCTGCCGGACCTGACCAGTTCGTTGCAGTCCAGCCAGGCCAGATATGTGGCATCCGGGACAGTGCCTCTGATCCCGTAAAATTCGCTTTTTACGCACTCGATGAGGAAATCCCGGTTGCTCGTCAGATAGGAGCGCAGAGCCACCAACCAGTCATCGCACGCTCCTGAAAAGGCCGCTTGCGCCGCCGCCAGTCCCAGGCTGTTGACGTGCATCGCCATTTGCTCAGTGGTATTCTTATAGCGCCTCAGCAAATCGGGATTAGGGATAATAGCAAACGCGCAATTCAGACCTGCCACGTTGAAGGTCTTGCTCGGGGCGATGAGCGTGATCGCACAGTTAGCAATTTCAAGGTTCATGGAGGCAATCGGAATATGTTGTACCGCACTCTGGGCGGAAGTCGAAAGGCCGCCCAGAAGGAGTTCGCTGTGGATTTCGTCTGAACAAATGAAGATTTCATTTCGCAAGCAGATTTCCGCCATGCGAACCAGGTCGTCGCGCGAATAAGCCTGCCCGGTGGGGTTGTGGGGATTGCAGAGCAGGAACATGCCAGTCTGTGCGCCGCCTGAGTTGACCGCCCGCTCGAATACATCAAAATCCACCGTGTAACGCAGGGTAGCACCCTCCGCCGTCATCTTGAGCAGGGCATCCTGGCGGACAAGGCCACTGTTCATATGGACCGAGAGGAAGGGCGGGTAGACCGGTGGCTGGATCAGAATCCCCTGCCCCTCCTTGCAGAGTGTGCGTGCTGCAGCATTGAACCCGGCAATCACTCCCGGTGTAGCGACCACCATTTCGGGAGAGACCTGCCAACCGTAAAGTTTGTCCATCCGGCCAGCGATCGTTTCGCGCAGTTCTTTAGTGGGGAATTCATATCCAAAAATACCGTGCTCCACGGCGCGATGCAGGGCTTCCAGCACCGGCTCCGGCGCCGGGAAATCCATATCCGCGACCCAGAGCGGGAGAATGTCCGACCCGAAGAATTTCCACTTGGCGCTGTTCGTGCCACGGCGGTCAATGACGCGGTCAAAATCGTAGGGCATTCCTTCTCCCAAAAGATAAGAGTGGGCATCGTCGGCGTGAGGAGCGACATCCGCCCCCGCGCACTATTCTCCCAGTCCTTCGCGCACGATATACAGCGGTCGCCCCTTGACCTCGTCATAAATCCGCCCCAGGTATTCGCCCAACACACCCAGGGAGATTAACTGGACCCCGCCCAGGAACAGCACAGCGATCAGCGTGGTGGCCTGGCCGAGAAAAGCGCCATGCCCCGCCAGGCGCATAATGATGACCACCGGGATGGCGATGATCGCCAGCCCTGCCGCCGCAAACCCGAAGTAGGTCGCAAGTTGCAGAGGAAAGTACGAAAAGCCGGTGATGGCATTCAGCGCCAGTTTGAGCATATTCTTAAATGGGTACTTGGTCACGCCGGCGTGACGTGCGGCGCGCTTATATGGCACACCGATTTGCTGGAATCCAACCCAGGCCGACATACCGCGTGGGAAACGATGTCTCTCGTGCATTGTCTTAAGCACATCCACCACTTTGCGGTCCATCAGGCGGAAATCCCCAGTATCCAGCGGGATTTTTACATCGGTGATGCGATGAACGATACGGTAGAACAGCGCGGCCGTTGTCTTTTTGAACCAGGTTTCCCCTTCGCGTTCGGCTCGTACCGCATAGACCACCTCGTACCCCTCGCGCCATTTTGCGATCAGATCTGGGATGGCTTCCGGAGGATCTTGCAAGTCCGCGTCAATAATGACCACGGCCTCGCCGCGTGCATAGTCCCAGCCGGCGGTGATCGCCACCTGATGGCCGAAGTTGCGTGCAAAAATCACCGGGCGGATGTGTTTATCCTGCCTCGCCAGTTGGAGGATTCGGTCGGTCGAGCCGTCGGTGGAACCATCGTCCACGAGCACCAGTTCCCAGGTCTTGCGCGTGGCCGACATTACTTCCCGTACACGGCGGTAGAGTTCGGGCAGGTTGTCCAATTCGTTAAATATCGGAGCGACGATCGAAAATGTGACCGGCATACTAGCCCTTCTTCTTTCTTGAAATTCTAGACTTCAAAGCTGCGACCTTTTCGGAACCGGAAACCGGGGGGGGTTCCAAGACGAAAGGTTCCGTGGGGGGGAAAGGCGGCATGCCCATAATACGGCGGCGCAGATAATCAAAGATCACCACAAACGATGCCAGCACCGGCACAATGAGCAGCGCTCCCAGAATACCCCCCAGGATAGTTGCCAGGATAATGGATATTAAAACCAGGGCCTCGTGCATGTGGATACTGCGACCCATGATGAATGGCCGCAGCCAGAAATTTTTAATGGCGATCAGAAGAATATAGACTCCCGCAGAAATTAATGCCACGATGAAACTGGAGGCTGGCATCCAACTCCAGTTCGAACCTTCGAGCAGGGCTACACCAATCGCCAGCCCGGCCGCCAGGAATGGGCCAACGTCTGGGATCAAAGTCAGGAAACCGGCGACCACGCCCAGCACAAACGCTCCAGGAATGCCAATAACCGTCCAGGCGATCGTAAAAGTCACACCCACAATCGCCATCAATAATAATTGACCGCGCAAATAGTTCATCCAGACACTACGCACTCGCTGGTACAGTTCGTTGAGTTCGGGGTGATAAGCATCCGGGAATGAGTCGATAAAACCATTGCGGATACGCGGCCACTCGGCCAGGAAATAATAGACCGCCGCCAGGATGACCAGGAGCCACACAGCGCCCACGGAAGTCTTGCCCAATAGTTGGAGAGCCTGCTCAGGGAGGGTGGAAAGAAAAGTGGAGCGAAACTGGGCCAACTGGCTGGCCAATAACCCAAAGTCAATGGGTATGCCGGGGATGACATGCGGTTTAACCAACCAGTCAATGAGCTGGTTAAAAATATTGAGTACGTCTGCAATCACCTGTCTAAATTCGTCAAAAAAGATGGGGGCGAGCGTTGAAGGTGTGCCGATCAGCACTGCCAGGGTTATGAAATAGACCAGGTTGACCGCGGCCGGGCGTGACAGGCGTGTGCGCCTGGTTAAAAAATTAACCGCGGGATTAATGAGATAGGCAATAAACGCCGCAATAATCAACGGAGTCAAAATGCTGCGGATATACCAGAGCATAACGATCAGGAGGATAAATACGACTCCGAAAATCAGGTAACGGACAGACTTACTCCATGGGTTTTGTTCTTTCATAGTAATCGCTTCACAGCTTCCAGGGTCGGTTCGATGACCGGGGCCGCGGTCACTGCCTGCATGGCGGCGCGCACATCCTTCAACCCCGAGCCGGTATTCAGCACAAGTAGCGGGTCACCTGCCTTGACGATCTTCTGCTCCACCGCCCGTACCAGGCCTGCAAAAGCAGTCGCACCGGCGGGTTCGGCGAAGATCCCGAGCGGGCCAAGTGCGGCGATGGCTTGCAAGATTTCCTCATCACTTACTTGAATATACGTGCCGCCGGTTTCGCGGGCTGCACGTACGGCCCGAACACCGTCGCTCGGCAGATCAACCGAGATACTATCGGCAATCGTTGTGGCAGAAACGGGGATGATCTTTTCCGTCCCGGCATGGAAAGCGTTCGCGATCGCTGCGGATCCTTCAGCCTGTACGCCGATAATCCGCGGCATATTCTCCATCCATCCCAGAGCCAGCAGATCCTTGAAGCCTTTGTGGATGCCGGAGATGATGTTCCCATCGCCGACCGGAACGAAAACGGTCAACGGAACGTTACTGACAGGTTCTCCATGTTCCGTCATCCATTCCTTATTTTGGTTATACCATTCCCAGATTTCAAACGCGGCAGTTTTTTTTCCTTCGGCTGTGAACGGGTTATAGCCTGTATTGCGGCAGTACCAGCCAAATTCCTGGGCGGCCTTGATGGTCAGTTCAAAGGCTTCATCGTAAGTACCGTCCACCAGAATGACCCTGGCGCCATATACGAGCAGCTGGGCCACTTTCGCCGGGAGTGCGGATCTCGGTGCAAAGATGACTGCTTTCTGTCCTATCGCAGCAGACATGCCGGCCAGGGCTGCCCCGGCATTACCGGTGGACGCCGTAACGACCATATCCGCACCGATTTCACGCGCACGCGCCACCACCACTGCGCTGGCGCGATCTTTGAAGGAAGCCGTCGGGTTGCGGCTCTCGTCCTTGAGCCAAAGATGCTCGAGACCGAGTTTTTCCGCCAGACCCCTCAGCGTGAAGACAGGCGTCCAGCCTGCAGCCCGAAGGGGGGTCCCTTCACCACCCGGGTCGGGGACGGGTATAAGCGGTAAATAGCGCCAGAGCGACTCTTCTTTACGCCCCAATATGTCATCCGGATGGAATTTTCGACGAAGCGATTCGTAATCCAGTACCACGTCCAGGTTCCCGCCATCTTTGGGGCAGGTGTACGTCACCTGGCCAGGCAGGTATTCGGTACTGCATATTGAACAAAGATAGCCAACAAATTTTGTCATAGACTAATTATAGCGCAAGGCGGCCAAGTGGTCGCATAAAGAGCTCATTCTGAATCGAATGGTATACCCAGTGAGGCGGGCGGCGAGGCTCTCAAGGCACGCAAACCCCGGGCAACGAATTGCCGCGTCCTTTCGGGCAAAGCTGCCAGCATGCGCTCCACCCATTCGGCGTTACCAATATTGACCAGCAGCAGGGTCAAGATCATCAACGGGAACGGCGCCACCTGTAACACCTGGGAGGGGATACCCGGCAGGCGCGGCTGGAGCACCAGCCCGAGCCACTGCAGCAAGGAGAAGAGATAAGCGCCGAAGGCCGCCCGCAGCGGGTTCCAGCCGCCGAAGATGGTGATCGAGAGGGCGATCCAGCCGATACCGTCCAAGCCAGACTGGATCCCCATCCAGCCGCCTTTAACGTTGAGGGAGAAGGCCGGACCAGCCAGGCCGATGATCGCCCCGCCAACGATAGTGTACAGGTAGCGCAGGCGCTTGACATTGGCCCCCCGCACGAAAGCAGCCGCCGGGCGCTCGCCGATGCCCTGCAACATCAAACCCGGGCGGGTGCGGAAAATAAAAACCCAAGCCAAGAAAATGAGCAGGTAACTGAGATAAGTCATCACATCATGGTGGAAGAACAAAGGTCCGATATAAGGGATATCCTTAAGTCCCGGGATGGACCAGGCTGGCAGCCGCGGACCCGGCTGGTTCATGTAGGGGACCCCCAGGAAATACGATAGGTCCCGGCAAAGCAACGCCAGCACAAATCCCACCGCCACCTGGGAAAGTTTGAGGGTAATACTGCTGAAAGCAATGATAAAGGCGACCACTGCACCAATGAGCATGCCGGCCAGAAATCCGAGCAGAACGCTGTCGGTCGTATAAGCCACGGCAAACCCGCTCATGGCCGCGAGCAGGATAGTCCCATTCATCGATAGATTGATGACTCCAGCTCGTTCTGTGATCGTCTCGCCGATTACTGCAATCAGGATCGGTGCAGCTGCCGCCAGGACACCAGCCAATCCGATCAATAGGGAATTTGTTTCCATCTTTGATCCTAAAGTTTCTTCAATAGGCGCTGTCGCATGCCTTCTCCAAGCAGTACCAGCAGCACCAGCAAGCTCTGCAAGACGCCGGAAAAGGAAGAAGCCAGTTTATATACAATTTGCAATTGGATACTGCCGGTATTCAATATGGCAAAGAAGAAGGCAACCGGGGCAGCCCAGATCGCCTGGTAATTGATCAGCATCGCCACCAACAGACCGAGGAACCCATACCCTCCCGAAATATTCGGTAGCAGGCGGTGGTAAACAGCCGTCACCTGGATGGCGCCGGCCAGGCCGACGAATGCACCGCACAGCAGGAAGGCAAACATGCTGTATTGCCAGGTTGGCACACCCATCAGGTAGGCAGCCTTCATGTTCTTGCCGACCGCCTTCAGTCGCAATCCGAAGTGCGTGCCGCGTAGCAGGAAATAGACCAGCACGACCACCAGGATGGACAACCCCAATGCCCATGGACTCAACTCCATATTCGGAAAGCCTTGTAGCCACAGTGTCCGGTCGAAGGGTTGGGTGCCCGACATCGAGCCAACGCCAGGTCGTTTCCATGGTCCGAAGACCAGGTAGATCGTCAACGCGGTGGAGACGAAGTTCAATCCCAGGCCGCCGAAGATCTCGTTCACGCCACCGAAGGTTTTTAAGGCCCCAGCCAGACCCGCCCAGAACGCCCCGCCGATGACACCGGCCAAGATTCCAAGAAAGATGATCAGCCCGGGGGGCAGGCTGCTGTCCTGCAGCAGACGCAGGATCCAGGTGGTGAAGATGGCGCCCAGGGTCATCTGCCCTTCCACGCCGATGTTCCACATCCCGGCCGAAAACGTGATCAGCACCCCCGCGGTCGTCAGCAAGAGCGGCGACCAGGAGAGTAACACGTATTCCAGGTTATTGACCGAGCCGAAGGCGCCCTTCAGTATGGCGGCATAAGCCTTGAAAGGTGGTGCCCCTGCGGCGACCAGAAGTAGGGTTGAGATCAGGAATGCCAGGATCAGTGCACCCGATTGAAAGGCTACATTTACCCAACTATTCTTTTTCATATGCTTTTCCCCGATTTAGGTTCCGGCCAGCCTTTGCCACCGATCAATTGGCCGAGCATTTCTGAGGTCATTCCAATCGCCTCCTGGGGTGGGGTCACCCGGCCGCTGAAAAAGACCATTACCCGGTCGCTGTACTGCAGGATCTCCTCCAGATCGGATGAGATGAACAGGATGGAAGTGCCCTGCCTGCAGCGTTCCTTGAGCTTTGACCAGATATATATGGTTGACTCGATATCCAGGCCGCGCGTCGGGTGTTCGAGTAGGAGCAGGTTCAGCGGTTCGCGCAGCAGAGCCAGCAAAGCCCGCTGCTGATTACCACCCGAAAGCGATTCGACCGTGCTGATCGGGGTGCCATGGATATTGAAATCAGCAATCCGTTTCTGAGCCAATTCTTTGCTTTTTTCCCAATTAATGAAAAAGCCGTGCGCTTCTTCTGCCAGGACAAAATGCTCGGTGAGATTGAAACCGGCCGCCAGCCCTTCTTCCAGGCGCGCGGCCGGTAAAAACGCCACACCATGACTTTTGAAAACATGATAGGAACGGCCCGTCAGGTCTTTGCTTTTCAGGAGAATGCGCCCGCCAACGCTCCGCAAGAGACCGGCAACCGAGCGCAGGAACAGACCTTGTCCACTGCCTTCCATCCCGGCCAGACCGATGACTTCGCCGCAGCACATATCCAACGATACATTCTGGACCTTAAGCCGGTAATCTTCAACCGAAAGGTTGCGCAGGCTGAGGGAGGCTTCTCCCCCGCCGCAGGGATTGCGCCCATCCAACGAAATTATCCTGCCAAACATCATCTCGACCAGTTTTTCTATCTGGTATGGCGGTTGGGTCTCGCCAACCAGGTACCCCTGGCGCAGAACCGCAATTCGGTGGCACAGTCCCTCCACATCTTCCAGCTTGTGCGAGACGAATAAGATCGTTTTTCCCTGTCCAGCCAGCAGGCGCAGAGCTGCAAAGAGATTTTCCTTCTGTGAGGCGCTAATGCCGGTAGTTGGCTCATCAAAGATGAGGATGCGCGCCCCCAACCATAGCAAGCGCAGGATCTCCAGCTGCTGGCGTTCGCCGACCGTCAATGAATCTACGTAAGATTCCGGATCGATCTGGAAGCCGAACTGGTCTGCGAGCCGCTTGAAATCCCGGATAGCGGCCGTCCGGTTGGGGAACAGGCTACCCGGACGCCCCAGGATGAAATTTTCGATAATGCGTAGGGGTGGGAAGTCCAGCGGATCCTGGTGGAGCATTCCGATCCCCTGCCTAATGGCATCCGCCGGGGAATGAATGCTGACCACGCGACCGTCGAGCAGGATCTCGCCCTTGTCCGCCCGAATAAATCCGGATAATACCTTCATCACTGTGCTCTTACCGGCACCGTTCTCCCCCAGGATGCCCTGGATCGTCCCCGCAGGGACCTTCAGGTTAATGCCAACATTGGCATGCACCGCGCCAAAGGTTTTGTGAATATCGCGGAGTTCAACGTCCATTCAATTATCCTGCCCTCACCCGTGCCCCTCTCCCAGTGGGAGAGGGGTTGGGATGAAAGATGACGGGAAGGCTTCCGCCTTCCCCCAGAATGCGCGGACTTTACTGTGATACGCTCTGGCCTTCCATGCCTTCGAGCAATTGCGGCAGGTACCAGACTTGCTGGTCAGTGCCAACAACCCCATCTGCCAGGTAGACCGTGCCGTCCTGCAAGTTGATCGGGCCAGTCCACAAGTTCAGGCCGCCAGCCATGGCCGTGATGAAGGTGTCAAGGGTGGCCGAGACCTCAGTGTTGAGAGCCGGACCGTTGGCGAAGCCGACCGCGCTGGTATCCGGGTTGTTGATGTCAGCCCAATCCGGCCCGTTCCATTGGAAGTTCGAGGCGAAGGTGCCGTCGATGGCCGACTGGATGGTCGCCACATAAGCAGGACCCCAGTTGAAGTACGGCACGCCCAGGCAGATCTCGGGTGCCTGGTCGCAGGCACCCTTATAGTCATAGGGGATCGACCAAACGGCCTGGCCAGCGTCGTTCAGGCGCTTGGCCTCGGTCATGGCCTCGGTGGTATCGATGCCCGAGATGACCACGTCAAAACCACTGTTGAAGAAATCGTCCGCCACCTGGGTCGGGTCGGAAGAGAAACCCGGGATGTAGAACCAGAAACCGATCCATGTGACTTTGAACGTCAGGGCAGCTGGATCCTTGCCGGCCTGGGTCCAGCAGTATTTGGCGCCCAGGTAGGCAGATGAGACCAGGCGGCGGGTTTCGGCATTGATCAATGGACCAAGATAGCCGATCTTACCCGTCTGGCTGCTCAGAGCTGCCGCGCAGCCCGCCATCATCTTGCCGTATTCCATGCGGCCCATGATGTTGACCATGTTGGGTATGGCTGTATATGCCTCCCCATCCTGCCAGACCTGGTCGCCAGAAGCCATGATCACGGGCACATCCGGGTGATCCTGGGCGAACTTGGTGGCCTCGTCCTTCATATCATCCGAGTTGAAAAGGATCAACTGGGCACCCTGTGCAACCAGCTGTTCGGCCAGTTGCGAGGTGGTCGTCCCGGTCAAGACCGGGGAGCCGGAATACACATTTTCAATGTAGAGCATCTTGGCGCCGGGGATGGTCTGCTCAACATAAAGGCCCGCATCATAATGCGCCTGGCTCCAGCCATGGTCATTTATGGCTCCTACCAAGACCATGCCAAAGGTGAATTCCTGAGGTGCAGGTGGCTCGGTTGCAGTCGGTTCAATAACGACTGGGGGTGCAGTGACCGGGGGTTCTGTAACATCTGCGGTCGGTACGGGTGTGGCTTTCGGCCCACAGGCTGCTAGTGCAAAAACAACAACCACTGCCAGTATAGCGAGACGTAAAATTGTTTTACGCATGGAATACTCCTCCTAGAGTATTTTGGGGTAAATATCTGGGATCAAGGAACGAACACATTACACACGAATATCAATGACGATCCCTCCACTCACCTCCTTTCGAGAACAATTCCGGAAACGATGTTGTCTAAACATCTGTAATTTTATCACGATAGTAAATCTTAAAAATTACGGCACAATCCAGGTACCGGTCTCGCCTTTGAGGGCGCGGCCGATATTCTCCGGGTTGGTGATGAGCGCCTGCTTGCCACCTGCCTCCAGGAACCAGATGATGGCCTGGATCTTGGGTGCCATTGAGCCTTTGGCAAAGTGCGAGCCTTCGGCCAGATATTTTCTGGCGTCGGCCAGGGTCATTTTATCAAGCCACTTCTCTTCAGGTTTGCCAAAGTTGAGGGCAACTCTCTCAACCGCAGTGGAGATGAGCAGCAGGTCGGCTTTGATCAGGCGGGCCAGCAGGCTGGAGGCGAAATCCTTATCGATGACGGCTGCCGTTCCAGCGTACTCGCCCTCACCCTTGTCGATGACCGGGATGCCGCCGCCACCGACAGTGATGACCACTGCGCCTGTCTTTATCAGGGTCTCAATCGACTCGAGTTCAACCACTTCCTTCGGGAGAGGCGAGGCGACCACGCGCCGCCAACCACGCCCGGAATCTTCAACCACACTCCAGCCGAGGGTCTTCTCGCGGCGTTTGGCTTCTGCTTCGTCCATAAAACCACCGATCGGTTTGGAGGGGTTCTTGAAGGCTGGATCATTTATATCCACCAGCACCTGGGTCACGAGAGTGGCAACTGCCTTCTTAATGCCGCGTTTGAACAGTTCATTCTGGAGGGTCTGTTGCAAGGCGTAACCGATCGCACCCTGGCTGTCCGCACCGCAGACGTCCAGCGGGATCTCATGCATGCCTTCCACTTTCGCTGCGATTTCAGAGCGGCGCAGGATGAAACCGACCTGGGGACCGTTTCCGTGACCAATGGCAACATCCCAGCCCTGCTCGATCATATCCGCAATATGGAAAGTGGTTTCCTTGGCAGCCCGGTACTGGTCTTCGACCGTCTGGTGGTTTTTGTCTTTTATCAGTGAGTTGCCGCCGATGGCTACGACAGCGACTTTCTTATTCATGATATATTCCTCCTAACTCATGGTTAAGGCCATGACGGCCTTCTGGGCATGCATGCGGTTCTCGGCTTCATCATACACCACTGACTGGAGCCCGTCGATCACGCCATCCGTGACCTCGATGTTGCGGTCAGCGGGTAGAGGATGCATGTAAATGGCATCCGGTTTGGCGAGAGCCATCTTGCGCTCGTCGGTGATCCAGTGCGAGTACTTCTTGATGATCTTGGCACCCTCTTCCGGGTCCGGGGTGTGGACCATTGCGCCCCACGATTTGGCATATACGATGTCCGCATCTTTGAAGGCGGCTTCCATGTCATCCGTTACTTCAAACCCGGCGCCAAACTTGCGCGCTTGTTCCTGGGCTTGTTCCATAATCTCGGGCATCAATCTGAATTCCGGCGGGTGCGCCAGCACCACATCCAGACCGAAGCGCGGCATTTGCAGGATGAGCGACTGCGGCACAGACATCGGCTTCTGGTACGATGCCGCGTAAGCCCACGAAACAACCATCTTCTTCCGGCGCAGGTCGCGGCCTTTTTTCTCGACGATGGTCATCAGGTCGGCCAGGCACTGGAAGGGATGATAGATGTCGCATTGCATGTTGAGCACCGGCACGCGCGAGGCTTTGGCGACTGCATTTAGATAGCCATTGCCAATGCCCCAGTCCACGTGGCGGATGGCGATACCATCGTAGTAGCGGCCAAAAATTTCGCCGATTTCCTTGGGCGTATCGCCGTGCGAAATCTGGGTGGACTTGCTCTCGATGAACGCTCCGTGCCCGCCCAACTGGACCATGCCTGCTTCGAACGAGCCGCGCGTGCGGGTGGACGAAAAGAAGAAGAGCATCGCCAGCACCTTGTCACGCAGGTAAGGATGTGGCTCATTCAGCGCTCGCTTGCGCTTCAAGTCGAAGGCCACGTCGAGCACTGTTTCGACTTCTTCTTTCGAAAATTCGAGGTCGCCGATCAGATCGCGGCCATGTAAAAAAGTTTGCATAAGTTAGCCTCCTGGTCTATCCGTCCAACAGGTCCAACAGGCCAGACTTGCAAGCCCTGTTGGACCATGCAGATTTGTCATATTTGTTTATTCCATCGCACCCAGAACCAGTGCCAGCAGCGCCATGCGCATGACAACCCCATTGAATGCTTCCTGCCAATAGCGCGACCAGCGGGTGATGTCAACATCGGTCGGGACCTCGTCCATGCGCGGCAGGGAGTGCAGGAGAATGGCATCCGATTTGGCTTTCTTCTCCAGCAGTTCGCGCGTAATCTTATAGTTGGCGGGAGTGAGGCCCACCTCTTTTCCGGCACGTTCGTCACGGGACTTGGTGTAATCGGGCTGGACAACCGGCTCAACCAGGATGACATCCGCCTCAGCGATCGCCTGCTCAACGTGCTCGACCTCGCGGAAGTTTACGCTGAACTGCTTGAGTTCGGCTTTGAACTCCTCGGTCAGAGCCATATCCGGCGGGGAGACAAATGTGATCGGACAGTCGAACTGGCTCAGAGCATAGCCAAGCGAGTGCATAGTGCGCATGCGCATATCACCCACTGCCAGCCAGGTAAGACCGTCAATAGTGCCTTTTTCCTTCAATACAGTGTACAGGTCGGTTAGGATCTGGGTGGGATGCTCGCCCCAGCCATCACCGCCGTTGATGATCGGGATCGAGGCCCATTTGGCCGCTTCGTGCGGAGCACCCTGCGTGAAGTGGCGCATCACGATGACATCGCCGTAGAACTCCAGCATCTTGACGGTATCCTTGATGGATTCCTGGTAGAAGTCACCAGCACGCGTCATCTTGGCATCCGCGAATCCGGTCACATGACCACCCAGGCGGTGCATGGCCGCCTCGTGCGCTAAGCGCGTGCGGGTGGAAGGCTGGTAAAAGGCCGTCACGAGGGTCTTTTCAGCCAGCAGGTCGCTGTTACGGCGGCTGACAGCAATCGGCTCAAGTTCAGCCGCTACGTCAAATACGTGGAAAAATTCTTGCCTTTCGAAATCTTTGAGGGACAGGATGTCCCGACCAGCAAAACTACGCATTGTTGCCTCCGAGGTAAATAAGAATATTGCGAGTGATCTCGCTCACGGCATGTGCTTTAACCCACCCGTCTCACCACGTGAAAGCGGAAATATCCGGGCAGGAAATAACTGATGGAATAGTCCACCACGCGGCTGTCCTCTGAATAGAGTTGGGCCGCAAAGTGAAGCAGTACATCGTCACGCTGGATTTGCAGAGCCCGCGCCACGTCCGATGTAGCCCCGATGGCCTTGATCTCGGTCCGGGACTGGGTCAGCTTAGGGTCGCCGCGGCGGAGCAGCAGATCCAGTACAGAACCGGTGAAGCCGGAATGAAGTTCGCCAACCGCCAGAATGTCCGTCGGCAGGCTGTCCACCAGGTAGGCGATCGGACGGTTGTCAGTAAAAATGATACGCGCCACACGCGTGATCTCCGCCCCAACCTTCAAGTTCAACACCGCGGCCAGTCCTTCGTCTGCAGCAATTTGTTGGACCTGCAACTCGCCCATCCTGACCGTAAGGCTGGAACGCTGGGCGATGGTCTCGATGCTCTCCAGCACCTCCAGGCCGGTATCGATCACCGGAACTTTGGCGACGACGAAGGTGCCAACGCCCTGGCGACGGCGAATCATTCCCTGACCTTCGAAAGACCGCATGGCTTCGCGCAAGGTCGCCCGCGAGACTCCCATCTGCTTCGCCAGAGTTGGCTCAGAAGGCAGCCTCGACTCGCCGGGGAGCGAATTGATCATCTCCGCCAATTCGCTTTGCAGACGTCGAAATGGAAAATGGCTCATAACTTGCTCCTATTCAGCGGGACCTTCACTGACCGGTCTAATAATGAGGTGGCCCACATCTTCCAGGCCGTTATCAGAGATGTGCATTTCGGGGGGGATACCACCCATGCCAGCAGACTCATGGTCATGTTAGGTTTGTTGAGAGTGCTTCCGCAAGCACGGAAGGCTTCCAGGATGGTGCTGGCTATTTTGGCGACCTTTCCGGCCTTCTCGACGGGCATCAACCCGCCGATGGGCAATTCAATCAGGCCGATAACTTTGCGTTTATTAACCACCACTTGGCCGCCGCCGATCTCTGATAGTTTGTTGGCGGCAATCGCCATATTTATGATGGCAATGTCGCTCTCGGGCACTAACTCGCAGGATTGCACGCAGACCCAGGTACCCTTGCGCAGCACCCGGTCGGCCGGTTTGTGGCCCATGGCAACGTCGATCAAATTCTGAGTGAGCTGGTTTGATGATAGCATTGGTTTATTTATCTAAAAGGTTGATTGAGAACAATAATTGCTAAAATAGCACTGACGCTGGTCAGCGGGAGCAGAAAAAACCATGCCACTATCTTCCGTTTTGAATGCACAGCCCAGGCAGACCCAAATTGGAATAAAGGCAGTAGGAGGGCCAGGAAACGGACGACCGGCCATCCGCTCAAATACCAGCTAAATGGAGCGCACTGCACTCCGCCCAGCACCAGCATCCACGGCCATTTCTTCGAGATACCGGCCGCTGAAACCACCAGAGTAAGGATGATCGCCGGCCAGCCGAAAATGATCGGTACCAAAATATCGGACACGTTAACCTTCAAGAAGGCGTTTTTCGAGCAGAATAGTGAGTTTGTCAGTCATGCCCTAACCGTGATATTTTCCCGAAGTGAAAGTGTTCTCCTCCAGCGGCTGGAACTCAACCGCCGGGTCACTGACGCAGGCCCACACGGCGGCATAATTCTCCTCCAGTGGGTGGATGGCATCCACGAACAGCGGTGTCCCGGGTTCCCATGGGCGGTACCCCCGTCGCTGTGCCATGACCCGGATCCAGGAGGCGACTCTGTCGGCTGGGATAGAGGTCTGGAAGCGGGCGGTTACTCGCTTTTCCCAGACAGCCTCATCGGAGACGAGGGTGTGAACCGGCAGAAGACGGGCGCCAGTTTGGCGGGCAATCGCCCGGGCGTGGAAGCGGTCGAGGTTCATGAAGATCGAGTCGGCAATGATGCTCACGCCCAGTTTCAACTGGGCTTCGGCCAGCAGCAGCAGGGCGGCGATGGCCTGGTCCCAGAAGGCGAATGTTTCGCGGTCCAGTGCAGCCGGCATGCAGGCAGCCAGGTCGTCGATGCGTAGGAGCGGCCAGTGGATTTCACTTGCCAGCCGGTCGGCCAGGGCGCTCTTGCCCGTGCCGGGCAAATCGGAGAATAGCACGAAAGTCGGTCGCATCGCTTATTCGCCGATCATCAATTGCCGCGCAGCCTGGTTATGCTTTTCGACCAAGTGATGCTCATCGACCGTGACCAGTTGTCCTTCGCGGACCACAAACCGGCCGCCGATCACGGTGGTATCGGCTCGCACCGGGTGACAAAAAACCACTGCCGCCACCGGGTCGTGCAGCGCCCCGGCGAAGTCCAGGCGATTAAGATTGATTGCAAAGAAATCGGCACATTTCCCGACCTCCAGGCTGCCAATGTCGGATCGGCCAAGAACAGCCGCTCCGCCGCGCGTGGCAAGGCGCAAAGCCTCCCGCGCCGTCAATAGTTTGCGGGACGGATCGTTGGAGAGAGAAAAACCGGTGATTCCTTCCCTGAGCCTGGATAAAAGCATAGCCTGGCGGACTTCGGCCAGCATGTGCGAGCAGTCATTGGAAGCCGACCCATCCACGCCCAGGCCGACCTTTACACCCGCCGCCAGATACTCTTTGACCGGGGCGATACCGGAAGCCAGGCGCATGTTGGAGCTGGGACAATGCGCCACGCCGCAGCCAAGTTTGGCGAAGGTCTCCACTTCCTTAGCGTTGACGTACACTGCGTGGGCAAACCAGACATCCTCCCCCACCCAGTCCACTGACTGCATATACGGGACAGGACGACAGCCAAATTGTTTCAGGCAAAACTGCTGCTCGTCCTCGGTCTCGGCCAGGTGCGTGTGCAGATGGACACCGGTTTCACGCGCCAGTTGCGCGGATTGCTTCATCAATTCGCCGGAGACGGAGAAAGGCGAGCAGGGCGCCAGTACGATTTGTACAAAAGCGCCCGCTTTCGAATCATGATATTTCTGGATGAGACGCTGGCTGTCGGCCAGGATTATTTCTTCGGATTCCACCACCGAATCGGGTGGGAGTCCGCCTTTGGATTCACCCTGTGACATCGAGCCGCGGCTGGCCTGCAGGCGGAGGCCGACCTCTTGGGCGGCGAAAATCTCATCGTCGAGGCACACCCCGTTGGGAAAAAGATACAGGTGATCGGAAGCGGTGGTGCAGCCGGAGAGGGCCAGTTCTGCCAGGGCGGTCTGGGTCGAAATAAATATATCCTCCGGCGTCAGGCGCGCCCAGATGGGATAAAGCGTCTTGAGCCAGTTGAATAAATTGGCGTCCTGGGCAGCCGGAAAGGCGCGCGTCAGAGTCTGGTAGAAATGGTGGTGGGTGTTGACCAGCCCCGGCAAAACAAGATGGCCGCGCAGGTCGAGCACTTCGTCGGCGGTCTGTGGAAGTTCAACGGTGGAGCCAACTTGTTCGATGAACCCATCCCTCACAAAAAGACCACCCTCGGGTATCTCCCGCTGGTGGTCATCCATGGTGACAAGAACTGTGGCGTTCTTTATCAGAAGAGTGCTCATCGTTTGAAGAGGTGGGAACAGGTTGTCTGACAACTATACCACGAGTTTAGGATAAAAGGGAGGAATGCAATTGCCTGACTGATCTACATCCTGATATGCATCTGAAATACATCCTTGACACCTGAAGGCAAAGTCTGTAAACTACAATGGATGGCTTTTAGTAATTCAAGCAAAAAGAAAAGAGAACCTATGACAGAAGGAATAAGAAACAAAGTCCTCATTATTGATGAGGACGAGACCAGTCGAAACCTACTGGTATCCTTGCTTAACAAACGAGATTACACCGTCCTCTTTAGTACCACAGGACGCGATGGGTTGCAGAAAGGACACGATAATTCCCCCAACATTATCATCTGCGATGCAAATTTGTCCGATCTAGGTATTCCAGAATTAATCGAAAAGTTGCGATCTGTTCCGCTCACAGCCTTCATACCGATTGTAGCAATCAGTAGTCGTCCTGACGTAAATGAAATGGAAATGTGTTTGAAGGTCGGTTGTGTTGAATATTATGGAAAATCGGGTATCAAACTTATTGCTCTTGTTGACGCGTTGCCAAGCATGATTGAATCTATCAACGTCAAAGGTAATATTATTGCCAGGGAAGGTTTGCTGACTGTTTTTCTGAGTGCAAAAGGTGGCTCGGGCACCTCGTCTTTATGTGCAAATATTGGCGCTTGTTTGGCAAAAACCATGGCACCTGCAACAGTTGCCTTGGCCGACTTCGTTCTACCAATGGGATCCATTGCCTCAACAATCGGTTATGAGGGTGCTTTCGATATGGTTGACGTAGCTGGTTTGCCCGTACAGGAAGTCACTTCAAAATATCTTATCAACAATCTGATTATCCAACCAAATTGGGGCTTTTATTTACTCCCGGGTTCTCCAGATCCGGAGTGTTCCGTAAATTTAAATATCAAACAAATACCTGATATCGTAAATGCATTGATCAATACCTTTGATTACACCCTTATTGATTTCGGACGAGCCTTATCAAAAATTAGCATTCCAATAATTCAGAAGTCTGACGTTGTTGTTATCGTGGTGGGGACGGATTTGAGTGCGCTCAGGTTGACAAATAAGCTTTGCCAGTTCCTTCAATCTCATGGAATAAAGCAAGAGCACCTTTTCCTGATTCTTAATAGAGCCGTGGGCCTGGAGGGTATAACGAAAATCGAAGCTGAGAAAATCTTGGGTTTACCGATCCGGATGACTGTGCCTTATATGATGAGCAATTTCACCCTTGCAAATAATCAGAACATTCCTGTTCAAATGAAATTCCCCACCGATACGGTAACGATCATGCTAAATCAAGCCACCAATGAAATTTCCTCCCTGGCAATAAAGGAACATAATAGGAAATAATACCTGTGAATTTTCATCTAATGGTGGAAATTTACTTTTTGCCATTTCATGGTTGTAAGAGGAAAATGAGGGTCCGCAACATCCTGGTGGCGGCAGCATTGATTGTTCGGCGTCTAGTGCAGGAATTATGAACAGCATAAAGAACCATGGCTCGTTAACTTTATCCTTATTTTTTTAATAGCCATTTGTGAGTGGAATTTTTGAGTGGGTATAAAAATTTTATATCCCTTCAAAACACCAGTATGTGATATTACCAATTCGAATTCGCTTACAGACAATGACCAGTCTATCGCCTGGCACAATAACACCATCACCGACTATATTAGCAACATGGAGAGGTAGCAGCAGGTGGGATTGAGGGAAGGAGAAAGCGATTAAACAAGTTTTTCTCTGGCAGGACCGCTTCAATCAGGAAATCCTACCTGCATCACAATAAAATCAATTACCTGCGCAGATCATCAAGAAACTCTGCGCCAATGAATATTTTTTTATCTCCGACAGATTTCGCGCTACGTGCTTATAGAATTGGGGAATTCGCCAGCCCAAAAATGAATTTACCTTTAAGAAAGTAGACAATGACAAAACACCTCACTGCCCCTTACGGAAGTTGGAAATCCCCCCTGACAGCAGAATTGGTGACCGCCCAGACCATTTCGCTCAGGCAGATCGGTGTTGACGGCCAGGATATCTACTGGCTCGAAGGACGTCCGCTCGAAGGCGGGCGCAACGCGCTGGTGTGTCTTCGGCTGAGGCAGCCTTCGCGAAACACTCCCAACGGACAAGCCGCCAACGATCGTATCGACGACATGAGTTCTCGATACCAGGACTCGAAACCCACCGATTGTCTTCCTCCTGAGTTCAACGTCCGAACCCGCGTCCACGAATACGGTGGCGGGGCTTTTTCCGTTATCGACGGGGTCATTTACTTCGTCAATTTCATGGACCAGCATCTCTACCGAAAACACCCCGGCGAAACACCCATTGTCCTCACCCCCTCCGACGGCTACCGCTATGCCGACATCGTCCTCGACCGGCAGCGGGAGCGGCTGATCTGCGTCCGTGAAGACCACACCCACCCGGGCGAAGCGGTCAACACCATCGTAGCACTCCCACTCACCGGTCCAAATGACGGAACGGTTTTGGTCAGGGGCCATAACTTCTTCTCCAACCCGCGTCTCAACCCTAGCGGTTCCCGCCTCGCCTGGCTGTGCTGGGATCATCCCAACATGCCCTGGGACGGCTGCGAATTGTGGACTGCGGATGTCCACCCTGACGGTTCGCTCGGGAAAAAGGAACTCGTTGCGGGCGGAAAGGATGAGTCCATCTTCCAACCGGAATGGTCGCCGGAGGGTATTCTGCATTTTATTTCCGACCGCACCGGATGGTGGAACCTGTACCGCCTGCGAGACAGCGTTCGTGGAGCACCCCGGTCGGGAGAGCCGCTCTGCCCGATGGAGGCCGAGTTCGGCAAGCCACAATGGACCTTCGACACCTGCACCTACGACTTCCTGAGCGGGAACGAATTGCTCTGCACCTACACACAGGACGGCCTGTGGAAAATCGCCCGTTTGAACACCTCAACGAAGACCCTCACCCCCCTTGACCTACCTTACGCCGAATTTTGGAACCTCCACACTGGTGACGGATTCGCCACAATCAGTGTCACATCCGCGGCCGAACCACACACCTTGTTGCGACTTGACCTAGCCACCGGCCGGACGGTTGTACTGCGCCGTTCTTTCGAACCGGTGATCGACCCTGGTTACTTTTCCCTGCCACAGGGAGTTGAATTCCCCACCGAAAACAACCTGACCGCCCATGGGTTCTTCTACCCGCCTGCCAACTCGGATTACACCGCCCCGGCGGGCGAACTCCCGCCCCTGATGGTGATCAGCCACGGCGGTCCGACCGACGCCACCAGTACCGGCCTGGACTACGATATCCAGTACTGGACCAGCCGCGGCTTTGCCGTGCTGGATGTCAACTACGGCGGCTCCAGCGGGTACGGACGGGCTTACCGGATGCGCCTGAAGGACAACTGGGGCATTGTGGACGTCGACGACTGCTGCAACGGGGCGCGCTGGCTGGCGAAACAAGGGTTCGTGGATCCCAGACGGATGACCATCCGGGGTGGCAGTGCGGGCGGTTACACCACCCTGGCGGCGCTGGTCTTCAAGGATGTGTTCAGCGCCGGGGCCAGTTACTACGGTGTTAGCGACCTCGAAGCCCTCGCCACCGACACGCACAAGTTCGAGAGCCGTTATCTCGACAACCTGGTCGGCCCTTACCCGGAGCGTAAAGACCTGTACTTGGCTCGCTCACCCATCCATCATATACAGACACTCGCCTCCCCTTTGATCCTGTTTCAGGGCGACGAGGACCAGATTGTCCCCCCCAGCCAGTCCCGGAGGATGTTCGAGGCCCTGCGGGTAAAAGAAATCCCTGTGGCTTATCTGCTGTTTGCAGGGGAACAACATGGATTCCGCAAAGCCGAAAATATCAGGCGCTCCTACGAAGCTGAATTATATTTCTACTCTAAGGTTTTCAAATTCGTGTTGGCCGAGGAGATCGAACCGGTGCAGATCGAGAACCTTTAGCACCTTGGCGAGACAGCCGCAAAGAAGCACATTTTCCCCGAACAGGAATCCGGTTGGACAAGCCACTTTTTACGAAGCTGTTGCCCCCACCACCTTTTCCCCTGGTGCCGCAGGGTACGCAGGCCGGGAAGGAACTTTTCTAGGATTCCATCGTCTTAACCGTATACAATCATTTCAACCAAACCAAGGAGCTTCCTATGAAAACCAAATTCGTTTTCCTGATCAATTTACTGGTTCTGGGCATTGCCCTGACTGCATGCGGTCCCTCAACCTTCACCGTCCAGCCCCAACCGCCCCAGCGAACCATCAATGTCTCCGGCACGGGTCTGGTCACTCTGACACCCGATATCGCCTATATTAACATTGGTGTCCATTCCCAGGATGCCAGCGCCTCGATTGCCACCTCCGATAACAGCACCAAAGCCCAGGCCGTTATTGATGCCATCAAGACTTCCGGTGTGGCTGATAAGGACATCCAGACCACAAATTTCAGTATCTACCCGCAGCAGCAGTATGATAACAACGGCGTCATGACCGGCATCATCTACATGGTGGATAATACCGTCTCCGTGACCGTGCGCAACTTGACCAAGCTGGGCAGTCTGCTCGACGACAGTGTCCGCGCCGGGGCGAACAGCATCAACAGCATCTCCTTCGACCTGGCCGATAAGACCGACGCCCTTTCGCAGGCCCGTTCGGCGGCGGTTACAGATGCCCGCAAGCAGGCCGACGAACTGACCGGCGCTACCGGTGTAACTATCGGTGATGTGCTGACCATCTCATACTACGACAGCTCGGCTCCCCTATCAATCCAGTATTCCCGTGCTGACATGGTCTCCCAGAGCAGTGTGCCTGTCCAGGTTGGTTCAATGCAGATTTCGACCACGGTCACCATCGTCTACGAGATCAAGTAATCTGTTCTTTCCAGACCCTGAACCGGCCTCCGTTCTGGAGGCCGGTTTCGCATCTGGCGCGGGTATAATCCCCTCAAAACCCGAGGAGGACCACATGCTAAAAGTCGGATACATTGGGCTGGGGCTGATGGGCAAGTCCATCGCCCGTAACATTCTTAAAGCCGGATTTCCACTCATCATCCACAACCGCTCATCTGCCGCCGTCGACGAACTGGCTGCGGAAGGTGCACAAACTGCATCTACCCCCGCCGAAGTCTCCGCCAGGGTGGACGTGGTCTTTACCAACCTGCCCGATACGCCCGACGTTGAGAAAGTGGTGCTCGGCGGGAACGGGATCGCATCGGGCGCGCACCCCGGTCTCATCTGGGTGGATAATTCCACCATCAAGCCGGCTGCCGCGCGCAGCCTGGCGGCGCAACTAGCGATCAAAGGTGTGTCTGCCTTGGACGCCCCGGTCTCCGGCGGGGATGTTGGGGCGCGCAACGCCACCCTGGCCATCATGGTCGGGGGACCCGCGCATGCGCTGGACAAGGTCTTGCCGGTTTTTCAAGCGATGGGAAAAACGATCACACACGTTGGCGAAGCAGGGGCCGGGCAGGTGGCCAAAGCCGCCAACCAGATCATGGTTGCCGCGCAGATGGTGGCGCTGGGCGAACTGCTGATCTTCTCGCAGAAAGCCGGAGTGGACCCGCAGAAGGTGGTGGAGGCGATCAAGGGCGGCGCAGCCCAGTGTTGGACGCTGGACGTCAAACCGCCCCGTCTTTTTACAGGCAACCGCTCCCCGGGTTTCAAATCCCACCTGATGGCCAAAGACCTGAACATCATTCTCGAAACGGCCCGCGAATATGGCATCCCGCTCCCGTCCGCAGCTATGGATGCGCAACTCTACAATGCCATGCTCCAGAACGGCATGGGCGAACTGGACAACTCTGCTGTGGTCGGGGTCTTCGAGACGTTGGCCGGAATACAATTGCAGGAATCGTAGGAACAGGCTTTACATCGTCCCCGCCAATTGTCCCTGGGGGCTATGGGCTGGTCGCCCTGTGGGGATAAACCCGACCTACGGAGAAAAAATGAATTCATTCAGACTTTTCTGGCCTTTCATCCGTGATTATCTCCTCATCCTGGCTGGCGCGCTGCTCCAGGGGGTTGGACTGCGGCTATTCATGGTCCCGTCGCAACTGGCCAGCGGCGGCATCAGCGGAATTTCCCAGTTGATCAACCATTTCACTGGTTGGCCGATTGGCCTGATGGTTTTAATCGGCAATATTCCGCTCTTCCTACTCGGATGGCGTCAGCTGGGCGGACGGCGTTTCGCCCTGCGAACACTGGTGGCAGTACTCGCTTATTCCATCTTCACTGAGGCGGTCCTTTGTCTGCCATTCTTCCCCAAAGACGGAATCACCAATGACCTGGTGCTCAATTCGCTCTATGGGGCGGTGGTCAGCGGGTTCGGCTATGGATTGGTCTACCGGGCTCAAGGAACCAGCGGCGGGTCCGACATCCTGGCCCGCATCCTGAACCGTTGGCGCGGCATCCCGATGACGCAAAGTTACCTGATGACCGACACGTTGGTAATCCTGGCGGCGGGATTCGCCTTTGGCTGGCAAAAGGCGCTCTACGCCATCATCATCCTGTACGTCTCCGGACTGGTGGTGGACAGCACTCTCGAGGGTGCGGGAACCGTTCGCATGGCGCTGATCATCACGGATAACTGCAAGGAAGTGGCCGACCGCATCCTGGCCGAAATGGAGCGGGGCGTGACAATTCTGAATGGGACCGGCGCATACACCAACGAGACGCGGCCCGTGCTCTATTGCGTGGTAACCCGCTCCGAGGTCCAGCAATTGAAGACGATCGTCCACGAAGGCGACCCTAAAGCCTTCATGGTGGTCGGTGCCGCGCACGAGGCGCTTGGGGAAGGGTTCCAGCCGTTCAAAAAGGCGTAAATACCCCCCTATTTCTTGATTTTATAGCCAAACCGGCGCAGGGCGTCCTCATCGTCACGCCAGTTTTTCGACAGCTTGACGCGCAGTTCGAGAAAGATATTGCGCCCGCTCATGGTTTCGATTTCTTTACGCGCCGCCGATCCAATCTTTTTGAGCATCGCCCCGCCTTCACCGATGACAATACCCTTCTGCGAATCACGCTCAACGAACAGCGTGGCGGCGATAAAAGCGCCCTTTTCGCCGCGCTCGGTGAACTCATCTATGCGTACCGCCAAGGCATGCGGAACCTCGTCGCGCAGGAAGATGAGCGCTGCTTCACGGATCAACTCGACGGCGATCTCGCGCTCGTAGAGATCGGTCAGTTGATCTTCGGGAAACTCCGGCGGATGAACCGGCAGACGGGCTGTCAGCGCCGTGATCAATTCATCCAGCCCGAGGCGACTCGTGGCCGAAAAGGCCAGCGCTGGAGCGTCCGGCACCAGGGCCCGGTACGCAGCTCGAAGCGTCTCCAAATCCTCAGCCGGGAAAAGGTCGCGTTTGTTGAGACCCAGCACCAGCTCCGGCTTGCGGCGCAGCATCGAGAGCAGGCTGGCAATCCGTTGATCATCCTCGTCCGGTTCGCTACTGGCGTCCACAAGGAAGAGAATGATATCCACGCCGTCCAGGGCTTGTTCGGCTTCCTGGTTGAAGAACCGGCCGAGTTTGTGACGAGGGGTATGCACCCCGGGCGTGTCCACAAAAACAAGCTGTGCGTCGGTAGTGGTCAGGATGCCGAGCTGACGGCGGCGGGTGGTCTGCGGACGGGGAGAGACGGCCGCGATTTTCTGGCCAAGTAAAGTGTTGACCAGCGTGGACTTGCCCACATTGGGTTTGCCAAGGATGGCAATAAAACCGGAGCGGAAATCAGTCATTTATATTTCTCACCGCTGAGAAAACGAAAAAATTCCAGCTCTGGGGTCTCCCTTTACTATGAGGTATATCATTTTCGGGGTTTCCAATTAACAACCACGATACTGGCAACGATGAGCAACGCGCCCATGAACAACTGCCAGGTAAGTTCCTCGCGTAGGAAGATCACACCCAGGACCACACCGCCCAACGGAAAAATATAACTAACCAGGGTTGTGCGGGTTGGTCCTATCTCGTGCAGAAGGTAGTACCATAAAATCAGCGCCAGGCTGGAGCCGAGCACGCCCAGCCAGACCAGGGCCACCCAGGTGATGGGCAGGGACGGCAGGTGGACCGGTTTTTCTACAACCGGGATAATAGCCCACATCATTACACTGGCGGTCAAAAGGGGGGCGGTCCCGCGCACCAGACCAGGAACGTGTTCTGTTTTAACGCGAGCGAAGACAGTGCTCCCGGCGTAAAAAAGTGAAGCAATGATGACCGCAGCTTCCCCGAGGATGGAATTGTGACCGTCAGGCTGCAAATCCTTGCTGAGCAGAACAACCACCCCGCTGAAGCCCACCAGCAGGCCGAGTATTTTCTGGGCGGTCATGCGGTCGTCTAGCAGGGTATAGTGAGCGAGGAGGATGGTGAAGAGCGGAATGGTGGCGTTCAAAATGGACGCCACCGCCGAATCAATGGTCTTCTCACCCCAGGAGATCAGGACAAAGGGGATGGCGACGCTGGTGACTCCCAGGATGGCATAGGTGACCCAGGTGGCGCGGTCACGCGGCCAGGCTGTCCGCAGGAAAATGGTTGCCAGGATGCCGGTCAGCGCGCCGAAAAGGACGCGCAACCCGACCAGCGTAAATGGACCGACCTCCTGCAAGGCAATCTTGATCCACAGGAAGGAGGCACTCCAAACCACGCCCAGCAAAATAAAGACGAACCAGTGTTTTGGCTTCATAAGTTTGAGCGAGTCTATCACAAATCACAACATATCCCTTTATAGATTCTTGTGGGGGAGTGGGAAAAGAGTTCGGAAAATAAAAATCACTGCCGCCTTGCAGGAATGACAAGAGCAAGCAGCGTCCCGGGGTTCTTCCGGGAGTGTTCACAGAGAAAAAATCCAAAATGAATCCCGGCGCCGCCAATTATCAGGCTCCCGAGATTCTCCTCGGGGGCCTGAAACTCAAAGTTTTGATTGAATAGCTGCTCTGAATGCTTACACTTTTTTGCCACAATACGGGCAAATTGCCCAGTCAACCTGAATGGGTCTGCCGCACTTCTTGCATGGATTGTCTACCACAGCAGGCACTGCAGCAGAAACATCAACAGGCTTCGGCATGCGCAGGCTTCTTACCAACCAGATGATTCCCAGCACCATGAGTGTCAAGATTCCCAGGGATAACAGCCCTCCGAAGAATCCGCCAAAAGGCATAAAGCTACGGCCCATCATGCCAGGCCCGCGCATATGAAAACCAAACCCACCGTAAGGCATAATCCCAGGACCACGCTCAAAAAAACAGCGTGCATCCAGGGCTTCGGCGCGATAGCCATGGAAATTACTTTGAACCATGAATCCCACACCCATCAGAACTGGAAGAATTACCAATCCCAGCGCTATTCCGATAATCCATTTCCATTTATTCATAATTTGTTTCTCCTTTTGAATGCTTCTTATGAATCCCGTGGGGGCAGGTTTATCAGGGAATGGCGGGAGGTCGTAACCCGACCAACCTCCCCAATTCCATTCCTCCATCCATGGAATTCTCATAAACAATTTATATACTGTGTTAGTATAACCATAGATTATGAAGATACGATGAAGATCTGCTAAATCCTTACTAATATTTCTCTGAGAACCCGGTTCCAACCATTCAAGCTCAACATCTACAATGATATACTACGCTCATGCCACAACGCATCGGGCTCTTCGGCGGCACTTTCGACCCACCCCATATCGGCCATCTCATCCTGTCTGCCGAGGCACGCACCCAACTCTCCCTCGACCGTGTGCTTTGGATATTGACTCCCAACCCACCTCATAAGCAGTACCAGCCGATCACCCCGCTGGAACACCGTTTGGCAATGGTTGAATTAGCCATTTCGAACGATCAACAGTTCGAGCTGTCCACCGTCGAAATAGACCGTCCCGGTCCACACTATGCGTTGGATACAGTGAAAACCATATCGAAACAAAGCCCCGGCATGGACCTGGTCTACTTAATAGGCGGCGACTCTCTATGCGACCTCCCTACCTGGCACCGCCCCACAGACTTGGTGGCTGCACTGAGGTATATCGGCGTGATGCGCCGTCCGGGCGATTCCATTGACCTGCCTGCGCTTGAAATATTTATCCCCGGCCTGACAGCCAAAGTTCGGTATATGGACGCTCCGTTAATTGACATTGCCGCCCATGAAATCCGCCGGCGCGTCGCCGATGGTCGCCCCTTCCGCTATTTTCTTCCGCCCGCGATCTACGATTACATTGTGGAAAACAGACTGTACTGCAAATTTCAATCCAAATCGAAAGTTCGGAATTCAAAATAATCCGCACTTGCCTCTCCAGCGACTTTATGCTGGACTATTTTTAAGTCCGCGGATGTTGTTCGATGACTGAAAATATTTTGATTATTGACGACGATATTGATACCCTGAAACTTGTGGGCCTTATGAATCAGAAACAGGGGGACCAGATCGTTGCAGCAACCAACGGCGATAAGGGCTTTTCGAAGGCTGAAGCAGAGAATCCTGACTTGATTGTGCTGGATGTGATAATGCCAGAACTGGATGGGTACCAAGTTACCAAACGTCTGCGGGCCAACAGCCTGAAGGCTAACACCCCCATCCTGAGGTTCACTGCCAAGACACAGTTGAACGACAAAGTAAACGGCTTCGGGGCCGGCGCAGATGATTGCATGACGCAACCGATCCACCCTTCCTAACTAAGCCCACACGTCAAAGCCCTTCTGGCACGTTCCATCAAAGGCAAAGTCTCCACCTCGCCGGTGACGGCGGAGAAATACTCGCTGACGATTGGCGTACTGGAGCCGCGCGGCAGGCAAAGAGTAACGACAATAGCTGTCAATTTGGGGGAAGCCCTCCATATTGTCTCCAAGCGAGATATCATTGTGGCGGAACAGCGCCTTGGATTAGGCACTCTCGGCCCCGAAATGGGCGAACCCAATCCCAGGGTTCTGACCGAACTTCTGTCTGCCAACCTGTCAGAAAGGGCTCGCTTGAAAGTCCAGGGAATAATATACCCAGAAAACCGGATTTTGCCTATTTTTCGACTCGGTCCAGGCGAAAGATGGTCTATTGAAGATCACTCCGGCTTTGAGGGAGGCACTGTTCTACAACAAGAGTTAATCGAGAAACAACTCGAGGGTTACCAGAGTCTGATCGACATTGCCGCCGGCCTGGCGTCAACCATCGACCTGGACGTTCTGCTCAACCGTATCATCCGCGCAGCCTCCGATATTAACTGAAGCCGAGGCAGCCTGCATCTTGCTATACTCTGACGCTGCTCGCCAGTCAAGTTTTCAAGTGGCAACCAACCTCAATCTGCAGACCATGGTGACACTTCTAATATTTTGAATATTTAATCTCAACGCGCCCCCTTCCGCCCAAACTGCCGCTCCAGCATATCCACAGACAAATGGATCATCGTCGGTCTGCCATGTGGACAGGTGCGCGGTGAGGCGCAGGTTTCCAGGTCCGCCAGCAGGGCACGCTGCTCTTCAGGGCTGAGCACCTGTCCGGCCTTGACCGCCAGCCGTTTGCAAACCCGCCCGGCAATTTTAGATTCGAGTTCATTCTGGAACGGGGCTTCATCTTCCTCGAAATCTTCCACCAGGGCACACAAGGCTGCCGCGGGGTCGGAGTTGGCAAACAAACTCGGCATAGCGCGCACTTGATAACTGTTCTGGCCAAATGCTTCAACCTGGAAACCAAAGTGTTGTAACACCGACAACTGGTCTTCGAGTAATTTGGCGCTGGCGGGTGACAGGTTAACAACCGTCGCTGACAGGAGTGCCTGCGAGGGGATGGCCTTATGTTCATGCTGCCTCATTAACTTCTCAAACAAAACGCGCTCATGAGCAGCGTGCTGGTCAATCAGATATAGCCCATCTGGGCCTTCGGCGACGAGATAAGTTGCACCAATCTGGCCAATGAGACGCAGGAGCGGTACTTTTTCCAACGCGGATGGTTGTGTGATGACCGTGGATGATTGATCATTTACAGTCATTCTCTCTTGATCTGCATCATGTCCCAGTACCCAGGCGACATCAAACTGTGGCTTTCCATCCACCATCTGTGGTCTATCGTCCGGTCGCCCCCATAAATTCTGCATCGCCACTTGCGGAACCGGGCTATAAGCCAGCAATGCACGCCTTGCAGAGCGTTGAACGAAACTAAAGGCTACTTCCGGATTCCTGAATCTCACTTCCGCCTTGGCAGGATGGACATTCACATCCACTTCCTCCGGTGGGACTTCGAGGAACAACCCCGCCAGTGGATAACGTCCCACCATCAGCAGCATGTGATAAGCCTGGATCAGAGCAGCGGTCAGGGGAGTATCCTGCACCCACCTCCCGTTGACGAAAAAGGTGATCTCCTTGCGGTTGGAGCGTGTCAGTGCAGAGGGACTGATAAAGCCGGATAATTTCAAGGATTGCCCTCCCGGAAGGAACCCGGGATGGAGTGAACCTGTCGAAGGGCCATCTTCTTCCGCCAACACATCCAGCATCTGACGGGCAGTGTCCACGCCGTAGAGGGCGGCCAGGATTGCTCGCCGATCGCCATCCCCACTGGTTTGCAGAGAGGGGGTATTCCCATCCATTAACTTGAAGCGCACCAGTGGGTAGGCCAGGGCATACCTCGTCAGCAGGGTGTCAATCGCCCGCCGTTCGGTCATATCCTTTTTCAGGAACTTGAGCCGCGCCGGGACGTTGTAGAACAGTTCTTCCACGCTGACCACCGTCCCCACCGGCGCACCGACTCTTTCCAGCCTGCCGATGATCCCGCCTTCCACGCGCAGGCGCGCCCCGGCGGATGAATCCGCCGTCCGTGAGGTGATCGTGAGGCGCGAAACCGCACCTATCGAAGATAGCGCCTCGCCGCGGAAACCCAGCGTGGCAATCCGGTAAAGGTCATCGGCGGAGACCAGTTTGGAAGTCGCATGCCGCTCGATGGCCAGCGTCAACTCATCAGCCGGGATTCCGGCTCCGTCATCGGCCACCTGGAGCAAGGTCCGCCCGGCCGCGATAATATTCACAGCCACGGATTTTGCCCCAGCGTCCAGGGCATTTTCCAACAATTCCTTTACCACCGAGGCGGGGCGTTCCACAACTTCTCCGGCGGCAATCTGCGAGGCAACTTCGGGCGGTAAAACACGGATGGTCATATCTTTATTCTACCGTATAATATCGCCATGCGTTTTAATACCTTTTTCTTCGACCTCGACGAAACCCTTTACCCAACCTCCAGCGGTTTATGGAACGCCATCCGTGAGCGCATCCACAACTACATGTTTGAGCGGATGGGCTTTCCGCTAGAGCAAATCGAGGTAATGCGTGAAAAGTTATTCTACGAGTACGGGACAACGCTGCGAGGTCTGCAGGCCAACTACACAGTGGATACGGACGAGTACCTGGCATTCGTCCACAACGTGCCATTGGATGCGTACCTCCACCCAAACCCAGAACTTCGCAGTGTTATCGAAACCCTCCCTGGCTGTAAATTTATCTTCACCAATGCTGACAGCCTCCATGCAAACCGGGTACTTGATGTCCTGGGCCTGCAGGGAGTATTCGATGGCATCCTGGACATGTATACTTTTGCCCCCTACTGCAAGCCCATGCCGGAATCCTTTAAGCTAGCACTGCAATCCGCCGGCTCCCCGGACCCACGCACATGCGTCCTGCTCGACGACCAGGCCCGCATCACACGCGCCGGCCATAGCTTGGGCTTCTATTCGATCCTGGTTGGAAAAGATTTCGCAGGCGAGGATGCCGATGCATCCTTCATAAAATGGACCGATTTACCTGGTTTACTTGACGGGCAGATCTAACGCTGCTCTTACACCAGGCTGCTAGAATTTGAGGGTCTTTAGCAATTTCAAAGATGGATCAATCCGATACAAATAGGTTGATATTCACAAAGAGCATAACTTGCACAAAGGTAGAATGTTGAATGAATTTCCTTCATCCTCCTTGATAACTTCCTGTTTGGATGGTTGTTTAGTAGCGTCAAAATGGAATTCCTAAAATTAAATTTCATTTTGCTTTAATCCAGATAAGGTATAGTAACTAAATATTCAATGGAGATTGCGATGCAAAATAAAACCTTGCGCTCAGTTTTAATCGTTTTTGTGGCAATTGTCCTGGTCGTGAGCGCCTTTGGCGGCGGCTTCGTAGTCGGAAATTTCGTCCCGGCTTTGAAGCCTTTATTCGTATCAACACTCCCGGCAACACCCGCCGATAACCAGGGCGGCACGCCGGCAGATTTGCAGTCGCAATTTGCGCCCTTCTGGCAGGCCTGGGACCTCGTCCACCAGAACTTCGTGGATAAAAGTCAGATCGACGACACCAAGCTTATGCAGGGTGCCGTACGGGGAATGATGGACGCCCTGGGCGACCCACATAGCGGGTACTGGTCTCCACAAGAAACGAGCGATGCTGCCATGTCCATGCAGGGCGAATACGATGGGATCGGCGCTTTCGTGGATACCAGAGGAGATTATTTGACTATTTCCAAGCCAATCCTCGGATATCCTGCCGAACAGGTCGGTTTGCAGATCGGCGACCAGATCATCGCTGTGGATGGTCAGGATGTGACCGGCATGGACCCCGACCTGGTCCGGATGACGAAGGTGATGGGACCTTCAGGGACCGACGTTCATTTGACGATTCACCGCTCAGGCGTTGACCAGCCGCTTGAATTTACCATCACACGCGCGCACATCGTTATTCCCAGCGTCATAAGCAAAATGCTGGACAAGAACATCGCCTACATCCAGATAACGGTCTTTGGCGATAACACTGCGAGCGACTTCCATAACCAGTTGCTTGAATTAATGGCCCAGAACCCATCCGGCATTGTTCTGGATCTGCGTGATAACGGCGGTGGCTACCTCAATGCGGGTATTGCGGTAGCATCAGAGTTCATTGACCATGGGATTATTGTTACCGAACAGTACGGAGACGGTACGAAGATCCCGCACGACTCCAACACTGGTGGCCTGGCGCTCACCCTCCCTCTCGTTGTACTAGTGAACGGCAATACTGCATCTGCTTCCGAGATCGTCTCTGGTACCATCCAGGACGATGGGCGCGGCAAACTGGTTGGTGAACTTACTTATGGCAAAGGCTCCGTTCAGAACTGGCTTCCGCTTTCCGATGGTGGGACGGCCCGCATCACCATTGCCAAATGGCTGACCCCCAACGGTCGCACGATCGACAAGCTGGGCTTGACACCGGATCTGATCGTCACGATGACACAGGATGATTTCACAGCCAAGCGCGACCCCCAGTTGGACGCGGCTATCCAGTTGCTGCTGAATCCACAACAGTAAGGTTTCGCAAAGTGTACCAGTCCAACCGGTCCCACCTCAAACCTGTTGGTCTAGGTGGTGGAAAGGAGACAAGGAATGTTTTTCAACCCGCAATACCTGATCTTCATGGGCCCGGCCTTCATGCTGATGCTGGTGACCTCCTGGTACGTCAAGTCTGCTTACCAAAAATGGAGCCGGGTCCCTGCCCGCAGCCGTTTGACCGGTACCGAAGCTGCCCAGCGCCTGATTGCGCGCAGCGGGCTGTACGGCATACAGGTCCAGAACGTGCCTGGAAACCTGACCGATAACTACGACCCGCGCACCAAAATCCTGCACCTGTCACAAGCAGTCGCACAAAACACATCCGTCGCCTCGCTGGCTGTAGCCGCCCACGAACTCGGTCATGCCCAGCAGGATGCCGAGGGCTATTTTCCGCTGCGCTTTCGCGCCGCGCTTGTGCCAATTGTCAACATCGGTTCATACCTGGGTTGGATCCTGGTAATGCTTGGCCTGTTTTTAAGCTATGCTGGCATGGCCCTGGGAACGAATATTGCCTGGCTGGGCATTGTGGTCTTCGCCGGTGGTGCGGTCTTTGCCCTGGCAACACTACCGGTGGAACTGAACGCTTCTGCCCGCGCCCGCCGTCTATTAACTGAGACCGGCATTATCTCCAGTCCCGACGAGCAGCGTGGCGTTAATACGGTGCTCACCGCTGCCGCGCTGACTTATGTGGCCGCTCTGGTTACGGCGGTTCTTCAATTGCTTTACTACGTTACTCTGGTCGGGGGACTGGGGCGCCGGCGCAGGTAATCCAACAGCAAAGTTAATGAGTGTTCATCTCCCGCATGCTAGCGGTCTGCGGGAGTTATGTTTCGGAATTAATCCAGTATAATTCCACGATGCGAAAAATTGTCCTGGTAATTGTCCTGTTACTTGGCATTGCACTCATTCTTATCAGTCTTTCCGACCTCAAAAATATCAGCGATACCCTAAAGCATAGCAATTGGCGCTTTATGGCAGTCGCTCTTTTTTTTGAATGCCTCTGGCTTTACAATATCGCCGTCACATACGGCGTCCTATACCGCATGGTGGGCTTGCGCGAGGATATGAAACGACTGTTTATGGTCGCTTCAGCAGCGTCTTTCGTGAACGTGATCGCACCCACAGGAGGAATCGGGGGAATGGCAATATTTCTGGATGATGCCAAACGGCGCAACCATTCTTCGGGTCGGGTAACGGTGGTCGGCGCATTGTTTGTACTGTTCGATTATGTCGCTTTCCTGTGCGTCCTGGCACTGGGCTGGATGGTTCTCATCCGACGCCACAATCTGAACGCCGGTGAAATTTCCGCTTCCCTTGTCCTGCTGGGGTTGGCAATTGCCTTTTCTGTCTTCATTTTTCTTGGCTACCGCTCAGCAACAGCCCTGGGGAATGCTCTGGCCTGGATGGCGCGCCTGGTCAACCGTATTGTGCGTCCATTCATCCACCGTGAATATTTGAGCGCCGGACGCGCTTATGAATTTGCTGCGGAAATGGCAGAAGGGCTTTCTACCCTACAGGGTAAAAAGAAAAAACTGATCTGGCCTTTCCTGTTTGCTCTCAACAGTAAAGCGCTGCTAATCTGCGTGCTGGCATTCACTTTTCTGGCATTTGGTACTCCATTTACAGTCGGGACCCTGGTGGGCGGGTTCAGCATCGGCTACCTGTTCTTGATCGTATCGCCAACGCCCTCCGGGCTGGGCGTGGTCGAGGGGGCGATGACGGTGGCTCTGAACACCTTGAGGGTCAACTTGGGTGCGGCCGTACTCATCACCTTCGCCTACCGTGCCCTGACTTTCTGGTTTCCATTGGTAGTGGGAGGCGTGGAATTCCGGTTATTGCAGGGGAAACCGAAAAACCAACCGCCAGCGCTTGATGCCATGGATTAATCATTCCATTATAGGATCGCTTCCCGGGGGATTTGGACCTTTTTCGAACTACCAGAATTTACAACCCTGCCAAGCCAGTTGAACGAAACCCGGATTGGGAAAACCATCCATAAGAGAAGGCTTGGGAATGCACCCTGCATATAGTCTCTGATTCGGCCGGATGCACAAGGAATTTGAAGGCGTGACATACGAGAAACATGTCGGTACGGAGCTTATATTCACCGATTGGCGCACCATGGACATGGAGCACGGTTACTGTTTGCTTTTGTGCGAAACCTGCCGGAAGGTCTTGGGCCAATCACCAGGCGTGTCCCTGCCCGGCAACCATTCCTTGTTCCTGACCTTCGAGTAATACCTAGCGTTGACGAACAGCGCTGTCTCGTGGGGTGCTACAAATAACGGGTGGCAATTTCTGCCTGATGGACAGCCACGCGGGCATCGATCCCTATCCCGATCGAGGTAAGATGGTGGCACAGACCCTGTACAGGGAGTGTAAAATTCTACCCGAAGTGCCAGGTGTGGTAGAAAAGGTCACTTCTGCATGCGCAGAATGTATGGACTGCGATAGCGATCAACAGCTCCCTTTGGTCCAGCACCGTTCGCCTTGTCACGAGAACTGACTTGACGAATGCTGATCGGGGATGAATGCCATCAACGATTTAACCATCGTCACCGGAAACTGGAATCAAACCAGGAATTATGGTCTCCAATGTCAATGTTCCTCTGACAAGCCTTACGCTCACAATAAAAACAATATAAAATGGATGAGTGAACGCCCATCCATTTTATATTGTGAGCAGGTTCGATTCCGGACTCCGATTTGGCTATGTTATTGGGGCAAGACTACCTACTGGCTTGTGTCAAACTGCACATCGACGCTCATTCCGGCGCGCAGGTTGAAGGGAAGTTCATTCAAGGTGATGGTCGCCTTGTAAACCACATCCCCGCCAAGGGTATCCGAAAGTGAAGAAATTGCTGTTACCTTACCGGCCACATCCTGATTCAAGGCCTTGATGGAAACCGTGGCCTTCTGACCGGCCTTGACCTTCGGGACATCCAGCTCACTCAGGTCGGTCGTTTCGATATGCAGATGCTTGACATCACTGATGACCAGAATGACCTTTCCTGGTGAGATGAAATCCCCATTACTCGCCGTGATAAACACTACCTCCCCAGGGAATGGTGCTACAAGGCGAGCGGCGTCCAGGTTCGTCTGGGCAGTTTGAATGTCGAGTTTCGCCTGCATCAGCCTGGCATACCCTGTTCCAGTGACACTGTCTGGTAGATTACCTCCGGTCAGTGCAGTCACCAGCGTCTGGGCTTCCTCCAGGTTGGCTTTTGCCAGTGCCACCTTTGCAGTCGCCTCATCAACAGTGGACTGGTTGGGTTTTCCGGAGTATAGATTGTAAATGTACAAGACATGGTTGTAACTCTGCTGGGCAGTATATAACCTCTGGTAAGCAAAGGCTTTCGGCGGGTCAATTTCCTTTTTACCAGGCGTCTCATCATAGTTACTCTGGGCAGCATCCAAAGATTCCTGGGCAAGGAGCAGGCCAGCCTGGGCGTTGGAGATCAAGCCCTGGTTGTTGTTTTGGGCGGCCAAATCGTTGAGGGCCACCTGGGCATGATACAGATCTAGCTGGGCCCGGGCGACTGTCTGTTGGGCAGCTGCCAAAGCGGCTGGGGAGGTCAATTCGTGCAAGACCAGGTTGGCCTGATCGAATTGGATCTGCTGGGTCGCATCTTCCAATTGGACCAACACTTGACCGGGCAGGACCTGATCACCGACTGCTACATTAACAAGACTGACATTACCGGAATATTTGAAAGCCATTTCGGCTTGCTGGTCGGCGACAACGATACCTGAGGCGGTTACTCCGCTCTCAGTACTGGCATTGGGCACAGGTGTGGAGGCATTATTTCCCAGCATGACGGTTGGGATGGAGATCGTGGTCTTTGCACCTCCTCCGCATGCTACCAGGACCAGGGCCAAGATAAAATGCAAGAATACCTTGGTTTTCATCGGAACCTCCTAGGGTTTCTTTCCGTTCCCGTTATTTTCAACAATCAGACCATCGCGAAGGGTCACTACCTTGTGAGCGTACTTGAGCACGCGAGGGTCGTGCGTGGCAAAGACGAAGGTGACGCCGGTCGACTTGTTGAGGCGTTCCATGATCTCCATGACTTGTTTACCGTTCTCCGTGTCGAGGTTGGCGGTCGGTTCGTCCGCCAGTATGAGGGCTGGTCTGGTTGCCAAGGAACGGGCGATGGCTACGCGCTGCTGTTGTCCGCCACTCATCTGGTCCGGCCGATGCCGAGATCGATCAGCCAAGTCCACCGATTCAAGCAGTTCACTCACGCGGGCTTTTCGTTCCACCGCTCCCTGCCCCACCAGCAGGAGCGGCAGCTCGATATTCTCGTAAGCCGTCAAGGTCGGAATAAGGGCAAAGAACTGGAAAATGAAACCAAGAGTGCCCTTGCGCAAGTCGGCGCGCTGGTTCCGGTTCAGGCGGGTGGCATCCTTCCCGTTAATGAAAACTTTCCCACTGGTCGGCTGGTCGAGGCATCCGAGCAGTTGCAGGAGGGTGGTCTTGCCCGAGCCGGAGGGTCCGGTCAGGGCGGTGAAATCACCTCCGGCAATACTCAGGTTGATACCGCGCAGAGCCTGCGTCTCGACTTCCCCAACCTTGAAGACGCGTGTAACATTCTCCACTTTTGCGACTTCCATAATAACCTCCATGCTATTTTCCGTGCAATGCATCGACCGGCTCGAGGCGGGCTGCCAGGATGGCCGGGTAGAGTGAGGCAACCAAGGTGACGATGAGGGCGATGATGGTCAGGTTGATCGTATCACTAACCGTCAGAATGGCATAAATCCGATCACCCAGGAGAAGTCCGGTCGTGCCAACATTGCCGATAAAAAAACCGAATTTTCCAAAGTACAGGCAGATGAGCCACCCGAGCAGAACGCCAAAGGCAATGCCACCGATCGCCAGGAGACTGGCTTCCGCCAGGAACAGTGCCATGATGCTTCGGCCCTTCATGCCGATGGAAGCCAGGATCCCGATCTCACGCGTCCGTTCAAAGACGGCCATGATCAGTGTGTTAACGATCACGGTGGCGGTCACAGCCAGGACGATCAAATAGATGATGAACATATATGCATTCGCCAGATCTTCAGTCTGGGTGACCAACTCATTCATATTCTGCCATGTCAGGATTTTGTACCCCGGCCCATTGATCGCGGTGGCAACTGCGGCGGTCTGGTTGACGTCTTTCAGCAGTATGAACAAGGCACTGGCATGATTCTCGGTTTGGGTGATCGCCTGGGCTTTCGCGAGTGGCACAAAGATTGAGCTCTTGTCATACACGGGAGTGTGAGTCGAATAGATGCCGCGAATGAGGAAGGCTTGTTCGATCACATCCCCATTGGAGGTGTTTGCCAGCAGGTTGACCTGGTCGCCAACTTTGACATTGAGCCTGTCGGCCAGCGGTTGACCCATCAGGATCCCCTCCCGGTCATCTGGCGTCAGGAAATTCCCAGATGTTAACCCCTGGACAATCGGAGCGTTCGCATCCGATAGAGGATCGATGCCGATAAGTTGCACTCCTATCGATCGGTTGCCAACGGTGACGATACCAGTCGCAAATAACCGCGCTGTAACCACACTCACTTGTGGAATGGCCTGGATCTGGGTCGCCAATTGATCTGGATTAGCCACTAGATCTTCCCACTTCAGACTGCTCTTAGCTTCCACATACGAGGCGGATCGGACCTGCAGATGGCCGCTGACCAGACGGATGGTTGTGTTGATCGAACCCTGCATTTCGCCTTTGAGGACTGCGGCGATTAACAAGAGCAATGCCAGTCCCATGGAAACGGCAAATGCCGAAAGGATGGATCGCCGGCGGTTCCGGTTAAGATTTCGATAAGCTAGTTTGAATAATTGGATCATACTGATCTCTCTTTAAATTGCCAGACCCATGTTAGACGTAATGTAAAGCTTCGGCCGGTTCATGCCGGGATGCCTCGCGCGCTGGATAAAGGGATGCCAGGACCGCGATGATCAGGACCGGTAAGCCGCGACTGAGAAGCGATCCCAGGGCCAGGGTCGGATAGACCCGTCCGGTGATCAAGGCCATGTACGAGGTCATGCCTGTGAACTTGCTGTAATCCAGACCCACGATGCCAAGCAGGCCATTCAAGGCGGTACCCATGACTGCACCGGTCGCCACACCTACCAGACCAAGCAGTGCCCCTTCGATGACGAAGAGCGTCATGATCTGGCGCGGCTTGAGGCCCATCGCACCGAGCAAACCGATCTCACGCGTTCGTTCATAGACGGCCATCAACAGCAGGTTGAGCACTCCAATTCCGGCGATCATTAACAAGATCACGCTGAAGATAGTCATGGCGCCGCCTTTGGTATTGACAGCAGTCGCCAGGTCGGGGAATGCCTGTGCCCAGGATTGGATCTCGTCACCTTTCAGGGAAGGCGTCAGAGACGCGATCACTGCAGGTTCCTGGCCGATCTTCTTCAGGGTAATGACCACCTCAGTGGTCTGGCCGGTCAGGTCATAAAGGGTTTGGGCTTCGAACAGGGAAATATAGACCGTCTGCTGCTCCAATGTGGGCACACCGATATCATAGATGCCGACGATCGTTGTGGTCCGTTGGCGCATCTGGTCGTGAGTGGACCGGCCGATCAGACCGATCCGGTCACCGACCTGGACGTTCATCAAGTCTGCCAGGCCGCGCCCGATCAGGATCGAGTCCTGGTCGGTACCAGCCAGGAATCGGCCGATGGCAATATGTTGAGCAATGAGATTCGTCGGGGCTTCCTGTTCCGGCTCGATCCCGACGATGCCGACAGAGAAGGCGCCCTCCCGGTTGCTAACCAGCCCGCCGGTATTGATCCGCCGGGTGGCCAACACTACATCGGGAATGGACTGGGCTGCCTGTACCATAGCCTGGTCGTTCGCCAGGGGTAGGAGCGGCAGGCTGTCAGCATTGGCATTGTAACCCGCTGCGTGGATGCGAATATTCCCGCCGAGCACTCTGATGGCATTACCGTAGATGGCTTCCTCGAAACCGGCGATCATGCCGTCATACAGCATCATCAACATCAAGCCGAATGATAGCGCTACCACCACGATGACGGTCCGTCGGCGATGCCTCCAGATATTCCGCCATGCCAAGCGCAAATATAGTTGCATTCTTAAACTCCTTTTCCTATACAGCCGTCGAGAAAGAAGAAAAGTGGGCATCTTCTTGTCGTCTTCTGTACGGGGGGTATTTTATCCCAAATCCGCATCAACAACTCTGCCAATCGCGTTTGATACACACAGAGAATTATTCATACCTTATTGCCTCAACTACTTGCACACGAACCGCCTGCTGAGCTGGGAGGATGGCTGCCAATGCCCCGAAAATCAGGGCGACGGCGATTCCGGGAGGAATACTCTGAAGCGGAAACGAGGATAACATCGGAAAGAGCCCACCCAGAGACTCGACGATCACATAGCCCAGGTATCTAGCTGAGAGAGTGCCGAAGACCGTCCCGACGAGTGGCAAGGTGGCATCTCTTTCATGGAGATCCACCATCGCCCCATGAGTGAAGACCACCAGCGGGGCTCCGACCATGCCGCCAGTCCAGCAGTGGATTGGTACAGCCGTTGAGTTCGGGTATATTTTCGGTGAATTCCAAGGATGTTTCTCCTTGCTAGCGCGTCTGGTCTGCGCTTCGCCACCACGCAAATGTTGCTGCAATCCCAGCGATGAAAGTTAGCAATACCAAAATATAGCTGTGAATTCCAATCGGCAGAACGCGCTGCCCATACACTACACTAAACATTAGACTTAACAGCCCGGGAACGGACCACGGAAACCAATCACCCCAACCCATCATGCCTGCTATTTGGGAAATGGCAAGCGTGAAAAAAGCCCAACCCAGAGGAAGCATATAGCCGCGCCCGGCGCTGGCGAGCAAAGCGACGAACGGTGTCAGCATGAAGGTCAGGAGAACGGTGATCATCAGGGACCAAAATGATGTCCATGCCAACTCGAGAGACCAGCCTGGAATATTGACGATCGCTCCAATGCCAAGCGCTATCATAAAAATAAAGAAGGCGAGTCCCAGCATCCAGATAGCAGCCAATACGAACTTTGCGCTGACGATTGTCTCGCGCCGGGTGGGCAAGGCCAGTAATTCTTTGGCGGTACGGTCGGAAAACTCACGTCCAAAGATCCATGCCATGATAAAAGCAAACAGGATTGCTCCCGCACCAGCAGTTCCCAGTGAAAGAAATTGGAAATACGTAGGCCAATCAGCCACCCCCTCAAGCAACTGTGCTTTTGCGCCGATCAATCCCATCGTACGCGCTTGCTCTGGGTCTTTCATGATAACCATGAACAGTCCGCCAACGACTGGCAGGATCAAGAATCCTGCAGCTGTCAGTAAGGATACTTTGGAGCGGCGTGCTTTAAGTGCCTCAGCCCATAAAGCAGAAAAGAAAAGGTTCATGGTTTTCCTCCCGTCAGGCGCAGGAAATATTGTTCCAAATCTTCTTGTTCTATTACCAATCGGGTGGGGGGTGTTCCCGCATTGACCAAAAGGGTTGCCACTTCGTCCGGCGCCTGGATGGCGCGCTCTTCGTTCAAGGTGATCGTATCCTCGTTCACTTTCACGACAAAGCCCGCCTGGGCCAGGGTGCGCCGGGCAGCTTCAACGTTGTGCGATTTGATTTCCAGGCGCTGTGAGCGGATTTCTTCCAGCCGCGTGGCTTCGAGTTCTTCGATCAACCGTCCCTGGTGGATGATGCCGATACGCGTAGCGAGCCGATCCACCTCCGTCAGGATATGGCTGGACATGAACACCGTCACTCCTTTCTCGTGGGCGAGACCCGTCAGCAGTTCGCGGATCTCCACCACCCCGGCCGGGTCGAGCCCGTTGGCGGGTTCGTCGAGGATCAACAAATCAGGCTCATGCAGCAAGGCGCGCGCCAGCCCTAGACGTTGGAAATTACCCGTCGAAAGTGTACCGGCTTTCCGGTCCGCGTATGAGGTGAGAGTCAGGCGCTCGATGACGCGCGAAGTGGCGTCCCTGTCCGAAATCCCATGCAGGCGGCGGGCGACATCCAAGTTTTCGCGGACGGTCAATTCCGGATAGGCCGAGGGCCTTTCGACCAAATTACCGACGTCCCGCCACGGCCCGCGTCCATACGGACCAATGGCCTGCCCCAGCACCTTGACCGATCCCGCGCTCGGGCGGATCATGCCCAGCAAAGCGCGGATGGTGGTGGTCTTCCCCGCACCGTTCAGGCCGAGGAAACCGTAGATTTCTCCCGGCCCAACGCGCAGATTGACCGAGTCCACGGCGCACACCGGTCCGTAGGATTTGGATAGACTATCTGTCTCAATTACGTAGTTCATATTGCACCATGTGTACATTGCTCCGATTACAAAAACGGTTTTAGTTCTTCTGGTAAATGCTGTCCTTCAATCCAGGCCCGCACGAAGCGGTTGAACAGAACCGGGGCGGTCGTGTTCCAATTGTGTTCATCAGTAAGCGACGTCCGTTTGGGTTGGTGAACCAGATAAGCTTGTGCGGCAGGGATGGCCGCGGCGACATCTTTATGGACTGATGCACGATCTTGTACTCTTTCTGGCCACCTACCACCAGTATCAGTCCGGTCACATATTTCAGCCCGGTAGGCAGGCGGAAGCGCTGGTTTTCCGAGATAAAGTGCCCAAAAGCCTCGTCTGGGAGTGTTCTGTATGTCTTGCGCATCTTTGGCCGGAACCTGTCAGGGGTGTCGTAGGAGAGCATGTTCAGACGAATCTTCTACTCATATTTATTCAGCGGCATATTGGAACGGTAGGTGGCTGCCCAGAATTCCGCCCCAAACCAGCTATTCCCGAACATCTCGCCTACCGGGGCGCTGCTGATGATGGCGAGGCCCACCACCTCGCGGGAGGTGCTTTGCAGGGCGACGGTAATCTGAGCGCTCTCCGAGAATCCCACCCCATAAGCCCACCCGCCTAGGAGCAAAAATATCGTGGGGGCTGAAGGATTTCCGGTTTCCTCGATATATGACATTCCTACGTTCCTTGTTTACCAGATTCCTGGCAGCAGCCGGTAGCGGACACGTTCGGCGTATTCTTTGTAACCGGGCAGGTCAGCTTGAAGGGTCTTATCCTCAAGGGCGGTGCGTACAACCAGCACGGCAGATGCCATAGTGGCCGGGATCAATGCCCAGCGCGAACCAAACAGGAAAGGGGTTCCCAGGTAGAACAGGATCGTCCCAACATAGCCCGGGTGACGGACTAAGCGGTACGGTCCACCCATGGCAACGGTATGCTGGCGATCGGACTGGATGCGGACGATAGTTGTGAAGAACGCATTGGCGACCATCGACCAGATCATCAGAACATCGTATCCGAAGGCTGCCACAACAGCCCCGACGATTTGGGCGGGTAAGGGGAACTGCGGAGCCCATCCATTGCGCACGTCAAGGCAGGCGATGACATAGGCGACGAGAATGAAAACGCCCATTATTCCCACCAAGGCGATGTCCCATTTCTTGGAGTCGGCCTTCGGGCGGGAGCGCTCTGCCAGCATATTTGGGTTGACCGGCAGAATGAAAATGATCGCGCCCAGCGACCAGAACAGGTAAATCGCCGACATCACCCAGCCATTCCACCAGTCCCAGCGGCCGACGATGCCGAACAGGATGACAATTAGAAAGATGTTGCCAACCATCTCACGGATCAGCCAGCTAAGAGCGCTGGTTCTTCCCTTAGGATCTTTTTGACCTTTATCCATTGTCCATCCTCCTTTTTTTCTCACAATTGCTCTTTTCTTGGGCGGCCGCGGCGGCGGATTTCCGGCTCCGGCAGCGGCTGGCCTTTCACTTCCTCCAGTCGCATCTCAGCGATATCGAGCCAGCGCAAGTCGGCTTCCAGATGCATCACTGCTTTATCCAAAAGCAGGATTTGGGCCATTTCAGAGCGGGGATTGTACGAATCTCGCAGAGAAGCAGCATTATGCAGATCCTGGAACAAGTGCGCCCGCTGGGTCTGGATGATCCGGTCCAGTTTGCCTTCGCCGGAGACCAGAGCCGTCATCAGTTTGACGAAAAACTCGTCCCGCTGGTGGTCCGGTGTGACGCCCTGGGCGAACCACTCCATCAGCGCAGAGTGCCCGGGTCCAGTGACTGCATACACGCGCCGGGAGGGTTCATCCCCCTCCCCCAGGTCTGACGAGCATTCCACCAGCCCGGCCTCTTCCAACCGTTCCAGGGTGGTATAAATTTGTGCAGGCTTCACTTCCCAATTGGCATCCCCGCCAACGACGGCTTCAAAAGCCGCCCGAAGTTCATATCCGTGGCGTGGTCTTTGTGCAAGCAGACCGAGGATGGCATAGCGGACCGACATCTTATCCCTGCAACCCTTCGATCTCTGCCGATAGCGATTCTTCTTTGATCCACGACCGGACACTCGCAGCGAATAGTTCCGGGGTGGTCAGCGCCCAGTTGGATTCCTTCGCCATCGACAATTTTTTACCCAGGTTGATAGGTCCCCCGCGGGCATTGGGCAGGGCGAGCCCCAGGTGTTGTAACGACCGCTTCATGGGGGATATTCCTTCCGTCCCGCCATCACGCGTGTGGGCGCAGTCGCCTTGTCCAACCCGGCGGGTAGGCATTAGTTCTGGTTAGCCAACATCAGGTTGACGAACTCATTCACGGTCATTTCCTGGAAATCTTTCTTCAATTAAGAATAGAACTCGCACAGTACACCCGCGATGACCGGCTTCCTCATCCAACCTCCAACACCTCCGCAGTGCAGGAAAACGGTGCTTGGAGCTTTTTCAGAGCCAGTGGAATGAAAGGATAGTTGCGAAGAAGACATGGCTATTAAGATTTCTAAATAGTATACAAGTTACTAATTAAACGAACTGCAAAATATTAAACGAGTTAGTATTTTTTGTCAAGGGACATCACCGGCGCGGCTTTCTTTCTCCCTCCTGCATCTGGTGGTAAAATCGCGCTCATGTCCTCCTTCGCCAAGAAAGTCCCCGGTTCCTACGGGGAAACCATCGCCAAACAACTCAATGTCATCCCCTTTCAGGTTGATGCAACTATCCGCCTGCTTGATGAGGGCAACACGGTCCCTTTTATTTCCCGCTACCGCAAAGAGATGACCGGCACCCTTGACGATGAGCAGGTCCGCATCATCGCCGATGAATTGACCCGTCTGCGCGGCCTCGACGAGCGCCGTGCCATCATCCTGGCTTCCATAAAAGAACAGGGCAAGCTCACCTATGAACTTCGCCAGACGATCTACGCTGCCGGGACACTGACGGCCCTGAAAGACCTGTACGCCCAGTACAAGCCCAAGCGCCGCACCCGTGCCAGCATTGCCCGCGAAAAGGGACTGGAAGGTCTCGCCGACCATATTCTCACACAAACGCTCACCCGGCGTACACTGGAAGACATCGTCATAGAATCCTATCTCTCCGAACGAGTCCCAACCGTTGAAGATGCCTTGCAAGGAGCGCGCGACATCGTCGCTGAAACCATCAGCGACCATGCAGTTGTGCGGCAGTCAACCCGGGAAAAAGCTCTCAAGTTCGCCCTGTTGACCGCCGAAAAAAGTCAAGGCGCTGTTGACGAAAAGCGAGTCTACGAGTCTTATTACGCCTTCAAATGCCGCGTCGACCACCTCCTGCCCCACCAGATCCTGGCTTTGAACCGCGGCGAAAAAGAAGGCATGCTAAAAATTCACGTCCGGTTTGACGAACGCGATTGGCGTTCTGCCGTGGAAAACAGCTTCAAAGCCGATATTCTTTCCCCCTTTGTGGAGGAACTCATCCTCGCTGAAAACGACGCCGCAGAGCGCTTGCTTTTGCCAGCCATCGAGCGGGATGTGCGCTGCGAACTTAGCGAAAAGGCCAACGGTCACGCCATCAACGTCTTCGCCACAAACCTGCGAGCATTGCTCTGTTTACCGCCGATGACCGGACATGTTACGCTCGGGATTGATCCCGGTTTCCGCACCGGCAGCAAAGTAGCTGTTGTTGACCCAACCGGCAAGCTGCTCGACACTGCCACCATTTACCCGCACGAGCCGAAGAACGACTGGGCCAGCGCGTTGACAACGCTTGAAGATATGCTTAACCGCCACCACGTCACACTTATCACCATCGGCAACGGCACCGCCTCGCGCGAGACCGAACAACTTGTCGACGAGTTGACCCGCGGTGCCAAGTCCATCAAATATCTTATCGTCAATGAGGCCGGGGCTTCGGTCTATTCCGCCTCTGCCCTCGCCCGCCAGGAGTTCCCCGACCTCGATGTGACCATCCGCGGGGCAGTCTCCATTGCCCGGCGCGCTCAGGATCCGCTCGCAGAGCTGGTTAAAATTGACCCGAAGTCCATCGGCGTCGGCCTCTATCAGCACGATGTTGACCAGGCTGCACTCAGCCACGCCCTGGATGGTATGGTCGAAAGTGTGGTTAACAACGTCGGTGTGGATCTGAACACCACCAGTGCGGCCCTGCTGACCCATGTGGCGGGTGTCGGGCCAAAACTTGCAAGCAGCATCGTTGCCCATCGTAACGCCAATGGCGTGTTCCGCTCGCGTTCCGACCTGCGCCAGGTTTCAGGTCTCGGGCCGAAAGCGTTCGAACAGGCGGCTGGTTTCTTGCGCATTAACGCAGGCAATGACCCGTTGGACGCCTCCGCCATCCATCCGGAAAGCTACCCTATTGCGCGTCTCATCCTGGAACGCGCCGGATTATCTCCCACCTCTCTGGTAAACGAACGAAAGCCGGTCCTCGATGTCTTGCTCGCCCGAACCTCTTTTGAAGAACTTGCTACTGAATTGAATTGCGGCGTTCCAACATTGAAAGATATCTTCGAGCAATTGGTCCGCCCCGGGCGTGACCCGCGCACCGACACCCCCGCTCCCATTCTCCGGTCCGATGTACTCAAGGTGGGAGACTTGGCTGAAGGAATGGCGATCAAAGGCACTATCCGCAATGTAGTAGACTTCGGTGCTTTTGTAGATATCGGGGTCAAACATGACGGTCTCCTGCACCGCACCCAAGTCCCCTTCGGGACGGTGCTCAAAGTCGGCGATATCATTGATGTGGAAATTCTGAAAATCGAACCTGAGCGCAGCCGCATCAGCCTGGGCTGGCGTAGCCCGGTTCCGGCGAGGTAGTCCTGGATTTTACACGGAACAAGGGGCACAAGAACTATATTTTGCAACTCTAGGCCGGGTATAATCTTTATTGCCTATGACCATCGAAGCATTACTCGCCCGCTGGCGAACCGACCCGGAAACCGCCCCCAACCTACCCATCTGGCGGACCATTCCGCCTCGCACCGCCGACCTGCGTCCCTTCCCCCCGGATTTTCCGTCCGTACTGGCAGAGGCGCTTACCAAGCGCGGCATCCTCTCGCTCTATAGTCATCAGACGCAGGCCTGGGAGTCCGCCCGGCGCGGCGATAACATTGTCCTCGCCACCGGCACTGCCAGCGGAAAGACCCTTGGATACAATCTTCCAGTCCTGGCTGCGCTGCTCGAAAATCCGGAAGCCCGCGCCCTCTATCTTTTTCCCACCAAAGCCCTCACACAAGATCAGCTATCCGGGCTTAATTCATTTCAAGCCTCGATCAAAAACTTGAAATCCGCAATCTATGATGGCGACACACCTCAATCCCACCGTTCAGCCATCCGCAAGAATGCCAATATCCTCTTCACCAACCCCGACATGTTGCACACCGGGATCCTTCCGCACCACACCAACTGGGGCGACTTCTTCCGCAACCTGCGTTTCGTCGTCATTGACGAGATGCACACCTATCGGGGTGTGTTCGGTTCACACGTCGCCAATGTGATTCGCAGGCTCAAGCGGGTGGCTAAATTCTACGGCGCCAACCCGCTGTTCATTCTGACCTCCGCAACCATCGGAAATCCTCAGGAACTGGCCGGGCGGCTCATCGAGACTCCGGTCACGCTCGTGAATGTGGATGGATCCGCCCGCGGTGAGCGACATTTTCTCGTTTACAACCCCCCGGTCGTTGACCCGGCACTGGGAATACGAAAAAGTTCGACCTTGGAGAGCATCCGCCTGGCACAGGATTTGCTGGCTCAGAACCTGCAAACGGTCGTTTTCGCCCGTTCAAGGCGATCGGTGGAAATTCTCTTGAGTTACTTGCGTGGTAGTCCCGGTTCCCGTAAGGGGGGTGGTGGGTCCGAATCCCGGTCGGGGCAACGAAATCGGGAAGGGAAAGATATTGGGAACAGCCGATCCGCTATTCCCTATTCACCGCCAACCATTCGCGGGTACCGTTCCGGCTACCTCCCATCCCAACGCCGCGAGATCGAAAAGGGCTTGCGTGATGGAAGCATTCGACTGGTTGTTGCCACCAATGCCCTCGAACTCGGGATTGATATCGGTGGGCTGGAGGCAGCCCTGCTTGTCGGCTATCCGGGCACCATTGCCTCCACCTGGCAGCAAGCGGGTAGGGCGGGCCGCGGGGACGACCCGGCCGTGGCGGTTTTCGTCGCCACAGCCAATCCTCTCGACCAGTTCCTGGCCCACCATCCCGACTACTTTTTCGCCCGCTCGCCCGAACAGGCGCTTGTCAATCCCGACCATCTGCTCATCCTGCTCAATCACCTGCGCTGTGCGGCGTTCGAATTACCCTTCCTTCCGGGGGAAAGATTCGGTGAACTGCCTGCTGAAAAGCTCAAAGAATTCCTCGATTTCCTGGTCGGCAGCCAGGAGCTGCATCTTTCGGGCGACAAATATTTCTGGATGGCAGACGCCTATCCGGCTGCGGCTGTCTCCCTGCGCTCAGCTTCTCCAGAAAACGTGCTCCTGCATATCGAGGATGATCAGGCCGCTCGCATCCTCGGAGAAGTGGACCTGGCTTCCGCGGCCTGGATGGTCCACCCGCGCGCCATCTACCTGCACGAAGGCCAGCAGTATTTCGTCCAGGATCTCAACCTGTCCCGCAACAGCGCTACCCTCATCCCGGTGGCGCTCGACTACTACACCGAGTCTCTTCGCCAGACCGATGTGAGTTTGCTGGCAACGCTCGAAATATCCGCCTGCCCTTCTGCAATGGATATCATACCCGTAGGTTTCTCGCCCGGAGCTCCCTTAGGGACGGGGGAAACCTGTACGAAGGCCTACGGCGAACTCCAGGTCACCACGCGGGTAACCGGTTTCCGCAAGCGCCATTGGCAGGGCGGCGAAAACCTCGGCGAGGAACCTCTCGATCTGCCACCGTCTGAACTACAGACAACTGGTTACTGGCTGACGCTTTCCGAGCAGACCGTCGAGGCACTTCGCGCAGACGGGAATTGGACCAACGACCCGAACGATTACGGCCCTGATTGGAACCGCCTGCGGGAGGCGGTTCGCCTACGGGATGGTTACCGTTGCCAGGTCTGTGGTGCGGATGAGAGCGGAATTCGTCAACATGAAGTGCATCACAAGGAACCATTTCGCCAGTTCCTCTCCGCCGCCGACGAAGCCGGCAGTATTAACGGGAAGGCCAACCGCATGGCTAACCTCGTCACTCTCTGCCCGTCCTGCCATCGCAAAGCGGAAACCAACCTCCGCATGAAGAGCGGGCTGGGCGGACTGGCGACAGTGCTCGGACAGCTTGCGCCGCTCTTCCTTATGTGCGACAGTGGCGATCTCGGTGTATACGCCGACCCATCTTCCACGGTCTTCGGTCGTCCGGCGGTGATTTTGTACGACCAGGTCCCGGCGGGGATCGGTTTCAGCCAGAAATTATTCGAAATCCATGTTGAGTTGTTGAAGCGCGCACTGGAACTGGTGGAAGAGTGCGAGTGCGAGGACGGTTGCCCTTCCTGCGTCGGCCCTGCTGGTGAGAATGGGGTCGGAGGAAAGAAAGAGACGCTGGCGATATTGAAATCATTACAGGGTACTAAGTAAATATTTGAACCCAAATTGCCCTATATCCCATACTTTTTGGCTGCTTGAGTTCAGAAATTTATGCGGGTTGTTTATTACGAGAAATTTGTCCCATAAACTAACCCTGCAGGGTTATGAACCCTTACAAGGTTTACGGTTTCTTGCATCATCCAAAATTCATCTGTTCTAATATGTTTGCACAACCGGCCTTATCCGGATAATGCAGAGAAACAAAACTCAAGCCAGTAGTATTTCGGTTTTCCGGGATTCGCCGTGGAGACGGAATTAATTTGTGGAAATTTAGCTATTTAAGGATTGCGGTGCTCTTTTTTAGAGCACCGCAATCCTGTTTTCATGAAGGTTAGGAAGCCGGGGGTAGGGGTTCCTGCGGGGGCAGGACGTCCACAAAAGCAACCTCGGGCGCAGCCTTCTTTTTGCGCAGGGTCAGCACCGGTACAGCGACTGCAATAGCAACGAAGAGCACTGATACGCAGAGGCCAACCACTCCCAACCAGACCGGAGCTGTTCCAGAGCTGGTGTATCCATTGAGTGTTGTCGTGTATGGCATTATGCCTGCAACGGTTACGATGCTGGCAATACACAGCGACAATCCCGGACAGCCACATAATAAAACTGCCGCAATGGTTCCGACAATCGCCCATGTTTTATTCTGTTTCTTCTCCATAAGTCATCCTCCTAGAATGAATTAATATAATATGAGTATACATGCCACCGGCGCATAATGCAAGTACCAGATGGTTAGGTTCAGCATCAACCCCGCAGCACCGCACCCAATTCCTGTTCCAGGCGGCGAATGATGCGCGCCCGCATCCCGGCTACATCTTTGTCAGTAAAAGTCTTGTTCACGGCTTGATAAATCAGGTTATAGGCCAGGCTCTTCCTGCCTGTTCCGATTTTCTCGTCGCGGTAAACATCGAACAGGCGCACTTCACTCACCACTTTGCCCCCGGACTGACGGATGAGGTCCGCCACGCGCTCAGCCGGGACACTTTCGTCCACCACGATCGCTAAATCCTCCAGCACAGGCGGTAGCATTGGAACGGCGTTGGTCTGGTATAGAGACGGGATGAGCGTCAGCAATATCTCCAGGTCGAGATCGGCGGCCAGGACCGGGGTCATGAAGGATGCGGGCCAGTCATACTGCCCGTGGACTTGCGGATGCAGTTCCCCGAATACTCCTATCTGCCTTTCACCAGACATCATCTTCGCACATTTCCCCGGATGGAAACTGGGATGCTCCACTGGTTCAAAACGGACTTCAGGGATGCGCAAGCCGTAGGCGAGCGTGGTGAGAACACCTTTGAGATCGAAGAAGTCCATCGGCCCAGTATCCGCAGGTTGCCAGCCGGGAAAGCCACGTGTTCCGGCGAGTAAGATGGCTATATGCTGGTTTTCTTCGGGAAGGCCGGGATCTTCGGATGCCAGAAAGGCTGGACCGATCTCAAAAAGCGCCAACCGCGCGCGCACACGCGCGTTTCGCTCGGCCGCATCCAACACACTGGCCAGGACGCTGTGCCGCAGGACAGCCTTGTCAGGGGCGATGGGGTTGGTGATCCGGACATAGGGCTTGTCATCGGGTGGGGTGTCGGATCGCAGGCGTCGCGACTCACGCTCGGGGGTGGTGAAGCGATAACTAACGATCTCCTGCAAGCCTTGAGTCACCAGCAGGTCACGGACACGTTCTTCTTTGTCAAGCGCCGGGTTTCCCAATTGCTGCGGAAGTTCGTCAGCCAGTCGCGTTTCGGGAATGTTATCGTAACCATAGACGCGGGCAATTTCTTCGACGAGGCCGGCTTTTCCGGTGATACCCTCGCCGATATCAATACGGTGGTCAGGAACAGTTACCAGCAAACCTTGTCGATTTTTAAGTGTGCATATGAACTCAAGACGTTCAAGCATGGACTTCATTTGTTTAATGGACACTACCACACCCAGCCAGCGCTTCACGTCAGCGGGTGTGATTTCGATCGTCGGATCTTTGGGAGGGAGCGGGTAGGCGTCCACCAGGCCAGGCGTCACTTCGCCGTTTGCCCAGGCTTGCATCAGTTCCAACCCGCGTCGTACCCCACGCTCGGCCATGGCCGGATGGACCCCACGCGAGAAACGGTAGGAGGCTTCCGAGTACAAACCATGGGTCCGCGCGGTCTTGCGGATATTGATAAAGTTCCAGGCCGCACCTTCCAGAAGGATCGCTGAGGTGCTTCTGCCGCGGGCATTGGCCTTGCCCTTGGGTGTTCCAACTGCCTGGGGTTCGCCCCGCCGGGCATCCAGAACTTTCTGCGATGCATCGTAGACCTCGGATTCGAGGCCGCCCATTACGCCCGCAATCGATAGAGCCCCGGCTTCATCGCACACCAGGAGGGTGGTTCCGTCCAACTTACGTTCCACTCTGTCAAGGGTGGTTAACTTTTCGCCGGGTTTGGCCATACGGGTGATGATCTTGACTCGCCCGCCTTTGGCGCGTTCGACCAGCGCATCATAGTCGAAGGCGTGCAGGGGTTCACCGATTTCCAGCATAACGTAGTTGGTGGCGTCCACGATGTTGTTAATGGGGCGCATCCCGGCCATCATGAGTCGCCGCTGGATCTTTGCAGGACTGGGACGAATCTCGATTTCTTTGATAAGACCCAGCACAAAGCGAGGATTCATCTCGGGGTTGGTGATCTTAATTTCAGCAAAGTCCCCCTCGATGAGCGATTGGCTGATTCCCCCGGTCGGTCGTCCTCTGTCCACCGTCTTGAGGAGCTTCCCTGTCATCGCTGCAATTTCACGCGCCAGGCCCAGGATGCTTGCACAGCGTGCATAACTCGGTAGCAGCTTCACATCCAGGACCGCATCGCCCAGAGTATCAGCTAGGGGCATCCCAACCGGGGTATCTTCGTCGAGGAACAAGATACCTTCGTGTTCATCCGAAATGCCCAGTTCCTTCTCTGAGCAAACCATCGAGTATGACTCGACCCCGCGAATTGTGACGCGTTTGAGTTTTGTCAGTACAAGTCCTTCCTGATGACCGTCGTAAATCTGGGCGCCTTCCTTGGCATACGCCACTTTGAGCGCCCTGGGGAGCGGACCGATCCCCTTGAACTCGAATAGGTTCGGCGCTCCGGTCAGCACCACATGTTCCTTCTGTCCGTCCCAGAGTTTGCAGAGTGTCAGCCGGTCGGCGTTTGGATGTGGTAAAACCTCCGAGATGGATGCCACAACGATTTTCTCACGGTCCCATTCCAGGCCGGAGAGATGGGCGTCCACGCTGCCCGGGGTGGGCATGGGCAGCCCGATGATATGGAGTTCTTCCACTTCCATCCCGGCCATGGTTAAGAGGTGAGCCAGGTCGGCAATCGAAATATCAATGTCCACAAAGTCACGTAACCAGGATAAAGGTGCTTTCATCTCTTGCTCCTAGAACTGCTCAAGGAAACGCAGATCATTCTCCCAGAAATACCGGATGTCGTTAATTCCATAGCGCAGCATCGCGATGCGCTGGGGGCCAAGACCGAACGCGAAACCGGTGTAACGCTCGGGATCATAGCCGCCGTTGCGCAGGACCACCGGATGCACCATGCCGCATCCACCGATTTCCAGCCAGCCGCCGCCGCACACATTACAGCCTTTACCGCCGCACAGGAAACATTCAATATCAAACTCGGCGCTCGGCTCGGTGAACGGGAAAAATGAGGCTCTGAAGCGGGTGCGGACGTTCTGCCCAAAAAGCCGCCTAGCCAGATCGGCCAACGTGCCCTTCAGGTCGCTGAAAGTGATGCCATGGCCAACCGCCAGGCCCTCGATCTGGTCGAACTGTGTCTCATGGCGTGCATCCACCTGCTCGTAGCGGTAAACCATCCCCGGCAGCACGATCCGTACCGGTGGTGGGTTATGCGGGTTGATGGCGGAAAACTCGCGCATGGCATGGATCTGACCCGGAGAAGTATGCGTTCTTAATACAATCGGGTTGTCGCCGCGTCCCTCGCTTTCGATAAAATAGGTATCCTGCATATCGCGGGCCGGGTGCCCGACCGGGAAGTTGAGCAACTGGAAGTTGTATTCGTCGCTTTCCACCTCACGCGAGCGATAGACCAGAAAACCCATCTCGCCGAAAATATGATACAGTTCACGCAATATCTGGGTATCAGGATGCAGGCGGCCCAGTGGGATCCTCCGTCCCGGCAAGGTGACATCCAGCCGCTCCTGCTCGATCGAGCGTTTTAGGGCTGCCTGCCTTATCTCCGCCGACCTGGCGCCGAACGCCGCTTCAAAGTTCTTTTTCACTTCGTTGGCGCGTTGACCGACCATCGGCCGTTCTTCCTTTGTGAGCTGTCCAAATCCATTGAAGAGTTGCATCAGCGCCGAACTGCGACCCAGGTGTGTCACGCGCCAGGCTTCCAGAGCGGTCTCATCCCTGACTGTTTCCAGATCTTCCACACCGAGCCGTTCGATCTCATTCAATTTTTCCTGCATGCTCACCTCCGTAAAACGAAACTCCCGTCCACTCTGGGACGGGAGGGGGTTCCCGGGGTACCACCCAACTTGGCCTTTCAGCCCGCTTTCAGGGATAAGATAAAAGGAATTGGATAAATAGGAAGGCACAATTTCCTGGTCATCTGAACGCCTGACGCCTGGCCCTTTCCCTTCTAACGCCGGGCTTGCGGTTCCGACTACCCGAGAAAACACTCCTTCACCGGAACAGCTCAAGAGGGAACTTCGGTCGATTTCCGCCGGATGCGGGTCTCAGTCTGTGCCTGCATCTCCCTGTCGGCTTTCGTTGACCTACTTTCCTCTGTCATTGCCATTAATAATAGGCTCGCCTGTTGCGCTTTATTATCCGCAGAAACAGCTGTCTGTCAAGGGCGGCAGGCGGCACGCTAGCGAATGCCGCTGTCGTAAAAAATGTCCAACTTCGTGAACTGGCCTGCAATAACGGTAAAGGGCTGATCCTGTGCCTGCGTCATCACATTGGGAGACTCGGGATGCATGATGTAATTGCCGGGCAGGAGTGCCAGCCAATATCGACCATTGACATCGGTCTGGATCTGGGCGATCTTCTTACCCACAGGAGTGAGCACCGTCAAAGTGGCCTGGTACGGCTGATCGGGGCAAGTCTGATCGAGGCGGACAACTGGACATATCGGCCCGAGCAGAGTCTCACCCTCCACACCGGTATCCTCTTCCGGAGTTGGGGTGGAGTTACAGGCGGCAAGCATGGCAATTGTGAGAATAAAAAGCAGGAAACGGTTCATTTCGCTCCACTCCCTGGGCTTTCGACGGTAGGAAATTGTTCCCGCCTTCACTATGATCTACCAGGTATTATTTTTATTGTCAGGCCGGGTGATCCGGACCGATCTGGCTCCTTCCACGATTACCCCCGATTCAACTCCCAGATGATCCGCAGCCCATCGAGGGTCAGCCAGGGGGCATGGATCTGGATGATCGGTGTTTCCTTCGCAACTAACTCAGCCAGACCACCCGTGGCAATGATCTTCATTTGAGCGCCAAGCTCCTGGCGGAAACGTTCCACCATTCCCTCGGTCATGGCTACGTGGCCAAAGATCAAGCCTGACTGCATGGCATTCGTGGTATTCCGCCCAATGACGGAAGGGGGCCTTTGAAGATCAATTCGGGGCAGTTTGGCTGCGTGGGTGAAGAGCGCCTCGGCAGCCAGGTTGATCCCGGCAGTAATCGCTCCTCCGAGGTAATCGCCTTCTTTCGTCAGAGCATTGAAGGTCGTGGCAGTGCCGAAGTCAATAATACAGGCCGGCCCTCCGTAGAAGTGCATGACCGCCACTGCGTCCGCAACCCGGTCCGCGCCGACCGCTTTTGGGTCTTCATAGCGGATACGGATACCGGTCTTGACACCCGCGTCCACCACCAGCGGCTCCTGTTTGAGGTATTCGCGGCAAGCCTGGACAATCCGTCCTGTCAGCTGTGGGACAACCGACGCCAGGCAGATGCCGGTCAGGTCGGCCAGCGTCCGGCCGGCATTCGTCAGCAGTCCGAGCAGTTGCAAGCCGTACTCGTCGGGCATGCGGGTTTGGTCGGTGGCCAACCGCCAGTGATTCATCAGCGTCTCGCCCTGGTGCAGGCCGATGGTTAGATTCGTGTTTCCGAGGTCAATGGAGAGCAGCATAGTCTTATTATAATGCTTCAATGGTGGCAAAGCGGCCGACACAGAGGCTTAAAGATCACATATTGCTCCAACTCGCCTTCTGTCAGCACTGAAACGAAATCCGTCCGGTCAATTGCGACCTTTTCTCCCAGTGTCCTAGCAGGCTCAACACGATTTTGGTGAAATTTCAATGAACAGGGTGTTGCGCCTGCGTGTTAGCTCTGGATGTCGCGGTCGTAATGGTTCCTGCGAGTGTGTCCCGGTTCCACCGTATTAGTCCCGGTTCCCGTACGGGATGCGGGATGCGGTATACGGGATATGGGGGAATCGCGCGGTCATTCAATGAAATACCCCTAGGGATTCACACCAGTGCCTATGGTCCCATTTTGCAGACCGTTCAGCACATCCTGCACCAGGCGCAACTTGGCATCACTGAGAAGGGCAGGGTTTACGTCGGTCAGGAATAACGGGGTGGGAGCGACCTGTCCGCCCTTCCCGGCTACCAGATCCGGGAAGATTCGCTGCAGGGCAGACGTGAGGTCAGGCTGGATGCTGGCGACCCAATTGGATCGGACGCCCTCACTGGGCAGGGTCTGGCCGATGAGCAGCATCCCATTCTGAGCCATATAGGATAAAAGGTCGGGCGTGGCGATCTCCGGGTAGACGTAGGCCGCCTTGACGATGTTGCGGATCAAGAGGTCGGCATGTCCGTTATAATCTCTTTCAGGAGTGTCGGTCGGGATTCCAACGAGGATTGGGTAGATACCCACTGGTCCAGTGAAGTAGGGATTTCGGCAGGCGCCGCAATAGAAAGAAAAGCCATTGGCGAAAGCGTCGCGGGCGGCCTCGCCGCCGGTAGTATCTTTCTGGTACAGAACACCAACTTTCCATTCCGGGGCGACCATCCCGGCGATGTATCCGGCCAGGAAAGCCTGCTGATCCACCGGGAGGCCGGCTGCACCTGCGCTGGACAGGTTGGGGGCCGTCGTCAGATCGGGGATGCCAACCGCCAGGAACTGCACGCCCGGTGCGGCGGCCGCCAGCGAGGCCAGGCCCGGGTCCGGCGGGAGGAAAATGACGACCTTCAAAGCCGTTCCTTCGAAGGCCAGGTCGGAGGGGGTGAGCACGTTGCGCACTTGGAAGCGCATCCCATTCGCCTGCGCCAGGTTATAAACGAGGGTCTGATACTGGTCAGATTCGGCTCGCGGCATACCGGTGGGCACCACAAGGATGGTCAACGGTGTAGAGGGGAGAGTGGGGGCTGCGGTCGGGCTAGGAGTGGAACGGGCTACTTCCGGCCCAGGAGTGGCTCCTCCGGGGAGTGCGCAGGAAGTGAGCAGGGTTAATAAATAAAGAAGGAAGAATGATTTGCGTTGCACGGTTGTCTCCAGGCAGAGGATGCAGGTATTTTACCTGAAAACGTTCTCCCAGGCAGAGTGGCGGCGTCGGGTCTTTGGGAATTCCTGTGACAACATAAACATCAGGACGCCCACGCGGGGCGTCCTGATTGAGGAGGAAAATCCATGCGGCTGCGTGCGTTTTACTTCACAGCAACTTTGATGGTCTTGGGGCGGGCTGATTCGGCCTTGGGCAGGCGCAGGGTCAGCACACCTTCGGTAATCTTGGCCTGGGCCTTTTCGGCATCCAGAGCAACGGGCAGGCGCAGGCTCCGGCGGAATGAACCGTGCGGCAGTTCGCGCACCAGGTACTCGCTCTCATCCGCCTTGAACTCGCCTGCCACGCTGACCACGTCTTCCAGGACCTGGATGTTCAGCTCCTCGGCCTTCATACCGGGCACAAGCGCGCTCAGCACATATGCATCATCTTCTTCGCGGATATCCACCGAGAGGGAATAGCTGGAGCAGTGCTCAGGATGTTCACATTCGGCCATGCGGGCAAAGCGGCGGGCCATACGGTATGGGGTGGGGGCAACAAAGTAAGACATTTCGAACTCCTTTCGGGAATGGGTAAGTAATTGAATACCCCTATGTTATCCAGAAAGTGTAAGAAACAGACCAGAGGAAGATAGAATTTCTGTTAGATATCTTCCTGTAGATCGTTAAAACATACCGCCGCAGGAGGGTCTCCTGCGGCGGATAGTAGTTATGCGATTTTCAATTAGCTCCTTAAGGAGTGAGGTATCCATTGACAAAATTGATGACGTTCTGCCTGTCCATGCGGAATACACCACCAGTTCCAGCGCAATTGCCGTTGATCCCGAAGGAGGTCACGCCAGCTACAACGTTGCTGTTACCCACGAAGTTGGGACCGCCAGAGTCGCCAAAGCATGTGCCTCCTGTGTTGGCATTGTTTGACAACAACATGGAGAAATCGCCTGTAAAGCCGGGGACATTGATCTGGAGCAGTCGCGGGGTTGCAACCATGCGGATCTTGAGCTTTGAATTCTTGTAAGCAACCGCTGTAGGGAAGCTTTTCTGAAGGCCATAACCAACTGCGGTAAAGGTGACATCCTTTAGACCGCGTTTTGTTTTCAAGGCATCCAGCTGATTTACAGTTGGAAGCGTCCCATAAGAACTCAAAACAACACCGGGTTCTTCGAGAATTACAACGCCAACATCATGATATACGAATGAAGGGTTTGGATAATCTGGATGAGCGGCCCAGGAGACTGCTTCCACGCTATTTGGACCACCAGCGAATGGATATGTATTGTCTCCGTTTTGAACATCTGATTCCGTAAAGACTCTCATACCGCTAAATTCACCAGGCGCTCCGGCACAATGTCCAGCGGTTAGGAGAACGGTTGCGGACAGTAATGTTCCACTACATCGATAAGCTGGTGCACCATCAACATCCATCAGCAAGAGCACTACATATGGATGGCCATCCCCATCTGGATAGCCATCCGTGATGGCGCTGACCATATTCACAGAACTTAATACCAGGACAACTGCAAGCAATATTGAAACAGTAATTTTCTTCATTTCAATCTCCTTTAATTCTCTGAATGAAAATTTGTGATGCTTTCTGAAATGCATTCTTGCTCGAGCAGCAAAGCGATCCATGCCGTGAATAATTTCGAAACGCACCTCCTTCTCAAAATAAGACGCATGCAACCTTACAAAACTGCAAGGTTGCCTGCGGTTAGTATACCCAAAAACATGCGATTCTTCAAGTGCTTCGCTAATAAGAATTGGCTTCAGCGCAAGGTGAGTAGGCTGGAAGAAACCCCGCGGGTATAATCAGCGCATGTCCAAGCGTTTCCTGGTTACCTGTGTTGTCGCCGGTGTTATTGCCGGAGTGGGGTTTTATCTCTACCTGTCCATGGAACGAACTTTTGGACGTTCCTCCCGCGTGACGGAATGGATCCGCAACCCGTCTGCTCACCCGGATTGGGCGGTGCAGGCCGGAGCCCGCTGCGCACCCGGCGCCCCCTTCATCATGCCCACTGACGGCTTGGTCGGCTACCTGTGGGACGACTCGTTCCAGGTCGGAAAACGCCACCAGGGGATTGACATCTTCGGCGGTACGGATGCGGGCCAAACCCCGGTTGTGGCCGCATATCCCGGGAACCTGACCCGCCTGCCCACCTGGAAGTCAGCTGTCATTGTGCGCCTCCCGTCCGACCCACTCCAACCAGGACGCAAGATCTGGCTCTACTACACCCACATGGCTGACCCGGACGGCAATTCGTTCATCTCGTCTGATTTCCCGCCAGGCACCACGGATAGGAATATTGAGGCAGGAACATTGCTTGGCTTCCAGGGCAATTACACCGGCGACCCCGCCAACCCATCCGGCGTGCATCTACATTTTTCCATCGTGTTGGACGACGGGCAAGGTCGGTTTCTCAATGAACTGGATATCAATAACACCCTCGACCCGTCCCCTTATCTTGGCCTGCAGTTGAATGCGAAGCTGAGTGCCGGAGAAAGTATCACCTGTCAGGGACCGGGTCAGTAGGAGATCCTATGGCTGATTTCACTGGGAAAATGGTCCTGGTTACCGGTGCCGGCAAAGGGACCGGCCGCAGTGTGGCAGAAGCCTTCGCCGCACAGGGCGCCACCTTAGCCGTGAACGATGTCTCGCCGGTCAACCTGGACGAGACGGTGGCACTCATCCTCGCAGCTGGAGGGCAGGTTAAGGCTTACGTGGAAGATATCGCCAAGAAGATGCCCATTCAATCCCTGCTCAATTCCGTCCTGGATGATTTCGGGCGGATGGATATCCTGGTCAACTGTGCCGAGGTCGAGCCTCAGAAAACGTTGCTCGAGATGGACGACTGGGACTGGCAGCGCACCCTGGATGTGAATCTGAACGGCCCTTTTTTGCTGACCCAGTCGGTGGGGCGCATTATGAAAGAAAAAGGCGGTGGAATCATCGTCCATGTGGGCGAACGAGCCAAGGGTCCGGAGCAACGTGCCGCCTACTTCACCAGTAAGGCTGGGCTGGCGGCGCTGTCCGCATTGGCGGCCTACGAGTTATCCGAGTTCAACATCCGCGTCTATCATTTCCAGCCGCAAAAAACGGGTGGCGCCGCAAAACAGATCCTGGGGTTGTGCAGATAGGATGACCGTCCGCTTGCGAGACCTGCTGCTGGGGCTGCGCGACCTGGGCCTGGCGGATGCGCCGGTGATCGTGCATTCATCATTGAAGTCATTCGGGCAGGTGGAAGGCGGCGCCGGGCCGGTGGTCAGTGCGCTGGTGGTTGTGTTTGAGACTGTGCTTGTTCCGACGTTTACATACACGACGATGATCACACCTCTGACCGGTCCGGAAAACAACGCCATCGCTTACGGCTCCCAGCAGGACCTGAACCGGATGGCCGGGTTTTATACTCTGAGGACACCCGTCGACCCACTAGTGGGCACCATCCCCGAGATGTTTCGCAAGCACCCGCGCGCCAAACGTTCCAGCCACCCCATCCAATCTTTCGCAGGCATCAACGCCGACAAGATCATCGCCGCGCAGACGATGAGCGACCATCTTGCCCCGCTCGGGTTGCTGGAGAAAGTGGACGGCTGGGCGCTCCTGATAGGCGTGGATCACACCGTCAACACCAGCATCCATTTCGCTGAAAAACTGGCGGGGCGCAGGCAATTTATCCGCTGGGCGCTCACACCGAAGGGTGTGGTGGAGTGCCCCGGCTTTCCTGGCTGTTCGGCCGGCTTCCAGGCCATTGCCCCGGAGATTGAAAAGTTCACCCGCCACGTGCAGGTTGGGAACGCGCTGATACAGGCGGTGCCTCTCAAGATGTTGTTCAAGGTGGTGGTGGCACGGATAAATAAAGACCCGCTGGCGTTGTTGTGCCAGCAGGCGGATTGTGAGCGGTGCAATGCAATACGAGATCAGTAGGGACTGGCAAACTACCTGTCCTGGCTGGTTTTATTGATACAAGATCGGCTCGACGCGCAGGTTTTCTTCGCCGACCGCCAGCTTGATTTTCACCATCAGGTCGGCGCACAGGTGGGTGGTATCGTTGGGGAACTCGATCAAATGCCCGCGCTCCTGCTCAAAGATTTGGAAGGCAAAGCGGTCCTTGCCGGGGTAAGAAATGAAAGTTCCGTGCAGGCGGCCGATGCGGCGGATATCACGTTCCGGGTCACCGCTGGGTCGCAGGATGATGGTCGCCATATGAGGTGCATGCTCATCATCCAGTTTGGCAGGACTGGTCACGGTGGGATGGTTTGGTGTTAAGACCGGAACAGGGGGTTGGGGGTATACCGGCTTTTCAACTGCACTCCCGGGGATTGTTCCACCGGGGAAGGGCGGTTCTCCCTCCAGCAGATCCGCTTCATGCGCAATTAAAACCTGCGCCGCGAAGCCGTCTTTGGTGGGTGTGTAAGTTTCCCACTCGGGTGGGTCCTCCGGCAGAGGCGGCTCACCCATTAACTCGGGGAGACTGTCTGCAATATGTTCAAGGACAGGGCCTGGTTTCTTAATGACAGTGGCAGGTCTCCTCTCCGGGGCTGAACCTTGGGGCTGAGGCTGCAAAGGCATCTCGACTGCCTCGGTCAGCTTGATCTCGGTGCGAATGTTATCCACCAGGACCTTGGAGGGGTTTGACTGGGCATCCACTTTGCCTTCTGCCAGGATCACCCCGCCAACCTCCAGCGCGAACTGGAATTTCTCCCAGGTGCGAGGAAAGATCACCAGCTCGATGACCCCGGTCAGGTCTTCAAGTGTAACCCAGGCCATCATCTTGCCGGTCTTCGTCTGGTATGGGCGGATGCCACTCACCATCCCAGCGACACGGGTCTTTTCCTCGTGGGCGGCCTCACCCAGGTTGCTGGAGAAGTGCGTGACCAGGCGGCGGATCTCATTCTGGTAGGGCGTGAGCGGGTGCTCGGACATGTACATGCCGATCAGCTCGCGCTCCCAGCTGAGGGTTTCACGGCGGTCAGCATCTGGGACAAGCGGCAGAGTGATATTCTCGGTGACTCCGGTGGTTATTCCAAAAAGCGACAACTGCCCGGCTTCGGCGGCGCGGAAATGGGAGGAACTGACCGCCACGATGCGGTCGAGCACCTCGAGCATACCGGTCCGTGACCCGAACTTGTCCATCCCCCCCACTTTGATAAGGCTTTCCAGGGCGCGCTTGCCGACCGCGCGCAGGTCCACGCGGGCAGACAGATCGTTGAGATCCTTAAAGGGACCGCCCTTGAGGCGCGCCTGGACCAGTAATTCCATCGCACCCTGGCCAACATTTTTAATCGCGCCCAGCCCGAAGCGGATCGCGGATTTGTCCTCTTGCTCTTCAATCACAAAGTCCCACCGGCTGGCATTGACATCCGGCGGTAGAACGGTGACACCCATGCTGCGGGCATCGTTGATATAGAGGGCCATCTTCTCGGTCTCGTGCTTGGTGACCGATAGCAGGGCGGTCATGTATTCCACCGGGTAATGCAGTTTCAGGAAGCCGGTCTGGACGGCAAGCAAACCATAATCAGCAGCATGGGATTTGTTGAAACCGTAGCGGGCGAACTCATTCCAATCGTGATAGATGGCCTCGGCGGTGGTGCGCTCCAACCCTTGTGACACCGCTCCATCCACGAACTTATGACGATGGTTTTCAATTTCCTTGGTTTTTTTCTTTGAAATGGCGGCCCGCAGTTCGTCCGATTCGGATGGCGTGTACCCGGCCAGCTCGACGGCGGCGCGCATCAATTGCTCCTGGTATAGGGGAATACCATAAGTATCCCCGAATATCGGTTCCAGAGCCGGATGCCGATACTCGACCGGTGCCTCGCCGTGCATGCGGCTGATGTAATCCGGGATGAATTCCATCGGCCCGGGGCGGTAGAGCGCCACCATGGCAATGATGTTATCCAACGACTGGGGCTTCATTTGCAAAAGCCACTTGGTCATCCCAGAACTTTCCAACTGGAAGACGCCCAGGGTATTTCCTTCACCAAGGAACTTGTACGTTTCCGGGTCGTTGGTGGGGATGGTGTCCAGACTATATTGAACGCCTTGACGCTGCGCGATCAATTTGCAGGCCCGCTCCATGATGGTCAGCGTGGCCAGGCCGAGGAAGTCCACCTTGAGCATCTTGAGTTTTTCGAGCATACCCATTTCGAACTGTGTAACTGTCTTGATGGGTGTCTCTTCGGAGTTGTTGGTCGGGCGGTGCAATGGCAGGTATTCGACCAGCGCTTTGTCCGAAATGACCACACCGGCTGCGTGTGTCCCGGCGTTGCGGACAACGCCTTCCATTATGGCCGCGGTATCGATCAGCTCACGCAGGTGATCGGCGGATTCATAGGCCTCCTTCAGCTCCGTAAGGCCCTTAAAATCTTTAGCGATAATATCCCGCAGTGGGACGGCTTTCGAGGGAATGTTCGGAATGATCTTGGCCACCCGGTCCACTTCCGGGAGCGGGATATCCATCACGCGGCCCACGTCGCGCAGGGCTGCCCGCGCCCCCAGTGTCCCAAAGGTGATGATCTGCGCCACTTTGTCCTGTCCGTACTTCTTGACCGTGTAATCCAGTACTTCCGCCCGGCGATCGTCCGGGAAGTCCAGGTCAATGTCGGGCATCGAGATGCGGCCGGGGTTCAGGAAGCGTTCGAAGAGCAGGTCTTGCTGGATGGGGTCAACCAGCGTGATATCCAGTGTGTAAGCCACGATCGAACCATTCGCTGAACCGCGTGCGTTGTACCAGATGCCCTGTTCGCGGGTATAGCGGCACAGGTCCCAGACGATCAGGAAGTAGGTGGCGAACCCCATTTTCTGGATGACGCCCAACTCGTAATCAAGACGGGTCTGGACCTGCTCGCCGTCCGCTTGTTCTCCGTAGCGACGCGTCAACCCGTCCTCACATAAAACCCGCAGGAAGGTATCCGCCGTTTCCCCTTGCGGGACCTCGAAAAGCGGGAGGCGGTACTCCTTCACATCCAGGTCGAGGTTGCAGCGTTCGGCGATCAGCAGGGTATTCGAAAGCGACTCAGGCACTTCGGCGAACAGGCGCTTCATTTCTTCTGGGGAACGCAGGTAGTACGAGCCATTCGTCATGCGCATTCGGTCTGGGTCAGCGAGAAGTGCCCCGGTCTGGATGGCAAGCAGGATATCCTGGTATTTGGCGTCTTCAGGGTTGATATAGTGGGCATCGTTGGTGGCCACAAAGCGGGAGTTGTAATGCGGGCCGAGTTCCAGCAGTGCGTGGTTGATCTTTTCCAACTCGGGCACGTCGTGCTGCTGGAGTTCCAGGAAGAAATTTTCCTTTCCGAAGATTTCGTAATACCAGTCCAGGGTCCGGCGCGCCGCCTCCATCTGGCCCTGCTTGATCAGGCGCGGCACTTCGGCCGACATGCAGCCGGACGTACAGATCAGTCCTTCGGTGTGATTGGCGAGGAATTCTTTATCAATTCGAGGGTAGTAATAGAAGCCTTCCAACTGCGCAGCAGACGCAATCTGGAGCAGGTTCATATATCCGGTCTGGTTCTCAGCCAGCAGCAGCAGGTGCGAGGACTTGCGATCTTCCTTTGGGTCGTGTTCCTGCATCGTGCGGGCCGCCATATAAGCCTCCAGTCCGATGATGGGCTTTATACCTGCCTCCTTGGCGGCGTGGTAAAACTCGATCACACCGAACATTGTCCCGTGGTCGGTGATGGCCAGGGCGGGCATGTCCATCTCTTTGGCGCGCTTGACCAGTTTCTTGATATTACTGAACCCGTCAAGCAGCGAGTATTCGGTGTGAACGTGGAGGTGGGCGAAGGACATTCCAGGTACCGGTGTTCATAAATCAGAGATCAGAGTTCACTCAGGTGATTCGATTATAGCACGTCTGTTTGGCTTAAAGATTGAGTTTACAACTCCACCACAGTCCCATCAAAGCGAGGGTAGGGCTTTCGAAGCCTGCTCAACCAAAAGCCGAGGGGCTTTTGGTTTATACTTACCCTCTGAAGTGAAATCGGAAAACTTACCCCAACCAAGGGCATGAGTTGATAACGACTCTTTCGTTTTGTAGGTTGGCCCCGATCCTGTTCATCTGCTTGTCCTGGCTCGAATTCACATAAGACATTCTTGTTGAAGAACATTGAATATCAATGGAGGAAGCCCGATGGAAAACTCCGTCATCCAGACCATGCTCAACCACAGGTCAGTGCGAAAATACACCTCACAAAAGCCGACTGACGAAACCATCCAGACCATTGTCCGGGCTGGGCAGCAGGCCCCGTTCGCATCACAACTTTACAGCCTCCTGTTGACCCGCAAGAAGGCTCCCTTCGGTGCGCCGCTGTGGTTCACCATCTGCGTGGACCTGTACAAACTGGAACGCTTCATGAAGCTGAGCGGCTGGGAGCTGGTCACCAACGACCTGTCTCTGTTGTTCTTCGGCATCCAGGACGCGGCTTACATGGCCGAGAACATGGTCGTGGGCGGAGAAAGCCTGGGGTTGTTCTCCTGTTTTCTGGGAAACGCTCCCTACATGGCCGACAAGATCGCCAGGGACTTTAAACTGCCGCCGCGCGTTTTCCCGCTCGTTGGACTGGTGATGGGGTATCCGGCAGAACAATTCCCACCCCGGCCGCGCTATCCAATGTCGTTCACGTTATTTGAAGATCAGTATCCTGAATTCACGGATGAACAGGTGGAAGAGGCAATGAGGGGGATGGACGAAGGCTACCTGGCGCAGGGCTACTACGAACGGCTGAAAGCCAGGATCCGCCTGGAAAAAGGCCGCAAGGAAACCTTCACTTACAAGGATTACTCCTGGACCGAACATATTTCGCGCAAATGGGGCCAGTGGTACGCATCACCGAAGGAATTGCTGGAGCAGTTGGAGAAGAGGGGATTCAAGGTGGGGGAGGGAAAATAGGGGGGGAGGCGGATTGTCCCATGGGGATAACCTGCGAGGAGGATGTCACCTCGCCATTTGACATGTCCGACAGGTGCCTTTTTCAAATCCGCGTGGTCACCTGTACACCGTAAACCTGTCCTCCGAACTTTGTGGGACCTGGGGGGATTGTGGGTTTGTGCGGTTCCCCTCCCAGCCCTTTTTTTTATAAAACCAAGCCTTTCGAGCCATGTTGGTGATAAGTTTCGTGGGTTGGACTCGAGGAACGTCCCCCTTGGGGAAATCAGCGCCCTCCAGGTTATGGGCTGCAACCCTGATTTCGCATCCCTCGAGCCTGAACTCGCGTTTTTTACCAATTTTTGAATATGCGGTGTAAACGAACCCGAAGAAATGTGATTGGACAACCGGAGAATTCTTTTGGCTCAAAAGTTCAGGTGTTCTAATTATTTAGCATCCTGCCTCGCGAGATTTTTCTTCCTTGAGTTTCTAGGCCGCCGTGCTTGCGAGATGTCTGTACGGAGGATGGATTGAAGATCTTGGCCTCATTGCTGAGCATAGTGATTATCTCAGCGCAATTCCAGATCCATCCAGAAATCAGCGAGTTACCAAAGAATTTCGCCTTGCGCAGAGCACTGTTCGGGGTGGCACTCCTCCGCCTGTAAACCAGGTCATATATCTGCATCACTTTGTTCTGTGCAGGGCTCTATTGGTTATTCTTCTGGTAATGTACCGGAGATTCTTTACTTTTCCTCTCTCGTATACTTCTTCAAATTGTTTCTGCCTCACTAACCGCGGAGACCCCAAGCCGCCAATCGCTGAGCACCCCCTTGGGGTAGTTGCTTCGATGGAGGATGATAATTTGATAGTTTCCCTACATGTCCATTGAAATAATCACGCAAATATTTATGCAATTGGGCAGACTAATATGCTCTTAAACCAACCATTATTCCATTGGTTGTGGGTTAAAATTCAAGCCCTTTCTGATCCATCACCACGGGAATTTAGACATTATCCTGATTTAATCTGATAAGATTGAAAAATTGAAGATCCAACCGAAACTGCGAAACTTGACAAATGATGAAATCCCGATATGGACAATCAACCCATGGTAGCATACTACTTCTTACAAAATTTCCCGTATGGATTTTGACCTTGGCATGTCCATGCTAATCTTGCCAAAACGAGATATGATTTATCCAAATCCATCAAAGCATGAAAACAAATCCACATTACGCGGCTGATATTGTTTTGATCAATGGGTATGTTTACACTGTGGACCCAGCACGCTGTTCTGCAGAAGCGCTTGCTGTCACAGGTAACCGGATCGTGTTTACCGGTCGGGCCACCGAAGCAGAGGCATGGATAGGACCACAGACCCGGGTGATCGATTTACAGGGGAAGATGATGCTGCCGGGATTCGTAGACAGCCATTGCCACATCTGCTCCGGCGTATGTGAAATTTACGAACCCATCCTTCAAGGCATCCACAATATTGAAGGTTACCAGCAGGCTATTCGGAATTTTGCTTCTGCGAAACCCGAACTGCTGGGAATTCGGGCCGGGGGCTGGGTAAACGCTTTATTTGAACCTCACGGTCCCAGGAAAGAACTTCTGGATGCAGTTGTCCCAAGCATACCGGTTGTGCTCTTCTCAGAGGATTATCACAACGCATGGGTCAATTCCAAAGCCATGGAGATGGCAAATATAACAGCCAATACACCTGATCCTGCCAGTGGAATTATCGAACGCGGTATGGATGGAAACCCATCCGGCACACTGCGCGAATCAGCCGTCGATCTGGTGAAGAAGGCAATTCCCTCTTACACGATTGCGCAAGTCCAGGAAGGACTTGCCTATTTCCAAAAAAAAGCACATTCGCTTGGGATCACAACCGTTTACAACCCGCTCGTATCCATGAAAGACCTCGCTGATTTGCGAGCATTACAAGAATGGGAGCAATCAGGCAAAATGAGGCTGCGTGTCCCATCTGCCGTGGAAGTTGAACCGGGAGAGTCCATTGCTATTGTTGAAGAACTGATCGAGATGCGCGACCGGGAACAGGGCGAGAACTTTAATATTCTCGCGGCCAAGATATTCATGGATGGAGTACTGGAAGGTGGCACGGCATACTTGGAAGAACCCTATCTGCATTTGCCTGGATCGAGAGGTATATTGAACTGGGAGCCTGAGAAATTCAACCAGATGTGCGTTGCTCTGGATCGGGCGGGGTTTCAAATCCATGTCCACTCGATCGGCGATGCGGCCACACGGATTACATTGGATGGATTCGCCGAAGCGCTCCAGCAAAATGGCGAGCGTGATTCTCGACATAGTATTACCCACCTCCAGCTGGTCAACTCGGCAGATATTGATAGGTTCGCTGAGTTTAAAGTTGTCGCTGTTTCTCAACCCTATTGGTTTGTCATGGACGTAAACTACGATCAGGCGCTTAATTATGTCGGCTTGGAACGTGCCAACCGGCAATATCCGATGAAGAGCTTCTTCAAGAAGGGTGTCATCGTCGCCTCGGGCAGCGACTACAATGTGACTCTCCTTCCTAACCCGCTGGTGGCCATCGAAATAGGTGTGACCCGCACGGTTCCTGGCGATGATCGAACATTTGCCCTCCCCGATATTCAAAATATTTTGGTTCCTGATGAGTGTGTCACGGTGGAGGAGATGCTCGCTAGTTTTACCATAAACGGTGCCCATGCGGCCTTTCTTGAGAAAGATACCGGATCTCTAGAGGTGGGCAAAAAGGCAGACTTCACCGTCCTGGACAAGAATATCCTCGATGTGGAACCAATTGAAATCCATAACCTCCGGGTGGTGCTAACCTTTTTCGATGGCCAGGAAGTATATCGCCACAGTTCATTCCTCGACCCGGGGTAAGAAATCTCGTGACTCCAACCGGAATAATCCATATATTCTTCATATGGAAACTCCAACAACCCATCAGAGCAATCAGGAGGAGTCATTCAAAATCGAATAAGGAGGTTGTACACGAATAATGAGATTGACCACTCGCAACTCGCTGCCAAGTTCCAATCAATTCATAAACAAATGAAAAAGGAGAAGAACATGTTCAAATCCAAGGTTTTAATGATTGTGATACTGGTTGCCCTGGTTATGACGGCTTGTGGGTCAACCGGCCCGGGCAAGGCTGCGGTTCTGCGCATCGGCTGGGCAAACAAACCCGATTCGCTCAATCCCGCCTACGCGTTTCAGTCCGAGTCGTATACCATCTTTCATCTGATCTATTCCACGCTGACCACGCAAGCCACCGATGGAAGTTATGTGGGCTTGCTGGCAAAGGATTGGTCGGTATCCGAAGATGGCCTGACCTGGACTTATCATCTCAAGGATGGTTTTAAGTGGCATAACGGAGAGCCATTGACTGCCGATCAAATCGTCTGGGTCATCAATGCCATCATGAACGACCCTGAAGGCTGGGCGACACTATCAAACTACACGGCTGGATTTGCGGAAGTGACCGCGCCGGACGCGACGACCGTGGTGATCGTCACCGAGTACCCGATCGCTAATATGGACTACCGCACCTCGTTCCTGTATGCCTTCTACCCACCCCACTTCGAAGGATTTACCACAGCCGAAGATCTGCAGAATTTCGGAAACGATGCGCCAATCGGCACGGGACCGTTCATGCTTAAGACCTATGACAAGGATACAGGTGTTACCCTGCTTGATGCCAACAAAGATTATGTCGACAATGCGCCCAAGATCGACGGAATCATCTTCCAAACCTTTGATAACACGGACGCCATGGTTCAGGCGCTCAAGGTCGGCGATGTTGACATGCTCACGAGCGTGCCCGCTACCGCCTTTGCAACTGTGCAGGGCTTTGAGAATGTGAAGACCACCGCGATAGACAATAGTTACTTCTATGAGTTGATCATCAACTCTGTGGATCCGAACAACGATCCCGCCCCGACCGGCAATCCTGCACTGGCCGATCCTGCCGTGCGACTGGCAATTGCCCACTCCATCAACAAGCAGGATTTCGTTGACATTGTTTTTCAGGGACTGGCTGCGCCTGGCGATACTATCGTAGCGCCAGCCATGGGCGGAGGGTTTTGGCACGACCCGAACATCAAAGACATTCCCTTCGACCCTGCCGAAGCCAACCGTGTATTGGATGAAGCAGGCTATGTCCCCGGTAGTGACGGTGTGCGTGCCAAAGGCGACCTGCGCCTGGAGTTCCGCCTGCAATTCCCATCATCCTTGTCGGTTTATGCGCGCATGGCTGATATGATGGCGGATTGGTTCAAGCAGGCCGGCATGAAAGCCAAACCCGAAGCCATGGATGAAGATAGCGTGGTTGCCGCGACGACGCCCGTAGGCGATTACGATCTCGTCATATGGAGTTGGGAGCCCGATCCCGATCCTGACTTTATCCTCAGCGTGATGACCACCGATCAATTTGTGGAGGGCGGTTGGAGCGACAGCGGCTATCACAACCCCGAATACGACCAGCTCTACCTTGACCAGCAGGAACTAGTGGACAGAACTGCGCGTCAGCAGGCGATCTGGAAAATGCAGGAATTAGTCTTCAACGATCGCCCTTACATCGTGCTAGTTTATGAAGACATGTTGCAGGTGTATCGCTCAGACCGCTTCACAGGCTTCATCGAATCGCCGCGTGGGCTTGAGGCGACGGAGTCGTTGCTGAATGCCAGATCTGTTAAGTAATCGTACTTACACGAGTGCGTCGCACCTCCCCCAGCGGGAAATTTCCACCCGCTTGGTGCGACGCACCCTCCAAGTCAAGTCTCCATGAACCGACGCGATTTCCTCCTTCGTAAACTAGGTTTTTCATTGATGACTGTCATTGTGGTGGTCTTCATCAATTTCATGCTGTTTCGTGTGCTGCCAGGTGATCCAGTCCGCGCGGTGATCGGGCGCAACGTGCGCATCTCGGCGGAGACTCAGCAGGCCCTCCGCGAGCAATTCGGCCTGGACAAGCCCGTCTTTCCAGACCAATTTTTCGATACCCTTGGCCAGTGGGCGCAGGGCAATCTGGGCGTCTCGTGGTCCCTGAGACGACCCGTCAGCGAAGTGCTGATGTCAAAACTATGGAACACCCTCCTGCTGATCGGCCTTGGACAGGTACTCGCCATCATCTTTGGCGTGACCCTGGGCCTGCTGGCTGGCTGGAAGCGCAAGACCGCCATTGACATGGGCGCGCTGACCTTCTCGCTAGTCGCCTGGGCCATCCCCACCTTTTGGCTGGGAATCATTTTGCTGGCGGCGGGAAGCGCCTGGTTCGGATTGCCCACAGCTGGCATCGTCAGTCCCGCCAACACGGGTAAGCCGTTGATTACCATCCTGCCCGACCTTGCCCGCCACCTCTTCCTGCCAACGTTAACGCTGACCATCTTGTATTTGGGTGAGTACATGCTCATCATGCGCTCTTCCATCCTTGATGTGCTCAGCGAAGATTACATCCTCACCTCCAAAGCCAAGGGCCTGAGTGACTGGCAGGTGCTGTGGAGACACGCGCTAAAAAATGCCATGTTGCCCATCGTCACCCTGATCGCGCTCAACCTCGGCTTCACCGTTTCTGGCGCGATCTATATCGAGACGGTCTTCTCCTATGATGGGCTTGGAAAACTTTTCCAGACCGCGCTTGTCAAACAGGACTATCCGCTTTTACAGGGCGCATTCCTGCTGCTGGCTGTGAGCGTCATCATTGCCAACATGGCAGCGGACGTGTTGTACGCCGTGCTCGACCCGCGCGTGAAGGAGACCTAATGTGAACGAAAACCGGACTCTCTTCAAGCGTAACCTGTCCGATTTTTGGAAGGCGTTCCGCCGCAACAAACTCGGACTTTTGGGCGGATTCCTTGTCCTGACAGCAATCCTCGCCGCCACCTTTGCACCCCTACTCTCGCCGTACATGCCGACCGAAGTGATCCGCGACGCGAACGGCCGCGGCCTGACGTTTGCCCCGCCCTCCGTTCACGCCCCGCTCGGCACCGATGACGCTGGCCGCGACATATGGTCTCAACTGATTTACGGCGCACGCGTCTCTTTGACGGTTGGTTTCCTGGCAGGCTTCATCGCCATGTTCGTCGGCAGTCTATTCGGGATCCTAGCGGGCTACTTCGGCGGGCGTGTGGACAACCTGCTCATGCGCGTCACCGATGTTTTGCTGGTCATCCCCGACCTTCCGCTCATGCTAGTGTTGGTCGCCACCCTGCGCCAGATGGACTTGCGCATCTCGCCGCTGGTGGTGCTGGTCGCGGTCATCGGCTTGCTGTATTGGACTAGCACTGCGCGCCTGATCCGTTCGCAGGTGCTGACGATCAAAGAGCGCCAGTTTGTGGCTCGCTCCCGCGCTATCGGTGCGGGACACGCGCACATTATCCGCAAGCACATCCTGCCGCAGATCATGCCGCTCATCGTGACAAACACGGTACTCATCATCTCCACTGCCATCCTCGTCGAATCGGGGCTGGCTTTCCTCGGTCTCGGCGACCCGACCAAGCCTTCGTGGGGTGCGATGCTCAACTTCGCCTTCGACCGAAGCGCGGTCACCAACGGAGCATGGTGGTTCTACCTTCCGCCCGGCTTTGCCATCGTGTGGGTCACGCTCGGATGTGTCCTGCTCGGCAACGTTCTGGAGGAAATGCTCAACCCGCGTCTGACAGCTCACCACCTCGAAAGCAATCAAAACATGATCGCGATCCAAAAGCAGGGGGGCGAATGACCATCCAACCCCTGCTGTCTGTCCGCCACCTGACGACTGAGTTCCACCTGGCGGATAAACAGATCGCGCGCGCCCTTGAAGATGTCTCCTTCGACGTGATGCCCGGCCAGACCATCGGCTTGGTCGGCGAATCGGGTTGCGGTAAGACCACCACGTTGATGGCAATCATGCGCCTTCTGCCTGCCAGCGGACGAATCACCGCAGGCAATGTCTATTTCAATGGGACCGACCTGCTCACGTTGAGCGAACACGAAATGCGCTCCCTTCGCTGGAAGGATATGGCTATCATTTTCCAGGGGGCAATGAACGCGCTCAACCCGGTGATGAAGATCGGCGACCAGATCCGAGAGGCAATCCTGTTGCACAACCTGATGCAGCGCCAGGCGGCTGAACAACGCGTGGATGAACTGCTGGAGATGGTTGGGATCCCGCGCCTCCGCCGCGACCAATACCCGTACCAATATTCGGGTGGGATGCGTCAGCGGGCAATGATCGCCATGGCTCTGGCTTGTTCGCCCGACTTGCTCTTTGCAGATGAGCCGACCACTGCGCTGGACGTGATGATACAGGCGCAGGTGCTTGAACTGCTCAAACAGATCCAGAAGAACCTTGGGCTGGCAATTGTACTGGTGACACACGACCTGGGTGTGGTGGCCGAGATGTGCGATACGGTAGTGGTAATGTATGGGGGCAAGGTGGCCGAATATGGCCCGGCGGAGCTGGTCTACAACCAGCCGCAACATCCCTACACCCAACGCCTGCTGGAGGCCTTCCCCGATTTGAGCCGTTCGATCGAACTTTCAGCAGGCTCTCATCGTCCCGATGCTCTTTCGGGAGGGCAGGACCTGGCTACCATCCCCGGCACGCCGCCGCGCCTGAACGCCCTGCCGCCCGGCTGTCGTTTTAACCCACGCTGCAATAAGAGCATGGAAATCTGCACTCAAAGCGCGCCCAAGCTGGTGGATATGGCTACCCCTGGCTCTGGCGCCCGGCAACTAGCGGCCTGTCATCTCCTGAACGGGACAGAGATTGAAGATTTATGAGCTCCGAACTGATCCTCGAAGTCAACCAGCTTTACAAGTTTTTTCCGATGCGCCAGGGCATCCTGGACATGCTACGCCGCCGCAAGGTGGAGGTCGTTCGGGCGGTGGATGGCGTTTCGTTCTGGCTGGAAAGGGGGGAGGTGTTGGCACTGGTGGGCGAATCGGGCTGTGGAAAAACCACCATAGTCCGGACGTTGATCGGGCTGGAGGAAGCGACAAGCGGCGAAATCCTGTTCAAGGGGAAGGGCATTGGCGTTAGCAGGCAGGATAAAAAGCTCATTTCTTTAAAGCAGCTGCGTCAGCTGGCGCAGGTCGTTTTCCAGGATCCATACGAATCGCTCAACCCACGCGCGACGATTTTTGATATTGTAGCTGAACCCCTGGTTGTGCATGGCCTGGCCAGGGACAGCCAGGAGCGTCTTGCACGGGTGAAAATGTCGCTGGATGAGGCCGGGCTGCGGCCTGCGGAAGATTATCTTCTACGCTTTCCGCACGAACTTTCCGGCGGGCAGCGCCAGCGGGTGGTGATTGCAGCTGCGATGGTTCTGGAGCCGGAACTGCTGCTGGCCGATGAGCCAGTTTCGATGCTGGACGTCTCCATCCGCGCTGAAATACTCAACCTGCTCAATGCTTTGCGCAGGTCGCGCGGCATCAGCATCCTGTTCATCACCCATGACCTGGGCACGGTCGGTCGGTTTGCTGACCGGCTGGCTGTGATGTACCTGGGGCGTATCGTCGAGATCGGCCCGACCGCGGAGGTGCTAATAAACCCGCAGCACCCGTACACCAGGGCGCTGCTCTCGGTGGTGCCGGTGCCTAACCCCAAACTGCGCCGAAAAATGATCATTCTGAGCGGCGAAACACCCAATCCGATCAACCTGCCGGGAGGCTGCCGCTTCCATCCGCGCTGCCCGCTGGCAATGGATGTCTGTAAAGTGAGTGACCCACCCTTCATGGAGTTGGGGATAGGACACCAGGCGGCATGCCTGCTGCTAACGGGTGCCAGCCTTGATTAACCATCGAGTGATGTTGAACAAAAACTATCCCAGGAAAAAATGGAATACCCGTTGACTCCTAAAGAAAGGATGTTCAAGGCACTACTGGGCGAAAAACCGGATGTCTTGCCCGCGGCGCCATGCTATCTCTCTCTTTTCCTGGCTGATTCCGCACGCGCTTATTACATCGAGCAATATCGCCAATGCTTGAAGGGACGCTCGCGCTTCCCGGTGGATCACGCCCAGGATACTCACTTTCGCGCGCAGGCGTTGTATAAATCATATTGCGTTTTCAAAACACCGTCGGATTGGATTGAGGTCGGACCGGGTGCGTGCAAAGTTTGGGCAGAGCGCACCGAGATCGTCTTGTGTGACAACGTCTTGTGTTATCAAGACAAGACATCTGGAGTTCGCGTCCCCATGCATACCATCCCTATGCCCCATGGCGACGCCATATTGAGCGAGTCGAGTCAATCTGCTCAACGTGTATGGGATATTTCTCCACAAATCTCGAGCCGGGAGGATGTGGAAGCACGAATTCCCATCTTGAGCCCGGAAGAGTGGTTGGTGCGTGGTGATTTTGATTTGCCCCGGCAGGTAGTAGCGGATCATGGAGACCGGTATTTCATCTCGACAATTCTGGATACGCCATATTCGGAGTCGTTTGATTTTCTCGGGTTCCAAGGACTGATGAAAATCCAGCATAGCCAACCCGATTTGTTTCACCACTTGTTAAAACGAAGGCTGGCGCAGACTAAGGAAATTATTGGGGCTTGGGCAACTACGGGGATTCACGGCGTTTACGTGGAAGAAGTATTCTCCGGGGCGGACACGATTTCACCGCGCAGTTACGACAAATTTGTGTTTACCTACAACCAGCCGTATTTCCAGCACATGCGCACATTGGGTTTGTTGCCCATCCACTATGTGTGTGGTGATGTAATCCCCCGCCTGGGGCGCATGGTTGAATATGACATTGCCGCGGTGGCCGTGGAGGAAAGCAAAAAGAAATTCCACATTGATATTGCTGAGGTAGTCAAGCGGGTCGCCGGGCGTACCGCCATTTTTGGCAACATAGATTCTATACAATTTGGCATCCACTCCAAGCCAGAAGAGATGTCCGCCGAGGTCGAGCGACAGGCGAGTATCGGTGCCCAGGCCAAAGGCTTTGTCGTCAGCACAGGCAGTCCGTTTCCATTGGAATCAAAGCCTCACTTGATTGATACACTGGTTGCTACAGCGCATTCGTTTCACTTGCACTCGCCGGAAAACAAAGCGATGTGATGTATGTTTTGCTCAGTGATTGACAATTGCGTGATGTTGAACTAAAAATAACAACTTATGGAGTGAATACAATATGCAAAAAATAATATCGTCAAAAAAGTCAGACAAGGCAACATCAATACAAGATGCTGACTCACGGCCATCCGGCTATCGAATGTTCACCGACGCGCAACTGGAAGAAATCCACCTGGCATCGCTCGAGATTTTGCGCCGCACCGGCGTGCGCGTGCACGAGGCCGAATCGCTTGCCTTGCTTCGGGAGGCCGGCTGCATCGTCACCGACGGGAGCCTGGTGCGTTTCCCTCCCGCCGTTATTGAAAATGCGATATCCGACGCTCCCTCGCGGGTCGTGTTGTGCAATCGAACGGGCGAGCCGCGCGTATACCTCGAAGGCCACCGGGTATATTTTGGCACAGGTTCAGATTTGCCCAATACACTCGACCTGGAAAGCAGCGAACGGCGTCCCTCGGTACTTTCGGATATAAAGAACGCCGCCAGGCTGGCAGATTATCTGCCCAACCTTGATTTTGTCATGTCCATGGCATTGCCTTCCGACGTGCCGATGCAAACATCAGACCGGCGCTCGTTCCTGGCGATGACCGAAAACACCGTCAAGCCGCTGGTCTTTACTGCCTGGGACGAGGCCGGACTGGCGGATATTATAGCTATGGCAGAAACCATTGCCGGTGGACCGGACGAATTAAAGCTCAAACCATTTTTATTGGCCTATCTTGAGCCAACAACGCCACTACAACATACAGAGGCGGTTTTGCGCAAGGTGCTGATGATGGCTGATCACGGCTTGCCGTTCGTCTACGCGCCTGGTCCGGTTGATGGTGCCACATCGCCAGTCACTCAGGCGGGCAGTCTGGCGATAGCAAATGCCGAAGTGCTCAGCGGCATTACGATTGCTCAACTCCGACGCAAAGGCACGCCGGCGGTGTGGGGATCGGGAAGCGGACCTCTAGACATGAAGACAATGGTTGCCACATACAGTTCGCCGGAATTTATGCTGCACTGCATGGCAATGGCAGAGATGGCGCATTACTACTATCACAAACCGGTGTGGGGCTTTGCGGGTTGCTCAGAATCCAAATTGCCGGATATTCAGGCTGGCATAGAAAGCGCCTTATGGATCATGTCAATGGCGCTCAGCGGCGCGAACCTCGTACACGATGTCGGCTACATTGAATCGGGTCTCACCGCCTCGTACGAAATGATGGTGATGGGCGACGAAATCATTGGCCTTGTGCGCCGCCTGATGCGCGGGATCGAGCTCACGCCCGAAACGCTGGCGTTGGATGTGATCGATCAGGTTGGACCAGGTGGAAGCTATGTGACTGCGCCACATACCTTGCAGAACTATCGCCAGGTATGGTATCCGCGCGTGCTGGATCGGCACAAACATCACAGCTGGATACAGGCCGGCAAGCCCACGGCCATCAAAACCGCGCGCGATATCGCGCGTAACGCCATCGCTAACCACCAGCCTGTTCCACTGCCGTCCGCGACGCTGGACAAACTGAACGCAATCATTGCAGAAGCTGACAAACGACTGGAAGCAAAAAGCAAGTAAGGAGAACTCGATGGCTGACATAAATCTCGTAATCCGCGCAAAAATGTTGATTGATGGACTGGGCGGGCCGCCGGTTTTGCATGGGTTGCTGGCAGTTGCCGGGGATAAGATCGTCTATGCCGGAGCGGCAACGGATGCGCCCGAGTTCCCCGGCGCACAACTGTTGGATTTGCCCGATGCGTGTTTGTTGCCGGGGCTGATCGATATGCACGTCCATCCCACCTACTTTTGGGAAGAACCAGATTCAGCCGCGTACACGTATGAACCGGAAGGGGCATTGGCATATTCACCGGTGATGATCGCGATGCTGGCGGCTGGCAATCTATACAAGGTGCTCATGTCTGGCGTGACAACGGCGCGCGACACTGGTTCGATCAACGACATTATGTTCGATGTGAAGCGGGCGGTGCAAAAAGGTTTTGTGCCCGGCCCCAAGCTGTACTTGTCTGGGCGTTTGATCGTGCCGACCGGCGGCCACGTGCATTACTTGCCGGGGCTGGCCAATCAAACTGATGGACCGTACGGTTTTAGAAGCGCTGTGCGCCAAGAAATCCGGGCAGGGGCGGATTTTATCAAGCTTGCCAATAACTGCCAGGATTGCACTCAAGAAGAGCTAAACGCAGCCGTAGATGAAGCCCACCGGCACGGCAAAAAGGTTGCCTGCCATACCTCCAGGCCACCTTCGCAACGCATGGCCATCGAGGCGGATGTGGATACATTCGAGCACGGCACCCCGACGCCGGAAGAGATTGTCCTGGCCATAAAAAAAGGCATCGCTTGGACTCCAACGCTCAACATGACGCAGGAATACCTGAAGTGGTGCGAGCGTCGCTTGGACCACAATGATCCACTACAAGCTAAGTCCGCCAGACAAGAATATGCAAACACACTACAGTACATCGAACGAAAACACGCTTCAATGAGGTATGCGCTCAAAGACGGGTTAAAGCTGGTGGCCGGTACCGATAGTTTTATCGGGGGGGTGCGCTTTGGCGCGATGCCTGACGAGATGCGCTGGCTAGTCGAGTATGGCTGCACACCCATGCAAGCCATCCAGGCGGCGACGCTGTGGGCGGCCCAGTCTATGGGCTGGACGGACATTGGCGCGCTACAACCGGGCAAGCTAGCCGACGTGATCGCCGTAGAAGGTGATCCTCTGGATGACATCCGCGCAGCAGACAAGGTGATCGTGGTTGTGCGCGAAGGGAAGATTGTCAAATGCCAATTGCCAAATATCAAATTCTTAGGAGGATAGGATAGCATTACACTATATCGTGGAGTAGCTTACTGGGCATTCTGAAGCGCAAAAGCTCATCCACTGACCAGACATGATCAGTCAATCCAGCGGCTTTGCAGTGTCGCCTGGAAGACAATAATCCGCCAGCAAAGGCGGATTTTTATCTTTCAAGTGGACTATATCACTATTTTTGGCCTTGAGAAGTCCACATAAAGACTAATATGATAGGTAAGACGAAAATAAAACCACATACCGCCTTTTTGCCAAATATATTATTCTGGTATCCCCGGCAGGATTCGAACCAGTGACCAGATGATGTCCTATTCCTAACATAAAATTGGATCAGTTTTTGAGGGGCAGGCCATTTTGGTCTCTTTTTTTTATTTTACCGTTTTTTGCGGTCGAAGGGTTACGATAATTTTGTAGTTCAATTCCTTTGTAAGAAATCGGTGAGTTTATCAAAGAGATGAGATGTCAAAATAAATGGATAAGTTTTTTAGAATTCGTCCGTTTTGGAGCGCAAAGACATCATCATAAATACCACATCACACGAGTCGCCATCAGGGAACATGAAGTAGTCATCCAAAGTACACATGGACTTAAAACCCAATTGTTCGAAAGCTTTGACAAACTTTGTCATGTCCGCAATGATTTCAGCGGTCAGGATGCTCAAGCCATGTTTGCGCGCCAGATCAATAAGAGCACGGATCATCTTCATGCCGAGACCGCGTTTGCGATAGTCCTTGGCGAGAAATAAACGCACTTCACCAATGTGGCGTTTTGGACCTTCGTAAAAATGCAGAGTCGCACTGCCGACCACCCGATCCTTGGCAAGAGCCAGTACTGGCAGGACTTTGCCGTAATCAAGATGATCACACCATTCCTGAAGGAGGTTAGGGTCTTTGACGTAGTGACGAAAAAAACGCAGGTCATCATCGCTGACAGCAGAATAAAATTCCATGAGCCTTTGTTTATCTTCTGTGATCATGGGACGCAACAAGATGTAGGTTCCCTCTTTGAGGGTGATCATTTCACGGAAGTTTTTAATTTGTTCAGGCAACATTGTGATCCACCTTTCCAAAATAGGTTGTGCGAAATAGGTTCTTGCGCTGCTAACACGTGATTGGTATTTCGGGGGAAGCGCCGTTCTCACGATCACGGAATTCTATTCGTTCTTTTGCTACCTGGCCTAATGGCACTATCACAGCACGCAGTTTGATGCCATGTTGGCAGGCATCGCGTGAAACATGACAAATGGAATCAGACCAGGGGGTCCGCCATAAGAACGCTTCTTCAGCATCCATGATAGCGAGCCGGATAAGCCCGCCAGGTGGAATATCGCGTTCATTGGAATGTTGATGTCGGGATCAAAACATCCCTGAGAGCGAGAAATATCCTATCCGGTCGATGCGTGGTGTAACGGAGAAGGCATTTCACTCTGAATACCTGGCAGTGTTAAACAGGTATCGCCTTTTTTCCAACTTGCCCGATCAAGCCTGCTTCAGTGACGATGCGCGGAACGATATCTTCCCATCCGACGGGCATAATGTGTAAACCGTTGATACCCTGCTTGCCGCGAATTTTCTCGATGATCTCAAGCGCGATTTTTACACCTTCCTCCTGTGCTCCACCTTTCGTCTCGGCGGTATCCATGCGCTCGATAATGCTCTTCGGCACAAAAACACCCGGCACGTCTGTCATGAAATGGGTCATTTTGGCGCTCTTAAGCGGTGTGATACCGATCATAATGTAAACCTTGCCGAAGATGTCGCGCTTGGCCAGTTCGTTAAGCCAGATCTCCATACGGTCTGGATCATAAACTAGGTTGGTCTGAAAGAATTGTGCGCCCGCGTTGACTTTTTTATGTTCGCGGATTGCTTGGAATTTCGGGTCAGATGCGAAGGGGGAAGCTGCCGCGCCGAGGAAGAACTTGGGTGGGAATTTGATCTCGCGCCCATCGAGATAACGACCTTCGTCTCGCATGCGCCGCAATATCCAGAGCATCTGAATGGCATCGAGATCGTTGATATCCATGCGACCGCGGGGTGGGGGAGCGAGGATCGGGCTGTCACCTGTGACACATAACACATTACGCACGCCCATGGCGGTTGCGCCAATGATCTCGGCTTGCAGGCTGGCTCGCGTGCGGTCACGAGCGGCAATTTGCATGACAGGTTCAGCGCCATTTTCAATTGCAAATTTACTGGATGCCCATGAGGTCATCCGCGGGGTGGCAGACGCGTTATCGGTAAAGTTGATGGCTGTCACATACGGCTTGACGAGGTTGATGTTCTCGATCAGTTTTTTCGTGGACATGCTCAATGGTGGCGCGATCTCGCATGCGATAACGAATTCTCCAGCCTTGAGATGCCTCTCTAATTCAGAAACAGGTTCGGGGTAGGTGGGAGCGTGGTATTTATCATCACCCTGCCACCAACTCGGTTGGCGGATATCGTGGAAGACTTCATCCCAAATTTTACCGCGTTCTTTGGCAGGTTTGAAAAGTAATCCACTTGCCACTTTACCCGTCCCAATCTTTTTGACCTGGTTGAATACATCTCCCCAGGTCTCGGTGCCGACTTTATCCCAGTCAAGTGGCGGCAGAACTTCGAGCAGAATTTTTTCGCGTCCCATTTTGAAAGAACGTTCATAGATTTTGTACCAGATGCACGGACGGGTCTTGTCCACATAGCAGTTCTCGGGTGTGGAGCCGCCGCAGGGACCGTTGCGAAGTCCTTTGGGGCATTCCATCGGGCAGATGAAAGCCGTTTCTTGTAACAGGCAATTTCCACACATACGGCAACCAAACAGTGGTCCCTTGGTCGCGTATTCCATCTTCTCCAGCAATAGATTGCCAAAGGTTTCTTTCTTAAATGGGGAATAAGCTGGTTGCCAGCGTCGTCCCGGAGTAAAGATCGGCATTAGTACCTCCTCGATAGCGAATGAAAACGGGTGACGAACATTTCCATCATCAGTTATCGCTCATCCAATGTCTTATAGCATCGGCAATAGATATTCGTAAGCGCTCAGAGCGGATTTGGCACCCTCACCGATCGCAACCAATACCTGCTCAGCATAGCAATTAGTTACGTCGCCAGCCGCGAAAATGCCCGGCACATTTGTTCGATTCGCATTATCCACTATGATGCGGCCGCGCTCATCCAGTTTCACCAGATCAGCGACCATGCCGGAATTAGGCGAAAGCTCTTTTTCAACAAAAATGCCATCGGATTGATATTCTTTCGTCTTTCCAGCCTTATCTTTTATGACCAGTTTACGAGCGAAGTCGTCCCCTATAACTTCGATCACTTCGGAATTTTTCAAGATAGTTACATTTTCTGCGGCTTCAAGTTTGGTTCCGAGAGGAGAAGCCTTAAGGTTTTTTCCGGAGCAGACCAGGTAGACATGTTTGGCAACAGTTGCCAGTTCACCAGCAGAGCGTAAAGCCAGATCATCATCCCCGATGACAATTGTGGTCTTGTCAATGAACAGCGGCGCGTAACTCAGGGCTGAATAGCACAAACCTTTCATGGTGAATTCTTTTTCGCCCGGTACACCCATGCGTACCTGTTTTGCGCCTGTGGCCACGATCAATGCAGGCGCTTCCAGATCGGCACCACTGCGGGTACTCACAACGAAACCACCATTTTTTCTGGTGACTTTGTCAACACCGTCCATGTGACGCGCAAAATCAAGGTATTCCAGTTCATTTCGGAATTTGCTTACCAGTTCCAGTCCACGAATTACCTGGTAATCTTCGATCCACGGCAATCCCAGGCGGAAGTTTGTCTTGCCACCTAGATCTTTCGAGAGCAGCAAAACATTCAGCCGCTTGCGGATGGCATAGATGGCTGCAGTCAAACCGGCAGGGCCGCCTCCGATCACTATTAGGTCATACATAACAACCTCCTTTTCACATCAATAAGCCGACTTGATGGTTTCAATATCAATGGGATACTCCTCTCCATCGGCCGGAGGCTCATGGATGAAGTCCTTTTCCATCATCATCTTCGTTAGATCACGCGATCGTTTGATGATCTGCTTGGCATTCTCCAATTCCTGTTCGTAAGTCACCGAAATACGCGCCAGCCCCTGTTCAATTGCTTTCATTGCAACCGCGGCTGCTTCGCGTGGGAAGACCTCCCAGTCATCCATATCCGGCAGAATATGCTCCGCATCGAGTTTCTCGCCGACGTGGTCAGACATGGCTTTTGCAGCTGCAAAGCACATCTCATCTGTGATGGTATGGGCACGTACATCCAGGGTGCCGCGGAAAATTCCGGGGAAACCCAAAGAGTTGTTAACTTGATTTGGGAAGTCCGAACGACCGGTCGCTACTACGGCCGCGCCTGCTTCTTTCGCCTCCCAAGGCCAGATCTCAGGGACAGGGTTTGCGCAGGCGAAGACAATCGCATCTTTTGCCATCGTCTTGACCCATTCGGGTAAAATTACACCAGGCCCGGGTTTGGAAAGACCGATGACCACATCCGCGTTATTCATAGCATCCGGGATGTTTCCTTGGCGGCCTTCCGCATTGGTAATGTTGCACAACTTCCACTTGTCTTTGTACTCTGCTTTGCGCATCTCGAGGTCTTTGCGATGTTTACCGAGGATCCCCTTAGTGTCTACGATGAAGCACTTGGCGGGGTCAGCTCCCCCCCCAAAGATCAACCGCGAGCAGGCTACATTGGATGCCCCCGCGCCAATGAAAGCAATCTTGACCTCGCTCATTTTTTTGCCGACTACTTTCAGGGCGTTGATCAGACCAGCCAGGGTCACAGTGGCAGTGCCCTGTTGATCGTCGTGCCAGACCGGAATTTCAGCCTTTTCACGCAGTGTATCCAAAATGTAGAAGCACTTCGGGTTGGAGATATCTTCCAAGTTTACTCCGCCGAAGCCTGGTTGCAAAAGCAGCACCGTGTTGATGATCGCATCCGGGTCTTTGGTATCGAGCATAATCGGTATGGCGTCTACACCTCCTAAATATTTATACAGCAAGGCTTTGCCCTCCATAACAGGCAGCCCTGCCTTTGGTCCAATGTCACCGAGACCCAATACACGCGTACCATCGCTGACCACGATAATGGTATTCCATTTGTTTGTATATTCGTAAACCAGTTCAGGGTTGGCTTCGATCGCTTTACAGGGCGCGGCCACACCTGGGGAGTACCAGATGGCAAAGTCATCGAAACTGTGAACCGTGCATTTCAAGACCGTCTCGATCTTGCCTCGATAGAATGGATGCAGTTTCATGGCATCTGCAGCTGGTTTTTTAGCTTTTGCGAGTAACTCATCGACATTCATATTTCCATCCTTTTAATAAAACCTCAAAGCGATAATCTGTCAATTTTTTAAATACCCATCCGCATAAATTACTTTATTCAGAAGGATTTGAGTTGTCTTCCAGATAGCAGACTGATCCGGATCGGACGTATCGAAATCCGACATCTGAGGTTCTTCGCCTGCCGCAGTTCTCTCTGCAATCTTATTGTAGACACGCGCCAGCGGATTACCAGTGTCTTTTGTCTCTATCCAGCGGATGACATTATTCTGTTCTTCGTCAAACGGGTTGGCGATCATCATTTGCAGGCCGACACCCATTAACATCGCAAGATAGACACGGTTGATCAGCGGACGGTTTTCGTTGGGAACGGCATTGGAAACATTGCTCAACCCAACCGAGATGTTGGGTGCGGGATCCCAGGCAAATTGAAGGGTTCGCACTGTTTCGATGAGATGCGGGCAATATTGCTGGCATCCCGAAACTGTCAGTACGAGCGGGTCAATGATGAGATTCTCCATAGCGAAGTCAAGCTCCACCATGCGCGGGATCAACTGCTCAACCGCAATGGTGACGCGCGCGTCTGCCTCGACCGGGATGCCCTCCGGGCGCATGGTCAGGGCGATGACCTTCGCGCCATACTTCTTTGCCAGCGCCGGGACTTTCTCCAACCTCTCCGGATCAGCCGAGGTTGAGTTCAAGATTGGCTGAGCCTTCTTGATCGTCTTGAGCGCGGCTTCCATTCCATCAATGTTCGTCGTGTCAATTGAGAGCGGCACGTCCACGACTTGCTCCACCGCCTGAATGATCCACGGGAAGACCTCCGCCCAGTCTTTCTTGCGCGGGCCCAGATTGATATCCACGGCCTTGGCTCCCGCCTCAACCTGCTTGACTGCCAAGTCCATGAAGAACTCGCTGTCTCTGGCGGTTAGCGCCTCTTTTACACTATCAGACATGATGTGAATATTTTCGCCAATGATGTACATATCGACCTCCGTTTTCAGGTTCGCAGGTTAGCTTTCAAACCTGTCAACTTGCGAACGAGATAATGCCGCTTCCACAGATGGAAACTTGCTCATATCTGTGTGCGGTAAAAATAATGCCGAAGTAAATGCTTCATAAAAACTATTATCTGCCGACAACTCAATATATGTCATTCGCTTCGCGATCTCGGTGATGCGCTCACGCTTCTTCCAATCAAGCAGGGCATAATATGCGCCTTTTACAGATGTGTTCCCGAGAAATTCAAAACGTGACCAGTCCATATCAGGCAGTAATCCAATTTGCACAGCTTTCTCAACGTTGATATATTTACCAAAAGACCCGCCGATCAACACCTTATCCGTTGTTTCAAGCGGGACACCGACAGTATCAGCCAAAACTGTAAAGCCAGCGTAGATGGCGGCTTTGGCGCGCAATAAGTTATCAACATCGACGCGGGATATAACGATATCTTCACCTGTTTCCGACTCTGAACCCCAGACCACAACATACTCCCTACCATGTGCTCCCTCGCGGACCCTTGAACAGGCTGGCATTAAATCTACATTCCCAGCCTTATCGATGATCCCAGTTAAGAACGTCTCCGAAAGCAGAGAGATCAATCCCGAACCGCAGATACCTTTCGGCTTGCCTCCGCCAATGACGCGATAGGTTGGTTCAAATGTATCGCTGTTGATCCACACTTCTTCAATTGCTCCAGTTGTTGCTCTCATCCCGTTGACAACTCCTGCGCCCTCAAAGGCTGGTCCTGCTGAGCAAGCACAGGTGACAAGCCAATCGCGGTTCCCCAAAACTGTCTCGCCGTTTGTGCCGACATCGAGAAAGAGAGTCACGTTTTCAGCCTTATCAAGCCCAGACGATAGCACTCCGGCAGTAATATCTGCGCCGACATACGACGCAACGCCTGGCAAACAATCCACGCTGGCCTCTGGGTGTGTTTTGATCCCAATTTCACGCCCGGTCATCAATGGTGGCTGGTTGACTGCGGTGATAAAAGGCGAAAGTCGAATGTTGGATGCGGGGACGCCGAGAAGCAAATGGATCATTGTGCTGTTGCCTGCGATTGTGGCTTTGACCACTTCCGCAGGTTTGGCTTTGACCCGCTTGCAGGCTGTCATAAGCAACCCATTGATCGTATCCAGCACGCGCTGGCGGAGTTCCTCCCCGCCGCTATTTCTACTTGCGTACATAATTCGGGAAATAACATCTTCTCCGCGTGCGATCTGCCCATTGTATTCTGCGACCTGTGCTTTGACTTGTCCGCTCACCAGATCCACCAGCCAGACTGAAACCGTGGTTGTGCCAATGTCAATTGCGCAACCCCAAAGTGGTGAGTACTCGTCAACAAGACCGGGTTGCAACGAGATCAAACGGATTGGTTGTTCCAAATCTTCAAGAGGATATTCGAGCACTGCAGTGACATTCCACTCGCCAGAGCGCAAGACTTCACCAATCGTTTGAAGTGAAGGAAGTGAAACATTCACCTTGTTGATATTCGCCTGCAATCTCAATGCCGATTGACACCGTGACCAATCATCGGTTTGGTCTTCCATCGTGGGTGGATTGAGTCGCAAATGCACTCGGCGGACGGTTTGGTCTTGCAGATATTCATAATCGGCGGGGACAGTGATTTCGGAAACGACACGGTCTGTTGTCAGTCTTCGTTCGATTTTTTCCTGAGGTGGAACATAGATTTCAACATCACTTTCCACAACGGTTTGACAGGCAAGCGCGAAGCCCTGTTCCACATCATCGGGCGAAAGTCTTAAAATGCTTCTGCGACGGACGTTTCCCCCCGTGACCTGCACCGCGCAACGCCCGCAGCGTCCCTGTCCACCGCAAGGCTGACCGATATCCAGACCTGCCATCTGCGCAGCGGCGGAGAGCATGGTGTTGGTAGGCACGCTAACCGTTGTCGGTTTATCGTCGAAGGTGAAAGTGACAGAATGTTGCATGGGTGATAGTGAATAGGTAAACAAGTAAATAAGTAAACACGTGTGTACCTCTGTACTTTGCTCCGTGTCTACTTAATTCAACGCCTGCTTCATGAATGCAGGCAAATCCACCGCCTCGCGCGGCCCAACGCGGATATCCCAGTCGGGAAGCTCTTCTTCAAGTTCACCAGAAAGAACTGCAACATGACCTGGCAGGACAAGCCGCTTCTTGCTTACTTTGCTGGTTACGTCAAAACTTTTGATTGCCTTAGCGATCCTTTCTGCATCAAACTTTCCCGCCGCCCACGCGGTTAATACGGACATGCCTTCGGCATCTGTGACAACCAGCCACGCAGGCAAGCCACTTCCTTCCACTTCGTTCGCAACGGAGAAGTAGGTGATGCTGAAATTGGTTGTGACAAGCACAGGGCTTTCGGGTTTGGGTGAGTTGATCTCGTAAACACCAGGTTGGACCTGGATCGGCTTTTGCGGATCAGTGTAGATGTTCTCGCGCAGAACGAGCAATGGATAGAGCAATTCGGGTTTGAACTCGCTCAGCACAACAAAGCCCGCATATTTTGCAATCGCTTGCGCGGCAGCGATACCTTCATCTTTTGCATCGCAGGGGAAGGCGATAACAGGATAGCCAAGCGAACGCAAGTTGGATTTGATCGCGAGCTTGCGAACTTGCGTGGAGCGCGCCAGCCACTCGCTCATATTCTTACCACCGATGTCAAGTACCATGTTTTCGACACCCTTGGCTTGAATCTTTTGGGTCAAGTCTGCGAGCCCGTCGAGTGAATCTGCTTTGACGGCGAGCGCAGCTTTGTGCTTCTTGGCAAGATCCGCTATAGGTTCAAAGTTGGATGAGTCTGCGGCGTAGATTAAAGCCGATTCGCCAGCAAGCAGACCCAGGGCGGAGTCCAGAAGTGGCGCGTCTTTCGTCATCAGAATAAGCGGACGTTTGGTCCTGGTCCGAATTGATTTAATGGCTGCAACTAGGTCTCCATCTGCTTCAACGGCGAAGCCATCAATTGAAAATTCCATCCCCACGTAATTTACTTTATATGCATCCGCTTTTGTTATTTTATTGGCAATCTCTGGGTCAGAGGCCTTTACGCGAATGAATAAGCCAGTCTTGTTGAAAAAAGTTTTTTCATGACGGAATATTACCACTTCATTGCCCGCTTTGACCTCGGAGCCGGCTTTAAGCGTAATAAGGCGAATCGGGGGCGCGGCAGACTCAGCCAGTTGTTGTTTGGAAGCATCGCTGACATAGGGGCAAGCTGAGAGTTCAACCTGTTTGGCGGCGAGTTTCATTGCAAAGGCAAGGCAGGTGGGGAAACTGCATTCTTTGCAATTGGTTTGAGGGAGTAATTTATAGATTTGGATGCCTGATAAAGCCATGTAAACCTCCGATATTCGTTATTTGGTATTCGGGAGTCGGAAATTGGGAGTCGTATGTGGCGTGCCCGATTCCCGAATAACTATTCCCGATTCTCGTTAGATCATCACCAATTCTTCGATCGCCTCTTTGACTCGGCGCACCGACTCAGGATGCCGCAACACAACCACATCTGCGCCTGATTCAACCAGCGCAATCGCGGTGAGTGTTTCCCAGTTAATGGCGCGCGCTTTCCAATCGCCCCAGCTTTCAGGCACGCCTTTGCCGACTTTGGATTCTTTTGTCTTCCAAGCTTCAAAACCAGGCGTGACGATCATCGGCAATTGCGTCATCGCGTCGCCTTGCAACGCGGCTAAGCGCAAACGCTCCATCACAGAATAGCCATACTCAATTCCATAACCCAGCGCCCCGGTTGTCGGGTCCATTAGGATGCGGTCTTTGGGCATGCCCATATCGCTGATAAGAATGTTCAATTGCTTCGACAAGTTCACATCCATCGGCGTGCGCGCCTGCACGAGATGTCCATTCGCCATGGCGGTTGCGACAATCGTGCGATAGTTCTTATCTTCGCAGATGCCAAGCACAACTTTCTCGCCTTTGGTGGCTTCGGAGACTGGCACAAGCAGTTCGTTATCTTTTTCCACCTGGCCAGGCCCCCAGATGATGAGTGGCAGCCCGCTGGCGCTCAAAACTGACTTGACGGCAAGGACCGCCTCATCGGTCGAATCATCCAGCGTCAAGGCGAGGACGAGGATGTCTGCTCCGGTCTCTTCGGCTTTCTTTGCCCATTGAGCGGGATCTGTCATCACGTCGCCCCAAACATCCACCAGTAAAGATGACCAGTCCTCAGGCTTGCGTGACTTGATCTCAACTGCGATGACAGGTTTGTTCGGCATTGGCGCTTCATAATGCAGGTAGGGCATGCATGTTTGTCCGCCAAGCGTAATGGACTTCGCACGCGTGCCGCCCTCCGCAGTCGTTGCACCTAGGGTGATGGTCTTGATACTGCCAAGCCATTTATCTTTTGGAATTTCGATGGGCATGTGTGCCTCCTTGGGTGTTGTATACAGGTATACGCGCAATCAAGTCATATACAGGTGTGTTTCCTGTTAATTTGTTTATAATAATCCCGCTTTCTTCCTGGCTTCATCTCTTCTTTCAATAAATTGCTCGATCGGCGTTTTTCTTTCTGCCGCGAGACCCAGATCTTTTAGGTCCTTCTCATCCTTTGCAGCCATGTGACGCAAAATGTGACGATATGAAAAATATGCCGCTGGATAAATAATCCCTGCAGAGTTGTGAAGCATGTACGCGATTCGAATGCCTTTATCTTTCATCATATGCGCGGCGACAACGAGGGAAATATCCGCAGGTAATTCAGGCACGCCTTCGCTCATGATGTCATCCGCGGCCAGCGTTTCATATCCTTCGCGCGCATACGCCCAAACCAGTTCATCCGATCCCACCACGCCGATGCCGTGACCTTCTGCATCGAGGACGCACATCGCTTCGACATTATTCTCCAGCAGAAAGCGTGCGATTTCAGTTACAAGCGAATCATGCTTGCAAGTGGGAACACCAACAGTCATTAGATCGCGGACAAGGTATGGTTTCAAGTTGATGGTTGAAAGATGAAAGGTTGAGCCTGGAGGTAGACCTTCTCTCATATTTTAGAACATCGGCTCCATCACCATGGCGGGATGATTGTGTGCCTCCAGCCAGGCGAGTAGATCTTCAACCGAAGTTATATTTTTTTCATCCGCGATCTTCTCCATGAAATCGGGATCACCTTCGCGCACGCAGACCGCTTTGAATTCATCCGCCATGGTCTCTTTCAGCACAGACGACATCCAGACCACGCGTTTGAAGCCGCCATCCGACGAGATGAACTTGGGGCTGATCAAATAGAACTTGCCGACACCCATCACGCCCGGGGTTTGCAGACCACCGCCCGCGATGCCTGCGAGGGTCGAGAAAGTCATGCCTGCGGGAGTCATGGATGTATCCTCGCGGCTGAGTACCATCACGCCGTTGGCTTCGGGGATAAGCATCACAATGCACTCGAAACAACCGCAGGCGGTCATTGGATTCTCCATAATGGAGTACATTGAGACTTCCTGCACCACGCCATGCGAACCCATTGCTGCGTATTCGTTGGTGCCTTGCCAGTAGCCTTTCTTGAAATCCATTAATTTGCCGAGTTTGATGGGTTGGTTAGGGCCAGTGGGATTGATGCTGAACGAGGCTTTGCAGTCCAGCCAGTTGTACGCGCCACATAGACCGAGTCGTTCGGGCGAAACCACGCAGACGTGATTCGGTGCGAACGATTGACATAACGTGCAGGAATAGAACTCGTCCACTTTATCGTCTGTCAAATCTGCGAGACGTTTGTTGCGGAAATCGTACATGGCACGCGCCTTCTCAAGCCATTCAGCATGTAAGGTTGGCTCGGTCACAATTGTCACTTGAACTTTATCCACGATCGCACCGAAATCCTCGTGGAATCTGGCGTGCAGGATTTTGCCGAAGTGTTCGAGACTGAAGCCTTTGTCTGCCGCGGCATTCGATACGCGGATCCAGGCAATGTCGCGTTGACCGACATGCTGAATGCCCGACGCGCCGTTCACAAAATAATGGATTTGCCTCTCAAGCACGGGTTCAAAGTCTTGTTGCATTTGCCTGCCCGCGACTTTGATAATGATGCCCATATCCATCGAACCTTGTGCTTCGATCTTCGAGAAGTCTGATCCAACGACTTCGATCTTGCCATCCGTGACTTCATCAAGTTTTGCCATCTGCAGATATTCAAATGCTCGGCTGTGTTTGCCGCCGAATTCCACGCGCAAATCTGCTTTACGGACGACTTCGCCTTCAAAAGCGGAGCCATACAGCACAGGCACATCCACGTTGGACACTTTCACCTTAACGCCGCGAACTTCGATACACTTCTGCACCAGGCGCTCGGCTTTTTCAAGATCATCCTTGCCGTCAATTTTTTCAAACGGCATGGAGACAACATGCTCATAAGTTGTAACGCCTGTCGGCAAAATTTCAGGGATGACCGTATCCGCGATGACGGGGAATCCAAAGTTGATCGCGCCTGCCGCGGCGGCATATTTCAAGTCATCCACTTCGCCCAAAGCAAGTACGAACGCAAAAACGCGTTCCTTGTTGTATAGCAAAATCTCACGCGACATGCCGGGTTTCATCCCACCAAAGGTTAACGCCGAGCGAGTGGCAAAGCCTAACGCGTAAATCGCTGAGATCGTATCTGTCCCAAATGGGACGGTGTATGTGTCGTAACCAAGTTCCACGCCTTCTTCCTGCAATTGATGGATAATGCTTCTTCCATTCACATTGCCTGAAAGGAAGGTCAATATGTTGCGGCGTTGCAACTCGTGCACGATCTTTACCGCCGTAGCATTGTTCTTGGCACAACCGATAATCGCAGCAAATCCAGGCATACGACCATCTACGAGTTGAATACCCCACGAGCGCAGTTGAATGTCGTCAATGGGACCATTGAGATGACCATGTCCATTGGCGCTCCCGTAGTTCGTGCCACCAGCCAGGACAAAGTCCTCGGGCATCGGCTCAGGCTGAAGTCCATAGATGAAGCGGATGGCCTCGATCGTTTCAGCCGCCAGCAAAGTCGCCATTCCTGAATCCAGGGTCTCGCCAAGGTAGGGAGACCAATGTCTGCCCGCAGGGACGGGATGAAGCAGTCCGCGGCTATATTCGATAACAGATTTCAAGTCGCCAATTTTTTCAATGGACTTTCCCGTCATGCCGAGGATGGTGGGGAGGTAGTAAGCTGTGTTGGGAAATGAAACGGGCGTATCCGCGCCTTTTTCAGCCAGCGCTTTGTTAAGCATGACTTCGGCTTCGGTTACCAGCGCGTTCGCGCCGCGAATTGCTCTTGTGGCGATGTATCGTGACATGTGTTCCTCCAAACGGGAGCCGGGACTCTTGATTCGGGAGGTGTACCTATTCCCAAATCCCGATTCCCAATTTCAGAATCTCGTTATCCGTATATTGCCGCTTTCTTTTTCTCGAGCGGTAACTTCTCCAACTCAATCATCTTCGCATCGCCAGAGCGGCCGAACTTGTTCGGGTCATATTCGGGCAGGCCGAGCGCGGCGCGCTTTTTATCAATATGTGCCAGCGTGGCCTCGATCATCTTTTGAGGATCGGGAATAAACTCCAACTTGCCACCATAAATACTCTCCCAACCTTCACTGATGTAGTGAAGCACCTCGTCACTATCGCTGACTCGGTCTGGCATGCCGCTCACAGGTGATGCACCACCGAAGATCACGTACGCGCCAGACGCAACGCAATACGCTGCAATCGCCAGCGCTTTCTCGCTCATCCATTCCGGTGCAAGGCCGACCGCAGGTACTTGATCAATGTCATCACCGAGGCCGCCCTCTTCGACCATTTGCGTGAGCACAGTCAGGATGCGGGTATTGTCCACGCACGAGCCCATGTGGAGGACAGGAGGGATTCCAACCGTTTCACAGATTTCGCGCAGACCGTTTCCGACTTCGCTCAAGCCTGCTTCACCCAGCATAAGACCCAACTTACCCGCAGCAATTGCACCGCACCCCGTTTGCACAACGAGCACATCCTGCTTGAGCAATTCCTTCACTACCGTATTATGAAGATAATCCTGTGATGATCGTGGATTATTGCACCCTACAATCGCGGCAACGCCGCGGATGCGTCCCGTCATGATGGCATCGTTCAATGGGCGGAACGAAGCACGATACGAGCCTCCCAACATATAGTTGATGTATTCATGCGAGAACCCAGGGATCAGGTCTTCTTTGATCTGCGGGATGCGAACTTTTAATGATTCGCGATTCTTGAAATTATCAATCGCAACCTTCAGGATTTGCTTTGCTATGGTCAACGCTTTGTGTTCATCAAACTCGATATGGGTCGCGCCTTTGATCTTGACCTTCGGCGAAGTCGTGATGATCACTGTGTGGAAATTCTGCGCCAGACCTACCAGAGCCTGCATAATGCACTGTACATCTACGACCATCGCTTCGACCGCGCCTGTCAAAATGGCGAGTTCTTGATGTAAGAAGTTACCCGCAGCAGGAATTCCCTGCCTCATCAGGATTTCATTCGCGGTACAACAAATGCCAGAGAGTTGAATCCCATTTGCTCCCACGGCTTTTGCATATTCAATGATTTCAGGGTCTTGTGATGCGGCAACGAGCATTTCGCTCATGCTTGGCTCATGCCCATGCACCACGATATTGACCATGTCTTCTTTAATGACACCGAGATTGGCTTGGCCTAAAATCGGCGCGGGTGTGCCAAAGAGAATATCCGAAATATCGGTGGCGATCATTGAGCCCCCCCAGCCGTCGGCTAGCGCGGTTCGTATCGCGTGGTTCAATATGTGGGCGGGGTCCTGGTCATCGCCAATGTGGGTGCGGTGCAACGCCTCAACTACTTCGCGGTCCACGCCGCGCGGCCAGACATTTTGCTCGCGCCAGATCTGCTGTCTTTTCTTGGGCGCGCGAATAGCTGGGATGATCTCGCCTCGCTGTTGACCGAATTGCCCAATGTAAAGATCGGCTAATTCGTTTGCAATTTCTTCGGGCGCGCGTCCCTCTATCTTGATATCGTAATAGCCAGCCACCATCCGCAGTTTCGCCACATCACGAATGCTATATCCTTGAGCTTCGCCTTGTGCGGTTGCTTTTAATAAGAAAGCCATATCGCGGCCATGATCGCTGTGAGCTGCGCCGCCTGCTGCGATGGCGCGCGTCAGGTTGCGTGCCTGTATCGTATCAAGCGTAGCGCCGCACACACCCACCTCCCCACTCTTGGTCAATCGGCATGGCCCCATTCCGCATTGCTTACAACACATACCTGCGGCGCCGATATTACACGCCACCATATTATCGGCGCGGGTAAATGCGGTTCCGATACCCAACTCCTCCGCGCGAATAAGCATTTGCTGCGCAGCTGGGTCGGTCGAATAATCCTTGATTTCACGTTTCTTTGGCATGATTCACATCCAGTTAATCATCAGTCATTTTAACTGCGCCCAAGCCCGGGCATGGCCAGAGCGGACGTCCTTTGAAGTCCACTCTCTGGGCAAAGGAAACTGTCCCTTTGACGGTTTCGTACACGGCAGTATGTCGGAAGTAATTATCCCCTTCTTTCTTCTCGATCGCAATGCCCGTCTCGATCAGCATCGGCACTTCGCCAAGATAGCCCGCCTCTCCAAGGCACGCACTGATTTGTTCAACCTTAATTTTCGCTGGGTCGTAAT
>Ga0315273_10000008_pt1 | contig 177941 bp, 250 predicted proteins | sample YL17G02_0_MG_FD_205753 | JGI IMG/M metagenome (GOLD analysis project Ga0315273, IMG submission 205753) | Sediment microbial communities from Yellowstone Lake, YNP, Wyoming, USA - YL17G02_0 | ecosystem: Environmental > Aquatic > Freshwater > Lake > Sediment | place: USA: Wyoming | collected... | reverse complement strand
ATAATGGCAGAAGTAGAACTAGCATACCATTAATCAGTGTTGTGGGAGCAAGTAACGAACTCCCCCAAGATGAAGAGCTAGCAGCTTTGTATGATCGATTTATTCTCAGATATAACGTTAAATACATTCAAGACAGCAAAAACTGGTGTTCGTTGATGGCTGGTGCGGTTAATGCAACCAATAGTAATAATGAGACCACTATCACCTTGGAAGAACTTGAATCGGCTCAACAGGAGGTTGCACGAGTTAAGTTTCCAGAGCTTGTTATAAGTACTATGCGGGACATCAAGATGACCCTGGAGCGTGAAGGTATCGTAGCCAGTGATAGACGTTGGAAGCAGACGGTTCGTGTTCTTCAAGCATGGGCCTGGCTTGACGGTCGTGACGAGGTTACTGAACAAGACTTGGAATTGCTGTGTGATATGTTGTGGCAAGAACCGGAACAAAGGACAACCCTGGTATCTAAGATTTTGTCGGTTACTAACCCATTGGACCTGGAAGCAACCCGATATTATGACGACTGTATGGGGGTATTTTCACAATTTAGTCCTAATGCACCGTCCCATTTGAAAGAAGAAATTGCCGCCAAATTGAAACAGGCAATGAGTAAAATTGATGACACTGTAAAAATCGCTGACAAGGGTAAGACCAGGAAATTGCTTGAAGTTCGAGAATCTATTAAGAGTATGTATCGACAAACCATTGCGGCATTGGAGATTTAGATGGGTGAATATTACGATGAGGATGTAGAACGATTAAGACGAAATCCTTTACTAATACTATTAAAATTTATATATAATGCATTTAAATTCTCAATTTTCGCGGCTTTATTTGTGAGTCTGTGCATCTCAACTCGATGTAATAATGCAATATATGAAGTATGTCAATTTGTTAGGCTTTGTGATAAGTAGGAGACAACATGCTAGTACCGTGCGACAAATGGGACACTAGAATGTTTAATGAGGCCATGGCATCTAACCCTCACATGTCAGAAATTGAAAAGGAAGGGTCTAGTAGAGCATTTAATTATTCGGAATTCATGAAGGATATTTTCTCGTCTGCCTACAAACTGGCACCAGAAACTATTCCAGAAGACCAAGTACCTCCAGAATATAAATGGGCGCATAAAATTTATAATGAAATCACCCAATTACAGGAATGGCGTACACTTCGCGAAAGAACAAAGCTTAACGAAGAGGCAACAGCTTCTGCCTGTGTGAAATTTTGCGGTGATTTTATGGAAGCTCTGCCTAGGGCCAACAACCGAGAATCCGGAGGCACCGGGGTACCTGACCCCGATAATTTTGATATGTCGCTCGTAAGGAGAGCTGCGAGACAAGCATGCACCGAAGCCGCTGAAGAGGCCGATAAAACCAATGAAATGTTGGGGGCGTTCGGATATGGATCAGGAGATGGTCGTCCCCAATATGCATCACCTACCATGAAACGGGAAATTGCAGGACGATTGATGGACAATGATCACCTGAAACGGATCGCCGAACTAGCGGGTCGCTTCCGACGCATCGCAGTAGAAAAACAGAAACAGAAGACCCGACATGGAGTTGATGAGCTGGCTGACATTATGTTGGGGGATGATCTGGCTAGATTAGTGCCGTCAGAACTATCTAAACTGGCTCATCCATTACTCAAAAAGGATTTCCAGAAGCGGTACTTAGAGAAACAACTTGTCCAATACAGGCTTCGTGGACGAGAGAAACTTTCACGAGGTCCGATCGTATGTCTCGTGGACGAAAGTAGTTCCATGCAAGGCGAGCCAGACGTGTGGTGCAAGGCTGTATGTATGGCACTCCTCCAAGTCGCACAGACACAAAAACGGGCATTTGCGATTGTTCATTTCAGTGGATCAGTAGTTAGGGTCGATAAATTTTCAGGCAAGGTAAATCCTAACGATGTTATGGACGCGATCTCACATTTCGATGGAGGTGGCACAAATTTCATGGAACCTCTAAACGAAGCCATTCAAATCATCAAAGAAGATTCTACCTACAAGGATTCTGACATTATCATGATCACAGATGGTGATGCCAACATTACTGAAGAATGGCTCCGGGTATTTACAGAAGCCAAACGATTAACTGAGTGCAACATTATCTCTATACTAATTGGGGTTACTAAAAGTGTATTGGAACGAGTATCAGATCATTTGTTTACATTAGATGATTTAACCCAGGCAGATCCAGCTTTGAATACAATCTTTAGTGTTTGATGAGGTAAATATGCCATGCCAAATGTGTGACGGCGTAGAGTTAATCGATAAATGTCCACAATGTGGTCGTCTACCCCGAGACCCTAATTTTGTGGCTCTGGTAGAGGTTCAGGAATTACTTAAACATCTTAGTACGCTTCCGAAACATGGTACTTGTTCCCATGAAGTATTTAGATGTCTTCAATTACTTACCGGTGTTTGCTACCGATTGATGAGGGATAAAACATGAAGAACTTATCTTTGAAGTTCGCCCAACAAGCAGTTAAAGTTCTAAACCGAGCATTGAAAGAGGACCCTAAATCGATCCGTAAATTGATGACGGCACGTATTCGATGCAACCAAAAACTCACTAACGATCCAACCATTCAGGTAAGCGGGCTCGGTAGAATTACCATGGTAGGACCCCTAGGGTTAATCAACGGTATTATTGGTGTCCGGAAGAATGGTTGTGGATATGTAACGGCTGTATACAACATTAAATGCCTAGTCCATGGTGAAGAAAGACCAGATTTCAAGAATAAGAAGGTTGGCGATACGTGCGGTATTAGGGATTGTGAAGCTAAATTGACGCTTGGAAAACTGGTTCAATTTAAAGTGTGGGATAAGACATGATTCGTGGAAAACCGATTAAAACCATCGTAACACTGCAAATGTCTAGATCCAGTCTTGATTTGTTCCATCTTCAAATTGAAGACGGTAAAAGCCATACTTTGATTGCTGAAATAAGTCTCAATAGTGAACAATTTGCAGACTTTTTAAGTACCAGACAAGCCCACGAATGTGAAGCCACCATCGATATGTGGAGGATAAAATATGAACACCGAAAATGTAAAAGTACGAGAATTTTGGTATGATAACGAAACACGAGCAACACTTGCCGAAAATCAAACCTGTGAACTACAAAACGAGTTTCATGGTGAATATGATGTAGATTGGCTAATTGTCTTTGATCAAAACGGTCATGAATTACGCCGTGTAAGAGCTGACCGAGTGCTTGAAATTGTGTGGGAGGACGCATGATTCGTGGTGACCGTGAAAAATTGGCGCATGAGCTTGGAGACGCTGTGTTTAAAGAGGCGGGCAAATGATCCCTAGATATTCTATCCCCGAATTAGAAGCAATTTGGACCGACGAGCATAAGATTAAGTTATGGCTGAGGATTGAACAGACAGCCATGAATGTAATGCATAAACACGGAGCCATTCCAGAAAGAATCACATTTTCAATCAACGATGCCAGTTCACAGGAATTCATTAGCGCCTGTAAAGAAAAAGAAAAATCAACCCAACACGATGTAGTTGCTTTTCTATCTGTATTAGAAGATGCTCTTGGTAAACCTGGCAGGTATATTCATTACGGAATGACCTCTAGCGATCTGGTAGACACTGGACTAGCGCTTCAAATGAAAGAGTCCGTGGGCCTCATACAAGATACATTGGCTGTTCTATGCAGTGCTGTATTAGAAAAAGCTGTTGAACACAAAAACACACTTATTATGGCCCGTACTCATGGACGTTTCGCTGAGCCGTCAACATTTGGTTTAGTATTATTGAATCATTATAGTGAATTGTGTCGACATATAACGAGACTTGTTAACGTAAAATCCATGGTTGCGGTGGGCAAACTTTCAGGTTCTATTGGTCTATATGCCTATGTTCCACCAACCATTGAACAAGAACTCATGAAAGTTCTTGAGTTAACCGCTGAGCCAATTTCAAGTCAAATCGTAGCCCGTGATCGACATGCCGAACTTATTAGTGAATTGGCACTTCTTGCCACCGCTATTGAGCGCCTTGCCCTAGAAATCAGATTGCTGGCTAGGTCAGATGTTCAAGAATTAGCAGAAGGTCACGGATCAGGTTATAAAGGATCATCTAGTATGCCTCATAAAGTTAACCCGATCGTTTGCGAAAATTTATGTGGGCTGACTAGAGTGGTTCGCAGTTATGTGGCCCCAATGCTTGAAGATGTAGCACTTTGGCATGAACGTGACATCTCACACTCTTCAGTAGAACGCTTAGTTATTCCAGACGCCTTTGGAATTGTATACTACATGATTAAACGAATGACTAAAGTTATAAAAGAATTATGGGTTGATAAACAGAAAATGGAGTCTAGGGTTCGAGAATCAGTATATCAGTGGACCTCACAATCGATTATGTTGGATCTTATCGATCAAGGAATGTCAAGACAAGAAGCACATACTGCGGTCCAACATGACCTATTTAGTAGAACAAATGATGAACCAATACCAACCACCGATGAACGATTGGCACGACACTTGAAACATGTGGATGAGATATTCAGCAGATTTGAGGACAAACATGAAACCAGTCGCTGATTCGATCCTTGAACGGTTGAAGGCACGCGTGGAAGTGGCACAAGCACAATACAGCGAGGCATTTACTAACATATTAGCCCCGCCTATTGGCTCAACACCTGGGTGTCTCGGCGGCAGATATCTACAGTAGATCAAAACGTCTCGACCGCTGCGCGGCCAAGGTGGTGAAACCATGAGCAAGCAACGATCCGTCAACACAGACCTGGACTTGGTGGCGGCTCTTGGTGATGTTCTCGAAAACGTCAAGGGACCGGAGAGCGAAGAGGAAATCGACGCTGTTCTGCGCGAAGCCGGCCACGATCCGGACGCCGTAGCTCGTGGTACCTCAGCCTTTGTCGACGACCTTGTTCGGGCGACGATCGTGAACACCGCACCAATTAACTTAATGCTAAACCTTCATGATACTAAATCTGAGGGGCAAATGAGGGAAGTAGCGAAACCGGAGGGCCGTGTGTGCTTTCACTGCTACCACGAGTCCAAGCGAAAAGTTGTGCTGTGGACGTGCATGGTTTGCGGCAGACAGTGTTGCACTCACAACTGTACCGATAAAGAGGCCCACAACTCCTGTATTTGTCAGACCTGTTATTTGGAACGGAGGAGAAAAATGTCGAAAAATTGTATATGAACGACATCTAAAGCCCAATAGTTTTCCTATTCCTCGAGAATGGAAATTGTAATGAAACAAAAATTTAGGGTTACAAAATTCAAATCTGTTAGTGCGGCTCGTATTGAACAATGTAATGGCATTATTGACCAATATTTAGATCAGGGACTAAGACTCACGTTACGTCAACTATACTACCAATTGGAGCTTGATCAATGAAACTCTACCTAGGAGATGCGGTATATGCCGATTTTGATGGATATATGATCACACTTACCACTGAAGACGGGATTAACGTTACCAATACCATCCACTTGGAGCCTGAAGTATACGAAGCTCTTAAGATTTATGTTGATCAGATTAAGACTCAAAATGGAAGTGATGGAACATGAAACCATTGAAATTAACTAATGTTAGAAAGGGTGGTATAAACTCACTACCAACAACTGTTCGGCCAAATGGGGCGGGCACTACAAAATTAAATACTAAAAATCAAAGATCTCCAGTATGTCCACACTGTGGGTATCAATGCCCATACAAGAAATGGCACGTGCCAATAGAGGATGGTGACACTCTTGCCCCCGTTATATGTATAAGGTGCGACCATTACTTTGTAGCTACCGGCAATGTGGTATGGTCAACCCGTAAATATCGTAAACGAAAGGATGAAGAATATGACGACGAACCAACCGAATAAAAAGATTAACACTAAAAATCAGAAATGTATGGTTTGTCCATGCTGTGGATATAAATTTCCTATTAAGCGGATACCACTTGAGCATTGCATCGGTACGGATCGTATAGAACAAATCGTAATGCTTACGGGACTTGGGTTCATTGATCGTCGCAGAGGAATAGATAGTTTGGTGTGTGGCCCCGGTTATGAACTTATTGGATGTCCTAAGTGTGAAGGTGTATTTACTGCTAAGGCCACCATTATTTGGTCCACTAAACGAGGCATGAGGTAGTAAATGAGCCATAGAGATGTAGAATCATGGTACAACAAAGTATACTCACTAATTCATGAGATGGAAAGAAACACAGAAACTCACCGCATGAAAAGTGGAGAACTTAGGTATCTGTATAATCAATGCTGCTTGCTAAATAAGAAATTAGATAACTTAGCGATTGGGGCTGGTCGCCTAGCAGATGAAAGATATGGAGATGGAACATGAACAATAGAGACGCTGAACATGAGATGTATCTCAAAATGAAAGAATATGTTGATAAACTTGCCAACCAGATTTTGGTGGCTCGTGACGAATACTATAATGGCACTCCGTCAATGTCAGATGATGAATATGATGCTCTAGAAAGTGAACTCCGCAAATTGGACGCTGACCACCAAGTGTTAAAGAGGGTCGGAGCAGAACCAGCAAGTGCCTGGGAGAAGCATCAGCATGTAATCCCTATGGGTTCGTTGGACAAGGCTCAAAATGAACAAGAATTTGTTAAATGGGCCAATAAACTTGATCCCAAGACCACATACAGCATTACCGATAAACTAGACGGCATTTCAATCGAAGTAGAATATTTGAAGGGATCGTTCCAAGTAGCATCTACCAGAGGAAATGGATATCAAGGAGAAGATATCAGTCAGAATGTCTTGAAAATGAAGGGTGTTCGGCGGATTCTGCCAGAACCATTCACTGGGTCACTTCGTGGTGAGATTGTGTTGCTGAAAGAAGACTGGCTTCGTCATATGCCAGACATGAAAAACCCACGAAATGGCTGTTCTGGAACCGCTAAACGGTTGGATGGTAGTGGTTGTCAGCATTTGACAGTTATCTTTTATGAGGTAATCGGCGACGTAAAACTGCCAACCCACGTTGACCAATTGTGTTTCCTAAAGACCCTGGGTCTCCAGGTTCCTAACTATGGATTTTGCAAAGGTGCTGATGTTCCCAAATGGGTAGAAGATCGACTTAAGGAACGTGACAAGATCCCATACGAAATTGATGGTTTGGTGGTTCGAATCGACAACCAAGAAACATTTGATAGTCTAGGTGATCTAGATATGCGACCTCGTGGTGCTATCGCGTATAAACCGCCACCAGAGACAAAAGTTACGACTGTAAAAAATATCGTGTGGCAAGTGGGACGTATTGGTCGTGTGTGTCCAGTTGCTGAATTGGAGGCGGTGGATATTGGGGGTGTAACAATTAGCAGAGTGTCCCTGCATACCGCCAAGATGGCCGTTGAATTGAAAGCAGGACCAGGTTCCAAAGTTTTGGTCAGTCGTCGGAATGATGTGATCCCATATGTTGAAGAAGTTCTTACACCAGTAAAGGTTGAAGTACCACGAGGGTGTCCAGTTTGTAGTGAACTCTTGGATTGGGATGGTGAATATCTACAATGCAATAACGGACTATGTCCATCAGTGCTTCATAGTGCCGTCAAGGTATGGACTGAAAGACTTGATGTTCTCCATTGGGGAGACGCCCTAATCGACCAACTAATTGATGGTGAATATGTGAAAACTCTTCCGGACATTTACAAGATCAAGTGGGATCGATTTAGTGTTGAACATGGTGGTGGTATTGCAACTAGAGCGATGGTATCTCTGAAAGAACATGAAAGGATGTCTATGGTTCAATTTATTACGGCACTCAACATTAGGCAGTGTCAAACAACGAGTCGTGACATAGTGTCAGCTGGTTACGATACTGCAGATAAGTTTCTAGCTCTAGATAGCACGACCCTTGCAGCGATTCCTGGTATTGGACCAGTAAAGGCAAAATTTATTAGTCGAGGGATTAAACAATTGGAACCAGTAATTCGTGAACTCGTTAAACACGTAACAATTAAGGAGCCTAAAATGGGGAAATTGAATGGTCAAAGTGTATGCTTTACCGGGAAGTCGTCACATTCACGCAAAGAACTATCAGAAATGGCCGAGGCGGCTGGGCTAGAGGTCAAAAACTCTGTTGGTGCCGGATTGACAATGCTGGTAATGGCGGACTCAAACAGTACCAGTTCTAAGGCTGAAAAAGCACGGAAGCTCGGAACGAAATGTGTGTCTGAGAACGAATTTGTAAAGATGGTATCGTAAACATATAGGAGGATTAAATCATGGCGTTTGGTAAAAAACAAGAATTTATTATTGTTGAGCCACCACGTACAGAAATGATGGTCGTAAAAGCCGTTGGCGACTCACCACTAATTATGCATGCTATGAGTGAAAAACATAGAAAACAACTACTGGCTTCTATGCAAAAGAAAAGCAAAGGTGTTCAGGTTGGTGGTAGGCCAGATAAAGATCCCGTAACAGAATATGAAAATTCTACATATAAGGTTGATGGTCACAGGGGCGATTTTATCCGTTGTATTAGTTTTAAGACAGCCGCTATTAATGCCTGCACGCACTGTGCAAATGTCACAAAAACAAGTGTGCGCGGCGCATTTTATATCCTGGGTGAATACGCCCAGATTATTGGTAAGAAGCATATGCGGGAGGATGTTGTAAGACTTAGTACGGGGGCTACTGATTTGAGATATAGGGCTGAATTTCCTGAGTGGGAAGTGGAATTAACAATTCAATATAATCCAAACATTATTTCTCCAGAACATATTATTAATCTTCTTAATTTGGCTGGTAAGACTATGGGAGTTGCTGAACGCCGCCCACAACAATGTGGTGATAGTTTCGGTCTATTTCACATTGAAAGCATTAAATCTAAGAGATCAAACAAGAAGGCAGCATAATGTTAAATATTCAAATCAAATACCAATGGAAACCATATGTTCGTGTTGGCATACCAGCACAAACTGTAGGTGAGCGACTAGAATATTTACGACAGAAACACAGGAAAATCACTCCAAAGATTATTGTATCAGACGCTAAACCGAAAAATTCCGTTCTCCATAAGGCATTTGAATGGAATAATACACGTGCGGCTGATCTGTACCGTTTAGATCAAGCAAAATACATATTACGCTCTATTGTGATTTGCACTTTACCCAATGGTCAAAAATGTGCGCCAACTAAAATGTGGGTTAATATTCAAAATGGTGCACACAAAAATAAACGGGAAAATGTTCATATCTATGACGCGATGAACAATCCAAAACTTCGTCGTTTGGTTATTAAACAGGCGTTAGCTGAACTTGAACAGTGGCGAAAAAGATATGAAGATTACGTTGAACTTGCGGAAATATTTAAAATGATTACCTTGGTTAGAAAACGAGCGGCATAGGTGGCAGGTCGGGTGAGGTTAGGCCGGATCGGGTCGACTCTGGTGCAATCAGGTATGGTCTGGTAGATCTAGGTTTGGTAAGGCAGGTGTGGTGTAATGTGGTGGGGTTAGGTCTCGGTCGGGTGTGGTGAAATTTGGTATGGCAGGTGAGGAGCCAGTGGGCACCGTTCAACATAATCTTGATGTGTCCACCAACAAGACTAATCCGGAGGCAACATGAACCATGAAATAAAATATCATGACATAACCAGTCAAGGAAAGTCAACAGAAATCCACTTATTGGCCTTGAGCCACCACAAACACGACCCTACAAAAATCCAGAACGCCAGGTGTGCCAAAGTCCAAACGTCGAAGAATGAGTTCCCAGTTATGCAGCAAAACCAGTTCATTGTTTTTGTAACCTCATTACGTCGTACAATGTCTTTCCCATTGCCATCAAAAGTTTTCCTCTGTTGATTAGATACTCTACTCCATCCTCATTGAAACACGCAGCAGCGATTAACTGCACCAGGTTGTTCAACGTGTGACGATTTTCTTCTGTAGTTTTTTCCCGTTTGACCATCTCCCTAAAGACTTGCCAACAGTCCCAACAAGCCTGTGACTTGTAGACTTTGCACGGTTGTCCCCACATACTCGCTCCCGTACGCCCCGTTCTACTTCGTGTAGAATGCCTCTAATCTCACGAGCCAAGGCTATAATCTGTGCTACATGTGAGGTCGCTTTATGGTTATGACGAAGAACACCCAAGAGTTTATCTGCCATCTTGCTCTTGCGTAGTGCATCAGCAAGAAGAAAGGTTATGTGCTCAATCCGGTCTACAGCGGACTGGGCGCGGTCATACTGCTGTAGATCTTGAGTGGTTATTTCTTCTTCTTTTTCTCACAAGCTATCTCTTTGGCTTTCTTCAACTCCTGGTCTAGCTGTATTCGTGTTATTACCAAATGCTCCATAGAACCCCACACAACACTCAAATCATTCTTGAGATTAACGATCTCAATCTTTTCCTCTTCACAGTCACAAGTGATCAGTTCAGGCTCCATGGTCATGACACAAGTGGCTGGCTTCCTGTCACAGGAAACCAGCGCAACCAAAATCAGGAGGAACAAAATCTTCATAACATTTTTAATCCCCTTATTAAATTCTGTTTTAGGCTTTCTTTTCTTACATCTAGAACATTTTTCATGTTGTACGCCATGATTGTGACACCGGGAAAGCCTTCTTGATCACTTTTTTAACTTTACCAGAGGCTTTACACTTTGGACACTTCGGCTTGGACTTAGAATTCAGAGCTATTGATGCCTCAAATTCATAAGGTTTTTTACCATGATTAGAACATTCAAAGTCATGCAATATCATGACATCCTCCTATCGATTCTATTTTAATTGCGTCTCGTTTAACTTTTTCTTGAATTCGTTCAGCTTCTTTCTCTTGCATTCGTTTGGTCTCTTCCCAGATCAATGTTAAAAGGGTATCTGAGAATACATTATGATTACGTGTAACCATAATATTATAAAGTAAAACTTTATTTTGTTTATCTATTTTGAACATTAACATTGTCGTTTTATCTTCTCCAATTGCTGGATCTATTCCCATGGTAGTTTGAGATCTTTGGTCGTGGCTTTCTTGTGTATTAACTTCAGCATTTTGATTGATGTCTCGCATGGCGACTCCTCGTTAGCATATTTAATGCTAAGATGTTTCAGCCATTCAACTTCAAATTCATGCAGGTTGCTCTTGTGTGGTGACTGGTTTATCTCCATCAACAACCTTCGATGGTATGGAGTCAACATATTCAAATTTTGCCTTTTGAATTAAAACTGACAATACTTTTTGTGCGTATACCGCGTCGTCTCTCATAACATTTACCTTATCTGCGTCATCATATTCAATATTTAATAATTGTCCAACTTTCTTGAGAGCTACTATCTGTTTAGCAACCTCATGTATTCTGCCTCGTGGGTCAGGATTACTATCACTTTTTAATTCTTTGACTTTTTCATCTAACCATCTGTCTGGAAAATCACCAACCACCGCAGTCTTGAGGATGGATGACAATATTAGCTGTCTCTTAACTATTTCATATTGTGCAGTTGCCTGCCTGGTAACAGAATCCTTTAATGTTCTTTTCCATTCCTCCATATTCTTAAATCCAGCTGATATTGCCATGTCTTCATTTATTTCGGCTTCTTCACATGAATATACCCTAATAACCTTTACGTCTAATCGCATCTGTTTACCAGCCAGCTTACTACCCCATGATGGGGGTATATCATTAGTTTCAATTGTAAACGAATCATTTGGAAGTACCCCAATCAATTTTTCATATAGTGATTCTGGGTGTACATGATCCCGTATTAGTCGAATCCTAGTCGCTGACTCACAACCATCTGGGTATGGTACCCCGTCAACCATACAATTTATAGATACCTCTACAGTATTATTTTCTTGGGCCGGAAGTGGATTTCCTTTCTCATCTTCCTTATTTCGTAGGTATGGATGCATTTTTGTAAACGAATTAATCCTTCCATCCACATATTTATCTATATCAAAAGTTGGCATTTCATGGGTGTCAGACAATATTCGATCAACGTCATTTGTAGTAATCTGTGTGTCCGGTTCTAACCAGGCATTGAATTTGATATTAGTCCCTGATACCACATGATCCGACGTCAAAATAACTTTTCTAGGTGTGGTCTCGGCAAATTTAATATTAGCATATTGACTATACACCTCGCCTATCATATCTTCAATAGGTATTTTACGTTTCTTGGCTACCGACATGGGAATTTTACCAGGTCTGAAACCTCTAATTTTCATATTTTTGGAGAATGACTTCCAAAATGATTTAGTCATAGCTTGAGCTTGTTTCTTGGAAATAATTAACTCTATTGCAATACACCCATCCTTTTCATTGGTGGTAATCGTATATTCTTTTGGTGTATTCTTTGATGTCATTATGTTTCTCCTAGTTCAATAGTAGAAAATTCATTAGACTTAAGCACTGTCCAGATACCATCAAATTGCATGGTATTTAATAATCTAGCGTTGTGAGATATCACAATACAGGATGGACTATCATTAGCTATTGATTCAAATGCCTCAATCAAACGATCTGTATTAGCATCATCTAGGTCTTTGTCTATTTCATCAATAGCCGCCAAATTAATCCCGAGACCACGTTCATGAGCTAATCGTTTCATGGCCTTAAATGTTGCGATAACAACTGCCTTCTTTTCCCCACCAGAGTGCATTTCAATAGGCACCTCATCAACATTTGGGGTATATACCATAAGATCTATTTCTTGTTTGATTCCGCCTTTTGCTTTATCTTTGGCGGTAACAAATCTTGCGGTCAATCCGGGACCCCACACTTTATAAAGCTCTTCGTCAAGTAAAATATTTAATCTCTCGATAGCCGACTCATATTCTGTTAATTTAATTTTCTTAAGGTTACGTGACACCCAACTTAAATGATCAATTTCATGATTAGAACTAATTACAGCCGCTTGCAATCCAGCAAGTGTTTCATTAAGTTGTTTATATTCATTAATCTTATTGGTTAACATCTTTATACGGCTATTTACAGAAGATATTTTACTTTCTTGTACCAACGACTGTGACCTTATAGATTTTATTTCACCCCTAATAGCTTCCAATTTCATTTCTATAGTCATGGGAACAGTGGTTTTTGCAATTAACTTTTCCCTAGCTTGCCTAATTCCATCCATCTCATGCTCGAATTTTTGTTTAGTGGCATTACGAGCTTCTTTTATAGTGTGTTCGTGTTGACACACTATTTGAGTCTTTTGTGTTACAAGTAACGCTAGTGATTGTGAAAGTAATTGATTATTAGTTTCAAGAATTCCAATTTCTGTATTTAAATGATCTTGTGTGACTTTTTGACCACACATTGAACAATCACCCTCACCCAATAAGCGATATTTGTTAATCAACTGATTATTTCGAGCAACAGAGGATGATGTATCTGAGATTTCTTTACTAAGAACCGCAATTTCTGGTGGTTCTGGGCATTCTATGGTTTGTAATCTTTCTTGTGACCATCGTTCTTCAGCATTTAATAGATCTAGTTCTTGATTAACATTTCCCACTTCATTCTTAACAAACTCAAGTTCATTCTTAGTAATGGTCTCATCCACCAACAATTTATTTAATAGTGTTCCTATGTTAGTATATTCATTCTTAATCATTTCAAGCTCATAATTGGCAAAATCAATTTCATCTAAGGATGGAACAGTAATGGCTTTTACTGCTAAATCTAAACCATTAAACTTAGCCACCAATTGTTGGTGGTTTGTTGTATTAGTATCTATTAGTTTATTTACTGACATCACAGCACGTTCCCACAACGAAACGTCCGTTACTGCTTGTATTATTTTTTCTCTTTCACCACTAGTACCTGACACGAGTGCTGACTCAGATTGTTGCCCGAGACAGACATAAGCTGAAAATTGTTCATAAGTCATACCAATAATTTCTATAATTCGATCTCTTGTGCTGCTTGTTGTTTTATTGTTAATTGATGTTGGTCTCTCATCCACCCAGTTTTCTCCATCCCATCTATCAAGAAATAAGTCACTACCCTGGTATTTTCCACCACGAGTAATAACATCACTCGGTTCAGATAGTATGGAACTGTCTGGGGGTTCATCTTTCCATTTGCGTATTGACGATATACGCCAACGTTGGGACATGCTGTCCCTAAACCAAAGAATCATAAAATATCCGTTATTCCAATCTTTATGTTTATTTATTACTTGTGGTCCAGACTTTTCCGTATCATTTTCTTCATAAATAATTTCTTTTATCACATTTAAAATACTAGATTTACCAGCCCCATTAGATGAGCCGCCATGATCTTTATTTATTCCACGTACAAATATTGTGCCAATATTTTCTAATGATATAGTGGGACACAAACCAAAACTAAAGGCCCCAGAACAGTTTACTTTTTCAAGTATTATCATGTGGTCCGTGCGGCTTATCAATACCTGGACAACATTCACAATGAGCGGTCATGTGATCTTTGCCGGTCAACTTTACAATCATGTCCTGTAGCGCTGAATTACGAAGCATAAGTAGTGTTCGTTCTTGTCTTACTAAATTTAGATCATTCTCTGCATTCACGGCACGTCTATGTAATTCAAGACCACCACGAACAAAGTCCTTTATCGCTAAATATATGGCTTGATTATCATCTACTTTTTCACCACGAATAAAGCACTGCCCACTAGCAGTAAACCGCATAATTTCTGTACCGTCGCCTACGCGAAACGAAATGTTCCCTGGCTCATTTTCAATGTTCATGTATCACCTACCACACTACAGATTTTGGATCTATACTATTTTCAATTAATGTTCTTATTGTGTCAAAAATTATTTGTCGAGTCACATCGTCACCAGGCCAATGAAGTGCTAAAGCCGTACATCTAGCCATTTCATCTGGATCCCTAAGATAGCGCGGCTCTACATTATATGAGGTTGTTACATGTCCAATCATATATTCAGCCTCATCACCCCTATGTTGTAACTTCTCGTTATATCGACGTTGAAGGGCAAACATAATGCCTCGGGTAGATTTCAAATCCTCTTTCTCATCAAAAATATCACTCATAGTGTTTTCCTTGCTTCCTGAATTGCCCAGACCCCGATGTCTGACAGCATTTTCGGTTGTAACCCATCCATATTTGGGCCAACACCAGAAGCCACGTATGCATTCCATTTATCCTCTGGTGTAGACAATTGTTGAATGTTTGGTGCAATCTCTATTTTTTCAAACGTTCGATCAATAGAAATACGAATCTGTCTAGTCTTAAATATAGAAGACATACTGTCATGAATAAATTTAGTATTTATATTTCCAGCATCTTTACCAATAAGTGTCACGTCAACAATTATTGGATTATTACCAGCATCTTTAGATATCACTTCTGTAATCCTGCACAATGTTTCTATGTCATTTGATGCTTGAATCTTGATCCTGATAAACCTAGGAGATATAGTTGGAACAAATATGGTATTTATCGTCTGATCTATCTGAAAACGCCAAAATCCACGATCCTGACCTCTTGCCCCCCATGTGTGCTGGATTGGTGCCCCTAAATATACGCCATTTATACCTTTTAATTGTTGCGGTGTATGATTGTCACCACCAATATAAAGAATGCCTTCTAAATTACGAAGGCTCTCAATCGACATGCCCCGAGCGGTACCACCATTTTCCAATGTGGAACCAGCCACCATCCCATGAAACACAACTATTGTGCCTTTTTGGTGTGGGCGGTCTAGTGAATGACCTGCTGGAATAAATGTAAACCAAACACCATCAATATCCCGAATAGAATAATTATCTATTACTCGCACATTTTTCAAATCGGATGTAAATATGCCGACTGACGCAAAGGCATGTCCACCAACCGACGATTTGAACCACCAATCATGGTTTCCTATTACTGCGTATGTGGTAATGCCAGCATCTGATCTGCGTTTCCATGAAGCCTCAGCCGCCTTAATAACCTGCTGCGTTGGATTGGTGGCTCTAAATTGATCCCCATCAAATATTACGTGTTTGATTCTATGCTCAAGAGCATATGTGGTGATTTGATCTTCTATAGAAATAGTGTCATCTAATGTTATCCCATTAGTATAAACGTCATGATGTATGTCACTGAAGGCTAAAAAATCTAACATTATTTTACTGTACTGGAAAAACCATGTATATTTTGTTGTAATGCTTTTGTTTCACGCTCTATCAATTTTATTGCTGAATCAAGCTCGTCAATACATTCATCTATTACATTGACTGTTTTCCCACCCAATTTATTATTTTCTATAAATACACTCAGTTTATCACGTATACCTCTTATATAATTAATGTGTATATCGATTTCTCCATCAAAAAATTTGACAGAGGATCGACAGTCGTTACATCCAAAATGTAATTTCTTATGATCGCACATTATAGTAAAGATGGATCCATTACAATATAGATCACACTATCACTAGCAGTTTCAATAATCATGCCTCTAATAAGCGTGGAATTACCAACTAATCCATCTTGAATTGTGCCACCATTAATTTTAAATGGTTTCTTTTTGTCCTTAACGTCATCCCACCCAGTGATAAATTTTATGTCGCGACCTTCATTATTAATGGATAAATATGATAGTGGTTGTCCATTGGGGTATTTGGGGGACAACACATCTAATCTTTGATTTTTACTGTCTATGTTTACTTTTCTTACCACGGCATCAACAATCATTGTAAATCCTCCTCAATAAATTCCCTCATAGAAAGCATAATTGGGTTTATCAATTGGTCCCCTACCAACTTTAACAAAATAAGCCTGCAAATCCTCAAATTGTTCTTCGCACCATTTACGTTGCTTCTTCACGTAATCAACAATTGTCTTTGGAAAATCAGTCCTAGTGGCAGCAATTTTAAATAGAACACGACCAGTTACAGCCGCATCATTTCCAGCTCTATGTGCGCCAACATAAGGTATACCACATGTTTCAGCAGCGTTGACTAATTTTTTGCCTTTATTGAACTTATGCCACCTTTTAAACAAAATAAACGGGTCAATCACATACTTAGGCGGCAACTTCATTCCGAGTCTTTCGAATTCTTTTTTCAATACACCAATATCATAGTCGGCATTGTACATACACCAAAAATCAGCGGCGTTCATATTGTTATAAATAAACCACGATAAATCATTGAATGATGGGGAATTTTCTACATCTTCATTTTTAATATTGTGTATTTTAGTTGCTTCGGGATTAATTGGTATTCCAGGCTTAACAAATGAATTCCAAGACGACACCTGTTCAGTATTTCTAAATAATGTAAAACCAATTTCACACACGTGATCACCTAAAACACTAGTTTCGGTGTCTAGACACAGTATGTCTTGTTTTAGATAGCTTGGGATCATGTCTTGGGAACTTTGACTAAACGACCCTTCATGTCACGCACTTCTTCAATTTCTTCCTTTGGCCTATTCATAACACATCCGCAGGCTGGACATTCTAACGAGGCTGTGTTATCTATAATAGACCTAACATGAAGCATATTTGGCTTTTCACCCTTACCACAATCTGGACACGGAATGCCGGTGTCTTTACCAAATTTAATACTACGACCCGCTGCGGTAATTAGATCACCAACAATTGTTTCCGCACACATATTATCCAACCTTTCTGGATTTACTGTACCAATTTTGTTGTTTAGCGGTTCTTTTCTTATGGCAATTAGAACAAACTATATCACACTTAGCAATTTCCTTTAAAACAGTGTCCCAAGAGGACACATATTTAATAATATTAGCTATATTATATTTTTTATTCTTCAGATGATGAAACTCTAAAGTTATTGGGTTACTCTCACCACAATCAACACACGGGTGTTCTTTAAGATATTCTAATAACTTTTGTCTTAACACTATTCTACGTCTTGTAGTTATCTCATAGTGTATTGCTCGTGTATTACTATAATATTTTTTATGATATTTATTACAACATTTTTTACACCAAGAATTATAACCCGTACCACGCTTATTAAATAGCTTTACTGATTTAATTTCTTTACAATTACAGCACTTCTTAGTTTTCATATTATACCAATTTTGTTGTTTGGCAGTTCTTTTCTTGTGACAGTTAGCACAAACTACATCACACTTAGCAATTTCACTCATAATACGTGAAAGTTTACATCCTTTACCAATTAATGGAGCTATATTATATTTTTTATTCTTCAAATGATGAAATTCTAAGGCAATTGGATTAGTCTCACCACAATCAACACACGGGTGTTTTTGTAAATACTTCAAAATAGCTTTCCTAACCAAACCAGCATATCGTCGCCAAACTAATCGTCTATGTTTATTATAACATTGTTTACATAAGGGTCTATAACCCTTTGATCGCTGTTTGCTATTTACAAGTTCGCGTCGTAATTTCATAATACCACATCTATTACATTTAATCATTCCTAAAGAATATCATAATGATTTTGATTTGGCAATATTTTCAAAATCGCTATCCTCTTCCTTTTAATTCGAGCATGGTCTTAACCGCCATTTTATATCTTGGATGTTTTTCAAACTCAACCAACATATGGTGTATGGTACGACTTACGTTAATTATTTTATTGGGTAAATCATCAGGAACAACCCTAACTAATTCATCGTCTTCCATAAATGTTTTAATGGGACACCCAAACGAATCAAATATGGTAATCATACGACGCAATTGTTGTACCGTAGTAATAACATCAGCATCAGATATTTTAGCCATCTGACGCCTCCATACAGATTAAAAATTTAACACCATCAAATTCGTGAGCTGCATTTTCAAGAACATCTGGATTTACAGTTATTCTACCTCGTATAGAGGCATATTTTTTATTACCAACATCGATAATCTGATTTAGCATGCCACCTATTTTAGCTAACACGGCCTCTGGAGCATGACCGTTATTTACAAAAATTCCTTGTATTGGTAAACCATGAGTTAACATAACAGCATGTTTAACTGACAACGATATTCTACCTTCTCTAAATTTATCTGCCCTAGTTATACACTCAAACATACCAACTTGTCCAGGTACTAATATTTTTTCCATATCATTACACATTGGATACCATATATTAGTCATTGTTGAATCGCGTTCATCACTAATATGTACCACTAAATAAGGATTACCCTGATTCCTTCCTTCTTTAGTAATGAATTTCTTATTTATTGTGTCAACCATGCCAACCAACAATACCGTTTCTCCAACTTGACAGTCCTTAATCATGGACGGGCACACAACATGAGAGTCTGCTCTTTCCAAATACGGGGCAAGACGTTGATAAACTGCCGCTGGATGACCAGTAATAAATGAATTTAGTACTTCTCGTTCATTCTGCTGCCGTTGAATATCGGTGAAATCGATACCCGTAATGTAACATTCAGTGGCTATCTCAATGGGCGCTACTTTAGTGCCATCAAATTTTTTGTTCTTACGTCTAACGGCCTTATTAATAACGTCAATATTATCGGCTTTATCTCGATCACATAGTGATTTATCCCACTTAAATGCACCGGCTTTTATCAAATTTATTTTTGCTGTTTTATTAACAGACGACAAACGTTGACAAAACTCAATAAATGACCCAAACTTACCATTTCGATCACGTTCTTCAACAATCTCACCCGCTGAATTGCCAACATTTCTTACCGAACCAAGCCCCATGTAAATAACATTATTGTTAGTGGCATACCCTACACCAGACTCATTTACATCGGGTGGAACTACCGCATAATTTTTATGCATAATACCACGCATTAATGTAGTGATCTTGTCAGCTTTATCAGTTGAATCTAAAAGAGTAGTATAATACTCAGCCGGATAGTGGGTCTCAAGATATGCAGTAACATACGTAATCATTCCGTAACCCGCTGAATTATGAACTACAAAACCATTAGCTATAAAGTTTGGGTCTTGTTCCATGGTAAGATCCCAGACTTCACGATTTGATTCTGGTGTGATAGAATTAAAAGTAACGTCGGTAATATCCTTTTGTTCCAGAGGTTTTATATGAAAGAGATTGAAGTAGTCTGTGTTAAATGTTCCAATATCTTCGTCACTCCTAATAATATCCCTATCTATCATTGCCCCAGATGTCTTAACAGGTCCAAGAATACAAAGAGTATCAGATGCGGTGACTGCCGTAAAAAGATTACGGTTCACAGAACGGCCAAAAACAATAGCCTCTGCATCATATGCAATAGAAAACGGAACCCCTATTATAAACATGAAAAGTTGATTAGGAAGCTGCACGCACAGGGATTTGGCAGCAAGAATATACTTGAGGAACTTCCATTTAAAGCTAGCCCCGCTGCCCTCTCCAGATTTATCAAAGAGTGTGGTCTGAGTGGTAACCGCGTTTATGCAATTACGCCAAAAGTAAGAAAGGCAATCCTTGAAATAAGAAGTATGGGGTACAAAAGCCAAATTGCAATCTCTAGGAGACTGGCTGAAAGAAAGATCTTTATTAATCCCAGAAGTATTTATAAGTTCTTCAGAGATGGACGATCTGGTATTAAAATACGAAAAACTAGGAAAATTAGCAGATCTCTTAGATATAAACTTCTTGAACGAGATTGGTGTATGTGCGTCTTTTGTGGAACCAAAAAAAGACTTAGCCTTCACCACATTATACCATATGAAATTGTAAAGGCTGACGACGAATGGAACCTTGTTACGGTTTGTAATAGATGTCACAAAGATGTTGAAATGTCTTCTAAAAATCCCCTTATCAAGCATCTTCAGGCTATCAGTATAGTTCAGCTCAGACGCGTGTTTATACTGTTGTTTGGAGGTAAAATACCTATGATTAGATGTGGTCACAAGCTCTCTACCATCGCTGGATCTAACACGCACAGTATCGCGCCTACCATTGTTAATAACATTCATAACTCTATTTCTAAAAATATCTCCAGTCTTCTCTCTAATTGACCAAACCTCTTCTCCGATATTTATATATTTAATTGGAACCAACCCACGACCACATGTTAACACTAACGAGCTTCCATCCAGGCAGTGCCCTCGGTTCCAACTGTAACGTGCATGACCGGATATTTTCTTTATAAGATCATCCACCCAAGCCTCAAGAGATTTACCACATCCAGGTGGAGGGATTAGACCTTCTCTATTCAAAGCGCCGTCTTTAAATTTAGACATGGCCCTATCAAATTCTACCTGTGACTTTTTACCTACGGCATGTCTAAATTTATCTGCTTCAACACCATTAAAACCAGCAATTTTCTTTGCTAAAGCCAACAGTTGCTCCTGGAATACAATAAGCTGATAAGTTGTTGATAAATCTTCATCTAACCATGGATGCATGCTCTCAGAAGGTTTACGTCCATGTCTTCTCTCAACATATTCATCTGTCATACCACCACCAAGTGGCCCTGGACGGAACAGGGCATTCAAGGCCATGATGTGTTCGTATTTATCTGGTTTAAGTTGACGAGCTAATTTCCTGTAACCCGGCGAATCAAGCTGGAATACTGAAACATAATCTCCAGTAGATATCATATCATATGTTTGATTATCATCTAACGGAAGATTATGAACATCAATGTCTACATTATGAACCTGTTTAATTATGGCTAAGGTATTTTGAATAACATCAAGATTTCGCAAACCTAACATATCAAGTTTTAATAGACCAAGTATTTCTAGGTCTTTCATATCATATTGAACACCCTGAACACCATCAATCTCAGGCAATAGTGGCACCAAATCACCTATTGGATTATTGGCGATTGCGATACCAGCAGCGTGTACACCAAAATTCTTCGTTATACCAGACAGAGACTTAGCGTTGTCAGCCCACCCCTTAACTGTATTGAGTTCCTTCTTCACATCGTCTGATAGATCATCAATTTCTTCGACCTCTTCAGGAATTTTATTGCGTAGCTCTCTATTTTGTACAAACGCAACATCTAATGCTCTACCTACATTATCAATCGATGCCTTAAGACCCATGGTCTGAAAAGTAGCGATCTGTGCCACACGATCATGTCCATGTACTTCAGCAATATGTTTTAATACGTCGCCGCGACCTTCTTGTGTGATATCGGTATCAATGTCTGGTAAATCAATACGACCTTCATTAATAAATCGTTCAAATGGTATGCTCCACTTAATAGGGTCTATGGCTATAATATCAAGACAATAACAAATCATACTTCCGCAAGAAGATCCCCTGCCAAAAGGAGATAGCCAACCTCTGGATTTAATATAATCAACAATCTCAGCAATGATTAGAAAGTAACTAGCAAATTTCTTTCTCTTAATTACGTCAAGCTCATACTCGAGTCTCTTAATGTACTCTGGCTTATCAATTAAGCCTTTTGCAGCCAACCCGTTCCAGGTTTCTATTTGTAATTTTCCAAATGACTCTTCTATTCCCCACTCACCGTTCTGATCCTTAAAGGTTGGTACAATAAATTCCTTGTTGATGATCTGATAATCTTGTACCGAATCAGCTATGCGAATTGTATTTCGATACCACTCTTCATCAAATGGTAGTTGGGCCATCTCAGCAGGTGATTTAAAATAATATTCAGGATCTTGAAGTAAATAATCGTAGTGTCCTATTTTAAGTGCTATTTTATATGCGTCATGATCCGACTGATTTACATATCGTACATTATTAGTGGCAACAACTGGTAAATGTAGCTTATCAGCCACCACTCTTAATATTGCTAAATTATCATTATCTTGTTGGTTGTACCAGGTAGCTGCTAATGTCGGCTGTATCTTACCCGCCAACATGGTAACAAGTGATTCGAATCCCAGGCCAGATTGCTCTACTCCAATAATGGCTATTAAGCCATCTGAACTAATAATATCATTTATTTGTATTGACGGACCGTGTTCCTTACCAAACCTAATTTGCCATGCTAACGTATTAAGACGCACTAAATTCTTATACCCCGCATGATTAGTGGCTATAATAGTAATAGGATGAAATATTTCACCAATTTTTGTATTAAATGTGGTACCTAAAATAGGTTTAATACCAGCTTCTTTACATTCTTTTACAAAAGACGGTGCGCCACATAAATTTCCTAATTCTGTCTTGGCCAAAGCTGACATACCATATTCTTTGGCTTTATTAATTAAATCCTCAATTTTGCATGTTGCCTTCAGAAAACTTAGGTGGGTATGAACAACCAAGTGCACAAAATCAATTTTGACTTCTTCGCCCTGCTTTTCCATAATTACCATACCACAATTACCGCAAATTCTGGCATTAAAATCACTGCTCCAATAAATTGCTGGATTTTGACACCCGCAAGTTTTTAACCACATTTGTGGTTCACCAGACGTAAATATTACGGACATTTTCTAAAGTGATCTACAGCATTGATAGTGCATATGATCTCCAATACAAACTTATAATTCACATCACTACAACGTATATTTATTCAACGGATTCCGCTCCCCCACTAGTAAATGCTTTTTTGAAACATCCACCTTTTCGTATACACAAAACTTTATTTCCCTTTACCCCAAATTGATCAGTTAAAATACCACACTGATCACACTTTTCTTGGCCAATTTGTGGTTTTTGTATTTCTACCCCGCCCAGTTCTGACGCTAAAAGTTCACAATCAGACGCTGCGTCGGGCGGCATAAATTTTCTAAAGTTATCATTAATACCAACAGCCCGCTGTACCGTTAAACTAAAATACCCAATTCGTGGCTCTTGACCAGAAAGCCCCATATCTATCATAATATGTACGGTAGCAACACCCCCACCATCTATAGCATATTTCTTCTTCCATAACCTTTTCTCGTTAATCTCAAACCCTAATTTTACAGCCAGCTCACCAAGCGCGACTGCAAATGAACTTGGTTTAGATGGTAATTTTACTACTGGCTTTGATGGTAACTTCCTTACCGCTGTATTTCGTCCCTTAGGAATATTCTTACACTTTTCACATTTTTGATCCTTTTTGTCAAATTTTCCAACTAATACCGGCTCATTACATACAGAACATGGAACTATTTTTTGATTAGCATTAACCTTGGTGTTGTTGACCGCACTCCCTCTCATGTTTTTCTCCTTTACATTTACATTTATGTCTATAATGTAGTCTTTGTATAATACTAGAAATCAATGGAATACCAATCACCAGTGCAACCATGATACAATGCGGGCAAAGCAATGAATGAATCATATTTGTATTCCTCGATTTATAGCCTCTTGTTTTAATTTCTCTTTAGAGATAAAAAATAAGTGTGTAATTCTTGGCCTGGACACACCCATAACCTCAGCTAAATATGTATGGGTACCATCTATTAATCTAGCTTTATTAGATTCGTTAGCGTGTGCCATGCAAAATGATATCACTCGATATTCATTAGTATTAAGACTAATGCCATCATCAATAATATTTTTAATAGCGTTAATGGCATCGGCGCATGATTCATCTGGTTCAACATGCTGACTAGTTTCGAAATCACAAATCGCAGATCTGTCTGCTTCAGATATTTCTTCTTCTGAATCCGATTTTGGGTTCACACCAAATAGTGTATGACGTTTATAAAATCTTTGATCCTTAGAAAATCCCCATAGTATCCACTTCTTGATCCAACCCGTTCGTGGGTCGTTTCCAAACCAAAACGTTGACAGGTAGCTCCGTTCGCCGAGCTTATACCCCTCATCGGAGAGAAGACTTTCTATTACCCGTGACTCTATGTCAGGCAGTAGTGATTCAACATCTATATAACCACTACCAACCCTATCCCTAGCATTAGCAATTAATCTAACAATTCCTGGTCTAACCATATCCAACAATAACTTTGAACTAGCTTCTTTGTCAATCGAGTTTCTTATACGACAAGCAAGTATATTGAGAGTTACATTTCGTGGGGACGCACTAGGCGCAAAACATTTTTCAAGATATCTACAACTGTTACATTTTTGTTTATTATTTTTTGACATGTCGAATCCACTTACTCGTGTTATCCTTGGCCCACAATGGCTGCAAGTTTGTATAGTGGCAAGCCTGTAAGAATTGCTCTCTGTCAGTAAGATCAAAATCGACTAATGGTTTAATATGATCTATATGCCATCCATATAAACCATGGTTTTCCCAAATCATGCCAGGTTGGAATTGTTTTTCGAGGTATTCTTTGAGAAACTTAAGAGAGCACCCGAGGTCACTAACCGCAGAGCCAGCTTTACATTTACCTTTGGTGATACGTCTTATTTGACTGCTAACTCGACCTCGTAAACGACGGGCCAATTTAAATTGTTGTTTGGTCAATGTTATTTTACGGACCATTTTATCTCGCCAGTTTCAACGCATAATTTAGCGACTATTTCATTATTAACCACAAACATAAGCCAGTGATTAGGCCATATAATGACAGACTTGACTTCTGCGTTAGGATATCTTGCCACTATTTTTGCGAGTAATGCTAATAATATGTCAGCCGTAATTGGCATGGAAATCATATTTTACTTCTGCGAGATCTTCCCGTCAACACATTTAATTACTTCAGCCCTCTGCATCACTTCTTTAATAGGATCTTGGACCGGCCCCACCAATTCATAATAGGGGATAAAGTCACCATAAAGACAGACTCCTTGATTTTGATTTGGTGCCGCACACGACACCAAAAATAAGAATATTGTAATTAATCTAGGCATTTTCTTTTATGTCGTCAAAGACTATTGGAATACGTTGTTGCAATTCTTTAAGTAACGGAATCATAATTTCACGCATCTGTGGGTGGGCTGCACTTGATGTACGTTGTTTAAATATTAGCCGCCATTCTCTAATATTTCCTGTAATTACAAGTTCCGTTTTCAGACTATTTACTAACACAGATCGAGCTATCTGTGGAGATTCACCAAGATCCAACATCTCCAAATAATTCTCTTCCGATTGTTTAAGTGCTCGCAGCCACACATCAGCGGATTTTGGATTCTTCAAAAGATGTCGTAGATCAATAAATGTTACTTCGTTACCAAATTTGTCCTTTGAATAATTACAATATCGAGTACTTTCTTGACTAAAGCTTGCAATTCGATGTCTGACTAACTCATGCGAGCAGCCACGGTCAAATATAATACGCACCGTAAGTTTTTCATGCTCGAGCACCGACTCATGACTACGTTCAATTAACATTTTCACAAATTTTTTGGTTTTCTCGGGATCCCATCCACCCGCCATATAGCCAATACGAGAATTTTGCTCTTCACTCTTATAGCAGGTTCTACCAGAACGTTCAATCCGACGCAATAAATCCATACCATTAGTCCCGTGATCTGGATCCTCAACCACATATGATGTCGCGACTATCTTCATTATTATATCCCCCACAATAACTTATTTAATTTTCTAACAGCTTCTTCATATTCAGCTTTATTCCAAATCCAATTAACAGCTTTATGTTTAAAATTATTACCAAACCTGATGTGACGCCATTTTGCGCCTTGCATGGTTCCAAGTTTTTCATATGTTTTATTACCACAAGTACACTCACCAGGCCAACCCAAATGATCCATGCCACATCCAATACAAAAACACCATATTATTTCACCTACTTGTAATGGTGGTACCACATTGTCATTGAAATAAACACTGAAATCATTTGGATTACCAGTTCCACCGTGTCTTCCTACTGATAAACCAGAAGTTAATAAATCAAGAATCAAGTGTTCACCATTATCATCAAATATTACGTGGATATCACCATTTGACTCAAGTAAACATCTAACTGGTCTTCTAGTAAACATTATTTAATGTCCTTACGCAAACCTCTTGTTATCACATTGTGCTTCTCTATTAAACTAAATATGTGTTCACGAAGTTTTTCTAAATACTTAACAAATTCCTGTCTATTACGTTCGAATTCTTGATAAAACATTATGGTGCCCTATCTTTAGTCATTATATATGTAACCATTTTGAGTAGATCTTCAAACCACAATTCATCTTCTGCATGACCAAAAATTCTTATTACTTCACGGGTTTCACCATCAACACTGATGGTTACTTTCTCCGCCCACATGTCACCAAGCTCATTCAAGACATGAAATATATGATTACCAGATTTACAATCTGAACACACTTCTGAGCATAATGGAAATTTCACTTAGTTTCCTTGTATTCTAATCCAGCCGATCGAACCGCTGCTTCAACTCCAGATTTCATAAGCATGGTTACTGCTTCTAACCTATCTATTCTTTGTAATATTTCTCGTGGTACACAACTAAGATCAGCCGCCTGTCCCAGCCTCTTAATCATTTGTGGAATCAACACATAAAATAACTCAGACTCATAAGTTCTATCTGACGCAGAATATTTACAAATACTATTCTGATACACATACTTAACATGTTCTAGAAATTCTTTCATCGGAACATCGTCTATCACTGGTTCATTCATTATGACACCACAATATACCCGATTTTAATTTTAGGGAGCGGATTATCTACGTTTAATTCAATTGTGAGGCTCTGTACGTATTTCAATGGTTTCCACTCGTCACCATCTTTGAACTCAATCATACAATCGTGTGAACTTGTGCCACGTACACGAATCCCATTTTTGCCCGCCACTTCAACGTCGAATTCCTGGGGTTGAAGGATAACTTTTTTATTCCTAATTTTCCTACATCGTATACATTTGGCCTCATCAACCAAAGTTGGAAAAACACCATTACATTCAATATTATAATGAACTCTACTCATTGTTTACCTGCTCGATATTGTACTCCGGTGTTTGCTGGCGAACGTCCTAGTCTAAAATATCGTTTACATTCCGGAGTATAATTTGCTCGATATCGAAAATCATTATGTTGTGCCAAACATTTATTTTGACCAGCAATAGACAGGGCTCGCTTAGCTAGGTAAGCCTCCCATTTGGCGTCACGACTAGGTTCTGGTCTTGGCTCGTCTGCCGCATAAGTGCACGAGATTGAACCACGACGAATTGGAACTATATAGTCAGTACCGGTACTCGTAGAATTAAAATTGGTGGTATATCCATATTCACCAGTAGAATCATATAATGGAATAACAATCACGCGTTCTTTTTCTCAAGTAGTTCAACATATCGCTTAATATACCACAAACACTTACGGGCGTCTTGTAACCCTGAATTCCCGGCCTTTTTATTGAGACGTGAAATATACTTCACCGCCGACCCGAGATGAAATCCAAGACCCCACGCTTCAATTACCTTGATGGCCTCATATGGATTATCGGCACCCCCATAATGAGCCGGATGATCTACCATTTCAACATCTTTTGTAGTTAACAATCGCCCTTCCTTTACATCGTGTTTTGCTTTCATTTCGGTAACCCTTCTACACAATAAATCAAGACACCGCCTATCTTCCTCTTCTTGGATCTCCCACACTGCTATCTCAGAAAGTGATTCAACGGGTTTCTCAAACACAGAAGTAAGTTTCTTGATTGCACTCTTACACTTTTTACGTGTTCGTGATTTACGCATATTAATATCCTGTCGATCCAAACCCGGTTTCTGCTCGTTCTGTTACAGGAAGTTCATCCACATATTTAAGTTTTGGAACAATCCTCGGCATGATTATCAACTGAGCTAACCGTTCACCATTTGAAATTTCATGTGCTTTTGACCCTGGGTTCCACACGTAAATGAACAATGGGCCAACATACGCTTCATCTATAGTGCCGTCCATTACAAACAGTTCTCGTTTGGCAAATGTGCTAGATCTTGATCTAATAGAGCCCCAAGTATTTGGTGGTAGCTTAATGCTGGCACCTATTGGTACATTCACCATTTTATGTGGTGGAACAGATATCTTACAATTAATATCGTCAACCCAGCAAACCATGTCCATACCAACATCACCTGGTTTAGCTGGGGGCAAAATTGGTTGCCTATTTGGACATCTAGGATCTACCTTGATTTTCAATTCTCTAAATAGAATGCGTGGCAATACACCAAATAACCAAAATACAATCTTATTCATTATTTTCTCTGGTTTTCGAATTTCTACGGAGATTAGCGATCCAATCAAGTACACCTTTATTTTCAGGTTACCACTCACTAGGCGGTAGTTCCCCATTGGTTTTGAATAATACTAACAAATCATTGGTAGTGTATGTCTCATCTATTTTACTGTGATTAGTATCTGTTCCTGGTATACTGGCCACAAACCTCACAATTCCATGTGGATCACTCTCTTGATTATCAAATACGTGAGTTACTGTTCTGAATAAATTACTGGGACACTGATGACTATGGAAGAAATAATCCCAATGATCAATATGTCCATTTTGGTCGCCAATTACACTATGTTTAACCACTAAATAAATATCTCTAAATTTCAATAAAGATAGCGTGGAGTATTGATTTCCATCTCGTTCTGATTGTTCAACGGTAACTTTCCCATCTTGCACCTGACCTCGAACCACACAATCGCAACGATCTGTCTCACAATACCATGGCCCAAACGAAGTATTATTGCCCATCAAATGCTCTACTTCAAACTTATACTGATTACACGACGGACACAAAAAGTATCGTGTGTGTTGCAGTTCTGGAATCATTCTTCGTCTTCCTTCTTATCACCCACGAACTTCAGTTTTCGTAAACTTACTGGTACCAGATTACCATAATCGTCCTTCATTAATTCTCCACTTAAATTGCTGCCAGGTTTTTCTAGTTGCTTTAAGAGTCGTGAAGAATCTTCATCAATTTTCTTGAGGATACATTGATGCTGCGTCCCGTCTGGAGCATCCATGCCACCACATTTACAGGTTCTTTGTAGTTCTACGATTTTAGTGCCCACGTCATAAACATTATCAACTTTAATGGACCTGCTGCCAATATAATTCATATACACCGACGTGTCCATGTCAGTAATTAGAATAATAGGCTTATTCTTCTTAATAGCCTCATATAATTCTATGGGGGTTCCTATAGAAACCTGATCCTTCATAATTCTAGCCACCACCACATCAGACTCATATAGAGCAAACATATTTATGTCATGTATGTAGGCAGAAATTGATGGTGTAATACCATTAAAATGGTATGGCACTACAGGATCAAAGAACACAACACTCTTATTTCCATTCATGTTCTTCTTAAGTGTGTCTCGCCAATCAGCACCACGATCTACCACCATATCAATGGGGCCTGCTAAATATATTCTCATGATTCCACCGCTGTTTTCATAATTCCTATGGTTTGCTCACAACTATGTATTCATCATTCTAAGCTTAAAATTTTCCTTCATGTGCGTAATTATTTCCCCTAAGCACTAAAAACATACCAATTAAGGCAAGTAATCTTTCAATCGTTGAACTGGCTACCCACACATACCACATGAATGTTATAAAAAACATAAGACTTACAACATCTATGGTTATCGACAACTTCTTACGATTGCATATAATATCATTATACGTTTCTTTAAATGACATAATTATTTCCTATTGTCTTTTCAATATCAGGCACACACTTAAAACCACTACCGAACATTTTTAGGGGCATCAGCTTGTGGGCCACCAGTTGGCCTACCCACTACTTGTTTAGACTCAAGAATTTCAATCCTCTGTTCGTCAATCCAATTAGAATCAGACATTTCACCATCCTTATTAACGGGTGGGGTAACAGAATATTGTATGCATCCTGAAATGTATTCTGCGCGTCCGGTAACTCTACCTTTAAATCCAGTAATCGTATCTATTACTGTATCACCTAATGAAATTTTCATAATCTTTCCTTTCTATTATATACTTCTCTAGCCCTCAAACAATCACCAAGTGTTAACAACGTTTTGCCACCGCGACCCGAATATAAAATAATGTCGTCTGACGGAGTTGTATTGTAATGCTCGTCATTCTTTCCCCAAATCTTACGAGCCTCATCATCCAATGCGTTCTCATCGTAAGCGTCCGCAATATCAACTAATGGTTTCAACACATGTTTAGCTTCTTGACACTCACATAAAACGCAGCTATAATCTCTTACAGAAGCACCGATTGTTTCTTGAACTGTAACCGACATTTTATTAGTAACACTACAAATAGGACAATAAAAATCAGCTATTGAACCAGGAGCTAACAACATATCTATACCACACTTTTCACAATTTGGCATGCTACCAGTCTCCCTTAAAACCATTCTTATCAGCCCACCATCGTTTAACTGCCACGAGGTCATCATTATAATCTTCAATTAGCTTCTTAGGAATCCAAACGTCCTGACCTTTAATTGAAAATAAAATGGCCCCCTCATCATCTACTCCCTTTTTAGTCTCAAATTTGATCCCGTCATGATCAATGTAGACATTATCGTCATTTCCATAAACAAACCGACTCATTTCTTAAGCCCCACAAATTTAGCTAGCTGTTTAACTGCTAATGTAATGTCTTGATTTACAACAGTATAATACGGAAACCCATATTCTAGCAGTGTTTTGTCTAACTTATAAATCAATTGTTGTTGTGTATTAATCTTTTTTATTAGCGCTTCAAATTTATCCTGATCATCCCTCATACGATGCTTGGCACGTGTAACCAACGTGTCACCATCAGAAAATATTTGAACGAAGCACCCCTCCATGATAGTTCCCGCCAACTGATTATCTGCACACCATTTTACTTGTTCTGGAGTTCTTGGAAATCCATCAATAAATACAATTTCGCTACCCGAAGCTTTACGCTTATTAATGGTATTTAATATTTCCTCACGTAAAGGTTGTTCGTGTGGAAACAAATTACCTTCAGCCATATGTTGAGTTTCTACGGTTGTGGATAATCTGCGGGCTATATCACCACTACTAATTCTAGCCAAAATTTCTCTACTCGAGTCGATCAGTGCTTGAATTACAGTACTCTTACCAGAGCATGGTAGACCGAATACCCACACACAACGACCACTAAGAGGTTTTAATAAGTTTTGATATCTCACCATTTAATTACTCGTTTTTTGTATATTCTTTAATTATTGCTGCAACAACCGTCACACCAAGTAAGAGCAAGAACGTAAATACCACAATGTTCTTATGATCCCAAAACTCAAATAATGCTTCATTTATTGTCATGTTGATAGTCTAGCGTATAATTCTGCCTGTTCACTCGGTTTAGTCATCTCTATTAATCTAAGTGATGCGCTACGTTCATCAGTATCCAAAAACGCATGCACCATGTAATCAGAAATGCCCCCACGACGTTTACCAACTTTTATATATCGATTACCATTATGGGCACCATCTTCAATCAGTTGTTTCTTTGTTTTAGTCATGATCTCAATAAAATTATCACAATCTTGTGCAATCTGATAAGAACCACCAATACGCTGTGTCGTTTTAGCATTGTTATTTAAATCGCGATTTTGTTGCGCGATAATAATCGCTGCAAGCCCCATATCCTCAGTAACTCGATTTTTAATTATCTTAGATGCATTACCAATTACTTGTTCTCGTGCCACCTTATTTTGATAGGACGACTGTGATACAAGTTGAATATAATCCCAAAACACTACTTTGATCCCATACTTAAATCGATATTCATCTATAATAGCTAATATTTCGTCAATCGTTCCATCACGTGGCTTAGCAAAATAATACCCTGAACTAGCAATCTTCTCTTTTGCCTCTGCAACTATTTTTGCTTGTGCTTGGGTAATACCACCAGATTGAATCCTGCTATTGTGTATACCGGTCATTATCGAAATAAGACGTTGAGTATTCTCAACGCTTTGCATCTCTTGACCAATCCATAGTGTTGGCACACCAGCATCAATAGCAACGCATTTCACAGCATTCATACCAAAAGCAGATTTACCAGATCCTGTATCGCCAGCAACCACAGTATAGTGCCCGTTTTGTACGCCACCGAGAATAAGATTAATTGACGGTAACGAATAAAAATCATAGCCAATTATTAAATTACCACCAGCTTGTTGTCTATCTTTAAGTGTATCCCAAAATTCATTGGCCAGTTCTCTTGGAGTTCTAGCTTGTGGGCGACTACTAGAAACGGCATCAACCAATGTTCTTCTATGTTCATTAACTATCTCAACAAATGAGGCCGCTAGGTCACGCGACGACAATATTAGTCGTTTTGCCTGTTCTGATGCCCTTCTACGCCTCCACATATCAAGAACTATGTCTACTGCTGCGCCTTCAGTGTATTTGTATTCACCCTCCATGACTGTTTGTAATATGACCGGTAAGTCTGGTGCGGCAAAGTAGGCCATCGCTTCATCAAGAACAGCCTGTGTTGTATACTTATCAGCAAATTTCTTATACGCAAAACCACATGCTTCAAATAATTTTTGATATCCTGATAATGTAAATGCTTCCTTCCTAATACTAGCTGCAACAGCCGCATTATACGACACCGAATTACTGACCACATAATGAATTAACGTTCGTTCAGCCTCTAAATTAAATAATTGACTGTAACTCGCTTTAATTTCTGAAACATAATCGAGAACACTAGCCTGCGTACTCTCTAACATTTTGGCTAGATAAGCAGCCACCATATCAAGACGTACACCCGAAATCTGGTTAAGATATTCCTTTAATGTGCTAAGCAACTTATATTTTTCAGCAAGACTAAGTGTTCCAGGATCACCAAATGTAGTGGTAATATAATGCTCGATAGGTAAGACCGCCTTACTTAGCATTCTATATACTGCTTCGTCACCACCTTCTTTCCACACATCGTGTGGATCTTTATCGGCATCTGGACGCGCCACTAGGACCAGCATATTCCCATGATCCTGCGGGGCGCTAATCATCTTTAGCGTTTTCTTCCAACCAGTCTCATCACCATCATAACAGATAACTAACTGTGTGACTTTATATTTATTAAGTTCAGTTATTTGTTTGTCAGATAGTTCACTACCCATAACGGCAGCTGCTCTTAGGGCAATCGCGTCTCGTTCTCCTTCAACTATAACCAATCTACCGTTATTTTTACGAATGTCCTTTTTAGCCTCATGAAAACCATATAATATGCTTAAATCAAATAGCGGGTGAGTTGATCTACACCCAATACGCGGTGAGCCTGGTGGATTCAGCTTTTGAGATCTAAAGTATACAACCTCACCAGAATGATTGTGAACCGGATATACTAAAGCATCCGTAAACACATCATCTCTATTAAATTCTAATTTATATACATCGTCTTCTGTAAGACGAATTTTGCCGCTAACATGACTAATTAATAGGTCTTTAGTCGGGCTATACCCTATCTGATACGGTACAATTTGATCCCAAGTAAATCCAGATCGAGACAGATAATTATCACGAATTACAGCGTTTTCTCTAAGAAGCTGCTGCATAAAATCAGCTGCTATGGTATTAATCTGTTTATATCGATATTGCTGCACCTCTTCTGGTGTTGGGTCTCTAAGAAACTGAGTAATATCTATTTTAAACCGATCAGCTAGATATATAATTGATTCTTCAAATCTATAACACTGATTAAGCATTACCCACGCGAAAATATCTCCACTATGTTGCTCACCACCCCAATCTTTAAATTTCTTTGTCCTAAGACTAACCTTAAACGATGGGTGTGATTCTTCTCTAAACGGTGACGTAGTTACCCATACATCACTACCCTCTTGTTTCCATTCTTTATCCCCGACATCTTCTCTTATGAGCTGTAATATATCAACTCGCTCACGTAGATATTCTTTAGCGGCGGTTGCATTAGCTAATTTTTTCATGTTAATTTGATTTTATCAAACTCATCTTCATTTTCTTTAATAGTGCTGGTGTCTTTCTCAATAAACTCCCAATCTATATGTTCAGACTTACTACGTGCCATATCTATTACAGCATTTAATATGTCTTTCGACTTATCTAGTAACTCTTTATTCTGCATCATTTCAATCTGTCTAGCCGCAAATTCTCTATCAATAATGGCCATTAAATATTCAAATGACCTATTACGAACATTATCTACTGCATCCATACACTCTTTGACTATTTCAATAGAATACCTCTTAGATACATCAAATATTCCAAACAAGGTCTTAACGCTAAAGTCAGCTATTAACCAGTTAGTATATAATCGATACATATCTTCGAATGGTTTCAGAACCCCATCAAGGTTACACAGAGCAATACTTCCTTTACGTTTTTCTTGAACAGACGACATCCACCACGTATCTGGAAACGATATTATTATAGAAAGCCAATCTATGTCCTTCCTGCGTATCCCCGTCACATTACCTCTAGTCTCTCGACCCGCTTTTTGTTGGTCCTTATATGCGGCAGATGTCATACGTAGAAACGCATTCCAGATCTCAGAAACATGTGCGTACATTACAGGACATTCCCAAACCATTGGGTTATATGCCGCCATGAACGTGTCAATAAATTTTTTCATGTCTGCTGGCAGCATGCCACTAGTACCGCACTCTATGGATTTATCCACGACAGCATCACGTAGCTGTCGTGCTTCTCGACTCATTACAACCTTAAGTGTTGGGTGGTTTAACCAGCCGCCCATTAGTTCTTAGCCCAAAATGGCGGCTTAAACCACAGATCATCGTCTGATGGTGCGGGTGTGTTATCAACCAGCTGTTTCTGAACAACCTTGTCCAATCTCATTTTCTTGGATGGATTGATCTTCATATTTCCTTCTACATATCCAACACCATCGTACATTGCTTTCTCTAAGGCAGCTATTACCCATTGTTTTATTTGAAACCCATTGTTCTTACAATACTGTTGAACTAATTTGTGTATTCTTTGATCTACATGAAAAACGGCCATGATATTATCCTATAGTATGCCAGTTATAATTAGTTAATCTCTATAAAATCTGTATATAAATTTTAGCTTTTCTTTCCCCAAAACTTTAATATACCCAATTTTATTTGCATATTCTAATTCTTTCATACTTAAACTACTAGCACGATTCCACAGGGTCTTTTTATGCATTACCCACCCATCTGGTGATACATAATAATAGTCTGGCCTTACCATCGAATGCAATTCCCAATTACTTGCTTTATATACAGCTCCTGTATGTCCGTATGTAGTATCAGCAAATGATACAAGACATTTAATTTTTACATTAATTAGATTTTTAATTTTAGATAGAAACCAACTAAGCAAATTTTTCTTTTGAAATTGCGGGTGTACACACAACCTAGACAGTTCTAATACATTTTTATGAGAATACCCTAATGATGTTGCGACTTCTTTTCTATGCGGCGAGGTGAATCTAGCCAATACTATTAATTGACCATTAATATACCCACCATAATCTATACCATGTGTTCCACGATACATATAGTGCCAGTTATATAGAAAGTCATCTGCTTCTTTAATATTGGGTGTTTTTATGACGAGATCGTTAAAATTAAATTCCTTCACTTCTTGTAAAGTAATGCCAAGCCAATATTTTAATTTACTTTCTACTTGTCTATCAGTAAAACATTCATGTTCCCATATATATTTTAATTTATACTGAGGAAAATACTTAGATATATAAGACAATTTGCTGTTGTCTCTTCTAATCTGATCCTTAAAGCTATGCCAATAGTTACCTTGAACCTCAATTAATATATTATGTGTTGGTATAAAAACATCAAAAGTCCAAGGACCAATAACATACTCAACTTCATATTGAACATTTAATGCGTCCAGTATCGTTATGACCTTATTGTGTGGTTTGGTTAGCGATTTTTTATTTGTTCTTTGGGCAACCGCTAGTTTGTTTCTATATTCATCATCTTCCCATAGACCTCGAGCTATTTTTGATTTTTTCTGTTTATATTCATCACTGATCCATATATTCCTCATTTTCAATCGATGGTTTGGATTCTTCCATACATCTTTAGATATATCGGACATTTTTAATTTATGACTTGTCGTGTTCTGTCTAATAGCTGAAGATTCTGACGATTTTTGCCTATACCCCAGATCGCTCCATCTTTTCTTAATAGCGACCGATATTTTATGTCTTCTACCAGGATCTTTCCATCTTTCCATAGATATAGATGATAATTTATTTTTATACTCTTCAGTAGAATATAATGCCATTAAATTATTTCTATATTCTGGGTTATTCCATTTGTCTTTTGAAGCTCTTGACAGTTTAGCTTTAATCTCTGGAGTATCCATTGCTTTTTTAGTTGCTAATGACACATTATCTTTATATTGTTTACTTTTACAAGTCTCAATAGCGGCGTTAGTAGCTCTTTCTCTAAATTTGGGGTCGGTCCATTTTTCTTTTAATTTAGTAGATAAATATGCTCTATGTCTATTTTTATCCATTATATAGTTAATACTGTGTGTTTTTATGTAAATACGAATACTACGTATACTAACGTCATATTTTTTGGCCATTTCACATACCAGCATACCAATTGCACAATCTTTTCTTATCTGATCGTCCACTATTTTCATTGAATTTCTATAAACCATCTAGGATTAAATGGAATGTCTGTACCCTTAAGTTCCACTATCTTATGAATATAAAACGAACGAGTATTATTCCTTGTAAGATCGTGTCCATAAAATAATGTACCATATTTACCCATGCGCATGGAATATGGCTCTACATACCGCCAGACCAAATTATAATACACCTGCACCAGTAACCTGTGACGCGCCGCCTGTCGAATAGCATAAACAATGCTGGCCTCATTAATATAACTAGCTTTTCTTATGGGTTCTGGAACTTCTGGTTCTTCTATATCAATTGGTTCTTTAATAGGCCGCAGGGCAGGCTGAACAGCCAGCGTTGGTTTAAGCTTGTTAATCGTATCTTTAATTCTGTCATATAAACCCATGGCTCACTTCAACTTTATTGTGCTAATTCTAGACTTTTCTAACATCTCGATTGAATCAGTAACCCTATAATCTTGAGCATAATACACAGCCCTTACATTACCCAGATTTATTAGTCTTTTAGCACACATAACACACGGCATATGTGTCACAAACACTATCTTTTCCATGAATCTAGGAGCATCACAGTTTATTACTGCATTGTCTTCTGCGTGTAGACAACCACAATTACCTGGGTCTTCACGGTCGCATTTGTTAGAAAAACCTGTAGCATTCCCATTATAACCTATAGAAAGAACTTTACGAAAATCAACACTAGTAATTACAGCACCAACCTGTAAACGGGAACATGTAGATCTAGCGGCTAAAGCATGTGCTAATTGCATATAAATGTGCTGGAAGGTTGGTCGAATCATACCACCTGTCATTTTGTACTCTAATTCATTCATCTATTCTCTTCCATTTATTGGTTTGATACATAAAATATGTTGGTTTCATGTCACGGGTCATATATATAACCTTTGCTTGTTGTGGATTCAAACCAACAACATCCTCAACACTATCATCATTAGTGCCTACTAGAATCTGGTCTATATTATGAACAGTATTGTGAAATATGAGGCCCACATCCACATTGCCAAACCCATTATTAGCCAAATAATTCAACCTATCTATTAAGTCTCTAACTTTCATGGTTTTTCTCACATTTAACCATACAGTCAATTGCTAAAGACTGGCAACCATAATCAACATCATCACATCTAAACAACGGCTTACATTTCTCCAAACAGTCATCACACGCAAAAATAAACAAACCAAAACTTAATATCAGATATTTCATTTCTCGCTCTTCAATTTCTTGACCTTAAATATCTTTCTAACAAAACCCTTATAATTCAACATTTTAATAATAGGTTTAGCCAGTATTTTAGACATACGTTTTTGATTAAATTCCTTACGACGTGATTTAATTTGTTCTTCCGGTAAACGAGCAATGGATCTTAAAAATCTTAGTGTCTTTTTGTTGTCTTCTAATTTCCATTTAAGGTACTTGATATCACTTCTAGCACTTTTAATATCCTCACGTATCCAGGCCCTATCAGTCCACCATTCACGGTCGTATTCAACAATACTGTAGGCGATTTCCAAATCATCACACGATACCGGAATACCAGCATTTACTTTAGGAAATGTACGAAAGACTTTATGATCCTTGATAATTACCCACTTATCTTCATCCGGGTAACAACACCCATCATACACACCATCCAATAATTTACCTTCACCTGGTTGATCTGGCCAAATTTTCCAATCTACAGTATCACCAATTCCATATCGGTCGCCATCATCATACCCACATTTGATTTGGTACTCTTTACCACCAACAATTATGCTTGTGTACATACCCATAAATCACCCTAACATGACGTCATTGTCTTTTTTGTACTGTTTAGCACGCAAACCACTATGATAAAACAAATATGGCGCATAATCTACTAAATCCTCAACCATACCGTATTCTTTACCGTTTGCTTTTCTACACACACGACCTTTAATTTGTCGAACATCTTTCGGTGGGTATCCGACTATTATTGTATTTAAAGATTTTATGTTTAATCCGTAACTCCCGATGTCAGATACAACCAGCAACTTTTTCTTATCTTCTAAGTCTTTAAATATTTTCTGTCTTTTATCACGAGAAGTACTACCTTGTAACATAACTGGATCCATATTGCTAGTAGCATTGCAGATCGCCTCTCCAAATGCTATCCTGTTATAATAAACATACGTTGACATTCCATTTGTAACATAATGTCTCGTGCGTTCAGCGATCATTTCTATACGAGCTTGATTATTAATCACTTGTGCATCGATCACATTTCTAAATTCACCCTCAGATTTATCTTCTGGTGAATAATTTTTATATATATCTACTGACGGCGCAATCGGTCTCAAAATATATAATGGCACCGTAAGACCAAGTTTAATAAAGTCAACGATATCTCGAGAATCATAGCATTTAATACCAAAATTTTGCTCGAGTGGTAAATTAGCGGTCTTTTCAGAAGCATGTGCCCAAGAATATGGGGTAGCAGTAGTACCGATAAACCGATCAGCTTTAACTAACGAACAAATACCGGTCATGCTATCAGTATCTGCTTCGTGAACTTCGTCATCAATCAAAAGACCAACTTGATCTAACCATCCTTTTAATAATGATGCCTTATCGCTTGGTTCTTGTTTTCTTCCTATCCCAAGAATAGATGCTAGAGATTGGTAGGTGGCCACCACCACATCATTTAATTCAAAATCACCATCACCAATAATACCCACTTTACCAGGAATTATACTATCAAAATACTCGTAGACTTGATCTAATAATACACGACTATTTTCAATAATTAATGTTTGCGTGTTATTAAGCTTAACAGTCAGCGCCATCGCAACCGTTTTACCAGTACCAGTAGGTGACGCGATTATCCCATGAGTACAATTAATGGTAGATTTAGCGGCTTCTAGTTGAAACTCATGTGGATTAACACCAACATCTATATTTTCTAAATATTTAATGTTTGACTTCTTAACCCGCAGATCATGAATTTTATGCTCCACATTCTCCTGACTTAATATTCTACAAACCCGCCATAAAAGACCCGTACGAAATGATTGGTCCAGCATATTAAATAGGTACGTCTTCCCATCCCACTTCTTGAGTTTAAAGGCTCGCATAAAGCGATAGCCTTCTTGATAGTAACTTAGTTTATTTGATAATTTTACGAGTATTTCAGAAGATAGTTTTGGTTCTATTCTAGAATACGCATAATCAACAACAACGTTATACATTAGAACAAGTTAAGTTGTTTCTTGCCAACTGCAACCGCTTCTACTCTACCAGTCTCAAAATTCACCACCAAATTAACGCCCTGTTTATGTGCCTTTGACTGTTCTTTGAATTCGCTGAGATACGCGGTGACGTTATGACTGGCCTGTGCTAACCTTAACCATCCTTCATATGACAGATTAAGATTATACATCGATGCTTCATTCCTACTAATGCCTCTACCAACTGGCACCTTAGGACTAACAGAGTTAAAGGTTGTACCACCAAATGATCGTTCTTTAATGTTTGCCATGTTGATCTCCTATGGGTGTCTACTTTGTCTAGGATCAGGGGCTCCAATCCCCGTCATAATTCTCGACGCTGCTTCATACATCCTATCCAATGACTGGGCAGTCCGATACAATACTTCCTTTTTAGCCTCTAAATCCGTGTATTGATCCTCGCTGTGTTGTCCGTCTTTGGAACGCTTATGTTTCTTCTGCTCATATAAGGCGCAAAACACCACGTTATATAATTCAGTAATATAACTATGACTATTCGCAAAAATTGATAAAAGCGGCACTAGATCAGTTACATTAATGGGATGATTTGGTGTAAACTGTGGTACTTTATGAGACAAGACGTGAGTATTAATATATGCCGTAACCTCTTCTGGTTTCTTAATCAGAATATTGGTAATAGTAATCGGGTCATTACAAACGACCATTATTCTATCCTCACATTACATTCAGTTTCATTAGCAATGTACCGAGCACATAGTTCTTGAAGGTGATTCTTATATTCTGGACTTGCTCTACACATAAGCACTAAATCATTAAACAAATGAGAGGTTTGATTCTTTCGCTCTGTTTGAGTCCCACAATCAATACCTGCCGCGTAAGCCTTTTCTAGTTCCAGCGTCATGTCGCGTAATAAAGCGGTTCTATCCCGCTTCCAATCAAGCTGCTTATTGATGATGCTAGTCGCTATTTCATGTGCCCAAGCACTTGGCCTAGGAGCAATCATCCGGGAATCTCAAGTTTTACCGCAATGGTATCGAGCGGTGTAAGAATTACAGGCTCAACTGACTTAATATCCTTACCAGCACACCGGTCGCAAAGCCTCTTTTCACGCTTAATCTGTCGTGATCCATCATGACCACCATACCATTCAGTCACCACCACATTAGGTTTTGATCTTTGCGGCTGAGCCTCATTACACTGTTCACAACGAAATGACATATTATCTCCTGTCTTCCCATAAACCTGTTATGTGACACGTATCGTCATTATGTTGACCCTTAATATCAATAAAATCGTTAATATCTAATTCCTTGGATTTTTCCAACGCTTCTTCCAACGCTTCTTCCAACGATTTAGCCTCGATCTCTATATTAGTGCCGAAAAGTTCAATATCGGCCATAACACAATACGTATTCAACTTTTTCATTCATTATCTCCATTCTCACATTCAGGACACTCACAGTCTCGTCCCATTGGCATACGCCCACCACAACCGTCACGAAAGCATGTGGGACACGTAAGCTTATAGTGATATGGATCCTCAGGATCTTTTGATGCGTCATGACCGCAGTGTCCACACTTTGCATTAGGCCAAATTGGAAATCTTGGATTCGGTTTATTCATTTCCATTTCTCCGGAGAGGTGGCTAACATATCCTCTAACTTCCAAATATAAATACTATACCTTGGACGTTTAACTAGATTAAAATAATTAATATTAGTTCCATTAAGTGCGGTCACTATAAGGCTATCCTCCGGTGACGCGCACCAGGTAGGTTGATCAAATCTATTAAAAATTATTAAAATTAACTTATTAATGGGCCTGTCTCGCCCACACTGCTCTAACCATTCCCAGAATTTGAATTTTTCAGCGGACAAGAATTGATGTAATCCAGCAAAACTGCCGGGAGCATTTTTACATTCAACGTGATATGGCCAATTTTGAGCGGTAGTTGCAATATCCCCAGCAAGACCCCATCCTTGTTTAAGACTAGAGCCCCCACTTTGCGGAGTTCTTTTGAATTCGAACTGGAATTTACCATCTTGATTCCACCAGGTTTGAAGTTTCTTAGCTACGATACGTTCAAAAGCATGTCCTTTCCTACGCGCACTTGCTCCTGCTCTAGATTGTGTCTCTTCAAGAGATGGAAGAAAAACACACGCACACTGTGGGCACTTTACTTGTACTCTACTACTACCCATCTTGTGCCTCTACTTTAGGAGTTTTCCCATTCATCTTATCAAACACTTCAGCTCTGATTTCATTCATGGTTTCTGGTTTATCTCTAACCTTTAGAATCATGGCCTGTTCACCATTAGCACTAATAGGCCCAAAACTAAACCATGAACTTTTCTGAACAATAACACCCGTACGAATACCTGTGGCTACAAAATCTTTTACAACATCAACCCCACGATGATACTCCATTCCTGTTTCATCTTTAAATGGCTCAAAATATACATCGAACTCAAAATGATAATTAACACTGGGTAAATATGGTGGAATTGGTGCTGTTTTATTCTTAATAATTCTAACTTTTGATGTTACGCCAACTTTCTTCTCACGATAGACACCATCAGCACCCAACACATTTTTATGAATATCTTCTGCGTGCACTACCTCAAATCGATATGACGAATAAAATTTTAATGCATTTCCACCGGTCTCTATCTCAGAGCTTTCCCACGGCTTAGCCATTGGCCGACCACGTTTCTGATTAATAAAATGAACCAATGTTTGTCCATTCGCATTAACTATTGGCGTGATCTTATTTAACCCACTAGACATTAGCTGACCAATAGGTGATTTTTGACCATGACCGGTAACATTCATCATTACTTGACTAGGATTAAGAGCCGGACATGAATCAAGAATGATGTAATCAGCACCAAGACCAATTAATGTGGCCATAATATCAAAATATTCTTCACCAGAAATAATTTTCTCAGGCGTGCTCTGAACAAGGATCAATTCGTCTGTATTTAAACCAGCACTAGCGGCAAAACTCCTAGAGAACGTGCCTTCTGCATCAAGGAAAGCCACTACTCTATTAACAGCTTTTCCATCTTTATCAAGTTTAGTACATCTTTGTATATAACCGCCTATGGTCATACACATCAAGGTTTTACCCGTGCCCTCCCAACCAAATATGTCCATCACTCGTCCAAGAACTAAACCACCATTACTGACAGCAAGATCCATTGATAGAATACCAGAAGACAACACAATCGTTGGCTTTTCCTTTATTTCCTGGGCCACATTGGCCTTAAGCTGTGTGTTTAAGGTATCCCTTATTTTCTTCACATCCCCACTTTGAGATATGGTTGGGGCTACTTTTTCATCTTTCTTCTTCATATTTTTACGCTCTTGGAGCTAATTTAGTATCAACAGCCATCTTAAGAGTCTGCAGTTGATCAATTGGGGCATCAGAGAATTTGGTAGTGCCAATTACTTGTTGTAAGAACGGCATCATCGCAGTTACCACACCCTGCCCCTGAAATTCGGGAATAGACATGATTTTTTGGTTTATCTCTTTTACCAATTGTGATCTTACTGCCTCAGCATCTGGATTAACTTGTTGTGCCTGTGGTTGAGCGCTAGGTGTCTGTGTTGGTAGTTGGGTTCCACCCAATAGAGCTTCGATGGCCGGTGCAAGTTCCTTCTTGTTCCCCTTTAAAAATGAGAGATAACTAGCGTCATTGTCTTTAATCCAGCCCAAAGTTTTACCATCATGTTTACCACCACTTACAACGACCTGTCCCGGTCCACCAACCTGCATTGGTTGTGCCTGTTGAGATGGTTGAGCTGGTGGGGCAAATACCGGTTGAGATGTAACCGGTGCATTTGGCACATCAACTTTAGGTGGTGTCCACTGCTGTTGAGGTTGTGGGGGTGTCCACTGGGTCGGTGGCTGCTGCACTGGTGCTTGCTGTGCCGGTGGTTGCTGTACCGGTGTCCACTGTGGCTGTGAAGTTTGTTGTGGTACCGGTGGAGTCCACGCTTGTTGTGGTGCTGGTGGAGTCCATGCTTGTTGTGGTACTGGAGCGGTCCATTGCTGCTGAGACACTTGTTGCTGAGGCATCTGTTGTTGGGGTCCAGGAGGAGACCATTGTTGCTGTGGAGGTTGTGGTTGCTGCTGTGGTGGCTGTGGCTGTGGCTGTGGCTGTGGCTGTTGCCATTGTTGTGGAGTCGGCAAAGCGCCATGTTGAATTGGTGGGGTTCCACCAGGCATATACGCTGGCATAACATTATACGGCATACCAGTTTGCTCTGGAATCTGAGCCGGAGCATTTACCCCATGCGGAAACGCCGCAGCTTCTTCTACCACACTACCATAAATATACCTAAGCATCTCATCTTCTGTTTTAAATGGAACCAAATCACTTAAAGCCTGCTGAATCAGCACTTGGATTTTCTGTGCTAGAAGTTTAGGATCAATAAGTGGTGTAAATTGTGACCTATCTTGACGAGAAGTGAAATATCTCTTAGAAAAACCACTCCCCTCTGTCCACGCCATCCAATCACAATCGGTAACTTTACCACCACCCTCATCATATTTTTCCATGTCATCATAAAATTGATTTCCCTGCTTAACAATCTTTACGTCATTATCCATATAAGACCATATTGGTAAAATATGTTGCGGGCGAACCGCAAAATCTTGCCGTTTACCATCACGATCAAATTTATCCTTTGTATCTAGCAAATCCCACAATGGATCTGGATTATTCTTAAGCCATCTAGAAAAATCAGTGTCCAGGCTCATAAATCTGCGACGATCTTTCTTAACGTTGTTGATAATCTGCACACAAGCCGGAATAGAATACACAAACTTCCCCTTTGATTCTGACATCAACGGTCTAATCGGCTTGGGGGTAGATTCGATGCTCAAATAAATACTGTCTCGCTTAATCTGCAAAAACGCCATGGCTGTCTCCTAATGATTGAGTTCCTGATTAATACCATCAAGCTCTAATGACAACTGATACCATAAATGGTTCTGAGTTTCATAAATTATCGGAGTGGTAACTCCCGCTGCTTCCCTAGAATGTATAATCCTAATAAGATCCCGCTGCACAATCTCCAATATTTGTCGATTAGCCAATAATCTAGCCTTGTTGACATCTTCATGTTCGCCTGTCCACTCAAGAGACAATGACTCAAAGTTCCCAATATTAAATGTTCGTTTAATAGTCACCTTATGCATGACCAACTATAACACAATCATCTGACAAATTTATGGGGTATACACGATGGCAGACTCAAATAACACGCATACCTTTTCTAAGAAAATTAATAGCTTACGATGGTCTTTCCTGAGAGCACATGTATGACATGCCTCATTACCTGGATCCTCATCACAGCTTTGTTTCAATATCCGTACGTATTCAAGCATGCTAATTTTATCAACCTTATTTTCTACATGTTGGTAGCTAGAGCACATTGGCATTTATATCCTTGAATGCGCCCAGCTGATGTAGACGTAATGTCATCAGATATTCCTGGACCGCAAACTTCCGAGCCAACACCTGAATTACTTGATCATCCATAATGTCCGGATGACGACTATATAATCGTTTGAGAGCCTCCTTTACCATATTAGATGGCATCAACAATTCCATAGCAAACGCATTTGCCTCAGCTTCTTGATTACGCATTGAGTACAATATTAGCAACTAGTATTGCAATTTCATCATCAGTTAGTCGTTCACACTCCGCCATGAAATGTTTGATTGAAATATCATATTCTATAAGTCTTACATCCTTAGAATCATGAATATTGAACATCTTAAAACAGGGTACTGGTCGATGTTGTTCATCTTCACCCATAAGAATTTTTACATCACCCAATTGCATCCCTCATGGCTACGACATCACCACTCGCCATCGCTTCGTCATGATATCAACTCCTTTTATGTGCTGTACCTCACAAATGAGACCACAATCCCCATCGGTCGGATGCGGTCTATCGTATCCTTGAGCCCTGCCAGAAGTTCGTCACGATTCATAATTGTTCTCCTTCATTTTCAAGAGACGTGCATCACCCGAGAGAAGATGGATGCCCAAGTCATGATGCTTTACTGGAGTGATGCATATGTAATGACGAATATCGTCCACTGTTACACTAAGGTCATCAAAGGTGCGAAGCTCACCAGACGCTTTAAGCGCAACCAATGTGCTGCGTGACAATTCTTCGACTTCATGCACCAACCTGGAGGTTATTTGCAATTCAACCAGAGATTGAAGGCTCGCGTACAGTCGTTGAAGATACTCGCGCTCTATTTCAGTGGTTTCTATCATCGTGACTACTCCTTGTGTAAATCGAGTGCGATTTCGTAAACGCTTGGCATGACTGCAATCTTGAGTACATCCAACTTTTCCATAAAGCCACATAAGTATCATGACCAGCATAATACCACAACCAAAATATAAAAAGATATTAGCGTCCACTATAGTGTTGCTAGTAAAGCAAGGTATCGTTCAATTGTAATTTTATTACCTTGATTTACTACTTCCGTATATAATTTATTAGTTATATGTAGTTTTAATCTATACAATTCCAACTCAATTTCATGCATTTCTAAGGTTACACTACTTTCGGATCGTTTACTTTTCTTTTTCATGATTTCTCTCCTGATTACAGGGTTTGCCGCCCAATCTGAGCTTGGACCGCCAATTCACCAGGCGACTTACGAATAATAGTGTGCTCCGGTGCTGGGCCTGTTGACAAATAATTGAAGAAAATACCCATCTTGGTTTCCAAGACGGTAATCCAATCTCTCGTTTTCTGTGTTAGGCTGTCCCAAGAAGACTTATCTTTATCTTCATAATTTAGATAGTCCACAAAAGACAGCATCAATTTGGTGGGGCGATTAAGATCTAATGCACGTCTAAATGACTCTTCTCCAAACGTAGAAACACGTCTCTTTCTCTTGGTTGCACTCGTTAACTCTACAATTGGTTCTGGTGAACCAGAAAACTTAGTGACTTCTTCCCAAGTAATCTCTGTACCAGGCATCGGCCCTGAATCACCAAAAACACGAATGGGAAATGTTCTACATACCCCATAAATATCACGTACTGCTAGCGGGCTAATACCAGCCTCCATCACCCAATTGGATGCGTTGGTATCTCGACTAGTGGTCTTCCCTTGTGGGCCAAAGTGTAGAGACAAAATAGATCCTTGTGTTCCCTCTAGTAATATTGATTCATTATGATCAATCATTCTATTTAAAATATCTACTGTGTCTCCAATAAATGGTTTGATTACTTGATCGTCAGACGCAAATCTTACTGGAGACGCCTCAACGGCAGGAGCCCAATCTCTAATCGGTCCATTATTTACAGTCTCAAGAATAAATTCTTGAATTTCGTCATTGGTAGCGTCTTCTGGAAGTTTACTTCTAAAATACTTAGCCAGATCAAATTCCTGACCAAGCATAATTGCCATTTTGGTGCCACGCGTAATCTTTCTAATCGAATTAGCACCACCACCGTGTGTTGTACTACCTAATTTAGCCCAAGCGCTATCAGCTGGTAATTTGGGACACCCAACACATGTACCAGCAACCTTAGTCCAGGCCTTTTCATCACCAGCTTGACGATCATGTGCAAGATTATGAACCGTACAATCACGAGGATGATAGTAAAGCTCACCGCAATCTGGCATACGACCACCATTCTCAGCCATTTTATCAACAGAATCAATAATGGTGGCATTGGGATCAATAATCAATCGCGGTTTACCATTTTCATCAAGCCAACGATTGTTATCCTTTAAAATCTGAATTTCCTTATTCAAATATTCGTGATCAATTTGTGCATTTCCAGTTAAAATAATTTTAGCTTTAGGAAAATGTAGACAACCACACGGAAATTGATGAAAGAAAATCTTATTTCCATTAAATACAACACCATGAGATGCATTAGTTGAGCCCGAACGACATATGGCTTTATATGAAACATCCTGGAGTGCAGTAATTAACTTTCCCTTTGCTTCTGAACCACCCTGCAATCCAACCACAATATCAACACATTTATTAACCATTTTACTCTCCTGTAAATAGAGTGCTAGTTAACCCAGTATAACACTAAATATATATGGGTTTATTGGTTTTGCATCGCGTGCTGCAACATAGTATTAGAAGGCATACCCCTAACACGTAAAACAATCTTCCCTCTATCATTAAGCAGAATAGATGTTGGGAAGTTAATAACCCGATGCCGTGCTATGTCGAGAAGATCTGACAGCCTATTTGATTCAAACGGTATGTGATGAAAATCTAATCCTGGTGGTGTATTTAGCTTCTTAGTTCCATTCCTGGTAAACATCAAAAGACGCATTCTATTATCCTTCTGGAAAATTTAGTTTCGCACGATCACCAAATTTATCTTTAGCAGCTTCATCATATGCCCTAGCTGCTTCTTCTTCAGTATCAAAATATCCGAGATGAATATCCCGATCATCAATCCCCACATGGGCTTTCCAACGCCCATTCTTCATCTTGGTTACACCCTTGAATTTGGAACTACGATGATGCTTCGTCTTGGACTTGTTCATCGCATTTTCTTGATAACTACTAACTATAAGATTATCACGACGATTATCTAGAGTGTCACCATTCCGATGATCTACCACCACATCGCCATCTTCAGTGTCGGTCAAAAGCCTGTGAAGATAAACAATGTCTCCGAGAATTGATGTGGCGGCGTATGTTTTGCCCCGCTCATCAACTTGTGTATAAAATTCCATGTCCGACAACCAGTCATAATCATCATCATCAACAACGGTAGTGAGACCACGGGTAAGTTCAATTTCTCGTGACATCTTATTGTGACGAGAATTGTATCACAAAATTTACTGGCTGACAACTACTATTTAATCCACTTTTTTATGATTCTTTTAGGTATCTTAATCCTGCCATTATGAAATTCCTGATGACAGTTAAAACATAATAAGATACATTTTTTAATTTCTTTCTTAAACTTAGACCAACTATTTATATGGTGAAAATTAATATCTTTCTTACTAGGATCAACATGATGTAACACCAGTGCGCAATTATGTTTTTTATATCCACACAGTTGACACTCTCCGCCCCTATCTTTAACAGCTTTTTTCTTTATTGCACTTAGTCTTTGTTTCCAAAAACATTTCACACATTTTACTGATGTATTATGCGCATTGGTTTTAAATATAAATTTTTTACCACAATATCGACACATCATTTCTTTACCATTAAACGAAGAATACTTATAATGGCTTTGATTTCTAGTTAAACATTCAGGGCAATATTTACGTCTCGTATATCTTTTACCATTAATATAAGTATGAACCCTACACTCTTTACCACAATTTAAACATTTAAAAGTTTCATTGTTTAATTGTGGTAGGTATTTAATGGTTAAATCATATTTATCGTTATTACTTAAATTGGCCGGAACACACTTTAGACAATATCTGATTCTACGAACCATTTTATTACTAATTTTGGTTGATCTTAAAAAATCCTTATTACATATAATACATCTAACTATCGGATTTAAATGTCTCCCACAAAAACTGGCTATTTTTAATTGGTCCTGTCTAGTTGCGTGTAAAGGTAGGCATTTAAAACAATATGCTTTACGTTTACGCCGTTTCCCCTTTAATATTGGATTGGCCACAAATTCTATACCACATTCACGACATTTCATTATCATATAAACAATTATAATATATTATGGCTATATTCGTCAATGTTGGCGTATACTTTTCGATACATTAATACATTTACACATATTTCATCCACATCTAGAATATCCACAGGATGGTGAATAACATTTAATGCAGCCTTCTTCATAAGCAACTTGCCCACCACAATCTGGACACGCGCCTGCATGATAGGCCATGGCGTCAACTTTTTCTAATTTATTACCGGTACCATTCAGCATGTGCTCTGATAAAGCAACCGACATGGCGTCACTGCATGAGGTGATTGTGCGTGGTCGATCTCCTGTATATTTAGACTTGTAAAGAACATTTAAATGACATCTTATAGAGCCAAGCTGTTTAGCAACATATTCTGGATTTGCGCCGTGTTGCATTGCTATTGAGGCCATTCTACTAATTGCCTCAACTTGAGCGGAACTACATGACCCACCACGACCCAAACGGGCAATTATCTCTTCAACTTTACCATCTTGACCGCCTATGAAGGCCATGATATTACCACACCCACAGGGGATCTTCCGATTAGTACCATGTGTTACTTCACTACGCTTATTCTTTGATTTAACGAGCTTCTTGGTCTCTTTCATAGAAGATAGTGGTTGACCGGTTCTGGATCCATCTCGATAAACGGTGATCCCCTTACACCCACTCTTAAACGCCAGCAAATATGCGTTCGACACATCATCGACTGGAGCATCTTTCGGTAAATTAATGGTCTTCGATACCGCCGAAGTAATATGTCGCTGCCAAGTGGCCTGGTGTTTGACATGCCACGTGTAATCAATATCATGAGCTGATGGGAACAGATTCCTAATGTCCTCAGGCAAGAATTCTGCCTTCCTAACTGACCCCAAAATACCAAGTTTATCTTTAATCTCCTGAGTATCAAGACCACGATCTTTAAGAGTCTGCATGAGGATCGGATGGTAATCAACTTGCACCATTCCAGCTTGTTCTCTCCTCATAATTGGAAACATAATGGGCTCGATGCCCGACGAGCACCCAACGTACATAGATGTCTGACCCGTGGGCGCAATCGTGGTACGATTAGCACACCGCATATGTTTAACGCCTGACTTTTGCATTGGGGAACCATCAAAATATGGATAGTTACCACGGTCCTTACCTAATCGTTGACATTCATCCATAGATATCCCATCTATAAATTTTCCAATCTCATTAGCTTTAGCTATAGCAAGGTCAGAATCATATGCCGTGCTAAGTTTAATTAGCGTGTCAGCCCACCCCATGATTCCCAGCCCAATTTGCCGTGAATTCTTATTCATTTCAACCAATTGTGGAGTTGGTAGGTGATTAACTTCTACCACATCATCCAAGAATTGAGTGCCAAATCGAACCGCGTCTTCAAGACCATCCCAATTGATTTTTGATGCCACGTTATTCTCAATCACAAACTTGCTAAGATTTACATGGCCTAGGGTGCATGATGTGTTAGGAATACCACTGATCTCACCGCAAGGGTTAGTACATTCCATCTTGGCTATATTAGATAACATATTGTACCGATTAGCCGTGTCAACAAAAAATACTCCAGGTTCACCATGTTGATGCGCATTCTTAACAATAAGGTCCCATAATTCTTTAGCTTTGATATTTTTCACACGCTTCTTGGTGTGTGGATCTACTAAATACCAATCCTCATCATTCTCCACTGCGTTCATAAATTTGTCTGTAATAGATACTGAGGTATTAAATTTCTCAATACCAATTATCGACTTAATACGTTTTGCTTCTTCTAGTGAAACTTCAAATTGCTCAGCCAATTCCTCATCTATTAATTTGTATCCAGAATTTTTACATGTAATAAAGTCAACTATGTCTGGATGTCCAATATTAAGCATTGCCATGTTGGCACCGTCACGCATTCCCTGCACAACATGGCTAGCATTCTCATTGAACATCTTAAGCCAGCTAATCGGTCCCTTGGTGACGAATCTATCATGTGATGCCTTGGTTCCAGCAGATCGAATATTACCCAAATAAATACCTGTACCCCCACCACTCGCTTGAATTACCCCCTGATTGTAGTGGGTCTGATAAATAGACTGTAATGTGTCTTCAGTTGGCAAAATAAAACATGCCGAGCACTGAGCGTTCGAGAAACCAGCATTAACTATGATGGGTGTGTTGGGCATGAATTTACCCTCACCCATCATTTCTATCGTCTTCTCTTCAAATTTCTTTGCTTCTTTATCGTCAGTAAATACTCGATGACCGGTAGCGACAAATTTGGCGACTCTTTTATACGCATCTAATGGTGTTTCATGTTCACCATTTTCCTTTTTGAATAAAATCCTCTTCTTCATCATGTTGAGCGTTACATCAGACACGGACACACTCATTTGCTGCACGTTTGTTCTCCTGTAGAGATTATATGATGTGTACTAACAAAGAATTTATAACTGGCACCAGCAAATAGTCATATTAGCATGAAAACACAGAAATATGGTCACTCTTGATTTTTGTTCTGCAATGGTGGAACACACATGCCCCGAGACAAATCAACTCCCCAATTATCCAATTCTGTTTTCACACGAAAAGATAATTTTAGAAATATATTCTGCTTACGTAATGCTAGCTTTTCATGTTCAGCGCGTAGCCATCGCTCATCGGCCTCTATCAACAAAAACTCATTAATCTCTTCAGGGGTCAGTTTGAAGGGTTCCATACCCGTCATATAATAACCGGCACCACATGAGATTACTATATAGAAACATGACTAAGAAGGAATTAGAAAACCCATCAACTGAAGAGATTCTAATTCGGCGGGCAGCAAAACTAGGAATTCAACACTTAATATCACAGTCTCATGATCTGGGGGTCAGGATGCTACCAGAAAATACTACGATAGTGCCGTACCAAAGATTTAAAAATCACCAGCTTATTATTGGTCTATACATAAATACCAGGGTCACAAAATGAGAACAGTTCAAAAGCACTGAAGAGCATTGTAAAATGAAGGGCACCAAATACGTGGTTCGTAATGGTGAATTGGTTAATAAAGACCAAGTAACTGGTTGGTATATGGAAGAAATTGTTGGACATGCGTTAGAACACTTAATTAAATGTCCTGTTCATGGTGTGATAGCAGCAACTGGAATGTATCGTGGTTCAGATGGTAAAATGTTGTGCTTAAAGTGTTATCCACAAGTAATACATGGCCACGACGGTTCTGTAATACGAATTCACACAATAGATAGTAAATGATTATTGGTGGACAAGAATATATGCCGGGTCTAGACCGAGATTATCGGGCCGACGAACGGTTCAGAGCCCACCTATATCGGGGTACTTTTAGTGATCCCGGATGGCCAATGTGCCGACGTGGTTGGAATCGAGACCAGGGAACCGCTTACTCAATCTGGCGCAATAACACGGGGCTTGGAATCTGTCGAATATGTATGAGAAGAGCTGAACAAGGACTATCACCAGTTCCACCACGAGAAGAATCATGAAGTTACTTAAAAATGGTAATTTTGAACTTAAATGCTCTGACCGGGAACTTATAGCCTGTGAAGATACTATCGGGTTATGTATGAATCCTAGACGTATCGATAAAATTATGGCGGGATATGATGATTGTTTGGATCGAGACTATCACTTCACCGTTGAAGAGCGATTAGAAATTGCCAACTATATGATCAAACAATGGAAAGCGTTTAGAAACTCATTAAAATGACCTTTATACCCATAAAACCGGTTATACAACCAGAAAGCAAAAAATGAAGGAATACGAAATCTGGGTAAGCAAGGACATCGGTGGTTATGCTCCCGGTCCTGTACATCTAGCAGGAAAAGCCTATGGCACAACTTTTCGAGATGCCGTGGTGTCTTTTGGTATGGCTAATATGCAGTTTGGTCGTGATGTAGACCCTGATACTTTGACTTGGTGGTATCGTGCCCTTTGGCCAACAAAAGAAGAAGCTACAATCAATAATTATAAAGATCATCTGAAACTACGCGAAGAATCTTACGCCCACTTAAAAGATGGGTGCCATATCGTGGTAAAAGCATAATGCCATTTATGCCCATAAAACCAATTTTACAGCCAAATGTTATCGGGTTATGTACTGCGCCATATCCAGGACATCCACGGGGATGCCCAAATTTTAATAGGAAACTTACCTGCCCGCCACATATGCCTGTATATGATTCTATGTTTGACACGCATAGAAATGACGTGTTTGCTATTTATAATATTTTTGATTTAGAACAACATGTTAATAAGATGAAGCAAAAGCATCCAAATTGGTCATGGCGACAACTAGTTAACTGTTTATACTGGCAAGGAACCGCTAGAAAACAATTGAAAAACGAAATCAAATTATTTTTATCTACCAGAACACATCCAACCCTATATGGAATAACTACCTGTCCTGAAGCCATGGGGGTAAATATTACCCAGACCATGCGTCAGGTTGGTATAGAATTGGAATGGCCACCAATTCACAAAGCCTATCAGATAGCGTTAGCTGGAGTAAACTTATGACTCGAATAATCAAAAACGCAGAGTTTACCGAATATTCAATCACACCACGTGGGATTGAAGTTGGTGGACGTATTAAAGAATCGTTTGAAGATTTAAAATCCATGCGTTGTCTTCGGGATTGGTCTAACACACAGATTATTGAAGAGTTAGCCAAAGAAAAACGACGAGAAGATATAGAAGTATTTCATAAATTTATCAATTCTCCCAAAGGTTTTGATGCTTTACAAGGTGGCAATGTTCAACTCCTCGGTGAACCACTAACAGAGTTTGTAAGAGTGTATAGGGTTCTACTTGAATTTGGACGATTAGCGCCTGAAGTCCACTACTTAACCATACAACAATGGGAAGATATTAAATTGTGGAAGTAGGTGAATATATATGAGATCAAACGCTGACGTGTTATTGTACCAGGCCATGAAGAATTTTGAAAGAACCGAGATTATAGAACCATGGATGAAAGAAGTAGAAGAATATTTAAATGACATGTATCCCGAAGTAATTTCAATACCTGATCCCTCTCATTACTATAAGGTGGGCGATAGTGTGTCGATGATGGGGCACTCAGAATCATTTGGTGTGGTAATTAAAAGAGACGACAGAGAGTGCCAAGTAAAATTCCACAATGAAAAATTTAGATATGGTATCTAATGAGCACTCAGCGAGTTAGCGGACAGCGGGGCTGGGTTAATCCCAAGGCTTTACCTCGTGGACCCAATGATAGAGCCTTATGTCGGCAATGTAACGCTGAAGTACCAGTGGGTCGCCGATCATTTTGTGGCGATCAATGTGTAGATCGTTGGAAAATCAAAACAAATCCTACATATGTAAGAACCAAGTTATATGCTCGAGACCACGGTGTTTGTACCATATGTGGTATAGATTGCAAAGCCCTGGTCAAAAAACTAGAAAAGCTTGAAGATAAAAACGGCCCAAAGAATCAATACACCTGGGAATATGAAAACAATATTCTCAAAAACGTTAAGCTAATGACAAAGCTCCAAGAACTCAAAATACCGGTTCATCGGTATCGATCCAGACCCTGGTATGGAATTTGGGATGCTGACCATATTATACCGGTCATTGAAGGTGGTGGCGAATGTGGGCTCGACAATTATAGAACCCTATGTTGCCAGTGCCACAAACAAGAAACTGCCAAGCTTGCAGCCAAAAGGGCCAAGAGTACCAAAAATGAATAAAGTAACTGTTGTGTCACTCCAAAACTGGAAAGACATTTTACCAGATTTGGACCATACTATTAATAATCATTTCTTTAATGGTGGATCGCCGATTAACCTATATTTAATTGCAAACGACAATCGAGATTGTCAAAAATGCTGTGAGGAGCTATCAATGGCTAAAGAACTTACTTGTAAAGATGTTGGGTGTAGATGTGATAAGAAACCCCAATATGTGGAATGGACAAATCAAGAAAACACTTGGCGAGCCGCCTGGGTACCAAAGTCGTATGATACCTCGAACTACGAACTTAAATGTGAATTTCTAAGTAAAGACATGTTAGGTAACAATATGTGGAAACCGTGTGAAGACCCACATGTTTCTGTATTAATTCTAGCACTAATCAATAGCGATCGGGAAACAATCAAGATCCATCGAGAAAACTCTGTGGACCGAAGCGGCATGCTGTTACAAGCGGAAGACAAATGCCCAGAATCACCCACAACTGGTGATTGTTACTACAATCCCGGCGATGACGTGTTCAAACGATGGGACGGTGAACAATGGGTCATCTATGCGCCGAATCGATGGTTCTATATGAACTCGGTTAAGAAATAACATGGACCTAAATGCCTTAATAACTATGGACGACGACACATTTGAAGTGTTGGTCTTATCCAACCACAAACAACACATGTTAATAAGATTTGCCATACGAAATAAATATAACCTCATATGGGAATTTGGACAAGAGCCAAAACCATGGCAAACTTTTATTCATTACCTAAATGAACAAGATATTCGAGAATTAAGAAAACAATATCAGGAAACTGGTAAATATACACTATGACCCGTGGTGATCGATTACCTTGAATACCTTTCGGGTCATCAGTGTTTTCACGTCATCATAAGAAATCGGCGAATAATCGTGACTGTCAACGCTAACATCCAGCCTAGCCTGATACTCTGGTGACATAAGATTATTGTGCGTATGGCCGTGTAGGTGCCAAGACCCATGATGTCGCTTATTCCATGACTCAATCGGGTAATGAAATAGCACAATTACCTGAGTAACATCCATTTCTTCATCGTCAACCTTTACCTCGTGATAGTGACCCAAGAAATTGAGATTCTTGCCTGGTAATTCCTTGAGTTTCTTCAATTTATCACTATGATCATGGTTGCCCTTGATCAGATTAATACAACCATTTAATTGTCTAATAATCGTCATCCAATCTTCTGATCTACCAAACGCAAAATCACCCAAATGATATACCACATCATCTGGCTGAACTTTATTATTCCAACGTTTAATTAGCGTCTGATCATGAGTCCCAATATTGTCAAATGGACGACCACAATACTTAAGGATGTTAGCGTGTTTGAAATGTGTGTCCGATGTAAACCAAATCGCCATGTCTAACTATAAATTAATAGAACATCAAATTTATATATCGCTACATGGCAATTAATAGGTTCACAGGTATTTATCGATTCCTGTCTAATTTTTATGAATCACCGGTATACTTAAATGGTATTGAATATAAATCTGTAGAACATGCATATCAAGCAACCAAAACGTTTAATCCACAGGCCAGTGAGGCGATACGAAACACTTATTCACCAGGAGATGCGAGGATTCTAGGTAGACAGGTCACCATGCGTGCTGACTTCAGCAAAATCAAAATACCGCTCATGGAATATTTGGTTCGTAATAAGTTTGCTAACAGCCCATCGTTGACCCTAGATCTATTAGGAACCGGTAATGTAGAATTGATCGAAGGTAATACCTGGGGTGATAAGTTCTGGGGTGTATGTGGCGGCAAAGGACAAAATCATCTGGGTAAGATACTAATGCGTGTAAGACAAGAAATTATTGAAGGTCGTATGTACTGGGACCAAAAAATCTAAGGAGAATCCAATGATTCATTGTGTAACACCATTTAAGCTATCCCAATCACGAGACGTAAAGCCCCGATACGCGGAGCCCCATGAAATGACAACCGAGAATTGGGGACGTCCAATTGCTATGGACTGCTCACCCGAGGTACGGCTAACTGTCTCCCTTGACTTAATGTACGACGATCAACATAAAGATTTGATTAATAGTCTAATTAAAACCATCCACGAAATCGGGGCGATTGCAGAACAACCATGAAAACTATTATGGATATCGTGGGAGAGCGATTGGCAAAGTTCGGTGTCAATAACTGGTCAAGTTTCGACGCCACTTATCGGTGGCGAACTATTGATAATATGCTAGATCAACACACGAGAGAGCTGATGGTGTTCGAAGTCCCACGTGGAATGCGAATTGCTGCCTATACCGCAATTGCTCCTGTCTTCGATGCTAATGGCATGTTTAACCATCAAAGACAATTCGTGGTTCAAGAGCGTGCTATTACCGAGGAACCAAAAGATGACAACGACTGAAAGCTACCATCTACGTGAACACACTCTAGAACAGGGTGAAATATTAAAAATGGTTGAAGGTATTGCGAGCATACAACGCATTGATGATAAATACTTGATGGTTCAGACTAGATATCCAGAAAATATATACTTTGGCGATAACAATGTTGATATTGAGACCCTGTATCAACAAATTGTAAAACTCGCTGAATCACATGGTATAACAGACATCTACTGGAGAATTAAGCCGGTCCATAGTGATTCACCTAACTTTCCTGGAGAATTAAGCCGGTCCATAGTGATTCACCTAACTTTCACGGTAATTGTTTACATAAAGTTAGCGCAATGGCTGCGCTAGTACAAATGAAACCCCCAATGAACAGACCTGATGAACATATGCTCTATCCCGTCACCTTCCTTAAAGGGACATACTAATGAGTGAAATCAAACAATTAGTTGATCAAATTTATGATCGACACTGTGCGGGGTGTTGTCTTCACATTACATTAGACGACGGCAGCGTTGATGACGATCATCTGGATTTATGTTTGAAAGTAGCCCATGAAAACCAACATTCTGACTGATTACTCAATGAATCAATACTGTGGATACTATGGGTGTCCCGATACTAAAACTACAGCATTAACCCCAGAGGATGGGTGTCTGAGAAAACAAAAGGATAACAAATGACCCTTGACCCAACAGCCACGATTGAATTGATGCTCAAAGATTTGAGGCAGCAGAACCAAAGAATACTAAATTTAGAGTGTGCTTTGGGAGCAAGCCAGTCACACAGCGCTGGTGTAATTGTACATTGTCCAGACTGTAAAGCAAAGCTATACCTAACTTCTGCAAGTAATCTACCTAGTGATATACGTGTCGTGCTTGTAGAACATCAGTAAACAGACTTAATGGGTGTAGGCTCTACCTCGTCAGCCTCTACAGTTTCTTAATAAACTTAAATTTTTCTTTACCCCACACTTTAACATATCCAAATCTAGCAGCAAAATCGTTTTCAGTTAATCCAACATCCTTAGCCTTATTCCATAATGTTTTCTTATGCATTACCCAACCATCCTCTTTCACATACCAATAATCTGGTTTAGTTTCTGATATTAACTGCCAATTTGATGCCTTATAAACTGCCCCCGTATGTCCATATGTCATATCAGCAAACGATACCAAACACTTAATGTCTGGTCTTAAATGTCTAATGACACCCTCAACTCGTGACAAAAACCAAGAACCCAGATTCTTCTTCTGATATGCTGGATGGATACATAATCTAGATAATTCCAATACCTCTTTATGATGGTAGCCTATTGTTGTAGCCATTTCGAGACGAGTAACAGACGTAAAACGAGTCAACACAACCAGCTGATCACTTATAAAGCCACCTATATCTAGACCAAATCTGCCTTTATGTAAATAGTGCCAATCACGAATAAACTTACTAGCCACATCACGATCTACAGTTTTAATTTGTATATCGTCAAAATTGTAATCTTTAAGATTTATTTTAGCACCAAGCCAATATTCTAGCTTATGTCTAACATAATCTTCGGTCTCACATTCATGTTCCCATAATTCTTTATACCTATACTGCGGAAAATTGTTGGCTATGTATGATCCTTTAGCCCTATCTCGCCAGATTACATTTTTCTTTTCACCATGCCAATAATCACCTTGTGTTTCAATAAAAAGCTTATGAGAAGGTATCAAAATATCAAATCTATACTTAGCTATTGGAACCTCTGTTTGATATTCTATGCCCATAGCATCAAGTAAATTACATACCTGCCTATGTGGGGTGGTCATTGTTCTTGGAACTTTACTCTGACCAACTGCTACCTTATGTTGAAATTCTTCATTAGTCCAATTTTGTTTTGTCCTTTTACTAGCTTGCTGCCTTCTATTTGGATCATTCCACCAATCATTAGATTTTTGACGCTGTTTATTTCTAAATTCATTAGATGTAAATAATAACACTAAGTGATTTCTATATTTATCATCCTGCCACGCCAACTTTGATATTTCACCCTGACGCTTCGCGTAATCTGTCTTCTGGTAAGTTTCTTGAATCTTCTCACGATATTGCTCTGTGGCCCAGCGCTGCTTAGCTCGATTGCCAGTCTGTTGTCGTAATTCCTGATTGTCCCACATTTTATTAGATGCTTGAGACATTAAAGCACTATATCTTGGATTTTGAGAACGTGGTGTATATTTTATACCATATAATTTAATCTTTTGACTAATAGTGGTTTTGCTCACATTATACTTTCGGGCCATTTCAGATTGTAAAAGACCGTTTTCACAATCTTGTATTAAAGCATCTTCAGATATATCAATGCGCTGAGCCACATTATTCTATAGTTGCATAAAATATACCAATTATGTAAGATTTAATATGAATGTGGGGCGACGAGCGCCCCACAAATCATCACTTAATCATAACGCGTTGCGTTATTTGTGTCCCTTGCTGACACTACGTGGGTTCGGAATACCGAACCCAACGATCTCGCCAAACGCCCAACCCTTCGTTAATCGACGGTGCGAAAACATGTTGAAGGGCTCAGAAAACAGTTCCACCCTTACACCCATCTCGCCAAGATACTCACTACCGGTGGCTGCGTAGAATGTCCCTCTCGGTACCACTTCCTCAACTCCAGTACCAGCGGCCGTGATGATCTGAGCATTCAAGATGTTACCAATATAACCGGCGAGGATCAACTCGCGCTCGGTCACCGGATCCACCTGAGTACTCATGGTCTTCACGATATCAGAAAGCTCGGCACGGTTGATCAAGAACTTCTCAACCATCAGACGATGCCGCTCAACCTGGTATCGAACGTCTTCAAACGCCGAAATTCCAAGAGTCGCGAAAATCGTAACCGAATTCACGGTCAAAGCAGCTCGATCTAGAAGAGCCAAGCCTCGCTTGTCCTCTTCCAACTCGATCTCTTGACGAGCGGTATCCTGAGCGCGATCCAAAACATCATAGTTCATCTGATAGATGTCTTCGATGTCGACGGTCGGGAATGCCGTAACTTTGAACTCTGACGGCTGAATGAAACGACCGAACAAACGGCTCTCAATCGACTGACCATCTTGTCCCACAACCCAAGCCGTTGCACGAACATCCTTCGCGATACGGAACAACTCACCCTGAGCGAGTGGCCGAACCCGATAGATCTTCCGAGCCCAACCTTCGTAATCGATGATGTCCTTGATCGGGAGCAACAACTCCTGACCAACAATCGCGAAACCCTCACCCGAGGGATCCTGCATGGCGGCTGCGAGAACCTTGCGGCGCTCCTCAGCTGGCATATCAGTAGACGCTTCACGATAGAAGGTGCCAGGAGATGCCTTCTTGGTTACACTTTGGAGCAAGTAGGCAATCTGTTGCAGGGCGTCCTTGTCATCATACGCGTTAACTTCACCACGCTTGTCGAACATACGCTCTGACAGCTTGGTGTTGCCAACCGCTTGACGAATACCATCGCGGGTCGTCTCACCGGCATACGCGGTGGGGTTAAATGTTCCACTCTCATCCCATACCTTCTCATCTTCACGAGAAGCCAGATGAGTGTTTTCTGCCGCCTTTGTCCTATGTTGCTCAACAGCCTTCGGCGTGGCAGAACTTGCAACCATTTTACGTTGCTCGCTGGTAGGCTTTGCCGCCCCGGCTGCAGCAAGACGCTTGTACGGATTAATAACTGCACTCATTTTCCAATCCTCCTAGTTAATAAACTTTCCTTGTGGGAGAAGGGGTGGGACAAAATGTCCCACCCCATTCACCGGGTTAATTATGCATACTTCACTGGATCGCCACCCAACCGAACGCCGAGGAACGGGTCATCGGCTGTCGGAGGTTGGATAACGTGTCCAACGAACTCACCTTCAGCACTGTCTGTCGTGAACAAACCAGCCAGAGCTGCCGTAACGCCACCACCACAGTACAGGTTCTTCCCTGCACCCGTAAGCGCGTAATCATCACGAGATGTGTCATACATTGAGGTAAACAGAGCTGATGCATCGGTGATAACCGTAATTCTGTTATCCTGAATGGTAACATCGTCCGTGAAATTCCAGAAGTTACGACCCTGGAAGTCCAGATCCGCCGAAGCCAACTCATAGGTATATGTTGTATATACCGTTGTGCTGAGCGGAATTGGTGTTGTACCCGGATTCACTCGGGTAACAATACCATTGGTCGTATTAATGGTGTAATCGTTTGTGAGCACGTACTTAACACCACCAAGACTCACAGCACTACGCAATTGGAAGTTGCTAACATTTGGATGCTTCAAGGCCACAGCTGCCGTTGCGGTTGGGAACGAAATCGGCTCATCCACCGACGCTGCCGTGAAAACGACAGATTTGTTCCACTTTGCCACACCGAGAACTGACTTACCAGCACATTTTTCAATGTTACCGGTAGCGTCTTGCCGTACCAACATACCAGCTTCGAAACTGGCGGCTGATGCTGCGCGGAAGACACCAAGATCCTGAAGAATCACACACCGACCCAAATCTAGTCCTCGCGGGAAGACGGCATTCTGAAATGCGCCTAACCTAGGACTGGCCAAACCTGTAGAACCCATTGTTTTTCTCCTTTAAATTGGTTTGCCAAAACACCTTCTCTAGATTCATGCACAATGCATTTGTCCTAGGAAGGCAATCTTACCTCGCTAAACTAGCCACTTTAGTTGTACCAACTGCACGTCGAATCGCTTCACGCTTGTTGTTAATAGCTGGCGCGTCATCAACTGGCTTCGGTGCAAGCTGCAAATTACCCTGCTTAGCAGCCTGCTTCAACTCAAAATCACCATCCGTATTAACAACCGCTTCATCAAACGGAATAGTGGCTGTCTTAATATTTCTAAGATCAGTCTCCACCTGCATAAGCGCTTCATCGTTCATCTGCATTACAGACGCGGCGCGTTCAATCAATGAATCGATATGGTGTTCCCAAGCCGCCTTATCCACACCCTCAATAATAGGCTCACTGAACGCCGCCTCAATCAACTGAACTGCGGTCCCCTGATCCATGGGATTATAAAACTCTTTATCATTCAGGGCACGCTTATTACAAAGCGCAACACCCATAGCCAACTTAAGCGGCGAATATTCAAGATTCAGCGCTTGACGATGAGCAACCAGCTTCATAGCACGGGTAACTCGAGCCACAAGATTATTTTTGAAATCTTCCTTCTCTTTGGTCAAATCAGCAATCTTCCGTTCCAGTCGTGCCTTGTAAATACCCTCTAAGCGGGCAGCGTGAACTTGATTATCATATTTCTTAGATTCTGTCTTTTCAGCTACCTTCTCTTTATGGTCTGTTTGAATGTTCTTCACGACCGTATCCTTGCCAACATCTTTCTTTTCCCGCTTCTCTTTAGTGTCGGCATCCTGCATCTCAAGAATATTGAAGCCACCCCATTGATCCTTACCAGGCTCACGAGTATGTTTCTCATCCTCTACATCAACTTCACGATCCACAAGAACATTATCACCAAGACCCTTAACTTCCTGAGTCTCTTGACGATCAGCCGACTCACCAGCCTCAGTGGCGCTATCTTCTGGCTTAGCGCGCTCCTGTGTCATGTCAGAATCTTCTTTATCCTTAATAGAATCAGTCTTGATACGATCCTCATCCTCAATGTCGTCAGTTGCGTACTCAAGAACCTGAGCCAAACGTGGACCAACAATAGCATTGGTTCGTTTAATAGCGCCGCCAATACCAAAATCAGCAACCATGGTCAAAACTGACTTGGCCAGCTCTTCTGGATTCTTGGCCGCTATCTTAATGTTCGAATCAAGTCGATCTGGTTTAACTACAAAGAGTGTTCCCTCTGAATCAAAAATTCTAACATTACCAGCACTGGTAATTTCTGCCTTAATATGCTTATAAGATTGTGCAAAACGGAGCATGGATGGGCCTCCTAAATTGTTAATCATTTCTCTCAATGCCCTATCAACACTTGCTCCACGTTTTGGAGCGGCTGGGGCTTCCTTCTCTTCTTCAATACCCATGGCCGCAGGCGTTAAAGCTTCACCTGGTCCAGCGGGGGTCATTCCTTCACTCTCGGGGGTCATTTCTTCAATAGGGATCTTAGGTGGCGCTGGAACCTCTTCAAGAGGTTGCTCAGAATCAACACCAACACCAGGAGCATTAATATTAATAACAACCGGTGGTTGTCCAGCAGCTGAAGAGGGAAGAACACTGGAAGGAGCCGCTGCTGGATCCACCGGAGGAGCCATCATGGGATCCACCGGGGGAGCCATCATAGGATCTACCGGAGGAACTACTTGTGCTATCTTATTCAATTTCTCACCCAACTTTCGCTCAAGTTCAGCTACTCTAGCCTGAAGAGTAAGAATTTCTGATTCGTTTCGTAATTTATCAGTATGTTCAAGTTCAGCTACCTTAGCCGTGAGTTTAAGAATCTCATACTGCTCTGCTTTAGGATCTGCTGGATCATGAACACGACTAAATTCGTCGTAAATTACACCCTCACACCACTCAAATGACTTAGCTATCTTTTTGGGTTTACTAGCTCGCTTATCCTTCGACCCTTTTACAACAAAAGCTATCGGATTAAAACCAGGTTCTGATTCGTCATATTCTTTGCCCTTACCGCGAGCAATATGTCCACAAAACTCACTTCTAGTATACGCGACTTTACCACAAACATTGCAACGAGTACGAAGACAACTGCATCCCATCGATCCATGCTTAAGAACACCACTCATTACACCCTGGGCAAATGTGGGGTCTTTAGTCTTATCAATGGCTATGAGAAGTTCTACATATTCGTCTTTAACCACAGACCCACAGCTAGCACAATGAATACCGCTTTGATCACGGCCCTCTTTGCTAGCGGTCTTATGACCACAATTAGGACACTCATCTAGTGGCCCTGCTGAGTCGTTATAGTGGGCATCAACAATAAAGCCACGAGCGGCCTTAGGGTCACTTGCTCGATGTTGTACATGGTGTGGCTTAAGCTCATACGTACGATAAACTTGCTTGCCCAATCGGTGATCGAATCGCAATAATTCATTCTTATGAAATGCGTCATGATTTTCATTAGGAATGTTAGCAGTGTTACCACGAATTGCTTCAAATACGTAATCTTCTGGATTTGGCGAGATATTATATTCAGAGGCCACAATATCCAGAGCCGCTTTAATATCAATTGTACGTGAGCCGCTTAGATATGCGCTGCCCTGTTCGTCTTTGTATGCAGCGGACTTCTGAAAAATTTTACCATCACTAATAGCAACCGCTATTGTGGAGACGGAGGCCGTCTTAATAAAACCTTTAGAACTCATTTTTTATTTTTCTCTTCAAGCTTATCTTTATTTGGCTGCTGTACTTCAACGGTGGACTCTTGAACTGGTTTTGGCTGTTCAATAACGCCCATCGTGATACCCTTACTTGTTTTCTTAAACGTCATTTTTATCTCTTACCAAGAATATTCAATATTAAAGTTAGTCTTAGTAATTAACCCAATACCAACAACCATGTACAGGTGTACATTATTTAAAATGCGTGGAAAGAACACAAATTTGTGCTACGAAATGGTGTTCGGTTTTAACAGCTCAGAACACAAATTAGCGATTTTGAATTTGGGACAACTGTTTTACAGTTTGGAAAATCACCAGCTACAAACGACGACCTGTGTGTCTCATGCTGATTATTAAAAGCAGACTTTTGATCTGTAACAGATAAGGGGGTCGATACGATAACATTGTTTGATATATTCAAACAGTCTTTTATTAATTGTAATCCAACATCTTTATCAAAATGTTCTATCACATCAATCATGAGTGCTAAATCATACTTATTTCCTAATAACGACACAATTTCAGAAGCATTACCAAAATAAATGTTGTTATATATATAATCATATATTGGGTTCTTATACTGCGAGAAAACCTCTATTCCATCTATTTTAACTTTCCACTCATTATAAATATTTCTTCCATCCCATAGCTCAAGATACTCTCGAGCCAGCATGCCATACTTACCAAACCCAACACCTATGTCTAATATGGATTTAGGTTTAATCGATATAATTAAACCAACAATTTCATTTAACTGCTGCCAATGACTGGTAGGCATCTACTCTGGATCTTGAGCAAGCACATTGTGCATGATCCAACCAAACTGTGCTCTAGCAATTTCTGTGACACTAACAACATTCTTATATGAATCCAGGTATTTCTTACCACATTCAACACACAAAAATGCACCACGGTTGGACGATTTATTTCCACAACCAATAGCGACACACTCTACGCCTTTTGGAAGTGTACCAATAAGTTCATCAAGCTCTTTAGACCAATTGCGAAACACTAACTCACTGTTAGGGTCGTCGTGTTTAGACATCTTTCTCTTCGGTGGCATCGGTAGACTCCTTAACTAAGTGTTCTGTCCATAATTGAACGTTTTTATTTATACGATCATCACCCGGTACTTTTTCTAATGCCTTTTTAGCATTTTCGATTGCTCTAGACCAATTTTCTAGGTGGTGATGAGCCATTGACAACTTATCGTACCTTTCCCAATCATAGATGCTGCGTTGAATAAATAATCGTGCGTCGTGCGGGTATGGTAACGCACAGCCGAGTTCATACCATATCATAGCATCATAAAAACTTTCACACTCATAAAAAACGTCACCCATTAGTATGAATGCCTCTGCCCTATCATATTTTTCCTTAATGGCGTTATACAAACTTTCTCTAGCTTCTGTGTATCGACGAAGGTTAATCTGACATTCTGCCATATCATAATACGCCTGCCAACGCTCTTCATCCCACCCACCAGTTTTAAGATATTGTTGATACCAGAGTATTGCTTCCCAATATTTTCCAGATTCTTTGTGTGCTGTTGCTAGATAAAAAAGTGATCTAGTATCATTTGGATTCTGATCTACTTTCTTTCTAAATATCTCAACGTTAGTCTCACGTTGCTCATTTCTGGCAGCGCGTATATCAGTTGGTCGTATAGATTTATCATCCACCACCACAATATCACCTGTCCAAATGGTACTACTTGAATATGTCGTGGCGTCGGGTATATTATGTCGTGCATTAATCCATCGAACTTTATTCTTCATAAATCGAGAAAATTTCCAGGCATGAGATACATTCCCATATTTATCAACCCCCATACCACACGTAACATCCACGACATCTTTATCTTTACAATTCTCTAACAATTCAGGGATTTCTTCTGGATGTAATACATATTCATCATCATCTAATACTAAAGCCCACATACAGTCATTCATCGAATGAGCAATATTACGCGCATAACTAAAATCCCAAGGATCCGGGGCCTTAAACGATGTAACCTGTCCACGTAATTTCAGTTCTTTCGTTAAACCCTTAACTTTATTAACCGTATCATCAGTATCTCGATCATCCACCGCTACATAAAGAGCATCCAAATATTTAGCACAACTACGAACAGCCCGTTCTACCCCTTTGAAATTATCTTTAGTAATCATGCAAATGGCTAGAGACCCACAATCTATTTTAGCCAAAACACCGGACTTAGACTTGTGTTTTCTAGTCATGACGTCTCCGAGAATAGTATTATTAAGTTTAACAGCTTGTGTTGTGGCGCTGTAATGATCTTCAATCCACTGTCTACAACTTTTAGGGGTATCATCTGTATAAGATTCAACAATATCCACCAAGGAAGATATAGCTCTCCAAGTATAAGGCCATAATTTATTTGCACCATACCAATCATGAACCAATGGTTTTAGACCACAGGCCATCCCCTCAGCCACCGCTAAGTGAAAAGATTCCCCCAAAGATGTGCTAAGTATATATCGATAGTTGGGTTGTTGCATTATTTGTTCAATATGTTCACTGTGTGCGGAAAATCCAAGATTTGATAACGCCAAATGATCGAAGTAAATTTGTGATCGATCACACTGTATATCACCATAAACACGAAATTGATGGTTTGGTAAAGCTATGGCTGCTTGGGCTAATAATTGTGGCCCCTTCTTGAAATTAAGGGACCCCACATAAAGAATATCTGTACCTGGATGTTCTGCCAGTTTATATCGATTAAGATCAATTCCATGATGAATAACATGTTGCTTGGTTTTATCCATCGTTACATGCTTATTAAAAATTTCACGATAGTGTTCACTTACAAAAATTAAGGCGTCAACAACTTTCCAATTAAGTCGCTTAATCCAATCTTCATGGGCTTCATAAGCATGCAATCTGATAGTTATTCGGGGTCTCGATTTATAAGATTCTAACACTCTAACGCCTGCAACCGCCAGGTCGTCACACCAATCAAAATGAACTAAATCGTATTTACCTAAATCGAAAAGACTGTTAAGATATTCTATGTTGTGGTCTGGAAGTTTAATTTGTCGAGAAAACGCATTGTGATTATCGTGAAACTTGTCAACAATAGCGATGTTCATATCTAAGTATATTGCTTAAGATACTAAGATTTATTATTATGAGATAATATGTCCCATATTGCCGCCACTACCAACAACAATAAGAGAACAGCGGCAATAACAGCATCACGAGTCATGTTATGCGTGAGAATAAATTAGGGTGTTCTAAACAATATTTCTTAAGATGATCTGGCCGTATACGTTCTGGATTCCATGCTTCAACATCCGGCAATTGTGCGCCAGTACCATGAATCTTTCCTGCTATAACGAAACGTGCCACCAATTCTGTACAAAATTGTTGACCTGTGCTAGTATGCCATACTTTAATTCTACGACGAAATAACATCCATAATATTCTAATCCAACCAACAATTAATAGCCCACGAACATCAAACCATTGTCCAATTAAATTATTAACAACTTTAAATGAGTCGGTTGTATCAAAATTACAAGTAAATTCACAAACCACATCATGTCTAGCTATGTGAACCGGTGTTAAATGTGCTTTTGGAAAAGTGGCTTCAACAATTAAATCCTCGGGCCATAAACTAGACGTAAATTGGATCATGCCGTGACTCACATCACTTTTAGTAATGGCACGAATCAGTCGTGGAATAATCTTATGAGTAGCAGTAAAAACTAGCCGAACCACTTACCACCTCTTTATATAGCAAACTTGTCGAGCAGCCAATAGATGCCCAAGACACCGGTTACCGTGGTCAACGGGTCCGAGATCAAACTATTCCACCAGCTCTCGGGTTTCTTCCATCGATCTGGCCAGCGCTTGAACGCGATGAAATGCTCAAAGGCTTCCCAGCCATACGCAGCAACCATACAACCCAGCAACGCCCACCAACGATTTGCGCCCAAGGCCCACAGGGATGAGCCAATAAACACCCAGAACCCCAGATGCGGTAGTGTCCACACATCCAAGAACGAGTAACCTGTCTTGCCTATGAATCGGTTCATCAGAATGGATACCTTCCTACAATTAGGGTCCACGTCACATCCAACTGATGCGTGCCGGTGCCGTGGTGAACAGTGACCTCGTGAATCCAATGGGGCAGTAACGCTTTCGGACTCGCAGCAAATGGCCTCAAGTCTCTAGTACCGTCACCTAGCAGGCCCAGCACCGGAAGGTGTGGCGGCAAATACACGTCGAAATCGAACAGATTGTAACTACCAGCATGGTCTGGGTTCACAACCAGCGTGTCGGTCGTAGGATTGTAATCAAACCAGCCAGTCCCTGGAACACATGGCACTGGAACAGCCTTGGTGAAATTCACGTTGGCGTTCAGTTTCTCAGTCAGGTTCAAGTCCCAGTCACCATCTCCTGTCGAGACGTAGACGTACATATTGCAGCTTGTGGCTACTTGGAACTTGTCGAAATCTCCCGCACCCACATTCTCGGTGCCTGCCGTAGCTGGACAATAGATTTTGTGTTTTGCGTAGTCTCCAATAGTCCCGTTCTTTCGCACCATATCGCCGCCGACCAGATACAATAAATCGATGAACTGAGCTTCAAAAACAGTGTCACCTTCGGAATTAGCAGAGACTTGAAACCGATCTCCGGCCCAACGGACACCCGTTGTAGCGTTATCGGCGCAATCGGCAAACACCGCGATAGTGCCTGCAGGGAACATGTCTGGGGTAAAGAAGGGCTTGTTGTCGGTCATCTTCGGAGAAGACAACTGAACCAGGGATATCCCTGGACTTGGCGCAATGCCCTGATGCACGGCCACAACTCCATTCAACATGGTCTCTTCGCCACCGGACAATGCGGCTTTGAACCAGATGTCGCAGTTATCTCCAGCAGTATCAATATGATCCAACGCGACCGTGATGGCAGACAGTCCGATCTCGGTTGTCAGCGTCGTGCTGTCGACCTTGTGATTCGGGAAATCTGTTTGAATCGAGTATATGTATTTTGTGGCCACCATATCGAATCTCCTACCCAATCTTGAGCAACGTCATGGTCCGTTGGTATGCGGTGGCGGTTGCCACGCTTGTGCGCCATTTTACTTCAATGACTTGTGCGGCTGAAACCGTCACGACCGCTTGGGTTGCTAGCGGCACCACCATGCCGATCTGTTTCAAATCGGCGGCTGTTCTACGTCGCTCTGATGCCGCGACTTGTACGCTGTTGGCATAGATCGACACGTAAAGTGCGCCCGCCGCGTCTGAATGTGCGGCCGATGTACTGAACATCACCAGATACGTCCCAGCACCTGGCGTCAGGGTCATGCTGTCCATCTGCACGTCTGTAGCCGAGGTCGTAGTCGTTGTGCCGGTTGCCGTAGCTTCACTGGGGACAACACCACTGCTCGAAGGTGCAGCCCATGCACCATCTGCTCGCAGGAAGTTGGCTGTCCCACCACCGAGCTTCGGCAAGAGACCGTGCTGTCCTGTGGTGGCATTGAGTGTTGTAACGTCTGTAGGTGCGGCCAGCTCATCTAATTTGATGCTGTCACCACCCGCGCTCTTATGACTGGTCGCGTGGCTGGTGGGTGCACGAGAATCACTCAACCGCGAGTCGTTACCAGCACATGCCGCTGTTGCCCCAGTACCAAGTGTTCTGAGAGAACCTGTGCCTGCCGCCGCGTCAATAGCAAGCGCATCACCGCCACCCGCATTATGCGACGACGCATGGCTGGTAGGTGTACGAGAGTCGCTCAACCGCGAATCATTACCAGCGCACGCCGCTGTTGCCGCAGTACCGAGCGTTCGTAGAGAACCCGTACCTGCCGCTGCGTCAATGGCAAGTGCATCACCACCACCCGCGTTATGTGACGATGCGTGGCTAGTTGGTGTACGAGCATCTGAAAGTCTGGAATCGTTACCCTGGCAAATTGAATCCACAGTTGTGCCATAAGGGGCACGCGAAGCTCCAGTAACTCGCCAGCGAGAGCATACGCCACAATACTGTAACTCACAGTTCTGGTCTGGGTTCAGCACGAGATTCTGTGCTGACGTGTGCAGGAATCTGTTGGCTGCTGTACTGGCAGAACTTTCATTAACAATCGTGAGTTTGAACGCACTGGCGTTGTGCAGGATCATCATCCTGCCACCAACACCACCGGCAAGTCCCGTGATGTTGTATGCACCACTGGCAGTCAGACGAATCGAAGTAGCATCGGCCAAGCCTGTTGGGCTGTAATCGTTTTGGTCTGCACCGATGGAAGCAGGAGCAATGCCACCGGTCAAAGCAAATGACTTGCTGGCTTTTGCAACCGTAGGACTAGGGTATGTATCAGCCAGATCACCGCTTGCCGTACCTGTGGGGGCACGAGAATCAGACAATCGAGAATCATTGCCTTGGCAAATCGTGTTCGCCTGATTTCCATAGGGTGTGCGAGAACACCCGATGACACGCCATCTTGTAGTTGTGGCATCATAGTGGAGAATCACGGTCTGATCAGGCCAAAGCACAAAATCATCGGTGCTTGGTAGGGCAAATCTATTTGCTGCCGTGCTAGATGCGCTCTCATCCTTCAAGGTTAGGTTGTTGGCCCCAATGTTGTGAATAATAACGACACGACCCGATGTACCACCCGCCAATCCCGTGATGTTGTATGAGCCGCTGGATGATAGGCGCAAGAATGTGGCGGTCGACAGCCCTGTAGGATCGTAGTTGTTTTGGTTGGCTCCAATAGACGTTGGAGTGATAGCGCCCCTCAGTGAGAATGCACTACTAATATCAACGCTACCAGCACCAGTGATTCGTAGTCGCTCGTTGGCAAGCGCAAAACCACCACTATGGAATACCACGTCCTTGTTGGCTGTTCCCGTGCCCAGGACAAACTGGCCATCCATGCAGTAGAGATAGACGTCGTTGGTCAACAGGAGAGGATATGCCGGATCTGTATTACCCGAGCTATTGATCCCAAAATCACCATAATAATTCAAATCTGTGCTGAGATCATTGCCAACACAAACGTCAGTAGATGCCTGAGGCGCACCACTCACGTTCGTGAGGCAAACCTGGATGTAGGTATTCAGGTTCTTTTCGAGATACTCCAGAATGCCGTTTAGACTTGGGTTTGTAGGTCCGACAATCAGGTAATGGCCAACAGCATCCCATTTGAATAAGTCATCGGACGCGAATGACCCTGCTTGACTCCCCCGGAACTGTATGTTGTCCTTAGCGCCCGCCGCCGATGCTGTACCCTTGAGATTGGCAAACTGGACTTTTTTCTTAACCCCACTTGCCGCGCTGTCCTCAAGAATGAACAGATCGGCATCTGCCATTGTGGTCTTCTCAGTAATGGTACTGATTTCGTTGGCGGCATTTTTATGGATTGCGTTCGTATCGGAGCTACTACTCGGCAAATTACTAATCTGAACCTTTTTCTTGGCGTTACTGGCCGCACTATCCTCAATGACAATCAGGTCAGCACCGACTGGCGTGCCTTTCTCAGTCATACCCGCAATCTCACCAGAAGTTGCCTTATGGATGGCGTTGCTGTCTGTTCGATTATCACTCAACCGCGAATCATTACCTACACATGCTGTAGATCCTGTAGCACCAAATGAAACAGATATCTGCCTTGTCTCGTCTGCACCTTCATTTAAAGTAGCTAATGAAACAGCTGTGCCAGCAACAACTTTAGCTTCTATGCTGCCTGGTGTAGTATCATTACCCGACACAGCAACTGCTCTATCAGTAACATCATCGGTGTCGGCAGATTCTTTAATGGCACCACCACGTTTTCTCTTAAATCTACTCTGACTAGAATTATACCACATCTCCCCATCTTCCGAGGAACTTGGATCAGTTGATACTGAATCAAGTATAACACTACCAAAGATATTAGGATCTGCCATATTTTACCTACTAAGTAGACTCACCATATTTTGTGGCGTGCCAGTCAACTTGTACTAGATAACTAATATTATTAACACCAAGGTTAATAACAAACCCATTAGCTGTTTTAGATTCGGCAGATGCCATATATCTAACACCACTAGGTGTTGAAATGGCAATTACATTGGGGGTATAGTTATCATTGTCAAAAGCACCAGTGAATGTAACGGTTGCTTTCTTTGGATTTCCAGCAAATGATGAAGCTAAAACACGACCCGACTTATGAACTAATACACCAGATGCTGTGCCTGTGGGTCCCGTTTTTCCGGTTTTACCTTTACTCCCCGTAACACCCTTAATGCCTGTTGGCCCGGTCTTCCCAGTTCCAGTCTTACCCGTCTTACCAGTAATTCCAGTCTTACCAGTCTTACCCTTAATACCAGTTGGACCAGTTCGTCCAGTTTTTCCAGTCTTACCAGTTATTCCAGTTAATCCAGTCTTACCGGTCTTACCAGTCTTACCAGTTATTCCAGTTAATCCGGTCTTCCCTGTCTTACCAGTTCGTCCGGTCTTACCAGTTATTCCAGTAATTCCGGTTTTTCCGGTCTTACCAGTTAATCCGGTGTTACCAGTTTTACCAGTTAAACCAGTCTTACCTTTAATTCCGGTTGAACCAGTTTTTCCGGTTTTTCCTTTAGTACCAGTTGAACCGGTTTTTCCTGTCTTTCCAGTAATTCCGGTTTTTCCAGTCTTTCCAGTCTTTCCAGTAATTCCGGTTTTTCCGGTCTTACCTGTTTTACCAGAACCTGTCTTACCAGTATGTCCAGTTGGACCTCTACCAGTCGGTCCGGTAATACCAGTCATACCCTTAATACCAGTTATGCCAGTTTTACCCGTGATCCCAGTTAAACCAGTTAAACCAGTTCGACCTGTTTTTCCAGTCTTCCCGGTCTTTCCAGTTCGACCTGTTTTTCCGGTCTTACCAGTTCTTCCTGTTTTCCCGGTTTTACCGGTACGACCAGTCTTACCAGTTATACCAGTTATACCAGTTATTCCAGTTATTCCAGTCTTTCCGGTCTTACCAGTTAATCCAGTCTTACCAGTTTTCCCAGTTAATCCGGTCTTACCAGTTTTCCCAGTTAATCCGGTCTTACCAGTTATTCCAGTCTTCCCGGTCTTACCAGTCTTACCAGTTAATCCGGTCTTACCAGTTAACCCGGTCTTACCAGTTAACCCGGTCCTACCTGTTTTCCCAGTTCTTCCGGTTTTCCCAGTTCTTCCGGTTTTCCCAGTTCTTCCGGTTTTCCCAGTTCTTCCCGTTTTCCCAGTTAATCCGGTCCTACCTGTTTTCCCAGTTAACCCGGTCCTACCTGTTTTCCCAGTTATTCCAGTTATTCCTGTTAAACCTGTTAAACCTGTTTTCCCAGTTAACCCGGTCCTACCTGTTTTCCCAGTTCTTCCTGTTTTCCCAGTTAACCCGGTTTTCCCAGTTCTCCCGGTTTTACCTGTCTTACCAGTTATACCAGTTTTCCCCGTATTTCCAGTTTTCCCCGTATTTCCAGTTTTCCCCGTATTTCCAGTCTTACCAGTCTTACCAGTCTTACCAGTCTTACCAGTTTTCCCTGTATTTCCAGTTAATCCAGTCTTCCCGGTAGTGCCAGTTTGTCCAGTCTTACCTGTTTTCCCAGTAATTCCAGTTCTACCTGTCTTACCAGTTAAACCAGTCTTGCCTGGCACACCAGTTAAACCTGTAGGACCCGTGGGGCCAGCTGGCCCCGGCCCAGTTGGTCCAGTAATACCAGTAGAACCGGTAGATCCTGTCTTACCACCATATCCAGTAAGTCCTGTTTTTCCTGTTACACCCGTTGTACCTTTAGGCCCAGTAATGCCTGTTGTACCTTTAGGACCTGTAGGCCCCCTACCAGTACCACCAGTCTTCCCAGTTCGACCAATTCCAGTCTTACCCGTCTTACCCGTCTTACCAGTAATTCCAGTCTTACCTGTCTTACCAGTTCGCCCAGTCCTACCCGTATAGCCTGTCTTTCCAGTAATCCCAGTAATCCCAGTAATCCCAGTAATCCCAGTATTTCCTGTCTTACCAGTTCGCCCAGTCCTACCAGTATAACCTGTCCTACCAGTTAAACCAGTCCTACCAGTTCTTCCCGTTTTCCCAGTAATTCCAGTTCTACCTGTTTTACCTGTTTTACCTGTTTTCCCAGTTAATCCAGTTTTTCCAGTTAAACCGGTTCTACCAGTTCTTCCCGTTTTCCCAGTAATTCCAGTTCTACCTGTTTTACCTGTTTTCCCTGTTAATCCAGTTTTTCCAGTTAAACCAGTCCTACCAGTTCTTCCTGTAAACCCAGTTAATCCAGTTTTTCCAGTTAAACCAGTCCTACCAGTTCTTCCTGTAAACCCAGTTAATCCAGTTCTTCCAGTTTTTCCGGTATTTCCAGTTCGACCGGTAAGTCCAGTTCGACCGGTAAGTCCAGTTCGACCGGTAAGTCCAGTTCGACCGGTAAGCCCAGTTATACCTGTTAAACCAATACCTGTTATACCAGTACGACCGGTCTTCCCGGTCTTACCAGTTCGTCCGGTCTTACCAGTTCGTCCGGTCTTACCAGTTATTCCAGTAATTCCGGTTTTTCCGGTCTTACCAGTTAATCCGGTTAATCCGGTTTTTCCAGTAATTCCAGTTCGACCAGTAACACCAGTAAGTCCAGTTATACCTGTTAAACCAATACCTGTTATACCAGTACGACCAGTCCTACCAGTATAACCTGTTTTACCAGTCTTCCCGGTTTTACCAGTCTTCCCGGTTTTACCAGTCTTCCCGGTTTTACCAGTCTTCCCGGTTTTACCAGTCTTACCAGTTAGTCCGGTCCTTCCTGTAAAACCAGTAATTCCAGTTAGTCCAGTCCTTCCTGTAAATCCAGTTAGTCCGGTTTTTCCAGTTCTACCTGTCTTCCCAGTTCTACCTGTCTTGCCTGTTTGACCAGTAAGTCCAGTTAAACCAGTTCCTCCTGTAAATCCAGTACGACCTGTAAATCCAGTTATTCCTGTAAATCCTGTTAAACCTGTCTTACCAGTTATACCAGTTCTACCTGTAAAACCAGTACGCCCAGTCTTACCAGTACGCCCAGTCTTACCCGTACGACCGGTTCTACCTGTAAAACCAGTACGCCCAGTCTTACCAGTGCGACCAGTTCTACCTGTAAACCCAGTCTTACCAGTTATACCAGTTCTACCTGTAAAACCAGTACGCCCAGTTCTACCTGTAAAACCAGTTCTACCTGTAAATCCAGTTCTACCTGTAAATCCCGTACGACCTGTTGCACCAGTAAATCCAGTTATTCCTGTAAAACCAGTTAAACCCGCAACACCAGTAAATCCAGTTTTTCCTGTTTTACCAGTCTTACCAGTCTTACCCGTCTTACCCGTTAAACCGGTTCTTCCTGTAAATCCGGTTCGTCCTGTTTTACCAGTCTTACCTGTTTTTCCAGTTATACCAGTCTTACCAGTTTTCCCAGTCTTACCAGTCTTACCAGTTTGACCTGTAGAACCAGTAAAACCAGTAGATCCTGTTGGTCCACGAGGACCACCAGATGGACCAGTAGGTCCAGTTATACCGGTTGGACCAACAGGACCACCAGATGGACCAGTTATACCTGTTTTACCAGTTTTTCCTGTAAATCCAGTACGTCCAGTTCTACCTGTAAACCCAGTTTTTCCTGTAAACCCGGTTTTTCCTGTAAAACCAGCTGTACCTGTTTTACCAGTTTTTCCTGTAAGCCCGGTACGACCAGTTCTACCTGTAAAACCCGTACGTCCAGTCTTACCCGTCTTACCAATAACTCCAGTCTTACCTGTAAAGCCAGTACGACCTGTTGGCCCAGTAAGTCCAGTTATTCCTGTAAGACCGGTTTTTCCATTTATGCTACCTTTAACACCAACATATCGATAACCACTAATTTTAAATGGAAAAGATATGCCGGACGCATCACCATTTAAAACAATGATACCATTTTGGTAATCAAAAGCCCAATCTATGGGATCAGTAATGTATATCTCATTACCAAGGTTATCAAATAAATGAACAGCATAAGAGTCACCAAACTTATCAGGAATCCAATCACGAAGTCTAGTACCAGGCGGATTTTCTGCCTTCCAGCACTGTCGATCTGGAACCGACACATCTTCTGTAAGAGCAAATAGTGTTCTCTGCTCAGCAACACCATCAATAATCGCCTGAATAGGATTATCATATGCTATTGAATCAACCCATACTTCTGAAGCATGAACATTTACCTCTGAAGGAGTACTTAGCTCGTTAAACCAAAACTTATTCTGAGAGTCTGTGGTCTCTCTACTAATAAATTGCTTAAAGCTCTTGTCTTCTTTACTCCACAAGACAGTACTCCACGGATATATATCTAAATAATCCGTCGAGAACTAAGAGTGGCAATTAACGAAGAAAGTAAAAGAAGATACACAGACTGGCTATGGCGATAGCATGAAGAAAAACACACACTAATCTTTTAAACAATATCCTGGGAACTCTATCTGCTATTTCACAAGCGTGAAACCACAAAGCAACAGCAGCCTCCTTATTATTTTCATTAATTAAACTTTCAATTTTCTTTAACATAAAGAATGGAATATATTTAACTATTCCATAGTTATGGGTATAAAATACCCCAAACCCCCTAGCCGTTCCTGTTTCTATGAAGAACCTGCCGCGCTCAAACACCACTTTACACTGACTGCTCATACATCCTAAAATATAATACAACAATGTCTACCGTCAATTATTTTAACACTTGAATCTGGCTGGAATTATCTGAAGTAGGTATTGCGCTTCATCAGACGTTTGCCCCTCTAACCATTTAATTAAACCATATCTAATCCTACGCATCTTATTCGCACACATGGTCTTGTTGATATTTAGATATTTACCGATGTTAGCATTATAGTTTGTGCATATGTTAATGTCAAAAGTTGTGCAATCACATAAATTACATGACGCACACATTTCCTTGGACGCATCTGGATTTATTAGAATCTGCATTATTTGATATGCTCTAGTGCCACTGCCAAGAACAGTTTCTGCAAATTCAAACAATAATTTACGAGCTTTAGTAAACATGTCAAAATCATCTAATTTTGAATATTGATCTTCAGCAGCAATTGACCCATCTTCTTCAACATATTTATAAACAGTAATCATGATGTCGCCACATTTTGTACAAACCTTATTATTCTTTACGGAGGCGCGTCGTCCACATGTCGGACATCCATACTCCAAATTCTTTCGATATAATGATGTGATGTAATTTCTGACCGCCATCTTCCCATGATATCTAAGAAAATGGATTGGGTTATTACTTGTCGGCCTATATTCTCTCTTTAGACCGGGGGCTTTTATCTCAACAATCTCACCGTACAACTTAGCTTTATCTAACTGCTCAAATACACCCCACCAAAACATTGCAATAATGTCATCAAAATAAAGCAGAAATTGTTCTGAAATTAACTCTTTAGCAAAACTACTTCGAATATGGCCCTGACGATCATGATTATCTAACTTATATCCTTCAATCCCGGAGACAGCATCCATAAAATCTTGAATACGTTTACCCTTACGTGCCGCCAATAAAAGTTCATTAGCTATCGCATTGTCAACCCACATTTTATCCTCCGAAAGCATGTTGTTCTCCGATTGCATAAATAGGGGTGCCAGGAACACTTGTTCGGAGGACCAAGCGTATCCAGGTGCGCGCCTGCCTGGCACCCACTCTTAATTTTTATCAAGAAAATCATTTGCATCAACATCCTCTCCCAAATCATTACGTAAATTGTATGGTAACATCAAAAACTCGTTATAGATTGTCCCCAATTTGGTAATAACTTCACTCAAATTGGTATTATACTTTTCTAAATATTCTAATCCATGATTATTAATTACAAATTTAACCGTTTCATCAATTAATTTCAATCTGGAAGCTGGCTCACCAACCGTAGTCATAATTTCCGCAATCTCTCGATTCTCTGGCTCAGCGTGATACTCCCCATCAAACTTAAATCCATATCTCAAAAACATATAAATCAGGTTGTTAACCTCATTACGATTCATTCCAGAAGCACATAACGCTCGCATGGTTACTTTCGGAAAATGTGGAAAACGCATTACTAACATAAATGGGCCTATTTTGTCTAGTGTACCGAACGCGATTGCATATTCACAATTGCGTTCAATATTCCGTTATCAATTTTACATTCAAGGCTATTTTCATCTTCCACATGCCCCATACCTTCCAACCTCTTCAATTTCTTAGTTAAAATTTCATTCATGTCTCTCATCGTGTCACTAAAGGTTAAAACTTCCTTCATCCTCTTCTTATAAGCTCTACATCTATTATCCCCATATAAACCATGCATCCACCAGCCAATACCAAACATTAGCAAAGAACCTACAATCAACATAGCGCACCTCCTACCAATTGATCGTTGCAGGTCCCATGCCAAACAATATTATACCAGAAACCTCTGATGACTATATTTATGATGGCACGTATCATGCACATTTACTATTGTAGGAGGTAGTATATGTCAATCGATGTAGGAAAATGGTATCATTCTAAAAGGGGGCACTTGTGCCGTGCCGAGCTATTACATCAAGACGGATCCGTTACAGTAACTAGCCACTATACAGGAAACAAGGTAAAATTACATGCTGAAGAAGTAAAGTATCTAAAAGAAACCCACGAACCAAACACTCCTATTGGAACAGCCCTACAAATAATCAATAGTGAAGAAAAAAATGAATACTTCGACTTATACAAAAAATATAAACACGTTATTCCTGGATCTATTTATAAAGTTCAAAGCACCAATAAAAGTGTAAAAGAAAAGGTATTTAAAGTAGACGGGAAAACACGAGTAAAAACAATAAAGACTAGTACAGCGAGTGCCACTAGATGTAAAATTAAATGTCAAACACCAAAGTGTAAAAACACTCGAGACATAAAAATTCAGGATGCATGGTCTGTAAAATTCTGTGAAGAATGTAGGAAAGCAAAAAAGCGAGAATACTTAAAAACATTTCTAAAACATAAGAAAAATGTATAACAACATCTACACCAAATATCCATATATAGTGCCCGGATCAATAGAGAAAATCCCGCCTGGCACTAAAATTTTATGTGGGAAAGATGATATCCTAATAAGTAAGGGTGTAATCTGTGTAATTAAATGCGCAACAGACGGCGCTATCACGACGTGTAGAAAAACTAGAATTATTAATATTCAAGATGCAAGTCAAGTTAAACAATGTAAAGCCTGTATTAAATATTTACATAACATGAAAAGACGACTACGAAGAATGGAGAAAAAGGAAGAAAGATCTTAATTCTATATCATTTAATGTCATACCTTCATTTTAAACCGCCCAATCTCATTACGTTCATTTTCCCAACAGATCAAGAAAAATAGATTTCCCGACCGGTCAAGCAGGGGGTGACACCGTAAGTTCTAGTTTTCCAACCACGAGGTTCTGCCATATAGACAGATTTTATGGCTGTTGCACCAGTTTTCAACATGATCAATTCGGCACAGTCCGGATCATGTGTGATGTCCTGTAAATACCGCATCATTGATTGTAGGACATTTTCTGGCACATGAATGTCACCCCAATCCACCGATTTCACAAATGCGCCAGTCTTCCACGTAGTATACGAGTTCGGCAGTTGCCGAAGAGAATCCCCGGCCTTCTCGATTGGACGGCGAGGGTGGGGATCACTCGACTTGCGTATCCAACTATGGCGTTTGTGCTTCGCTGGAACCTCTTTTACATCTGATTTACTACAATAGGCATTGGCAATTTGAATTACCAAACATGTTCTATGAGCAGAAGAAATATATTTCTTATGCAAGAATTTGCAGCCGGGGAGTTGACCCCCCTTTGATCTATACATATCTTCCGCTGCCGTAAAAGCGTCAATAGCATCTGTGGTTGTACAGGTGGCCTCAACCAGCATCTTGTTTGGGTCTAGACGTATGTATCTTGGTTGAACCACCACATCGGCGTCTTCAGTGCGCCGGATCATCGTGCGACTAGAACACCCCGCTAAATTTCCCTGGCGCTCACGACCTCGAGCTAATATGGTGCCCTGCTGCATTAATCGGCCAGACATCAATGCCTTGGTAGTATACATACTAGTAGGCATCACCCACCCATTAAATGGCCTGGTGAATTCACGGTCCGCATCTAATAACACTACAGGATTAACTCCCTGATCATCTGAATGTCTTCTATATTGGTCGTCCATTGCTACTTCGACCATTCGTCGATGACTAGTAATCGTATATCCAGTAGACAAATAATCTAAGAAACCATATCTTAGAGCCCTTTGGAGGCGTTTCTTGGCTGTTTTCTTGTCTACTGACATATTTTTAGATAGCCAGTCAATAAAATATATTGACGTTATACGCCCCGTGGTTTTTCCACGGTGTTTTGTGCGGTCATACTTTTGTGCTAGCATCCACACCATAAATGCGTCATGGAGTTTGTTGGCTAATGCCCAATAGATAATTGAACCAGCGCATTTGTAGTGCGCTGGGTTGTATTGATGTGTAGTTTGCCGCACCGCTTCTTTGTCAGCAGAAGCACCCATATGAGCATGCGCGGGCGGCAAATTTATGAACGACATTTTAACATGCCCATTATGGTTCTCGCAATCTTCTGCTGACAGATAAATAATAATATTCGAATTTCTTCTAGTAATTATTAGGCAGCAAACGCCCTAACAATGTCCCACGGATATGCTGGGCCGGGGTCAAGTTTGCGGGACGGGTCTACGTCTTCATGTCCAATTAAACGAGTCATTGGTGATTCTTTAATTATAGGAAATTCATTTACCAACTGACGCGTGATGTCTAAAACAGCATCAAGTTGTGTTTGTGGATATTCTTCCCAAAGTGAATATTTATATTCACTACCACCATATTTGTAAATCGGGCCTTTGAATTCTCGAGCCATGTCGATAGTAGCAAATATCTTGCCAGCAACCTCAACCAACGGACCGACGTTCATAATTTCAATACCAAGTGTGCGACCATTCACATTTGATCTGTTGAACAGATTAGACGTGGCACCACCAGCATGCCATGTTCTATCACACAATGGTGCTAGTTGATAGCAGGTTCCATCCCGAGAAATCAGAAAATGTGCTGATACTTTCGCGGTCGAATCGGTAAGCCAACCTAATGTTCCAGATGTGCCTAGTGAAGCCGTGTAATGGTAGACTATTGCCTCTATAGGCTCTATTTTCTCAGGTTTGTATTCTGAGAAATACCTGTTCGGCGTTAATTTTTTATAACAGTCTGGAACTATCCAATCCATTAGTCAGCTTTCCTTAGTACACACTCACCGGTTTCAATATCAATCGCGTACATTTTCAAGTCAATTTGTGCCCGTTCATTTACTTTGGCCGTAAATACTCTTTCCTGTATCATCACCTTGTCCATTTCCATATTACATATTTTCTTTTGTAATTGGATGTTCTTTAGTTCAAGAAGCTCAACTGGGCTCAACATAACTTTGTCTGGTGACGAACCATCTTGCATGAGACACTCCTATCAAAGTATACTTATACAATAGTACCGTCGTAATATTCATTATCTATTAACCATTGATAAAGTATTTCTTTAACTTTATCGTAGTATACTTCGCCTTCAGCGGCTGACTCGGCGGTTATCATATCAGTATAATCTGTTGCTTCACCACTGTCTTGAATGATAAGTGTCTGGTTTGATGCTGACCCAGTAGCTATGCCGGGAACCCACTCATTATTTACCGTATTACCATACTGACAATTAACCTCAATGAATTTTCTAATAGTATTAAGTGTAAATGTAATAATTTTTACCTGTGTGTATGGACCACTTGGATCAATTACACCTGTTTGAAGTGCTGTCGTTAATTGAATCGGCATGTCGTTCTCCTTAGATATTTGCTAAGACTCACTAATGTCTACTGTTAATGTGTCTAATCTTCCAGTCACGCCAGCGCCCGCAGGAGCACTTCCCATCCAAACATTAATAATAACAGTATTGACGTTTAAATTGAGGGTCGGGTTAAATGTATTAGAATATGGAGCAATCGAACCTGCTGGTGATATTAATGGTACTCCTGCTGGTGGGCCACCAATAGCCCCAATACCCCCAACAGAAATTGCGGTCATAGTCTTTATCACCACACATGCTGTTAAATCAGCCATGTCATTAACTGCCGCTGCTTTTTGTGGTGTAATGGCGACCACATATACATTTCCACCAACATTAATAGAAATCCAAAACCACGTCGGAGAGCCAGCAGCAGCCGTGATAATGCATGATGCTTTTATTCTAATCGTTGATCCTGTATTTAGTGTGGCTGCGGGGATGGTATAAGATTGACTGAAAATGTTGGAAGAGTTATTAACAGTAACGCTATCTAAAATAGACAAATGAGAAAATGGACAACCTACAGTACCACACCACTCAACCCCATTATATATTATTTCTCTTCCACTATTATTAAGTATACAAATATCGCCTCGTTGTCCATTAGGTGCCGAGCTTTGTGGTACGATTCGCAATGATGATCTAACGGTTGATTGTGCCTCTGCGATTACTCCATATCCAGTTCCACTATTACTCCCAAAAACACCATATGCTGTGTTATCAACAATACTACAAAGACAAAGCGTGCCGCGTTTAGTAATGTTAACAATTTGACTTCCTTGCACTCCTAGTATAAAACTATTAGCAGTACTACCATCTGCGGCATGGTAATACATCATTTCGGCACAATTACCCGCACTATCAGCTTTCCCAAATTGAAATAATTGATGGTGGGTATTAGCAACGTTGGGTGTGAATATTTGAACTACACGTTGATAATCAGACGTGGGGTTTGTGTTATCTTGAAGTGTAAGGGCTGAGGCTGAATGAACTGTTGTGCCGATTGCTATATTAGCAGCGGCACCAGATCCGATAGATTCCATTAAATTCATGTTACCATTAGAAGTTATACGAATTACATTAGTATTTCTAACAGTATCCCAAACATAAAAACGATTATCAGTGCCTTTCCCAACCGCCCAATAATCACCATTACGTCCATCTCGAAAATTTATGTAGGCAAGACTTGCAGGTTTACTAACTATGGTAAACGCCACAGACCCATTTAAATTACTAAGATGTAGTTGTGATAGTGGGTATCTAGCACCAAGTCCAATACCAACCCATTTATTAGTATAGAGTGCCGGACTAGTTTCTGGTATAGTGTCAACAGTATCTTCAAATGTTCCACCGTCATCTCTAATATCGTCTGGTCCTGTAATACCAAAAATTCTACGGTAGTTATATGGGTTATTTGGTGAATTGTATCCAAGGGCAAAACCATTACCTAAGAACGCAGACGCAGTACCGGAATACATAATGGTACCAGCATGTATTCTTGGCTCCATGAAAACATGGTATGTCTCTGTGGAAGAAATTATTTTATATACAGTTACAATTTCTTCCATGTTAGCTTGTGCGGCTATTGTAGAATTTACGTGTAGATCAATATAGTATTCTTCAGTACTATCGAATACTCTAATCGTTGAATTACCGGCCCCAGGAACCGCAACACCAATACCATAACTACCACCAGTTCCCGTGGAATCAAAATAGATCTTATCAACCGCAGTATCAAATTTAATTTTAACCGTGGCGTCAGATGTTCTAGCAAATCTTCTATCTATGTTTCGTAATTGAACATATGTTGCCATCGCGGGTGGTGGCGTGGTCGCATATCTTGCTCGCTCTTTCTTTTCCAATGTCGCAATTTTGTTAGATCCTTCAAGAACATATATATCATATAGTGACTGATAATTGGGCAATGCCCCGCCAAACTGTATATTTGAGCTTGCCAATAGATTGTGTTCTCGACCATTAAGATAGAACGCGTCTCCAGAAATGGGGGCCACAACATTTAATGAATGTGGTGCCGTGGTATTTACTGATAGTGTAAATAAATTGGTGGCAGACGTTCTAAGAACACCATTGCTATGAAATAAGTCTTGGTGTATTTCAACAATGCCCGATGAGACTCCAAGATCTTCTATGGTTAAGCCGTGGGGATTAAGAGTAGTTGGAATACCACTACCAATTAGAGACCTATGGTGAATATCTTCTGCGGTATATCGAGACACACTTTGTGAATAAATGTTTGTGATAGTAACAGTGTCTGTTTGATTAGTTCCAGGCAAAGATGGGCTTGTTACAATAACATAGAGTGATTTAAGAAATGTTCCACTTTTAACTTCATATATACCACTGGTTGAAACTGTTACTGCTGCTCCATAAGTATCAAGCGGATCTGGTGATTTCCAGGTGAGCTGTTGACCACCAGCCGCATAACTTAAAGAACCCGTACCCGCCATGGTGGTTCTGTCAACATTGTAAATTTGCACACCAGCAATGTTTGACGTTTTAACTGCTGAGATCGCACTTCCGAACGTAGTAGCATTTGTAATGTCTGAACTAGTTAGCGCTACACCAACTCCTCGAGCAGTAACTTTACCAATAATAAGTGCACGATCTTTAGCGTTATTGTTTAAGTTGTCATCTGTGGTTGGTAGTGCGTTGTATTGTGCTTCAGTGACAATTACAATTCGATAACTTCTAGCTGCGGCTGTCGGGTAACTATTTCCATTAGTTTCATGTGGTTTTAATAGCGTATTGGTTTCAGTATACATCCCCAACACATAATTAATGGTGCCGTTTGTATAGTCAGCTAGCTGTCTAGCGGTTTCAGCAGTGGTTGACTCAATATATTCACCGTTCGGTGTATATCCCGTAAATGCACTAATATCAATTAAAGTATTATTAAGTGTGTTTACAGTTACCTGTCCAGAGGTGACACCTAAAACAGATGCGTCGTCGTGACGTTGATTTATATGAAATTTCTTGGTGGTCTCGGTTCGTTCAAGATCAACCTGACCAACAACCACACCATCAGTATAAATGCTATGATCCATAATCAACCTCTAAAATCCCGGTGACGGGAATACCAATCCTTTGAGCACCATGCTGTGAATACGTACGTCTCTAACATCCTTTATATTGGTAATTTTAACACGAATTTGATGATATCGCAACGTACTATCTATCATATCATTTATATCAAATGCGGTATATGCTGTTACTGGTGGATTTGTGGCTCCACTTCTAATTTCACGCGTTATGGTTGCGGCCCTAAATAAATCAAGAATTCTTGCATTATATTCAAATGTATAAATTGCGTTAGCATTAAACTCTGACCCGTTAATACGGATATTGTTAGAGTCGATATAATCCCAATTTATTGTGGGTATAGTTCGTTTTGTTATCCCAGTGTCTTCAGTCAGCACTGATAACAATTTGTTTTGATCAGATCTTTGTGATAATGTGGCCGTAAAATCAGCACCAAATATAATCGATATGTTTTCACGGTATGTTGTTATATCACTTGTATGTCTATTCCACACAACAACATCAGCAAACCAATATGTTGAACTACTTCCAGCACCAACAAGATCTATTACCGGGGAGGTTGCCATTATTAATAGTTGATAGTCTAGTGTATATACCGCTGATGTGTTAAACCCGGTATTTACCTGAATTTGAGTCGACGAATTTACTTGCCATTGATCTTGAGGAACCGGCACACCATTTTCGTAAAGGATCATGACCGTTTGGTCACTATCACTAGTATGAGCTAAATTGGCCTGGTATGGTGGAGAACCAGTAAATGTTAATATTTCACCATAAATCATATTAGGAAGCGTTGGAACAACGTGATTGAATCTAGTTGGAGACCTAGTTATTAGCTGCATATTTACTAAACTAGCCCCAGACCAGCCACCTTTAATGGCACCAAGAACATTAAGAACATTTGGGCCACTTATTTCTGAAACATCAAATGCGTCAGTTAACTCCATAGCATTGCTGGTATCTAAAATTTTACCGTCTGCCGGTGTACCAGCACGACGTATAGTATCATTTAGACCTATTAATTGCATCTCTGTATTAGTCAAGACATCTGGTGACCAGACACACATTAATTCGCTATAGGTTTCCCTACCGGGAGAACGTGGTATCGTGCCGTCACCAAGAAATAATCCATCAAAATATCTCTTCCTAACCAATACATAATCAATAATAAATTTATTGGGTGTGGCGTTTGTGGTTCGTCTAATCCTAACTTGAAATTGTGTAGCATTATGAGGAACGATTGGCCTATGGTACATGAACATAGGCTTAAATCTATTAGAATCAGGAACAGTCAATGTATAAGTAGTTTCTGTCCACCCAAAACCAAAATTTGACCCTATCTTAAATTCTTGAGTATTAAACTCGCTTAAAGCTAGATTCCTAACCCAAACATCTATTTCATGCTGATATCCTAGCATTGAATCTTTAAGTGGTATGTCGATTACGAATGACGCATCTATACTATTAGTGTCGTTATATAATGAAGACTCAGCCAGCATCGCGTCGTTACTAATTCCATAGGTCGGTGAACCAGAGCCGGTATACTGCCAGCCATCTGGCAGTGTTGACCCATTGATTGTAACACTATCATTTTTATCTGCCGCTGGAACAAGGCTTATGTCAGCCTCAACATCTAGGTTTCCAAATGTGTCAACACCCTCTGTTATATATGGCCATTTATCATTAATAAGATATACTGATTGTGTGGTTTCATAATTTCCAGTAATTTGTCGATTTAAATTGAATATTTCGGGGGCTCCAGGTGTTACACTAGTAACTGTTACTTTCTCGCCCATGGACCATTTAACCAAATTATTTAAATTAATTCCGGCCCGATTATAAAATTTGCCAATATTGAATGTGTCTACTGTTAGTGGTACAGCTGGAAGTGATGGACCGCGTGATATAACGTCAACATACACACCAGAGTTAGCAAATAAACGATAGAATGAATCACCAAGACCATTTACTAACTGTGATGCTCCATATACTGCTTCGCCTACCCCCTTGAATCTTAGATAGTCGAAACCAGCAATTAATTGATGTTCAATTGTTCCAATCCCATACAATGATTTTGGATCTATCCCCACCACAATAACAGCGCCATTTAATGAACCACCAACAAAATCAGACGCGCCACAGCCCTTATACTTAACTATTGCAACCGTGTTACTAATAATTTGAACAATTTCATGAGCACCCATTAATTGGGTCTGTCCAAGTGTTAAACCATATACATTCACATGTGTATCACCAACAGCAAAGAATGGAACGCTAGTGGTTATGGTTGCTTGATCTGCATTCGCTACGGCCACTGTTATTGCGTACGTACCAGCCACTAATGCCTTTGGTCCGTAACCGACCATTACATCAAATGGTATCTGTGTGTCGTGGAACTGATTCCACGTTCCATTAGGCACTTGTATGGATGTTTGTCCAGATGAAACCACAGCAGATAGCGTAGCCTTATTTCTAGGAAAACCATACAATATGCTGGCAAAATTACATGGCCCATCCATCACCTTAATATTACTTAATCCCTGGATTGGCCATTCAGTATTTGACCAAAGTTTTACTTGGTCGTTTGCCACTAGTGTCGCAACACCAAAGTTAGCAGCCCTAAAGTATCGTTGTTTTGCAATAAATGTGTCAGACTTATTTATGCCCAGACCACCATAATTAATAAGTACATCCACCCAATATTTACTGGTTGCTGATACCAATCTGGCTGTACTTCCAGGTGTTACAGAAACAAATGTGCCAGGTACGATATTTAGAGGATCTTTATATCCCACATTACCAGACGCATCAACTATAATACTTCCTGTATTGTTAGTATAATCACCATCGCTAATATTATATATTTCAAGTAAACCAGCTAATTGTCCGGCTGGTTGAACTTCAACAACGCGCTTATAGTGATAGGCCGTATTTGCACTAAAAAATGAATTAATAACTACATCGTATGCGATTCCGGTAGTAAGATCAAAATTTATATCTACGACACCAATACCATCTATATTAAGATGGAGATGATCATATGTGCCAGCTACCCAGTTTTTAGGAAAATGTAATGACTCAAGAACAGCCATTGTTCTAGCGGTTTGCAATGAATATGTGCCATCAGCTAATAATGGTTCCATTTCCATTAATAGTGGCCATGCTGTACCGGCTGGTGGTTGCCACTTTAATCGTTTAAATTTTTGATAATAATATAACGAGCCCGTTCCAGGTAGCGTAAAATTGTCAGCAGATTTTAGCGTTATAAATTGGCCATTCACATTAATATTTGGTAATGTTCCTGACGGAATTCTAGTACAATCTACAATTCTTCGACCATACCCATATAGATAATCATACCCAAGGATCCATCTTTTACCATCTTTATATCGATAAAAAATAAGCGGATCGACACCTGTGATTGCCGCTATTGCTTCAAATTTCCCAGCTTCCATACCAACGTATTGGCGTAGTGCCTGGTGAATCATTTGAAGCATGTTTCGATATGCCTCTAATTCAGCACCAGATTCGTTGGCGGTATTAAGTGGTACCCCGTGTGCCAAATCTATGTCAGTAGACTTTGCTTTGGCCAAATAAAATGCATCTAGTGTGTCTTCTGTGTAGTCGTCGATTACCTTTAATTGATCTCCAATCGCTGCCAACCAATCGCCGTATATTCGAGTCGTACAATACGCAAGTACGTTGTCGGTACTAAATTCCCTTTGAATTTCTATTGTACAGTCACCAAGTGGTAGCTGTATACCAAAACTCGCGTTACCAGACCCATCTGTTGTAATAAATGTTGTCTGAGCACCATTGACCAATACTAAAAATCTAGTGTTTGAAAATGATGTTTCAAGAGTAAATGGTGTTGGTGCACTTCTAAATGGAATTACTAACCCACTAGACGCGTAAAATGTACCACCCGGAATCAGACTAGTTAGTTGATTGAAACGGTCACCGTCTTCTGGTGTATTTAATGTTAGTTTTATCGTCATGTTGTTAATGCAATGTCGGTAACATCTATTCTGGCAAATTCATTTTTGCCAACCACAACATCGGCATTACCTGTGCCAGGTTTTACATCAAGTTTTGTAAAGATGAAATTATCAACACCAGATATATTTCTTACCTCTCCTTGAATATCACTTTGTTCTACGTCCGCATCAAGAGATAGGGCATTAATCCAATTTAAAATAGCGTTTGTTACTGCCGTGGCGACCGTAGACCACGAGAACCCACCCAAGACAATTAACCTGGCAGCTAAAGTGATGTCTATTTGTGTGCCAGTTCTAATTAAGATATCCTGACCGCCAACAATACGATCTGGATCAGTGAAATCATTTTGGATTGTGTCCACCAGACTGTTTTGTGTATAAGTTATTTGTATTGTGTCTCCAACGGCTGGGAATGTACCGCCAGGAATAAATCTAATGGCATCTTGAGCCTGATTACTTCCAGATACACCGCTGGTGTCTGAAACAATCTCATAATCAGTACCCACTACATATGTTACTGGTCCGATTGGGTTAATAACACTAACAACTTGTGTAACAGGTTGATGATCTAAAATTATTAGTTGTCCCACACCTAAAAATATCTGGTTATCTACTCTTGATGACGCCTGTGATCCAGTAATAAATACGTCAACTGCATTTCCACTAGTACCAGTTCTAGTTACCAGTGGATCACCAGAATTAATTATTAATACGCCACCAACATCTATATATTGACTTACAATAAATAATCTTAATCCCTTGTTGGTGGCTAGCTGTGTTCCTTGTATTGCAATCTTATATCGTTCAATTAATCTATCATTAATTTCTCGGTCTACGACAGTAGACGTTCTACCAACATTTGTAACGGTATCAAATCCGGCCAAAGGTCTAAGAGGTCTATTAATTCTATTTGGACCAACTTCTCCAATTTTACCAGAGATTGTGGCTTGAACCGCTACTTCAAGTTCGTATCGTCCAGTTGTTATATTAAAATATGACGCGGCTTGTGCCGCTACCATAGTCTTTTGTTCGGTGGTAACAAACACAACCGTTTGACCAGTAGCTTCATCTGGCATTGTTGCGATTGGAAAACCACGTTGTACAGGAATATCTATTGTAGGAATAGTTGCTCGAGAAAATGTTACTGTACTAGTGGATCTACCACCGGTATTTCTAAGCATATCTTCATTAAACACAAAATCATCAACGTCAGTGTCGGTAAATGTTGCTGATTGATCCAATAATATTAGCTGTGATACTTGTCTAATTCTATCATTTTGGTTTTCCAACACCTGGGCAGTTGGTTGAATAACTATATCCGGAATGGGACCAATTTCAACATCGGCACCAGCATCTCTATTTTGAATACCTAAATTTAGGTTTGTAGTAAACTGATCTGCTGTGATTTTTGGGATTGGCATCGTATTTCCTAAGGCGTTATTTGACCTGATTGAGAAATAATCTTACCAGCAGTAGTCTTAGTATCTACCCTAAACCTATACGAAGTACGATCTGTATTTTGTGTAACCATTAAATTAGTAATATTAGCAAACTGTTCAAATAACGGTCTAGCTGACAATCTTTTCCGTTGTAAATTCTGTATCGCCGTAAACATGCTCCTAACACGACTTTTGATAAGAATAGAAACAGATCCAAATCCACTGCCTTCTAATGTTCCAATCAATTCGCTTATTCCAGCTCCAGACCCATCTCTTAATCTAACTATTGACAGACTTCTTTGTAGATCCTGGACACATTTTTCATGTGCTTTACCAACATCACTTTCACCAAACTCATTTCCGATCATTATTGGCCTACCAGTTATATTACTAATCATCACATCACCATTTTGTATTTCGAATGTTGTGGCCATATTATGCTCCTGTACACCCACTAATTACGTTTTTAATATTAGTAAATTGTGAAATTGCCCCATTGAGTTCAGTTACCAAGGCATTCAAATCATCTCTATAACTCAATAGTCTAGTCGCTTCATATGTAAGATCATCCGCAACCGCAAGAGCAGCATCTATCGACTGTTGTAAGTTAAGATTAAATTGACCAAGATCAACACATTCGGATATTAAATTAAGTGGAACCAGCATCGCAGATCCGCGCACCTTATCAACATAGGTTTGAGCTACTGCCCGTGCTGTTTCAATGGGAATAGCAAGAATATCATATTGAAGCAACTGAGTTTGAATAGCAACAATTTGAGCCTGTAATAAGGCAATCTGTCCATCAATAATGGCCTGCAATGAATTCAGAATAGCTTCTGAAAGCCCGCAAAGTATTTGACGTACACATGGGTGAAGATCAGCCATTACGCAACCGTTCCTGTTCCAGTGCCAGTTCCTGGGGCAGTGCCCGTACCAGGCATGACCGTAGTAACAGTTACTACGTCAGTGGTAGTAACCTGAGCATTAGTTTGTATGTGGGTTACTATATCAATCATGGCGTCTGAAACCGCCTCAGCAATTCGATTCCAAGCATCTTGTATTTTAGCTTTTGACGCCACATCTAAATCACTGGGGATGTCCGGTTCAAATTCGGCTTGTAATTTACTAAAAATCGTGGTTTTAGCCGTTGCCTTTAGCGCTATGCCATTCATTGCCATAGTTATGCCTTTTCAGTGTTGGCTTTGGTAGAATTAAAATAATTATTAGACACGTATGCTGCCAGCCAGGCTTGAATTGACGCTGTAACCGCTGGATTAAGAGGCACAGCATTCCCTAAATTTCCCACTCCCCAGAAATTAGCGTTAGCGATGAACACCTGTTGAATGAATTGTGAGAATGTATCCTTTAGCAGATTACCACATACCAGCGGCTCATTAGCCCCGACTTTACCTAATGTGATGGTATTACCATTAAATCGGGCGTCTTGGGTAGCTTCCATATCAAATGCCTGGGCTCGCATTTTGAATCCACTGGTACCTGTGTTTCCTTGTGTCCAAGATACATTGCCAAGTTGATCCACTTCAAATCGAAATATTTCAGTGGTACTTGTGGAATCGCCTAGACTAATAAGTCCCCTCAAATTAGAACCAAACTCACCGATTTCAGCTACCAATGTGGTATCATTAACTATATCACCAAAGTGTAATTTAGCTTTTGGTTGACCTGTTAGTGGTGCTCCTGTGGCTGGGTTTGCGTCATTAAGATTAATTAAGAACTCTTTACCACCAGGATTCACTACTCCTTCTGAAAAATCAGTTGGTTTAAGTTTTCTAAATATCGTTCCACATCTAGTCTCACAGGCATCAGATGTCTGGTGAAACTCAGAGGCTTTTGATTCCATTCTGTATGCTTGGCCGTCTAACTTAATAAAAGATTGACCGCCAGCTAGAAGCAATGTTCCGGCGTTTGATCCAAATATATAGGCATTGCCACTCGATTTGAAGTCAAACTCACCACGTTTTAATACTTTAAATGTTGAGAAACCAGGCACATTTTTTTCTTTATATGCTTGTGATAACTCAGTCCACCCCGGCCTGTCATCTTTAGTTAATGTTGCGTCATATCCATAAAATATTGCTGTATTGTCATTTCTATATGCCATGTGGACACGCTCATTCCCCATCGGCATATATCGTCCCCACGCAGATTGACGCCCATTGATTGATAACCATAATACTGGTGCTGTGACGTCCCTTTTACCTATAATTGTGTCACCAAATATTTGTAATTTTCCCTCTTCTGTATTTACAGAAGATATGATACCACGCTCAGGCCTATTAAGATACTGTTCATGATCTCTTAAATCACCGTGGGACCCACGCTCACCAGGATTTTTATCCCTACCAATCCTCATGCTTCTGCCTCTGTTATTGTTGGACGTGATGCCTCTGATTCACCAGACGGTGAGGCATTGCCACTAGTAACATCTTCTAATAAGTTAAATAACAACTTATAATTAAGTGGTCTGCTTGGAAGACCACCTATGGTGGTATATACCGGGTTATTGTGTATGTCTAATAAACCATCCCATCCTCTTATGTAATTTATGTTTAATCTAGTGTCCATACTACCACCCATTCCCCATTTAACCGAATGAGTGATACTAGTAAGAGTTCCAATACAATTACGTGGTAAAAAATACATCGGCCTATTTAACCATGTACCCAAATTTGGTACTGTGTTTATACCTAAATTTTTGGCGTCTGCATTCATTTTATTTAATGTGATATGGGCATAGGCGTGTGCTGCCTCGGCACTTGATATATGACCCTTTGGATCAGCTTGCTCTAAACGAGCCCAATATAATGGAATTAGATGTTTTAATTGCACAACTGCTGGTGGAAGTATTCCAGTAGATAACCCCACCGCTTTCCGCCAACCGGTTACAAGATTCCAATCACACGCTAGTTCAGTTCTAACTTTTTCATCTGTAATGCCTTTACTAAAATTTATAGTGTCTCGTTTTTCTATTATCCACCTAGGAGCAAATGGACCACATTTAATATCTTTAGATTCAAATTCTGATTTATAGCTAATTGGTATCACACTACGATCAGTAGCCCCAGGTAGACCATTAACGATATTCTTTTTAACTTCATTAAATCCCCAGTCATCTGGATCAAAATCATACAACGGAAATTCGCAAATCAAATCACCTTTAGGAGACTCATAAAATACAAATTCTATACGCTCGATAGTTTCATATATCATTGACAATCTACTTCTAAATGTTGTCGTCATTCCTGGAGATTGTATTAAGTCTTTCATTAATATATTTCTATTTGTTTCTGGATGAAATGACGCTGGAATAAGAATAATAAGAGCACCACTATCTGGTGGGTACAAATCCGTTCTTTTACCAAGAAAATCCATTAGACCATGTGGGTCAGGTGTACCATCAGCCTTTCGTGGTAAATTTTTCATATAATCATTAACTTCATTTAATACTTGTGTGCGTGTACCAGATGTTTTAGTTGCTGTCCAGCCCACATTTTCGTCTAACAAATCATATAGATCACTCTCTTTTAATTCATGGTCAATAATTGATTGGTATTCTTCTAGAGTAGACACACTACAATATGGTGTAGCACCCATATCAAGTTGATCTTCATTAATTTTTGTTGTTGTTTTTGGTCCATATTCAATTACCGTAGATCTACCATAATTGAATCTCCCAGCGGCAGCAAATCTTATTTGACTAGCACGAGCATTACCAGCCGCGTCTTTACTTCGTATGCTAAATTTGCCGCTACTTTCACCTGTTGGTTGCGCTATGTCACCATTTGGATCATTACCAAATATAAGAGCAAACATATATTCTGGAAGTGTAATATCATAAAAGCCCTCTTCCCAGAAACTACGATCAATAGCGTCCAATTTCGCAACTTGAATAGCACCCATGTCAACGATGCCAGGATTAGTAGCCATTCTTGCGTATCTAAGAATTTTAGTTGGCCCTTCTGCCACTATTGTTAATATTTTTTGATTATTTTCATCAACATGATCATCAAAATCACTCAAGAACCCAGTAAACCCATGATACCATCGTGACGGGTTAAATGGGTCCCTAAGAAATACTCTTATTGGATCATTGGCATGAAAAATTGGATCTTCAGCATGGAATGGATATCTAAACACATGGCCAGTTAATTGTCTTACATGAGACCCATCTGTTTTATCATTTATGTCGGGGGCCTCAATATCGTCTAATTTTTCTAAAAGTTTAGATAATAATACTAAACGTTTATTAGGAAATTGAATATGATCTAATTGTTGCAATATTTCACTTTCAGTTATTTGCTCCATTGTTTGTTCATCATTAAGTTGTCCACGGGTTTGTTCTATTAATTTCATATATTTATTTTCAATGGCTTCTCTAACCTTTGAACCAAAGAACAAAACCATTTCTTTTGTAGTTAGTATATATTTATCTAAATCATTAGCAAGAGTTACTGTACAAATATTTGGTGATTTACCAGTATGATATTTAATTTCAACATTTAATACATCTTCTGTTACATCTACACCGAATATATAAACTTTAAATGCTGGGAACGCGTGTCTGACTTGACCGGTCGTTGTCATATTAAATTTCCGGCTTCATCTGGATTAAACACAACATTACTTATGGTTGTCATTAAATCTTCCAAGGGTGGCACTACTTGTTGTACCGTAAATGACATTGAGTAATCTTTTGAAAATGGTTTATCTGCCGAGTCTGTCCATTCAAGTACACTACTGAAGAAACCAACCAACATTATTTCTTCTGGAATAATTATTGAACTGTATATGACCATAAACTCGTTGATAGTGTTGTCGTTCAGCAGTATTGGCTCTCTTGTTAGGCTCCAAAGATTATGCCATATTAATGACTTTTTAGCGGCCCCTGTATCACCAGCTTGTTTATTGGAACCAGTAAGCATGCTACTTACTAAGTTAATATTGCCGGTATTTCCTCTAAAATCCATCGTTAGAATATCGTTATTTTGCCCCTTACTATTGGTAAAATGGAAAAATATACTACCTTCTTGTGTATCTCTCTTAGTAAAACGCTTTGGTTGCTTCCAACTTATACTATTTGGATTAACGGCCATTTCAATTACAGGAAACTCACCAGTGCCACCAGTAAAAGTATAATTTGTGGCATTAAAAGCAAATTCTAAATTAGCTGTGGCTTTTTGTGATGACTCGGTTGGGGATAAAAACGTAGAAATGCTTTTGAAGCCCGGATCAGCCAATCTTAACCTACGAGTTGATGTAAATAGCATCGGAACTCTAGTGGTATTAGCGTATGGTGTGCCACCAAATATTGTTTGTGACAAAGCTGATGCTATGTTAGCACTAGATAAAATTCCCATTATTCACCTACTTTTGCTGCCGCTACGTCCCCAGGTATAAAGTCCTCTGTTACTTCCGTGATTTTGGTCCTTCTACGAATTATACCGGCTGATTCAAGTGCACGTGTCCCAAACTCAATCACTTCACCCAGCGCTTCTTCTGGAGCGTACATAGCAAATTTACCAACCCCTTTAACAACGTCTCCTATGCCTTCTGGTCCACTCTTCTTTCTATGCCCCCTTTTTAGTACATCAGCGTAGGCTGCTTTTTCATCCCATGCCATTCCACCCATACCAGGAGCATCAGCTAAAGTTGATCCTGTTAATTTAGCTGCCCTGCGAATTTCATCAAACGCTGTATCAACTGATTTCCATGCTTTATCAGTTACCCCACGATAATGCTCCATTCCCATTTCAGCGACTTTAGCCCTAGCGTCGTCTTTAGAAATCCATGAATAATATACCCATTTTATTGCTTGTATTATCGCGGCCCCGGCAGACACCACAGCACCAAGTATTCCTTTCCCTAATTGTGCTATGCCGTCTTGTGCAAGCATTAATGCGCGTTGAAAATTAGATGTTTCTTGTCCCCTATCTACGAAAGCACTTGCTATATGTTCTTGATTTTCTTTGAGTGCTTGTTCAAGGGCCTTTGGGTCTTTTTGATGTTTTGCTATTTCTAATAATGCCCTGGTACCAGGTCCAGTTGGGTCCATTCCCATCTGAGCGCCTAAAATCATACGTTGCGCATATTCATTCCCCGGCGCGTTCTTTTGTGCAAGTTCAACAGACCTAAGAATAACGTTAGTTAAATACTCTTGATCTGCTGGTTTTCTAGTATCTTTAAGTAATCCCTCCTTGAATCTAAAAATAACTTCTAAAGGATCAGCAGTAGTTGTGGTCAACTGTCCTTGTTGTTTCATCATCTGACCGATAACGGCTGACCAACCAAGACTCATTCCTTGAATACCCTGCGTAATTTGAGCCATTCCTTGTTCGGCATATCCACCAGCCCATCGCATCTGTTCCTTTTCGGTTTTTCCTGGTGCAATAGTGCCAGCAATAGCGCGTTGTAATTTTAACTGTGACTCAGCCACTTCATTAAGATCAATCCGCTGTAATCTTAACACAGCACCAGACGCCATTACGGATTGTGTAAATACTTGAACATTTTGATATGTGTTTTGAGCAGCAGATCCCAATTTAGTAAATAGGTCTTGTGACTCAACTATTCCTGTTGCAAAATTTTTCATTATTTGACCAGCTGCCATGGCCGCTGCACCAGCTGGTAATTTAAATAATGAATCTAAACGCATTGAGGTTTTAGCAATAGACTCATCAATTATAGTAAGATTATCGCCTATTTCTGGGTCTACCAACTGCATGGGAGTAATAAAACTTTTTTGTCGTAACTCATCTACTTTGGCTCCAAATTGTGCAAAACCAGACGCTGCGGCAGCTAATTCATTTTGCATCCCACCAGGGCCTTTACCCAAATAAATACCTAGTCTATATGCCTCATGGCCAAGTTCACCTATAGCTTCTTTACCGACGTGTCCTGTCTGCTGCATCATTCGAACGGCTTCTGCGCTCTGTGAGCGTATCTGTTCAAATCGCTGCCCACCCAATAACATGAGACCAATAAGCCCACCAAATGGTAGTTCTCCTAGTATTGAGCCTCTTAATTGGCTAACAGCAGAACTCACACCTGACATTTGCCTGGGTATAAATTCACCAACCACTCTACCAAGTTCGCCGTGGGCTTCTACTAACCTGGTTCTAGTTATCTGTGACCATTCGATATAATATGTTAATAAACCAGCTACCTTATCCTTTGTCGTAAGTGTCATTGTGTCAGCATTTTTATGTAGTGCCGATAGACTTGCTTCAAGTCCTTTCATCTCGTCTTGTGCGCGTTTTGAGGCGTCTTCTGTTTCCTCCTTATTAGACGTTATGCTTTCCTTTAAAGCGTCCGCATGCTTAACAACAGTAGATAATTCCTGCTTAACCTTATCAAAATCTACAGATATGACATATTTTAGTTCAGGCATCGTCATCAAACAGTACCGATAATCCGTGTACTTGTTTCCTTTCACTTTCTAACTCTTTATCAACCTGTTGCCTTGCCGCTTGAATGTCTTTTATTCCTTCTTTTGTTTTTTCCCACGTTTTACTTTTATCAAATGAAATATGTATAGATGGTTCAATTTTATCAACTAATTTTATACCGGCTTTCTTTAAATCTTCTTCCTGTGCTGATTTTTTGATTTCATCCAACTTTAAATCAGAAATATCTAAGATAGGATCCATGTCACCTATGTCACCACTTGCTATGGCGGATGATAATTTTTCAAATTCCTCATCCTGAGTTACGCTCTTTATATTTGTTTCTTTTTCCATGTGATCAAATATTTCTTGTACAACTTCTCTTCTACCACCTAATATTGCCCATGGTATAAATATTTCAGGATTTTTTTCTAAATCTTCTTTTTTACAAATAAGATTAAGCCCTAGCATACCAATCACTTGTCTCTTAATTAATTTAAAAAATTCAAGTTGTCGTTCTACATCATTTTTTTCCTTTTGAACTAATGCCTCAAACTCCCACAACCATTGAGCCGTTGTCATACGTTGGACGTCTGGGTTACTGGCGAGGACACCTTTTCTGGCGAGCACGTAACTTTTGATTCGCCATAAGGAGTCCCCGCACACGATTTTTTTAATTCATCCCATGACTTGTCACGACGTTCAGTTAAAGCAACATATTCTTTCCATAACTCGATAATAAGTGGATTGGGTCTATCACCGAGCCACAAAAGCATTTGAGACATTTCCCAATAATGTCTATGCCAACTACTTTGCGTGTGGAATGCTTCGTTTGAATTTTGGTTTGAAAAATCAAATAGCTTATCTACCGTAATGTCATCAATTGCTCTAATAGATGCGGCTAAGGTTGGTAGTTTCATTGATGTAATCGCTGCCATTGCACTGTTGGAACTAACATAACCATCAGCCCACACCTCTTCATCAGCACTTAGTGTATGAAGTAGGTATTTATGTCCTGCTACCGTAGCAACAGTACTAATCTCAGCCCCCCTTGTCTGAGTTGCAATATCTTCCAATATTTGATGTCGATTTGCTACTGAAATACCGATTTTCTTAACTTCTTCGTTGTCAGCCATGGTGGCCTCCTCTGTTGAGGGTGGTTAAACTACATTTTACATCAAAAACTGTTTTATTTCAATCCCCCTACGCTAATCTAAGCCTACGTGTAAATTCTAATGTTGCTCGAGCTTTGACTATTCTATCATCTGTTGCACTTATAGTGTGACCTAAAGAGGAAAACCAGCACCCAACATAAACATATGCTATCATGCCACCAAATGGGTCTCGCCATACTTCTCTTACGTAGATTGGATTGATCTGTTGTACTAGTGAAAACATATCCGATCCATTTTGTATAGTAACATTAAATGCCTCACCCATATGTGCGGTATACAATTCATACCTATCTATCGATATACTATTAGTTCCTTGTATTTGTGGCACTCTTTCAAGAGGTTCACCAGTGTTGGCCGCCTGTACTTCAAACACAGTATCAACAGTTCTAGACATATTTGGTGACCAAGCTTGTATTCTACCTATTCTAAGACCGCGTTGTGATTTAATGGTTATAGCATGGGATAGTGCGGTCTGTGTCATCGGTGGCCCCTTTACAAATCCACCGGTATCTTGGGCATTTAACCAATCACTTGCACCCTGTATGAATGATTGAAAACTCATTGTATAAAACTACTAAATGATAGTACGTCCCCAATAACGCCACTTACCTTTAATTTTTTGGTGTATACTAACGTTGCATTTACATTTACGACTCTATTGTCATCTGATCGTAGCGTTCTACCAAGGTTACTAAACCAGCATTTCTGATAGATAAATCGTTCATCAACCTGAAAGTTTCTAGATGCCCAGATCTCCATAACATCAAACGGTTGGTTTTGGCGGGTTAGCATTACTAAATCAGGTGTTCCGAATGCTTCTTCCATTCTCTTTTTATATGTATCAAATCTACCAACAGCAATTGTAAGACCAGTGACGTTTCCTGGTACACTTTCTACAGGATTTCCAGAGTCATCTTCACCAACTTCATAAACTGGTGTTACAGTTCTGGCTTGTGTTGGATTCCAGCCATTAATAAGGCCAACCGTTACGCCACTAACTTTAATGGTAAGCGCGTGACTAGTGCGTACTTGCGTGCCAGGAACGTAACTCATAGATAACCTCTACGGGTTATTACGAGACTTGTCCCAACGAACGACGTACATACTCGAGGGTGGCATTAACATTGACAATTCGATCACCATCAGATCGAAAATTTCTGCCAATATTTGAGAACCAGCAACCCGTGTATGTTACGTATTCAGTACCACCTTGTGGTCTACGTTCAGTCTGTGGGAACATCCACTTTTCTACAACATCGAATGGATCGATCTGTATGGACAACATTGACAGGTCTGTAGTTCCAAACGCTGTTTCCATTCGTTGTGTGTAAATATCATATCTCTGAACGCCGATCGTTTGACCTGTAACGTTGCCAGGTACCTTCTCTACTGGCTCACCGCTTCTGGTCTGTCGATCATATGTCGCAATTTGATAGATTGGGGTAATGGTTCTACTTTGAGTTGGGTTCCAACCATTGATAAGACCAATGGTAACACCTTTAACTCTAATCGTTAGGGAATGAGACGTGCGAACTAATGTTCCTGGCGGTGAAGGGTCTGCCATGACTAAAACTCCTGTTAAACCTTAAGGTCTCCGACAATCATCGGGTTATGCGTTGAAGAATGGGTTGTCCGTTGAGAACTGACCCATAAATCGTAATGCTGGATATCTCAAGAAGAACCAATAACGGAAGTTGAATTTCGTAGGATCATTCTTGCTTTGTTCTGCTTGAACATCCTTAGAAAGATCAATATCCCGTGACACGCCATTAGCATCTCTGAATGGACCAATAGCACCTGTCTCAATAAGTGACGTTAACACCGCCGCAACAAATACCTTAATATCGAACACGAAATCTGACAAATCTGTAGGCACAACACCCTGCAGATTATTAGAAATTATCTGATCCATTAACCTGCTGACATTATCTTTTTGTGATGCGGTCTCCCGATACATAAACTTGGATGCCGCGCCACCACCAGCTTCAGTTGTAACTGGATCTAAAATTCGAAGGTTTCCACCATCCATCGTCACAACCATAACACCGTTCGATGCCAGTTGTGCTCTTTCAGCCTTTAAATAGATGGGGAATGTCGTGGCGTCGAATCCCGTGATAGTCTTATTGGCTAATGAAATGGCCGGTGATGTAAAGCTTGTGTGTCTAGCCGCGATAGCGCAGCACAATGCTGTTGAATTCATGGTAAGTGTGAGCTGCGAACCATCCTCAAGACTAATTGTTCTATCAACACCAGACGGGGCAACAAGAATCATGCGGCCTCGAGCTGGACTATCAGGAGCAACCTGCAGTGTAACAGCCGCTCGATAGACGAATGTGTCTGGGGTATCTTTATCACCAACCAATGTGCTGGTCGGCATGCCAAACCAACCGGATCGATAATTCTTTTCCGTAGGCGAGCTCTGAACTTCAATATGGTTCACTAGGTAAGTCTGAACATTAAGTCTAGTATCAGCTACCACCACATCAGTGGTGACAGATGATATCGCCAGCGCATCAATTGCCGATTTAATCTCATTGACGGTTGGGAATCCGGGGAGTGTTAGGTCGTTAACTTGGCAACACACTACCGATGGAGCACCATTTTCAAATGTAATCTGTCCATATGTTGACAGTATATTAGCCATAGACACTGGCGTAAGATCAGCGGTCATCTGATCTTCGCTGAAATATCTCTTAGGATTATTGTAATCCGCTGTTGGTCTATCATAGTCGTACGTAATAAAATAAATGACCCCAATTCCTGGCTTAGAACCAAGACCAAGCACTGTATAAGGAAGTTGTGAAGGAATTAAACCAAAAATAGCAGCGGTCGCATTCAATGATGTCGGAGCAGAAAGCTCAATGCTAGATGCAATACCTTCGGTCGGACTCACCAACTTGACCTTAGTACCAGTAGCCGCTGTTACAGCACATGCCCGGTATTTTGGTCCATAGTTAGCTGCAATAGCTATTACAGCATTAATATTATTAACGACTTCTTCAGCAGTAGTGGCTGCAGGTGCAACTGGAACCGCATAGCCCGGCACTACACCAGCTAACGCACCATTATTAAGATCAATCGTTACTGCAGCTTTACCATCAAACGCCACCCTAATATTATCATTGGTGCTGAGATCAAAATTTTCAGATGGTGAGCCAGTAAATGAAGCCGCTGTATCTGGCGACCAGTCAATATCACCAGTAGTTAGTAAATAATCGGTATTCTCGTAAAAACTTGTCACATTGGCAAATGAACCAGTTCGCGTAATCTTGGTTGCGGTGTTTGTAAGCGGATCAAGAGATGTATTCACCGCCACATAATCGATTTCATATGTAGCAGATACATTGTAATATACGGTGGCAATAGTGACAATTGTTGAAGCATATGCTGGAACTGTAAAGCCTAAAACAGCCGTTCCGCTATTTGCAAATGGAGCAACAATATATACATCAGAATATGGGGTAGTAAGAATACTGGTAAACACCAATTTATTGGTTGAAACAGTTACGGCGGCTGCGTATGTTGTACCATATCCGAGCGTAGTCGCGGCAACTAACGCGGCATTAATAGCCGTTGCAATCTCAGCTGGTGTTGCCGAAGCACCAGCAACCCCACTAAATGGGTGTTTTGAAATAACCAACGATCCTGAGATTGTTGTACTTGCGGCCATATTATATTCAAGCTGGATAGTAATTTCTTGTCCATTATCCATCTTGAAACCAAATGCTTTAGCCGTACTAATGTCAACTGTAGTAAGGACGCTGCCAGTTAACACCGCAAAACCAAAACTAATCGCAGAATCAGGCAGCTCGATCGTTTCACCAGACAATGTTCTACGAACCGTGGTGTTTGATACTCTACGATCACCACGGCTACCTAAAGTAGCCGTATGTGGCGCGACACCAGCAACAGTGAGAGTTTCACTAAATACCTGACCACGCTTTACCGCTTCATTAGTCGAACGCTTGCTACGATTACCATGAGCAACAATGGCGAGAACATCTGGGACCGTAGCTAATGAAATTTGAGCCGGGTTAACTACTTCGCCAATGTATGTGCCTGGGTCTTGATAGCCCGATAGTTCGAGTGCCATTAGAGCGCTCCTTTACGTAAATTATCCATGCACCATAAAGGTTGCAAGTTGGTGTAGTGGCAAGCCTGTAAAAACTGTTCACGATTAGTAAGATCAAATTGAACCAATGGCTTAATATGATCAACATGCCAACCATACTGCCCACGGTTCTTCCAAGTCATTGGCTCATTAGTCGTTGGATGATTATAAAATTTTTGCTCAAGGTATTCTTTCAAGAAAATAATTGAGCAACCCAGATCACGAACCGCAGATCCTGCTTTTGTACCGCTTCTAACAAGGCCGGTAATTCTAGTGCGCAATAAATGTGATAATCGTGACTGAATGCTGGTGTGTAATCTTTGTGCGCCTTGTTTAATTAGCCATTCTCTATTCTTTTTATAGTACTCTTTTTTGTAAATCGCTTTACATGCTCTACATTCTTGATGATATCCATCACTCTTATATTTGTCCTTCACAAAATCAGTTACCGGTTTATCAATACCGCAGGTACTACAGATTTTATGTGTAATGGACAACGTGCGATTGCTAGCTCTTTTAGTTTCTTCCACACAAACACACGCCTTACATGTTGGCTTATGTCCACTAGCATTATTAGATGATTTATAGAATTCTGAAAATGGCTTTAACTTATTACATTTGGCACAAATTTTATTCGTTATACCTTCATATTTACCAGCAAGCCGTGTAGCCCGGTTATTACGTTTTTCTGGGTTTGCGTGGTACCATGTTCTACTATGTTCTTTATTGCATTCTTTACAATAAATTACACATCCATCTTTGGTTCTAGTATTTTTATGAAATTCCGAATATGGTTTATAAATCCCACATTTACTACAGGTCTTTCCAATAACGATGGTATCTTCCAATAACATATATTACTCAGACAGCTTTATCCATTACTCAAAATAGTAGTGTTTAAGGTATCTTTAGAAATTATTCAATTCTTTTGAGGAATCCCATCATCGGGCTCTACAATACCTAGATACATAGGGGTAGTTGTGCCTGGTTTCAGGACGGCTTTATCTATAAACTGCATGGTGGTTACAGACACGTTAACCCTATTTACATATAACTTATCGCTTTCATCTCCTGGCCTAGGTATTTCTTGCTCGCCCGACATTGATGGATCTGGTTTAAGAACTATTTGATATGTTTCGTTCTTGATATTTGTATCGAACGTGCTTCTACCAAGAAACATATAACTTCTATCATTCATTTGATATGTGAAGAAATTCCAAAGTAAATCTGTAAGTTCTGTTCTAATATTATGATCTTCAGATACTACTTCTAACGCCACATCGACTGAAGTAGATTGAATATATCGATTATATGATGTAAAGTTTTTGTATTCTGCCTTTTGTCCAACAGTAAATCCTAAAGCTGTTAGAGCGGTTCCACCAACTATTTCTATATTACCTTTAACACCAGATGTAGAAGGACCACCGTACGATAGGGCAACCTTACCATTCGATGCGGCCCCAGACGCATATAGTGCTTGAAAATTTACTTCTTCGATTACTTCCTCGGCTGTTGCCTGTGCAATATTAGCAAATCGAGAAGCACGCAATATAATGGTGCTTTGGTTAATAACGCCTTTAAATGATGTTGTTTTATATATTATAGTTTGTCCATCTATCAACGCATATGGTTCAGCATTAGTAGAAATTATGGTGGGGGGATCCATTACACGATCAACAAATGATCCACCCAAACCCATACTCATGGGATAGTTACGACCTGTAGCCCCCAATACCGCGATCAACGGTAGGTGTTCTGTAATGTCTGGGTATTTCTGGATTAAATTTACAGCAGTCTCTTGAGATGATTCCGTGGGATTAAATGATATATCGAATTTTCTAATAGTAGGTAGTTCCTCGAGCATACTGGCGGTTTGGTTGGATCTATTGAAAAATTTACGAAACTCAATAATAAACACATCTTTGGTAGTTTCCATGGGCTGTCCGAAACGAACTGGATCCGTCAAATCATCGGGGACCGTAGGTATTGGTCGTCTTGACAGACTATCGCGAATCATTCTTTCACCAATTCTTCACACATTTTGTTCATATCAATATCAGACATCTGCCCGAGCGCCGAATCAATTACCCCTTTAATCATTTCTAATAGTTCTTTGGGTGGCTCACCATACCATGCACCAAATTCATTCTTAAACTCTATTGATATGGATGGTGGTTGAGTCGGCGTCTTTTCTACTTTAATACCATTTATAATGGACCTAATAACTTCTGGGTCAGAATTCTGACCAACAAAAGCCGCTATCTCCACAGATCTCTCGATCCTAGTTATAATTAAATCCTTAAAATATTTTACCATTTTATCAGTAGTTGAGTCGATAATAGTACGCAGAATATCATTAGTTACTTCTTCAACACTATTAGCAGCTTGATGCGCTGGCTTAAGTAGTGGACCCTTAATACTAATAGTTATATCTGACATTAAAACATTAACCTTGTGTATACCTCTTCTGGTTGTACACGTCGTGGAACAAATGACTGTTGTGTCATCTGGCCAAACTGTTCGTCATACGAAAGTTTTGTAGTTACATATCGATTACCAGCATCAATACCATCAATTCTACTATAGATTGAGTTTTCTAAAATCCTCGCGTCAGGTGTGTCGGCCTGTATGCTTGGATCAAAATAATCTAATGGAACAGTCCAGTATGTTTCTCCGATTTGTTCTGTTCTCTTACCATATTGTAGCCATGTAGGAATTTCCGTAATCTGGGGTCGTAAAATTTTAATATACGGCTCGTCTACTTTGGCGTGTCTTAATCGGAAAACTTCAAATTCAGGGCTTCGATCGTTTGCGCTAATTCTAGTAAGAACAACTCTAATATAAATATTACCTATACCGGTTGGTTTAATACCCACGTTGTTAATATTTGCAATCGGGTTATATGTAACACCATTTGTAGAAAATGTAACAGTTACACTATTTGTACTTTTAATGACTGGAGCGTCAAGTTTATATTCCCAGTTGTATCCAGAATTAGTAAATGCCGTTAATGCAAAGTCAATCGTTCCAGTAAGAAACGTATTATCTAATAATAATCTATGTGGTTTAATATTTGAGTCAAGATGAATGTTAGTAAGCGTTATGCCTGCTATTATAGACGGAAATGACAACGTACTGTGTAAGAACTTAATATAACCTGGAATAAAATTCGTGCCATAGCAACTATTACAAGTAATGTCTGGCCGTTTTGTGGTATCTTTAACACACGAACACTGTAAAGCATTTGGTGTATTAGGATATACCTGTTGCCATAAAAATACGCATTTACCTAGTGATTCCAATTTATCGATAAGTAGTGTTTCTATTTTATTAGTAAGATTCTCTGCTACTATCCGTTGATGAATATTCCTGCCCCACCAACCGGGACTTTGACCACCACTGGGGTAATTTTTCTTACAGGGCATTTATATCTCTGTGATGCCAGTAAGTGTTAAGGAGCCACTTCTAAAAATAACAATTAGTCGATATTCACTATTGTTAAGCGCTGTGGTGTGTGTTCCAACACTCCAGGCAAACACATTATTATGACTTAAAGTTTGATTTCTAGCACCAATGGAGTTCGCCATACTATTCCCAGACCCAGTGCCATTAAAGGCACCAACCGGTTTACCTAAATCAAAATATTTACCAGTAGTGCTTAAATGAATCAAAATATTTAAATCACCGGTACCATACGGTGATACCTGTGTTAGATTAGTAAGATTTGCGAGTGTAAGCTGTCCAGTAGATGCCGCAATCTTAGTGATAAATCTTTCATATTGTTGTGCCCCAACAAATCCTGGATAATCTGTTGGATTTGGATATTGTAAAACACCGTTGTGTCTTTGTTGTGCATTACCATTTACAAGCGGCACCGTAGAATCAAATGGTGTTGCATTTCCAGAAAATGTGCCGCTTCCCAATACAACACGTCGAGCCTCATCAAAAAATACGTCGGTTTTAGGTGTTGAAACAACACCGTATGTATTAATTGGCTGTGGTAGTGCAACGTTATTAATAACTGGTGTTCTAGCTGGCTTTTGAAGCGTATACTTCATAGATGGTGCAATAGATGATTCATCACTAATGTCTAATGTTACAGTTCTTGATACCGGTAGTGTGTCACTAACATTCGGCACACCAACTGGATTATCAGTAGACGAATGGCCAGGACACTCAACTAGTCCCACGGCTGTGGGGTGATAAGTCTTAGTGAAAATACCAGCAGCAGCAATATAGGCAATATCAATGGTTGTGTTTAGCCCCCAGGCCTCAATACCGGACAGCCATTTTGATACTTTAGTGTTTAACACAGCGGTTGGTACACCAGAAAATAATTGAATGGTATTTACGTCGTCATACACAAGCTCTGTATTTGCCGATTGACCCGACTCAGAGTGTCTTAATACATGAATCTGTCTACCTGGTGTAAGCTGTATAACGGCAATGGTTGCGTTTGCTTTTAACCAGATTACATTATATACTATCAAAGAATTTATTGTTATATTACCAATAGTGCCAACACCATGTACACCAATGTCGTAGCTCTCTGTTACAGATCCATTAACTAAATGTTCCAATAAACCAGCCGTAGATGGATCACTAGCTTTACCAGCTTTAAATCTGGTAAGTGGATCTGGAGAGTATATATTATATAAATTAGTTACTATTAAATTTGAAATGGTGGTTCCTGGCGTTGGCCAAGCACCAACATTACCGTTTGGTATCTTAGCAGAATACTGGATAACACCAGATATGCCTAGTTGCAGTCCAGTTAAGGTTCCTGGACTTGTTGGTGCGATCTGGAGTAAAAGCTCTGATATCTGGTCTACTGAATCCGCTATTAAAGTGTTTTGTGTCCAGTAATTGAAAAATCCATCGGCAAAACTTCCGTCTGTTGGTTCGCCAATTTTGTTGAAATATTGTATTAAACCAAGGATATATGGTGCTAACTCAATCTCGTCTCGCATCCCTGGATCTTCATTAACATAATACTCAATACGGTTATATAGTCTTAGAGCTTCTAATTCAATGTATAATTGGATGGGAATTGGTACCGTATCATATTGGACTATTAATTCTTGACCTATACCAGGAGCCACAGTACCAATGGTGGTTGATATTTGATAAAGAGTGTTATTTATTAACTTAATAACAGGCATGCTACGCCGCCTTCTTTAACCATGGTTTACGTTTATCATACAATACACACTTTTTAGTTTGTAGGCTCATATTACCTTAGCGTATAAATTCCTAAATAGTGCGCCTCCAGGAGCGGCGTCAATAAGTTGTTGAAGACGATAGTTGGGACCCATTTGCACGTGTATGCTACCAGAGTTTACAAAATGTAGCTTAAATTGAGGTATTAATTTGTCTAGCCTTTGAGACAAGAAATTAACATATTGAGCTATTTGGGGACTATGTGATAAGACGAAAGCATTCCCAGAGTCGTTCCATTGGGGTATATCGGTATCCACGGCAAATAATTGTTGTGAGAGTAAACCAGCAAGTAGTGATGTTTCTAATAATATAAAATCATACGTTCCATATGGGAATGTACTAAATGAAAATGATACATATGGTTGATATGAATTTATAATTTGCATGCCGCCTGATAAATATTGCCACAATTGTCCATTTGAATATCCCAAATAACAAGGATCATTTGGATTACTGTCAACAAATTTATGTGTCTTATCAATCATCAATCGGAATTTATTAAGGAGGGCACATAGTCGATGCGGAATAACTTTAACACTCACACAGACAGTGCTACTTCCATCTTCGTCAACACCACCAGTTAAAGGTGTTGCCCCCGCAACTGGAACTGGATCCGGTGGTAAATGTCCTGAATTGAGTGTTACAGTAACTATTTCTGCAATTGATGCATCAAGCGGAACTGCAGTTATGACATCACTTGCAGTGGTTGTTATTGCCCCAACACCATTTGTTGCCAATTTTACCTGAATTGCTGAGCCAACACGTACTAGTGTTAAAGACTGATTTGGTAATCCAGGATTGACATATTCAATAGTTATGAAATTACCCGGTGTTCCAATAGGTACCGCAGCCCAATCTAATGGTAGTATAGTTGCAGTAGCTCTTACAGTCGCTATCACAGCGGCCCGCCAAGTAAATAAATATTCAAGATGCTGGTCTGTTTTATTATATTTTAGTGGATCTGTTGAACCATTATCTAGACCAAATGGAAACGCGAATTTTCCCGATGATGGATTAAGAATTCGTGGTGGACTTGGATCTCTTTGAGCAAGTGGTAAATAGATATCATCAACCAGTGTATTACCACCAAGATCCGTAACCTGTAAAGAAAGTGCTTGAGGAGTTATTGGCGTTGGTGGATCACTGTCTGTTTGAAATGTTGCATTAATGTTCTGGACTGTATTTTCTAATACCAACTCAGTATCACCCTGCGCAATATCTCCTATGATAGTCATGGACAGTCCTTAGGCAAATAATACCACAAAATAATCATATCTTTAAATACTTTTGCTATATTATTTTACGTGTGTTTTGTCTAACACGTATGCAGAAACCACAATGATAGCAGCGCCTGTAAGAACACCACCAATATACACCACTACTGGTTGTTTATAAAATGGTGGTTCTGGGGGTCTAAGCTCCGGGAAGTATTTAAGAGCAGTATTTAACATATCTTTATTATAATTTGCGTATTCATTATACGATTGGATGGTAAGCTTATAAAGGTTAATAGCAGTATTTAAAGATGTTATTTGCTGGTCTTGTGCGTCAATAATGTCTAAAGCTAGTGGTAATTTCTTCTCTACTAGATTTAGCAATTTTTCAGCATCTCCAGTAGAGAACCAAATACCATCAGCACCCTGGTTCTTAACAACAACGGGTTTTAGGTCCTTAACAGCCTTTGTGATCTCAGCACGATCGATCTTCTGCGCATAAACAGAAGAACTAAATACCAAGACCGCGAAAACGCTCAGCAATCTCATTGGCAGTTAATCCTTGTTGCTTATACTCTGATTGAAGGGCCAGCTTTTGTTCAGCAATCGCGTCCGCAGTAACTCTAGCAGCTCGTTCGGCTTCTTCAGCACTCATCTGATTAGCTTGTGCCTTTGCTTTAGCAGTTGTGGCCTGTTCTTGAAGGCCTTGAATTGCTGTTTTAACTTTACGTTCGAGTAACAATGCTATCAAGCGTTGTCTAAGGTCCTTGTTAACCCCAACTAGTAGCAGTAGGGTAATGATCCCCACCGCTACTAGACCGAAAACAATCCAGCGACCGTAGTTTTTCAAGACTACTTACCTTTAAATGCTGCAATACCTTCTACGATAGTGGCTTTACCAAGCTTAGCGCCCTGATATCCAACTAGGGTCATCAAAATATAAAGTTCACCGTCACTAACATTACCACGCATAATAGTATTTACGCCTTCAATTACGGCTTCGGTGGTAGTATTCCAAATATACAAACAGTGTCCAAATACAATCCAGAATGATACCTTACCCATGGACGCAACCCACAGCTTCTCGCCGTTTTTCTGTTCCATGAATAAGCCGCCAAATATTTGCAAACTAATCTTCTTCAACCACCCATAAACAAATTGAACAATTTCCTTAAATGTGGACTTCTTAGTTTCCTCGGTCATAACAATCTCCTTATCCTTGTGACGCCAATAAATATATATTGGCTTCGATTGGACTTCCACCACTATTAGTAATTACTATTTCACTCTTTAATGGTAAAACGCCATCAGTTGACTGATAGCCTCTAGTAGATGGTCGCAACTCATCGGTTGTCGCTTGTTTTGCCTTCTTTACACCTGCAGCCGTAAATGTTGTGGCGGCACCATCAGTAAAACCACCAAACATTGGCTGAACCGACACATTGAGAATACCAAGTGTAGGAATAGATACCCAAGCGGTATAGTTCCTATATGGATATCCAGTTTCTAATCCGATGGTTTCAATACCAGCCGCTGCAATAGTTAACTTTTTACTAAGACATGTAAATTCATTCATGGTATTACTCGTCAGCTGAAGTGTTTTCAGCTTCTTCACTGTCTGATATTTCAGACATTTTCTGTTTACTCCATTTTTTCACGCTTTTGTAAAATCCATGAGCACGAATATGCTCAAGATCATCAAGTTTCAAATCTGGAAGTCCCTGGAGTTCATCAAGCAGGTCTTTGGCAGGCATTCTTTCTTCTTCAGGAATCTCATTCTTTACCTGATTGCAAAGATGAAGAACTCGAGGGTTAATAATATCGTCTTCTGCTACAACTTCTTTTGGCATTACGCGGTTACGTTCCCCAAAATGAGTAGCACCCTTGGGACCGGTACCGCTTTCAATAACTTCATGTATGGGTTCTGGGTCTTTATCAGTTACATTCTCACGAAGATTTTTATCTGCGGTTCGACGACGCTTTTCCTCACTCGAGTCAATAGCCGCATCAATATCTAATTTCCCAGATCTATCTTTTAATCCCTGTTGTGATGCTCTTTTCTCAAAATAAGCATTATATTCTTCTTCATTCAAAAGTTGAAGGGCTGGGGGTCTACGGCTCAACATTTTACGAAAGTCCATGGAATCTTTAATAGCATGAAATGGAATATGTTGAGTCAGATTGATGGGGTCCCGATTGTGTGGGAACGTGAATCCCTCGACCCTATTAGGCCCAATAGGGAATTCACAGGATACCTGTGCGTTCGCAAGATTCTGAACGTACACATCCTTCTCGTTACGGAAATACTCAGTAAAATTACGGGGTGCTGGCATGACTATTCTCCTTCTAATCTCGGCAGCTGACACCGTGCGTAAGAGCATTATTGCGAATGGTTGCCTAGAGAAAACACGTGCTTTGCCTTCTTTTAGCAACAATCTCGCAGTCCCAGGTCGCGTATACTCGAGAAATCGTCGCTCCGAATCGAGGACGATAATTTCCTGAGACCGGCCCATACACGAGCAGCCCCTCGATCGTTTGTACCCTATGCCAAGGGTACGGGTGTTATCCCACCTTGTTCTACAGCTCGCGAAATTGCGGGCTGGGAACAGTTTATATACTGCCGAAGCAGCCGCCCCACCAAGTGGGGGTGAAACTAAATAGTCTAGCGGTGGCACTAAACCATCAAGCATAAAATAGTAGAGCTTACAGGCATGCTAGCAATATATTAGAATTACTGGAGAACTATATCTGGATATGGGCGATATGGCAGACGACGCTATCAATGATGCCCTGGACAATTGGGACAATGAATGGGAATGTGAACAAGAAGATCAATATCCACGGTCATTTACATGTAGATATTGTGGTCATAAATATTTAAAGTGGGTGGTAACTGAACGAGGTTGGAGATTAGCTAACCAAAACGGTCGAATCCATACTTGTAAGAAATATGATAGGGAGACATAGGCACAAAATTTGCAATTCCCTATATTTGGAGGTCATATGCTTATAAAAGAGGCAAAATATAAAACATGTAAGTGTGGAAGTCGTAAAATCATGTCTGAGGCCACATATGGTTGCGATTGGTGTAAGCAACTAATTGACTTCAATAAGGATGATCGAGAATACTTAGAGATCAAAGTGTTTACCCAGGATCACGCATGTAAGCATTTACATCTATGTTCATGGCGGTGTGTCTATGACATTTTGCCAACCATAAAATCAGACTATTTTATTGATGTCCCATTCCTCACATTTGATAATAATGGTAAATTGTCGGCCCAGGAATTCTTCAAAGTATTCTATGGCAAAGGAAAACCATTTGATAACTTGTATTTAACCAAAAGGCTTAAAGAATATAAGAAACAAATCAAACAGCTCAAGAATGCAATTCGTTGGGCTCTAGGATATACCAATTTTAGGGCTCGCCAAGAAGGTGAAGGGCAATATTGGTGGAGGAAGGAACTTGGTGAGAGAGCGGGGATGCAAAATGGCTAGTACAGTAAATTGTGTGGTATGTGGGTCATCTATCGTCGAATATGAATCTGGTCATGTCCACATTAAAAATAAGGTGGTAATGGCTTCGCTTTGTAATGCTTGTGGTAAAATCACAATAGACGCCGCACGTAAATTACGTAATGTTGAAGACATATGTGGTCAAGGATGTTTTGGTACTTATATACCAAGAGATGGTTTGAAAGGATGGTTTAGAAAACCAGGACGTGGTAAAGCTTATCCAGCAATAGATGAGCTTAAACGTGGATGATAATTATGTATAAATGTGTTGTAGTTGATCCACCGTGGTGGGAACCAGGTGGTGGTAAAATAAAACGTGGTTCTGACAAGCACTACAACCTTCTACGTACCCCAGACGTTGTACGTGTCATTCTAAATTCGCCGTGTTGGGACTTCGTTGATGTGGACGCCCATCTGTGGATGTGGGTGACCTTAAATCATCTTCCTGATGCCTTGGTAGTGATGAAAGACATTGGGTTTAGGTATGTAACTCATATCGCGTGGGTCAAGATGGGCGCTAATGGGAAATTGCAAAAAGGTCTTGGTCGATACATCATGGGATCTCACGAACTGTGTCTATTGGGTACACGTGGTGCCGCGATGGTGCCAAAACCAATAAATAGAAAGCCATCAGTGGTATTTGCCACAAGAACTCGACATAGCAAGAAACCCGATGAGGCATTTGCTTATTTTGAAAGTATAAGTCCAAGTCCTAGACTTGAGATGTTCGCAAGGGAAATACGCTCAAACTGGGATCACTGGGGTAATGAGGTATAACAATGAATTGGTGGCAAACAACTCTTTTTATCATATCATTTAATTGGGTGGCTCCGCTCGTGATATGTTGGATCTATGCCCTATGTGGGTATTGGTCTGGTGATTTCATTCACACTGGTAGATGTGGTGCGTTTGTAAAATTTCGTTTATCTTATCGGATGAAGAAGTGGCATGATAAACTCTGGAAGGATTGGGCGGGAGTTGGATTATTCTTATTTATGGTTTATCGTGATGAAGTTGGACCAGAAGATGATGCATCGGTTGCTAGAATAGTGGTTCACGAGGGCACACATTGTTGGCAATGGTTGTGGTTAGGTCTACTGTTTTATGTTACCTATATGGGTCATATGATCGTTATATACTTATTCCAAAAGAATCGGCACCCATATTTGGATTGTTGGGCTGAACGAATGGCTAGAAAACGAGCGGGGCAATTGGTGAACGTTCCAAGAGAACAATGGATTGACGGACCTAACGATAGATGGCCGTGGTGGTAAATGTCAATAAACATTCAAGCTGCAATCGACATCGTAACTAACGGTTTAGTTAATCGTGGTATTGATCCCATTAAAATCGACAGTCAACTATTTAATGCCGTGGTTGGAATAGTTGATGGTGTCCTTGAGGGAGAACGCATTGATCTTCGTTGGGCGATTGAAAATAATCGAGAATTAGTTACCCAGTATATTGATAAAATCGGAGCTGGAAACGTAACATGTAAATGTGACGGTGGGTGGATTCGTCATCAACACCCTATGAAACCAATTGGTGTAATCATGAATAGCACACCATGTCTCATCTGTAATTATAATGGTTTAAAACCTGACCCGCTAACAGAAGCTAAATACACTATAACTCACACCATACCGGAAGACAAATAGAATGAATATACAAGACGCGCATCGAGAGATTAGCGGTTATTTAAATAAAATTGCTCAAATGTTTGATCGACCATATGAAACTAAAATTACTATTTTGATAAGAAATCCATGGTTAGAAGATGGTGATATGTTATTAACAAATGATGCTGACGACATGATTTTAACAGGAATTAAAAAACTACAAAAACCAAAATGACTGAACTTATTTGGGATGAACAGGAATATTGGCGATTCATTCAAAATAAGCTTTTAGATGCTAAGCGTGTGGACATAGCATCGTATGGTGTTATTCTATATAAACAAGCGTCTAACATGTTAAATATGATTAAGGGTCGCAATATTCCATGTAGACTGTTAATTGGCGCTCCACCTAAAAATGGTTTCCTAAAATTAAAAACCAATACTTCATTTGATAAATGCGTTGAGAAAGCAAGGAGCATTTCGAAACACATCGGGCATCAAATGACTTGTCGAGTATTACCTAAAAGTCATTTTAAATGTGTAATAATTTATGGGACAAAACCGGTAGCAATTCTTGGTGGAAGAAATTGGTCCCCCAGCACAATGTTTGACTGTTCTATTGTAATAACTGACAAAAAATTAATTACCGACATTATCAACAAATTTAGTTTTACTTGGGATCGGGCATTTATGTTAGACCAAAACATAAATGATGCTACCGACTATAATAGAATATATGAACCACAATATGGTACATAGCCTTCCACCATATAGGGTTAAAATCTTATTAGACAGAGCAAGAGCTAAGTTTGCGGGATCGTACACCGCCGACAAGCAACAATGTAGGCATCAATATCACCACCCACCCCCAGCACCCAAAATACCGGGAACATACGAATATAAATGCCCAGAATGTAATAAAAGATCAATGACTGTGGTAAAGGATCCAACATGGTAAATGTTAAAATGAAAATTTATTTAGTAGAAACACGAGAAGAATCTAACCATATTACTGGAGAACGTAGGGGACTGTGGTACCAATGTGGGTATGAGATTCATCACACAAAACGAAGTGCCATGAAAGAAATTAAAGAATTTAAGATGGGCCACGATGCCCCGTATAGAGTTGTGGAATATGTTCGTAAGAAGTAATTATCTAGGAATCTTATCACTAATATCCCCGCTCCAGGACCCAATATCTTGATTTCCATGACCAACGTAGAGTAACTCTGGATTTCCCATTTCTACTGTGCCAGTCTTTTCACCATCTATTTGTGCTGATAGTCGTTCCATGGCATCTTGATCGTTTAATGTACCACTATCATCCATTTTCCGTTCAACAGACTTTAATACTTCTACATCACCAGTCGATATGTCCTTTAGAACCCCCTCTTCATCGAGAATTCTACGTAGTTGTCGGATGTCATCTGCCGGATATCCATGGTCAGTCAAGTGATCTTCAATAACCTCAAGGACTTGCCAAGCGTCCTGGGAATTCACAGCCTTTCTAAATGCTGGACCATCCATATCACCCCACAATGGTGAGTCAGTATGTCCCTCGCGGATCAACTGATCAAGCTCATGAATTTCTGACGCCGACCAATTCCCGGACCTACCTTTACGATCCCAGATACTGGATTCCATATCACGAACTGCTGGATCCTTCTTACCTGAAGGACCCGTACCACCACCTGCCCCCGCTTTATCAGACGACGCTTCAGCACCTGGACCCATGGCTCCTGGAGGTAATGCCCCAGCGCCTGGTTCAGGCTCACCACCCATTGGGGCCGGTGGCCCTCCTCCAGTAGGCATTGGTGGAGCACCACCGGGTGCACCAGGTCCACCCGCCACTTGACTAGGCGCAATATATGGGGCTAGCTCCATTTCGAATTTTTGCTCTTCCTTGATCTTCCGAACCTCTTCCTCAAACTTCTTATTCACCGCCGCATACTTGGTGGTCTTGGAGAACTTGATCCCTAGACCCTCGAGTGAGGTCATGGCATTTACCAAATCACTATTAATGGTCTGGTCAAGTTGTTTTTCCCATTCAATATGTGGGATTATGTACCGATTTTGTTGTTCAATCTCTCGCTGGGATCTCTTAATTCGGTACCGATGGTTCAGTTCACCCTTGTCACTCTTCACCCAACCGTTCATCTTCGCAATTGGAGTAAAGAACTTGGGGATCACCCAACTATTAACAAAGAAATTACGCATCGCCTTCATGCGTTGCAAGAAAACTGAAAGACCCGTGTAGGCCGAGCTATACGTGACCTCGCCCGATAGGAACGCTTTACTAATTCCGAGTGCAACTAACTTAATCCGTTCAATCACTTCATTGTGTTGGCTGATGTTCATTACTCGTTCTTGAACACCAACCAACTCAAATTGGATCCCGTAATGGTACGTGATCCATGCCGCAGGATCCATTTCAGCCTGAGCTAACAAACGTAGTAGACGTTGTTCATGTTCAGGGCTGGGAATCCAGCCTGTTTGCGGATTTCCTAGTTTAGCGATCTTCAAGGGACTACTCTGTCTTCTAGCCGTTTGAATAGATGCATTATAAATCGAATTATATGTTGCGACATTTGCATTTAAATATGAGTGATCACCAGATGTTTCAAGACTATAGACTAATCCATCATATTTTTCGATGGCCACCTTGGTGATTGGTAACAATATGTGTGTCTTAGTTACAACAACACGTGATTGCGATCTGTGATCCATAACAGATCGTTCTCTAACTTTACCCCAAACAACCGACGCTAGCTTATCACCATGACGACCAGTACATTCTATATAATTAATTTTTCGTCTATTTCTTCCATCATTGTTGGGTGGTTGATAGACCCTAATCTTAGCAAAAATTCCCAATTGGGCAAGGATTAGTTGTATTTGATACGCCAGAGCAGATGATACGGTTGCTGCTTTTACAGTGCTTTGAACTGTACGTCTTTGTGTTATTTTTGTTTTAGGCTTACACAATAGATTATATGATCCATCGCCTCTAAAATAACCACGAATAAATTCTTGTTTAAGTTTTAGAGGCCACCCCATTACCATTTGAGAGAGCTGTTTTGTAGCCGCGTGTTCACCTCCATTACTAAACATCCAATCAGCTAACCAGATGTCTGCTTTTTTGTGAGTGTGTATTGCACAGCCATTTCTACTTAAATTTGACTTCCCAACATAAAATTTTGGACTACAATTTATTTTAGTGCATATTTCAAGAATATCTTTAGCTAAGGTGTTCTTTTCATCTAATGATAGAGCCCAGGATAATCCATGGTGATATTTATAGGTCTTTCCTTTATATTGACTAGATATATTAGTTCTAGATCCCTCGGCCACATAATAACCCAATAATCTGGCCATGGAACTAGTAGAATTTTTATCTAACTTAGATTTAACAAATTGTCGAGGTATTGATAAATAGTCACCAATCTGTATATTTGAAGCAAGCGTTTTTATAGAACCACTACGATAGCTATCCTTTTTGAATATTGGCCATTTATGGCTCTTGGTACAGTTAATTGTCCAACCACCATGAATTTTAATTTCCATAAGTTCTTCTGAGTATTTTTCAGAGATATGAGTTATTTTTTGTATGTCACCGTTTTTACCAACAATTAGATCATTAATAGATATTTGTTCAATTGGTGTATTTGTGCCATCTGGTCTGGTAATTGGGGTTCCAGGTGGTTGGCTATCCTCATACATCAGTATCCGCCACATTCTACTGATAATGCTGGTGCCACGAGTATCATAGGGATGTAAACGACGAGGAATAAAAGTAGCATTAATAGGGCTAAGCGGTATATTTTGTCGTGCAATTAGACGAGCGATCAGCTCGGCAGGCATTTGCTCTCTAATACGACGCAACAGATGATTATTGGAGGTAAGAACTGCTCGTAATCGATCGTCAGGAATAAACTCGATTACCGGTTGCATTTTTATGAATGGGGCATCGATTACTTCTAGCTGATCAGGATTATGAAGCGCCACATAGGTCCAGATGCCCTTTGAATCATCGAAGAAGCAATGGTTACACACTTCACCGACCACTAAGAATTCCTTAACCATATATTCAAGAATTTTTAGTATCTCACACTCTTTCCACATTTCCTCGTAGGCTTCTTTAATTTCACCGGTAACCCCTTCACCTGTTAATTGGCAATCTGACCATGGCATTGTGGCCATGAGATCGACACAATTGCCAATAGTTGGATCTAACTTATAGAATAAACGCCAGTAACGATTAGCCAAAATTCGATGGATGGGATAGGCTTGTCTCGAGGGATCGCTGAACTCTGGCTGGTAGGGTTGTTGTGGGGTCACCATGGTACCACCACCACCCCCAACCCCTCCACCAATAAAGTTACTCAATGCGCCGCCACCCGGTATATTGAATTGTGCCTGCCGATGTGTTCTGGGTGACAGTTCTGCGCCCTCAGGCAGCAAACCTTCAAAGAATTGTTTTGATGCTGTGCCTTGTGAGCTGGAAATACCGGGCACGAAATTTTCGAATCTCGAGGCTAGTTGTTCGATAGAATCAGGAGTCATACCATGGGGTAGTTCGCGAGATGCCTGGACTCTAGGATCCCCATACATACTACCCCGGATTAAACTTGTCATTATATTACCTCGTTAATAATCATTAGGCATTATACCACAGATACCGGGACAACGCTACACATTTCGGTATTTGGCACGTTCTGTGTCATGCTCTCTCAAGATGTCTCGGTTTTGATCTGTTTCCACGGGATCGGTCCGTAGATTCTCATTATCTTGAGCACCAGGAAACACCGATGATTCGACATCACTACCCTCAGACATTCTAGGAGCCTCCTCCACGATATCAGCGACTTCTTCAGGGACAAAGTAAGCGTTGGCTTTGGTGCCGTCGTCCAATTCAATTTCTTGACGATAGTAGGGATGTTCGTATTGGTCGATCTCTGCCATCACGTGATCCGGGACCTCGTATAATTCACCTTCCACGGCACTCTCACCCGGTACCATACCAGCCGCTTGGGTAATCACCAAATGATACTTAGGCTGGGTTTTTACTGTCTTGACAAATTTACTGTCGGCTAGAAATTTCTCATAGTATGGCTCACCTCGGCGCAAGGCACCATAGACAAACAAATAATTAGGATTCTTTTGAGCAATCTTGGATTGACTTAAAATTTCTGGTGTAACAATCTTGGCGGGTATTGTAAATTGCTTATCTAAAATAGCCCGCACAACACGATGGAACCCATCCACGATGATATGATCTGATTTAATCAATATTGGAGCTGACAAGTCCACATTTTGAGTTCGTTGTAATTCTTGTTGGTCATTTACGAGTGTTGACAATAATTCATCGATACCTTGTTTATTGTCTGGGTGCTCAGCAACACTTTGGACATTTACTGATACAATTGGTAGATTATCTGATGATTCAATCAATTTAGATACTTCATACTTACCAGTTTCGTCTTCATAATAATTATCTGACGTATCAGCCGCTACACCCCCAATATCACCAACCTGTCGAGACTGAGGTCCCACGTAATCTGATTTTGTTTTCCGGTTTATTCGAGGATCAAAAACGTCTGACTTCTTGTCACCACCCACCAAACCAGTGAAAAACCCCGAACCATCTGGTAGTCTATGGATCTGCGACCATTTATTAAATTGTTCAGCAACTTTCTTTTCTAGCTGTTCGTCGCCCGAATCATCTAGTTTAATAATTCGTGGATCACCGAGCCCCCAAATTTCTATTTCATTTACTAGCCATGAACCCATGGGCATTACATCTGAAAATTGTGGCTCTTCGCCAGGATCAACATATTCAATCGTTACATGGCCTTTAAATGGTCTATCAGGATGTTTAAACTCAAATCCTTCATCTATTAATCGTTCTTTAATAATGCCGCTAAGTGGTTCAAGAATGTCACCTTTTACTGGACTGTGTAAGATGGTTTGATCTTCATCATTAACAAATGTGTCGGGTGGCAACAATTCAACTTCAAAAGGCCCCATTCTAGTAAGTTCTTCTCTAACGATCTGTTCAAGATCGTCAAATTTATTGTTGGGAACATCTCCTACATATAATAATGTAACGTGTGGGTCTGAATCGTCTTCACCAGCTTTACCCTCTGGTGGATATTGCTTAGCCAATTCTTTAGGAAGTAAGATAAATAATCCAACCTTTTCACCAGGGGTTTTACCGGCCATATACCTCAGACCAGCAGATTTGTATAACCATTCTTTATCAGTAAGTTCAATATCTTCACCTGGTTCTGATTTACGGATTCGTAGACAATGGATTGCTCGATCAAGATTAAATGCTTGTTTTGATATTTCTTCTGACGGCACTAAGTCTTCTTCGCCCCGTCGATCCTCGGGCTCTCCATGTAGCACTTTAAATTTAGGGTTATTGATGTGTGCTCCTCCTACATAATATATGCCCCCACATGGTATGATAATTTTATGCATGTGCTAACCTCAATGTTTTAGTCATTAATTTACGGACCGATTTCATTTCAAATTTAGCAAAAAATTCTCCCGGATCTTTATTGTGTTTAGACGCATTACAAGATCGACATAAAATTATGGCATTTCCCAATTCTAGTGGGTGTCCTTTAGATAACGGGTAAAAATGATCTAACGTTAAATGTTTAGTAGTCCCACAATGGAAACAACGATATTTGAATACTTTAAATACAACCGCCTCATCTTCAGCTGTGAAATTTTCATTAACATGTATTTTCATACTTGAACGTTGAATACGCTTCTTACGATCATATTCACGACGTTTACCGAGGTGTTTTTTAAACCACGCTTCATGTGTGGCTTTAGCCTTTTCAGGATGTTTAGCTCTCCATCTGCGGGACGACGCATTTCGCTTATCAGGATTTTTTAAAGCCCATTCTCTTTGTTTTAATAAAATATGTTTTTTGTTGCGTAAATATTTAGCAGCAGACGTAATTTTACGTCTAGCTTTATTTTTATTATAATTTCTTTTAGTTCTAGTGCACACCTCTTCAGCATGATCTTCGTGGTATTGATTGTGTTTTGCGTTTATCTTTTCCTTATGGCTTATATAGTACTTATGTTGCGATTGACAATGCTTCTGATGTCGAATCGGGTCCTTTAGTAATTCTTTCTTACGTTTTTGTATACAAACCTTACATACTTTCCTACGCATGGATTTACTAGTACCACGTCTGGTACCATAGGCGCTTCTTATTTTATACTTATTGCATTTAGTACATTTATAGCGTTTCATTGCTCCTCCGATGGGACCAGATCTAAATCTCCTCTACGATCCTCTGGTTCACCATATAGAGCATTTACTAATTTATCTAATGGAATTTCACTTATGTCCCCGAGCATGTAAGCTGGAAGATGCTCTAAATACATGCCTGCTGCTTCCTCTTCTGAATCAAATCCAATCATTAGTTTTTGTTCATCAAAATTTCCATCAGCATCCAACTGTTCAACAATAAAAACCTTATCAGAATCTTTATCACCAAGATATACGTCAAGGCTATCAGAATCAACACCTTGTACATTCCGGATGTAACCATATGAAGCTAGCATGTGCGTTACATAAGTGTCGTCGCCTTCATATGACCGGATAGAACCCTTGGGCCACTCAATATCGATCTTAATTCCCCGATAATTTACCTGATCCTTAACCTTGTCGTCTTCAGCTATACGCTTAATTTCTCGATCCCACCTATCAGTGTATCCACGGCCAAGTGATAGGCCCTCAAGTGCCAGGGCACTAATTCTATACCATCGTTCCACGAATTCTACCATAGGGCCAGTTTGGTGTACTACATTCAGGGCATTACCAAATAATATAATGTCCCGATTAATATCGCCTGATGGAACCAGCGTTTTGGCTACTGTCTGGATTCTATCGACCACTAAACGATCTGTGGCTTCTCGACCACGGGTCTCGAGCCATCGACCATAAACCCCGTCTCGCAAAAACACAATGGCTTTACGTAATAGTTGGCTCAGTATTGACTTCATTTCAGTTAATGTCGCGGCACCACGTTCTGATATACCCTTTTCAGTTTGTTGATCCTCTAATTTAGATATTTTATAAAACATCTCATAGATCATTTCAATATCGTGAATTCCGAAATCTTCACCAGCGATTCTTTTGATATCACGATCCCATCGATCCGTATATCCTTCACCACTGGTGAGCGCTGATAACATTTCGGGATTGATATTGTACCAGTGACTCAAAAAATCCATCATCGATCCACTCGAATGTGCGGTGTTTAACGCCTGACTAAAAATTGCCATGTCTCGATGTACATTTCCAGTTGGCGTTAACTCTCTAAGGGTTGCCGCGACCTGATGACGCGCCGCATTAACCGCAGGAATCGCGGTTTGATCAGGGGCTGAGGTTGACTTCATCCAAGGAATATATACCTTGTTCTTCATGAAGTCTATCGCTAATTTAAGAAGTTTAGACAATACGACGGATATTTCCCTGATGTTAGCGGCACCTTCTTCACTAAGACCTTCTTCTACTTTCTTGTCTTCTAACCTAGAAATCTTGTAATAATATTCATAGATTAGTTCAATATCATCAATCGTGATCTCACCTGACGCCACCTTATCCATTCTACTCAAGATATTTTCTAGTGCATCTTCCCAGTCACCATCAAACGATATATTGCGATCATCTACATAGCAATGAGCTGGTAATTTCTTGCCCATATATATATCAGAATAGTGAATTTGGTGTTGGTCCAGAACTTCTTTAACGGCATCCCTCAAGACATTCTCTTCCGCATCATTGTGGGTAAAATATTGTCGGGCAGTATATATTGATATCCTAATCCCCTGATCCACTAATTTTTGGAGCGCTTCTCTTGCTCCAGGAAGTGGGTTTCCAAAGCAATGCTGGCCACTCGGATCTTGATATATCCCATTGGTCGGGGGCTCGAGGATGGTGCCGTCGAGGTCAACTGCGACCCAGAATTGTCGGGGTCCCTGGTTAGGATCAATCGCTTCTTGGTCTTCGGCTGCATGTAAAATAATATTCCGTTGCTTAGGGCTAGCATCCTCATATCTAGGATTTGGTTGCCCAATACCATCCGTATATGGGGGATAGACAGAGGAAGACAAGGGATCAGTGTCGTCGGGTTCAGATTCCCCAAGCTTTAAGTCTTTGTCTTCAAATTGGTTATCGTCGTGATAAGATTCATTCCATCGAGCTGGTTCGGTAAGTTTTTGTTTGACCTTACCAGTCTCCTGCTCGGTAGTTAATTGGGTAAGACCCTGACCAAATTCGGCAGTCTTATTAAGCTGGGCTTTGGCCCAAATCCAACATTTACCCCCATTACATACATGGTGTGAACCTACTTGTTCAATAGCAGCACGACCACAGCATCCACATCGATTACGAGGTTCGGATGCTTGTCTAGGCATATGATATGATGTCTCAATTGCGGTATCGGGATTACTATCTTCCTCACCAGCTGGGAATTTGGCGGGAACCGACAACTGATGACAGCCCGATGCCTGGCCGTCTGTAGGCATATCAACGATGTTTACGTCTGAATTCTTATCGCTGGTATTGAGAACTACCTTAAGAGCTTTGCTTAAGGCTTTACGCTTTCTAATATCACTACCAATCCAGCTTATGCGCTTTCGTTTCATACTTAATAATCCAAACGATTACACTTTCTAGAATTATCGGAAAACCACATCGGTTGAAGGTTACTATAGTGACAGGCTTTGAGAAATTGTTCTCGATCAGTTAAATCAAAACTGGAAAGTGGTATAATGTGATCAACACACCAGTTATTAATGGTTCCACCATAATTATCCCATGTCATGCCTGGTTGGAATTGAGTCTCGAGATGATGCTTAAGAAATTCAATAGAACATCCAAGATCTCTTACTGCAGATCCAACCTTTAACCCACCTTTAAGAACATACCACAATCTATTTCGTAAATTTCTTCGTAGTTTTTGTTTAGGTTTTTGTCTATATCTTGGTGCTAAACGTCGGTTTTTAGCACGAATCTTATCCGGATGGCGTTGACGATAATTACGATCAGATTCAGCTGCTCTTCCCAAAGTTTTACGTTTCTCAATGTATGCTCGTCCCTTAGGTGTACAGCTCCAAGCGCGTTTTTGTGCTCGAACTTTATCACTATTTCTTGATATAGCACGTTTAAGCTTAATTTCTACAGTATGTGTTTTATTATAATTTTGATTATATTCATGTGTACATTCTTTACACCATACCTTTTTAATGGACGCTCGTGGTCGTACCCTACATTTACTACACATAGAATTAGGTTTATGCTCTATTTTTGGTTTGCGATGTACGTCTCTATAATGTTTTTTATGCGCCTTCGTTGCCGGTTTTTGACTTGATCGTCTTTTATTTTCTATATTAACTTCCCTATGACATTCTTCACAATATTTACAATTACCAGCTTGGTATCGCCTTGGCTTTATTTTACATCTAATACAAATTGTAATTTCTCTAGCGACTCGTTTTTTTTCAGTTCTCTTTTTTTGTGAGAAAGCTACTGATTCAGGATGACTTATTTTATACTCTTTATTTCTTATACTAAGACACATAGCACATAATAGCTTAACTTTACCACTTCTGGCAATTTGACGGTTTCTAATACCACATTTTGTACATTTTTTAGTTGGGTGCTCAGCAAGCATTACCATCTTCTCCCGGAAACAGTTTTTAATCCTAAACGAGTCGGGCTAAAAATTGTCCCCATATTATTCATTTGGTAACTTTGAGATCCAACGGTCTCACTTTTAAGACGATTTGCACGTGAGCGTATTTTTATACCACTTGGTAAAATCTGCGATCCTTGAACCATTGCATGAAGATGTACCATGCAAACCGCTACGTCATCCGAATTATAACCTCTACGCTTTCCCTTAGCGGCATTATACACTTTTCGGTCATCAATCGATCGCTCGAGCTTAGTCAACTCATAAATAGCAGTTGCCGAGGGTGATTTAAAGGGTGGTTCTAGAGCCTCATCTTCTTCTAAGGGAGGTAACATACGAACCCGGCCCATTATACTATCAGCCACAAACTTCACATAGTCAGGAACTTTAATAGATTTCTGTTCTGCACTAACCCCAAGGTTACGAATTTGTTGTATTAGGGTAACACTATTCCAGCGATCAAATTCAACCCCAGCAATCTTCTGATGTTTTATTTGAAAGTCAACCAAATCAACCGCTGAATCAAACCACACTTCCATATCATTAGATGGAAGAATTTTCAATACCCAGTCTACTACCGTGATAAATTCTTGATTACCATCGGGCAGCTCTTTGATTTCAATATGGCCACAGGCACCCGCAAACGAGTCAAAGTTTTGTCCAGCATCAAATACCAAATAGCGAGGTACGTCACGAAGCAACTTACATTCAGTCATCTGTGCCCGGTGATATCGTTGCCCGGTTTTATCAGTAAACGGAATAATTTCTATCTTAGCGGTCGGAACCAAAGTTTCATCAATGGCCCGAGACTTAAATTTGGTGGGATCAATAACTAGTGGATTAGCAGATAGTGGTGGCTTAGCTCCAAAGTCACGTTCCGTGCCTACTGGATCCTTCTCATATGCTTCGTCATAATATTCACGTTTTTCGTCCGGATTAAAATCCCAGGTCGCGTAGTGGAATGCATACATACCTTTAATATGTGTAGATTGATATAATAACTCCATTCCTTTATCATCAACCGACATTGGCGATGAAATTGATACCATTGTTCCAAGCCAATTTAATAAACCACGATTCATAACAGCAGATCGTACTGTTCTAAGTGAATTCTCCATAACTCGGTATGCTTCTTCAGCACTCATTGATGATTCGGTCTGTTTAAATCGAGACAGCTCATCAATAAAAGACCCAATACGAGTACGACCCGCGAGACCAGAGGAGTTAGAGTTCTTGGAATTAAATTTTACTCCCAAATGTCCATTTTCAATTTCTTTGTTTGTTTCCTGATATTTCCATCCTTCCATGCCAATTGGAGTATCTTGCGTTTTTTCCTTGCCTTTAACCCATTCAACATAACGTCTAAGCCAAGGAGAATCAAAACGCATGCTACGATAATATGCCCATATAGTGTCATTTGACTGTACCTCCGTGGAGGCAATATATGTAACCTCATATGGTTGTTTGGACAACAAACCAAAATATGTGGCTAAACGACCATCTGGTTGACTCATTCCAAGAGTAATTAGTCGGTGTTCAGTATATGCTCCCATCATAGCAATAGTAGCAGTTTTACCAGCTCGCATCCCAGTAATACCATGAAGCTGGTTATATTTATCTACTATTTTATCTTCTAATAATTCATGTCGCGTCAAGCCACACTTTGGACAAACATCATCATTGTCTTTAATAGACCATACTAATAATGTTTCTGATTGTAGGTATTCCTTGCCTTTACCCCAACAGTCTATTGTTTCTGGTTTTTGTGAATTACAAATTGGACATCTAACTTGGAAAAAATCTCTAAGCACCTGATATTGGCGTGTATACTTCCAAATAGATGGTATATTAAGATATTGCGGCTCAGCGACGAACTCGATAATATTTGGAGCAGGTATCTTAAGATATTCTAATTCAGAATCATAAACCTGAGCCCTCACCTTACTTGTTAATGGCGAAACAATCGATTGAATGGATGACATAAAGTCATCGGTCTCAATCACTTGGCTCAATGTCTCACCAGCTGCAATCCCTTGGGGATTGTTGAGGCGATTTCTATACCAGCACGCTTAGCCCGCATCTGCTCTGTGAATTTTTCATATAGTGTGGCTAATTTTTCATTTGCAGGAAATCTTGAAACCCAACGAACCTCAATAGATGGAACATCAAATGTATGACAGATTGGCTGCACTTGTAAATCAACCTTCGGCGGTTGAATGATCTCCATTATTAATATTGGTTCTTCTATAGTTAGAATATCATCATTTTCGTTAGTTACTTTACCTAAGAACTGTCGTCCAATGTGATCTACAATAACCCAAAGTTTCATAGTAAGCTCCTTATAAGCCTCCCTCAATGAGGGGTTAACTGAGATTCTTAAGAACCTCTACTGCGTGCTCTGGATATTTTTCCTTTACAGCAGCTATAATGTCTACAGGGGTATATCCCTCACGGAGCATTTCACGAATTTCGTGCTTTACCTGTTCAGTGGTAGCGGCTGTTCTGGTAGCTCCAAGATCTTTTAATTGCTCAGGAGTACACTCTCCTGGATTTGCTTTTGCCCACTCAACGCATTTCTGGCAGATAACCTCACCTTGGGCCGTACCAGCAGTTTCTTCCATTTCTGATAAACACCACTGGCACTTTGATTTAATTTCTGGTTCGTGCGACGGCTCGCCGGAAGTTACCCAAGGATTTTCGAGTTCTCGTTCACTGATGCCCTCTTTATCACCACCATACTCTTGCTCACGCAGCTGAGTTTGTTCATTAAACTCAGATTCTAAATCATATTTAATGCCAGCACTATTAATATATTGCTGCATATCCGCTACGGACTCAACCATTTCGTCTTTATTAGTTTCAATGGCGGCGGCAATAACATCTTCAATTCCCGGATGCGATTGTACTGGATTTGGATAAATACTTCCAATTATCTCAGCACCGGTTTTTCTAGTATATTGAAGCACCGCATTGCCAGACGGATCAACGAACAGTGTCCAACCTGTTTCCGGAAAATCTGGTAGAACTATCGAATATACTCCAGGAGTTAATCTAGCCTGTTTATCAAAAGGGTGATTACTACCCTCCTGGGTAGCTAATTTCAAAAACCGTTTTGGAACAATAGCTGATATATCCATGTCCGGAAAATTAACCATTAGACATAGGCCATCACCCTTCATGTCACGAACCACTTTACCACGCTCACCGCTTGGGACCACGACCTGACCACCACCTCGTTCACGGGCCTCAAAATCTTCACTAAGTTTCACCGCTTGACCAACCCCAAACAGATCTTCACGGCTACGTTCTGCCGGATCAAGAACTTGCTGTGGTAGATCACCCTTCCACACCTCGGGAAATTCAGTCGGCGTGTCAATGTTGGTACGTTCACGCGGTTTCTTATCTTTGGCCTGTTTTTTCTGAATACATGCTTGACGCGGTGCTCCACACTGGCGACACCCCGCTTCATTGGCTGGCATCGAATAACCACACTGTTTACATTGTTCTTCAGCATGTGGGCTTAAACGTGCCCCCTCAACATCACTAGATCCTGACTGCTGACACGACACGCACTGATCGTGTTGAGTGTACTCACCACAATCTGGACAACGTGTCCACGTATCTTTTCCCTCAATTATGTCGCTTGGATTTACTTCGATATTTCCAGATCCCTTACAATTCTCACATGGAATTTCAAAGGTTCCTTCGCCATGAGTCGCAGAACTACTGCCCGCCCCCGTACATTCTGGGCAGTCTACCATTACATTTTTCTGTGAGTATCGACGGAACTTCCATGGATTACGTGAGCCGGGGTTAAACATATGATCTTTATTGATAATGGGCGTACGAGCTGGTTCATGATCAATCCCCAACCATTTTTCCATAAGTGGTGGAGAGTACAAATTCCTACGCTCTGCAATAGCCTTGTCTAAAGTACCACGTTTAATCAATTGATCAATGGCCTGTTTGCATAAAACAAACGGACTCCCATCATAAAAGAATACTGCTGGTTCGAGTAAACTCTTATCTCTAACAATAACTGGAACATCAATAGCAATCTTATGGCCGAGTAGTGTGGAAATAACAGCCCCGACCTTTAAAATACCATCTTTTATATCACCATCTTTAGTGGTAGCCTTCTTAACTGTGCCCAAATAGTTAAGTTTTGCCTTAGATGGTAGACCGAAGCTATCTAATAGATCAGATACAATAGCGATTGCTTTGATTCTAGCGTTTCGAGGTACATCAATTTTTTTATTAGTGTCTCGATCAGTAAGATCAAAATTAAGTTTAGCGGTATGAGAAGGTAGACCACTCATCGCGGCCTTTATCCTACTATTAATTTTAGACTGTTTTTGTCTACGAACAGCAACGGCCTTCTTATAAGTATTCATTGGTCTCTCCGATAGAGCAGTAAATCACTACCCATTATGTCGAAGTCAGAAACTAGGCGTGCAGTCACTAGACTGTCACCCAGCATTCGCTTGTAGGTCTCAGTAAACATAGTCTGTCTTAGTTTAGACTCGTTCTTCTCATCAAATCCTAGTTTTGAGATCCAATTTGAGATCACCTGATCGTTAATGATCGCCATCTTGTCGTATCCTCTTGGATCTTGAGTCGTTCCCCAATCAGGTGGGCTGTTAGTATATAGCTGAAGAGAGCTTTTGGCAAGTTTCTCAGTATTAACACCGGCCAGCTCATTAGATGTATTAACAGGTATTTGAGCCTGTCGAGAGGCTGGTCTAACGACCTGTTCACCTTCAGTTGGACCACGACCGGTCTGAATCTTTTCTAGTTGTGACTTTCCAGTATCTGGTTGAGTTAGTGGGTCAAACCCCAACTGCATCTTCCAATGCGATCGATCATAAGAACTAACCCCAGAATTCAGAGGATCAGCAATCGCTGAGCTAGGAGCGTCTTCACCCATTGGACTGCTTACCGGTGGAAGATCATGATCTCGAAAACGTTCGGCGGGATTTCGTCGATCAATTTCGCCAGGTTGTTCTCGGTAGGTGACTGGTTTCACCTTATAATCTTCTTGAGCAGTTTTCTTAAGTTCAGGTATCAGAGCTTCAATCTGCTCGAGTAATGGGTCTTTCGTGGTTTCCGCCTCCGTAATAGTACGAAGCTGGTCATATGATGTTCCAGAATCTTTATCACTCTTGATTCGTGCCTTTTGAGGAGCTGACCACGAGGTGTTAATGGCCCGCTCTATTGTGGAACGGGAGGCTGTTTTATTAGACGTGGGGGTTTGCACTTTATATCCAACACGCACATGATTTTCACCACACCAGCCACCATTTACTTCTACGACATCCGTACACTGTGCTGACCATGACCCCATCTGATTGGGCTGAATATTAGACACTATCTTAGCGATTTTATTGTTATCCACAAATACAATATCAATAGGAAATCCAACATCGCCCATGTGAAAAGACGCGGCTCTTCTAGTATACATTGGAAACCATAATCCACGATCTCGAGGCAATGACTCATAGGCTTGTAAACCTGTTACTTGTTGTCTTGCGGTTGCTGCAACATCACATAAAACCAATGAATTACCAAGTTTAATTTCCACATCAGCTCGTTCAGGATGAGTAAATGATTGTTTTTGCAACATTTGCTGCTGACCAACATTCATCTGTTGCATCTGTTGCTGTTGTTGCTGCGCTACCTGATTCTGTAGGTTTAGTTGCTGCTGTTCATCAATTTCTTGCTCTTCAGCCTGTTCTTGCTGTTCTAGATTCTCTTCCAATTTTTGCTGTTGTGGTGGTGTCGACAGCGTAGTTTGTGCTTTTCTTATAAGTGCTTGTTTACGCATAGATGTAACAGCTTGCATCATAGTAATTTGCTTTTGCATATTTTGCATTTCTTGTTGCTTATCACGAACTTGTTGCTCTTGAACTTTCTTCAATTTATCTATGACTTCTTTAGGGCTTTCACCAACAACTTCTGGTACAGAAGGCGTAATAACGGAAACTGCCTTTTGTGTTTGTGCTTCACGCATACCAGGTACAGTAGCTCCAACAGTCGTACCTATTTGTGATTTTGTTGGTGTTTTTGTTTGTGGCATGGCTAATTAGGGAGTTTAAATTCTTTTTTGGTTTGATCCATGGCAGATCTAGCTTCTTCAATAATTAAATGTCCAAGGCGTTCATGAGTTACAGCCGCGAATGCGTCTAGTACATCATTAGGAACTCCTTGGCGACGCATAATACCAGCAAGCGTGTCAAATTCTTCGGATAACTTATTAACAATACTCTTTGTAAATAATTCGATAATAAATTTGGCTACAACGCTTACTAACTTATCGCCCTGTCGCATCTTGCCAATTTCTGCAAGAATAGACTTTTGTGTATTAATCATCGACACATAAGTTTGAATTTTATTTTGTGACCACTCGTTAAATCCACCCCTACTTATCATTAAAGATCCAGCGGTCGCATATATTTTATCATTTACTTCTCTAAATTTAGTGTAAAGAGAACATAATTCTTTGTACTCATCAAAATGACCGGCCAACACTTCTTTAAGTGTTTGGCTCTCAACAAGTTCGTCCTGGGCTGTTGGGCAGCGAGCTTTTCTAGCCGCCATTATCTCCATTGTCTCTTTAGGAAAAACATGCTTTTCAAAATGCACCCAAACAGTCTTCCTAGTTGGAACTTTAACATTGGGGTGCATTTTTGGAATGTAGTCAGTTAACAGCCGCCAGATTCTACCATACGAAAGCCCACCAAGGGCTAGTTGGGACATCCAGTTATATAATTCGGTATTAGTTATTGACCATTTACAGACAGAGCACAATGTACTCATTTTCGGAATGATAATTGGGCTTGGTCCGTCTGATTCAGCGGCATTTAATATTTCAGTTAATTTTGCTGATATAGCTAATTTCTTGGTTGATTCCTTATGTTTGATTACTTTTTCTAGTTCTGACGACACGCTCTCTAATTCTTTGGATAGCTGTTCCTTATCTTCAATTATCCTGGTAGAGGTTAGTGCGTCATCTGGAGATATCGTGGCAGCACTAGTTTTGATTGCATCCTCGGCACTAGATTCTAGTACCTCTTCAGCAATTTCTTCCTCTTCATGGGTAAGAACTGGTACTTTAGCTGTCATTAATATGACCCAATAACTATTTTAATCATATCACCCTTAGACAATCTGGTGTCAATTGTAAGATTCATTTCCTTCTTAGCTAATTTTACAATTTGATTTTTGGTAAGTTTTTCAAGATCTTCAACTTTATATCGTATATATGTTTTAGGCGTATTAGCCTCACCACGTTTGTTGGCTTCAAATTGATCCTGACTAGCTAATGTCTGTGCTAATTCGATGTCCGGTCTTGTAGTATCATCTTTATGTGTTACATCAACTGGTTTTTCACTTCCTTCACAACTTAACAGCTTATCAACATCAATACGATTTCCAGCATCATCACAAACATAAATGTGTAGCTGATTTGGATTTAGAAGCTTCAAAATATCACGACTATGCTTGATTGCTGCGTGTGCTCGTTCAATAGAACCTTTAAAATGTGGAAGAATGTCAATCGACTCACCACGTGGAATACTTACCGCAACATCCGGGCCTAACCGACGCATCTTAGCTCTTTGATATGACACGTCTGGGTGATGTAGGTCTATAGGTAAATTCCCCTCACTAACATTCACCAACATGTATCGCATAATAGTCTCCTATCGAATGCCGGTTGTTGGAACTCTAACACTAGGATCATCAGTACAATAGGTAACTGGCATAATACCACGAGTTTCGCTACATCGTACTTTTATTTCAGCTACACCAGCCTCTTCATCAAACATGGTAATTTTAGCTTTACCCATAACACCAAAATCATGAAAATATTTATCGCTCTCAAGACCCTTAATATATGAAATTACTTGATGCTGAATGTTCTGTGGGCTCATTCCCTTAAATGTCTCTGGATCCCAACCAAGTTCCATTATTACATATCCACCATCTCTGGTAGAGCTGGTAGAATGCGTTCGTGTAATGTTAAACCTAGTACGAAGTTTAGATGGTTGTTTATTACGCTCCTTATAGTCATAATCTTCTTTATCATTCTTACCAGGTGCATTATAAGCAGATGGACCAGGACCGGCTTTACTCCATTTTCTCATATCATTTTCTCCAATAGATCCCCGATGTGGGCCTCTCATCGACATTTCTTTCCCATAAATAGCACTACGAAGGGCTTTATCTTTCTCCCACGCACTCGTTTCTTCCTCAGGTTCTTCGTCTTCTTCTTCACCAGCATATTCAACTATTTCAGATGGAAGCTCTTCCTCTTCTTCTAACGATTCTTCAATTTCAATAGGTTCCTCTTGTTCCTTTAATCGGCTAAGAATTTTTTTATCATACACCTCTCGGACACTTGGGTCCATAGTTTTCATATACATTTCATAATGTTCTGGTGCTTCCTCATACACTTCCGCCAAAAAATCTATTGCTTGAGGATTAATTTTAGCGGGGTCTTCTAATAACCCACCAGTACCCTTTATTACCGATAAAACTTCTGGTATTGATTTACCTTTGTATCTTCCACTAGGTAATGGTTCAAATACTTGACTCTTTGGCTTCTCTGGTGGCTTTTCACCACTCTCCATATCAGAAACTTTATCTAGCCAATACTGATATTGATCTGGAAACTTATGTTTAATATATGATAGCAATATTGTGCGTCTATCGCCATCCTTTAACATAAAATCAATAACAGCCTTCTTATTCTTTTTAAGAGCCTGTTCTAGGGTATCACCCGCAAATGCTGGAATGTCTGTATTTTCTGGAATAGTCCACTTTAACACACTGCTAAGTGTGCCGGTTTCTGTTGCTTCTTCAATGGGTCGTCGTTGTTCCTCGGTATGTATGTACTGTTTACGACGTTGATCAACATTTTCTACCCATCGATCAGACATCTTTTCAGGAAGTGCCTCTTTACCCCATTCCGTAATTTCATTATAATGATGAACGGCCATGTAATCTAAGAATGTATTTAATTGTTTTTTCTTGTCCCAAAGATTATTCATGATCTCTGGAATAGTTGCATTACTAAATGCTGGAACCTGAAATGTGTCCCACTTAGATTCCATAAACTTGGGTTTCTGCTTGGGTTCTTCTGATAATTCTGGTTCTGGTGTTTCACCTTTCCATTTTACTAATCGTTCCTTCTCTTTCTTTGGTGGTCTAACACCAGGAGGAGCTTCAAATCCCTCAAGCACACCTTTTTGCTGTAAATAAACCCTAATCGCGTTTGCTGATTTTTCATCCCCTTGGGATGAATAGTGTGGAATTAAGAATTTATATGCAAAATCTGGATGATATTCACAAATTTCATACACTGTCATTCCAATTTTAGATGGATATCCCTTTTCCCTATATTGCTTAAGTTGTTCCTGTGTTTCAGGTTTTGGCCAGGGTATAGTTTTCATTAATTTTTGCATAAATTCCATGACTGGTCCCTTTTGACCAGCGAATTGTTTTGCTACATCTTCAATAACCTTTCTTTCTTGAGATGTTGGGGATTGCTTAACAGGTGGTTGTGATTTTCCTGGTGGTACCTTAGGTACATGTTCGGTTGGAGGCCCAAACATCTTGGGTGTTTCAGGAGCTGGTTTAGCTGGTGTTGGCTCAGGTTCTTCTGCCTTTTCTGGTGTTGGTGGAACTGATTCCTGAGCGCTGGGCACATCTTCCCATTTTGGCTCTTCTTTTTCCCATGGTCGTTGTTCTATGGGTTTTGATGGTTCCAACGGCTTGGCAACTGGTGTTTCTGGCGACACCTTTTCTTTGATCCATTGTAACCAGGGTTTACGCTCTTTCTGTCTCTTTTCTTTATATAACTTCTTACGTTCTTCACCTAATTCTTGCCATGTTTTCTCTTTATCTTTACGCTCATACCTATCAAGCAACTTTTGAAAGGCTTTGAAAAATGTCCGTTCATGGGCGGCTGTATACAAAATTTCTGATATTTCTTCTGGTGTAAGATGTCGTCTACCTTTTCCCTCTAGCATTTTCCATTCAAGATCGGGATGTTTAGCTAGATATCCATGATATAAACCGGATAGATCACGTGAAAATTCAGATGATGGATCTGTCTCAGCCTTTTGAATTGCCTCAACCACCATGTCGCGTAACGTTTTGGCTAGCTTTTGAATCTCAGCGCTCTTATTTAACGATTCATCATCAATTAGAGTACTAACCATAGTAAGAATGCCAACTGTATTATCACAAATTGACAAACATTCAGATATCTTACCAAACATATGATTTGATTCAATATCTCCATATGCCACGAACGACATATGTTTAAACATTTCTACTTGTTGAAGTCGTTTCTCGGCTTCTCCTTTACTCTTATATGTACCACCACTCCAACTCGGGTTCTTTTCACTCTTTACTTCATATCCTTTATTCGTTTTCTTAATATAAGCTGTGTAATCACTACTTGCAATCTTAGACGCGCTAATCATCTCACCTTCAGAACCATAGATGGTTTCTGTACCAGTTGAGGTGGTTTGCTTGGCTGGGGTACTACTAGCAGCTGATTGTTGCACCACTTTTAGTGCTTCTTCTATGGCACCTGATATAGTTGCAAGTGCTCTTGGTAACAAAGCAGCCCTAAGAGTATCATCATATGCTTGCCAACCTGCTGGTGGTTGATATTGTGGATTCTTAAGTCTAATATCTGTAATTGCTTTTTGTCTAGCAGACGCGTCACTGGCCTGATATGTGTGTAACAATTTATCAATGTGTTGCGCGACTTGCGGATTAATTCTGGCGTGAGATAAAAGCTGCTCAGCAGCAGAACCGGCCTGTCCTATGGTACCCTTAATAGGATCAACTTTTTTCTTTTGTAAAAAGCCACCTGGTGAGAAAAATCCTGGGGTTGTGGTCGGACGTGGAGGTCGTACATATTTAGGACCACCCTTGGTGGTTTTACCGAGCCACTGTGCTTCCTTACTAAATGTTTTATCCGGGTTGCCAATTACACCTTCTTCATCGTCAGAGTCAACACTCTCAGTAGTTCCATCTCCTTTATATGTTTTCTTGGGGATAGTGCGGGTCATCTGTTGACCATACCACCCATCATCAAATATGCTACTACCAAAATAATTAACCCAATATTGAACGGTAGCAGGATCAACTTCTTTTTGTGCATGCTTTTTACGCGGAATGTCACGCACCATCTGCTTACCATAATCTTTGAAATATTTGGTAAGAAGGTCTTTGGTTGTTTTATCTACACCAAGTTTAGTAAGACGTGACTCATATTCAGCCTGGGCTTCAGCAGAATATCCACGTGTATCGAGTATTTCTTGAGCAGCTAAAACACCAGCAGCATAGTTACCAGATTTTTGATATGGTCCTTCCACCACACCGCCAGCAGGATCACCGTAGGGTTTAATGTGTTGATATTGTGTGGACTGTTGACCAGGCCAGTTACTAATTAATGTAGTAGTTGGATCGGTTGGGATGGACTGATGTGTTTTCCGTTCGCCTAATAATTTAGAAAGCTGTTTAGTTAACTCTGGATTCGCTAACATAGCACGAGTTAACTCAATAATCTTATCGTTATCTTCCAAATTTTTATCAACGTATTTTTCAAGTTCCACAGCTACTTTAGGATCTGTTTTACTCTTTATCACTAGTTTATTGGCTAATTCGGAATTGGCCGCTTTTATAATAGCCGCTGAAACACTAAAGCCGTATTCTTGCAATGACTCTGGACCAGATGGTCCTTGAATCATGATCATCGGTAAATCAGGGGTACCATTCTTAACTGATACCTGTACAAAACCTCTAGCAAGCTTTGATCCGCCCTCGTCGCTGGGAACGATGGACCCCTGACGAGTAATATACATTGGGGATGTTTTCTCCCCTTCTTTACTGTGAAGAACGAACCAGAGTCTTACCCCACTATTTTCAGCTTCACCAAACGCTTCGGTTTCCTGAGGAGACGCATAATGTTCTGGATTACTGATATTAAACGCTTGTAGCGTTTTACGCGCTGCGTCATTTAGGTCATTAAATTGATCAGCTGAACCCGGTTGACCTAACTGAGCTTCTTTAATAACCTCATCAAAACCAATTGTCTTAGCTTCAATTTTCTTCAACTTATCGTAGTATTTAGAATCCTCAATCAAATGGTCCATCGCAATCTCTTTTGCGACTTCTGGATCATTTGTGTGTTCCATTTCAATTTTAATGCCTTGCTCGAGTGGTTGCTCAGACAAACCACCTGGAATTTTATCCCCAATTACACCTGTACCTTCAATTTCTTCACTAGACAAACCACGACCACGTTCACCTGGCATATGAGGAGCAGATCCTTGTGGTCGTACATCCTCAGCCGCTTGTTTTGGAAGCTCGAACACCAGATTAATATTTCTACCAATCTGTGGTAATGCGTCTACAAGACGTAATTCCGGATAATGCAGCGCCGCCCAGTTCATCATATGACCATCATTGGGCCGATGATCTCTGTACGATATTTTAACAATAAGTTTGTTAGATTCTTCGTGTTCAGACACCTTTTCCATTGTCGGGGCAATTTCACGACGAACCGCATCACGAATCTGTTCTGATTCTGGTGTAATCTTAGCAAGCTTACCTGGTGGTACTAGATACGATTCACCGGGTGTTACATCAACAATATAATCTTCACCACTTTTAGATGCGACTCTACCTTTATAAGGTGTTCCATCTGGAGCATTAAATTCAACCATTGTTCCAGCTGGAAGAGGATCATCTTCCGCTGGTGGCTGACGAGCACCAATAAGTTCAGCTACATGCTCAAGATTCCATTGTTCACCATCCGTAACGCCAAGAAAATCCTTCTTACTATACTTCTTACCGTTTGATGGTCGTGAAATAAATTTACGATCCGAAATCATTATGCACCCCTATCATAGCATAAGATTACTTTGACTGCACAACGCTGGGTGCGGCTTTGCTCTTTGACTCCATACTCTTAGTGGTAGCGTTTTCGCCTGTATCGCTGTCCTCTCCAAGATCGGTGGCTGGCAAAGACGTACCAGATTGATCCGTTACGGGGTGTTGGTCTTTTGGGCTCTCAGCTTTGAATGTTCCGGGATCCTTAGCGTCTGAACTGATACCAAGATCTGTTGGCGCTACGTTGCCTTGTGGTTTGCCAGTCTGCGTCTTAACCTTACCCGGTCCAGGAATTTCAACAGCCTGTTCTGAATCTGGTCCTAATTTTTCTGGTTGAACGGCATCTGGTTGTTGTGCATTTACTTCCGTAGATGGAATGTCAGCCCGTTTCTTCTTCGCTACATTCTTATTTGGTTTACCAGGTTGACGGCTGGGTGGCATTTCTGGTACTTCAGCCTCACCTAGTCCCGGTGGCTCACTTACTGGCGCTTCAACTTCTGGACCCGCCATTCCAGGAGGAGTCATACCAAGTGCCATCTGTTCACCAAGCTGCATCGCATCTGTTCCAAAAACAGCGGCTGCGACCTGTACCACCACATTTTGATCAAATTGTTGCCCACCAATAAGATTACCTTCCTTATCCTTTCGTTCCTTCATATAATCTTTTTGAAACTGTCCAATAGCATCAGCAACACCCATGTTCTGATGTTGATAGTGCATCATGGCGGCTTGAATGACTTGCCAATCTGCCCACTGTTCACCAAGACCCGAACCAGGGGTTCCATCAAGTTCAAGACCTTCAGCTACCGTCCCACCAGATGGTGGCATAACAGCTCCTGGTACTGGACCAGCCTGTCCATGGTGTTCCATGCCTTTGAGACCATCAGCAATCTCTACGATATCTTGAGCAATTTCTTCTAGCTCTTCAGCTGCTTCCAGCTCTTCACCCTCTTCTTGTTCATGGGTTGGGCTCAAATCATCAACTGTATCAAATTCGTCTATTGGCTCTTTGTCCATATTTTCAAATTGAGCAATTGGTTTAAAACCAGCCTCAACCATGAAATCCCAAACCTCAGCCAATTTCTCAACCGGCACGTCCAATGAGTATGCTTCCGCTTTGCAGCCGTCCGCACCAACACCATCAGCACCCATCATCTCAGCTGCCTTGGCGAATTTATCACCAAATTCATCTTGTAGATCATTTGGTGTAACTGCCGTTAGGATTGCCTCTTCATTAATCATGTCGTTTTTAAATGCTGATGTGATCACTTTTGATGGAATAACCACATTACAGTTATTACAAGTTAAATCAGCGGCAATTTTAGGCATGTCATAGCTATTTACTTCTAAACAGCCTGGACACGTCATTCTAATTCCTTCACGGATAAAGAAAACTGGTGGGGGTGGTGAACCTGCCGGGTGCTTAGCCGTACTAACTAAATACATAAAGTCAGCAACCGCCCCATCCAGATCAACCAATGGATATTTCTTACTACCAGATTTAGTAGTAATTTGAACGATATCGTTTTGCCCAACAGAAATTGAATATCCAGAAGCTGTAAATTCTCTACCAGCAACGATGGTTTGTTCAATTACGTCCTTAGTAATTGACGCTTTCTTATCTTTGCTAAATGGATTTCCCTTCTTCTCATCCTTCTTATCGGTCTTCTTCTTAAACTTAAATTTTTCAAGTGATGGTGGAAGAGCTGCTGCTTTTACCATACTCTTAAGCTCATCAAGTGAGCCCAACCACCAAGCAGGTGTTTTAGTCATCGACTCAGCAGACTTAATAGAGACCGCCATAAGCTCGTCTGTATCGATTGGGAAATGGTCGCACCCATCATCGACCAGTGGATGGCTAGCGGTTAATGCCGCCTTATGACGAACCTGTTTAAACTCTTTATTGCTTTCCAACGCCTCACAACCACATTCGGGAACCGCTACTTGATCAGGTTGCTGGTCATTTATCTTAGGTTCAAAATTTGCGTCTGGCAACTTCTCAGCTGAATCTTTCTTGAATTGTTCTTTCTTCTTACCCTTCTCAGTATAGTGGGGCTCTGCACCCTTACTTTTCATATGGTGGGCAAGAGCCCAAGGATTTTCAACATTCTTAGATTTCTTCATTTTCTTAACAGTACCTTCCCAACCCTCTGGAGCCACTGCTTCCTTAGGCATTGCCTCGCCGGTCATTGCTAAGTTCTTAAGAGCCGCGTGGCGTAGTTCAGCAGCGTGCGTAAGTACACCAGTTCCATCAATACCAACATCTTCAGCAACTTTATCTTCTTCCTTAACTTCTACCGCTTCATCGGTTTTAGGTTCAACAAATTGTTCAGCGTCACGATATAATCTGCTTGCAATGCGGGTTGCAATATCACGACCATGTAATTTCTTAATACTCGTAGATTTGCTAACTCCTTTAGTTTCAGTGGTGTCTTTAGTCTCAGCCGCTTGAACCGAACTAACGTTCGTTTTGGACGCTCTATTAACCAGTTCTCTAATAAAAGTACGTGCTCGTACACTAATAGGATCATCAGTGTAAAGACCGTTCCGTTCAATCGCGGCGTCATACTCTTCTTGATTGGAGATTTGAGATGCAATACGAACTAATTTTGCAACCGGCAATGTTTTAAATGATACCTTGGGAATACAAGTATCAACTACTTCACCAACCGCTGATCGTGGATTCATGCCCTGATAATGATCACGAAGACGAGTCAGGGCACCAGCTGTCAGGGCACCTAGTGGCTCTGTATGCCATAGTCTTTCAAGATGAAGAGCAAATTTACGCAATTCCATATCATTAGCACATTTATGAGACGCATCTTTAACAACTGAGAATGCATCAAAACGTGATACAATAAGGGTATCATCAGGCAATACACGTTCTTTAACCAATTCATCTGCCACTTTACGAGCGGCTGCTAAAACTGGCATTGCGGCCATAGACGCATGGCGACGTTGTGCTACTTTTATACCAGATGTTCTTTGTTCATGCTGTTTTAACAGCCAGTCGGCATTTTGAGCTAGTGGCCCACTAGGAGATACGGCATCAACATCAATTTTACCGCCCGTGAGCTTTTTAAGTGCTGTTCTAGTTTGCATCGTCATTCTCCATCTGCTCTACTGTTATATCAGTAGTCTTGATTTGCAAGACATCAGCTTGCTTCGTTCCCCAGTTCTTGGCTTCCTCCGGAGAGGAAGCTACTACCTTGTATTCCTTTAGACACTTCTTGTTTAAGACCAAACTTATTACATATCGATTTTTCATGCTGTTTAAAACCTGTACATGTGGTGGTAACACAAACACAAACCACATCACTCCATTTACTACAATTAGCACAATCCTGAGAACCAGGAGTATAATATTTAATATTATTAGCGGCCTCTATAGATAACGCATGGATAAAGTCAGGGACAGAAGCAGACTTGATTAATTCATATGCCTCTTGAATCTCTAAATATTTACTATTATCTCCGCCTTTATCAGGATGGTGTTGAAGAGCAAGTTCTTTGAATCTATTTTTAACTAAGATTCTAACTTCGTCTAATGATGTTGGCCTACAATTAGATATAGACCACATTTGTGCACGTGCTTTAATAGCATACCATAAATCCAAGATAGCACATGCGTCATATAGGTTCATTAGTTAATCTTAGTAATGTCCAAATCTTGCATTTTACCTTCACCACTAAAAGTGGCGGTAACTAATACCTTGGCATCTTGATCATCAAGCTTGCCAATAAATGCCGCCTCAATAGATAAGGTATTATCTTTACCAATATCTTTAGCAAGTGGGGCAATCTTTCCTTCAATCGTATTAGCTTTCAATTCACGACGAATTGCCTGCTTGATACGACGTGGCACGTCCTTTACCCAAATTTGACCGTAATCCTTGAAATAAGAAATCCAGAAGTTTTTTGCAACTTGATCAACAGCTGTCTTTTCCATAACACTCATCCTTCTAATTAGTCACTTTGTTTGACTAGTTTACCTTGACTTAAATATTTAGCACGATCACGAGCATCAATCTCAATTCTATGTTCTGCTGGGTCCCAGCTCTGTTCACCTTTAGGAGTGTCAACTACTAGTATACCACCACGCGTAACATGCTTAACAGTTCCTTCAGTCCACGCACTTCTACCAGGTCTACCCGGCACTGGTATGCCTTCACCCGCTAAATCCATATTCTTAATTCGATCACCAGGTCCGATCGTAAACATCACATCCGGACTTGGATCATTACTCTTACCAGCATCATAAACCTCTATTCGCTTCTCCATCGCTTCCATTAATTCAGGAGACCTAGCGGGAGGTTTAGAAACTTGTGGTGCTGGTTGAGGTAGTGATGTGGGTTTCTTAACTTCTTCTTTAGTTTCTTCTAACGCCTGCTCAAATGTTGGTTTTTCAACTTTTTCTTCAATGGCCTCTTCTACACCCTCATACCCACCCCATGCCGGATCAGTGTGATATTCTGGCCAAATTTTATAATGAAGTTGTAACCACGCATCTTTATTCATGGGCTGAAGCCACTGATAAAGATCAATGAAAAATTTAGCAGACTGCCTGGCGCTCTGATCACCTTCTCTAAGGCGTTCATGAATGGTCATTAATGTTTTCTTGGTATCGTCACGAACGTACTCGAGACCCTTCTCTGGTGTATAATCATACTCATGTTTATACCACGCCATCTGGAGAAGATCGCGAAGATATTCGGTCATGCTCTGAGCATATTTCTTAATAGATGCGAATTTATAAAGAACATCCCTATGCTGTCTATAAGAATTTGCTAGAATTATAATAGTGTCTTCATCATCCTCTGAAATAGCTTCTGAGATAGGTTCGAGGAATTTCATAATGTCAGAAAGATGTTCATGCTCAATAGAAAGTAATTCACCAATATCGTTCTGTAACCCAAAGATACCTTCTGCAGCACAATGGGCCGCTTGATATTTATTAATACCTTCTACTTCAGCGTTTAGAAGCCATTCAAGGGCTTCTTGAGTATTGGTATGAATTTGTTCTATGCATGGAATTGTTGTTGGTGGTAAGCCACCAAGATCCACAATCCACCGAGAAATTAGTTGGGCGTGTTCCAATTCATCGTTGGCGTGTTCTTCAAAATGCTCTTGTAATGTATCGGTATGCAAACCATACCGAAGCGCAGAAAGAAATGTATATCGCATCCATTGGGCATATTCAGCTTGTACGATATCACACAATATAGATACCAATGTGCTCATTTATTAGCGAAGAATTCTTCGTCCCACTTATCAGCAATTTTACGATTATATTTACCCTGAATTGTTACACCTGTTGGCATCCCAGCTTGCGACATACCACCAGAACCCGTGCCGCCCGCATATGCAGTAGCGTTACTTGATTTTTCTTGTAAATCAGCTGCTAAACCCGCAATGGATGCTGCGGTGTTTGGGTCTAATCCTTGAGCCTTGGACATGTCGTAAAGTTGTTTGGACGCAGCAAACAATGCCTTTTGGTCACGTAAATTAGCCATTGCTCTAGTGTATATTGAAGACGCCTGGGCGTAGACATCAATGGGTCTACGTTGAGCATTTACAACAAATGCAATAATGTTATGAGCTGTCTCACCTACCAGATTAATAATTCGTGATCGTAAATTAGAAGCGCGTCGTGATTCTGAATCAATTCTATCTTCTAGACCTTGATTAAATGATTTAATAGCTTCAGCTAACAATAAAGCCCACATTTGTTCTGAAAATTGAGGTGACTTTGCCGCCATAATGGTCCGCACAGCCTCGGTCTTCCAAGGATCATCTACTACAACTTTATGTATTTCTTTCCTATTGACGGGGCGTAGTTTTGGGGTTTTGGGTTCCATCTAAATATCCCCAATCAAACAGGCATAAACGCCTGTACGTGCTTAATAGTCACCCCAAGAAAACACGCTAGCAATGGATTTATTATGATATCTTAATATTTAAAATAGATAAAAATTCTACGGCTTCTTGAGCACCAATCTGATACCCTCTTGATTTTAATGTGGCCAGCGCTTTAGATAATTCCTCGGTAGTTACTATATGGTATCCCATAATATTATCAACAATTTGCATGGTACGAGCACCATGCTTATTCTTACCAATGGTTAAATATCCTTTCTTCCTTAGTACATCGACATATCCAACCACAGACGACATTGATTTGAAACCAAAATTGGCTTGTACTTCACGAATGGTTGGTGGATATTTGTTATCTCGTAAATATTCGCTGATAAAACCATATACTAATTTCTGACGTTCTGTCAGTTCTTCTCGTTTATTAATGTTCATGTACGCAATGTACCATAAACTATGCTAGCACGTCAAATTATATAACCATTGCTTACACTAACCATAATACGACTATTAAAATAGTAGTCGAAAAGGTTGTAAAATAAAAATGAGGTATGATACAGTAAAACGTGAAGAGTTAGCATGTAGTTATGACACAAAGTTAGGAGTTATGGTGCATAGATTTAAGATAGTGGCTACTATTTGTCAATGTGGTTCGGTGTCTGTGCAAAAAGGGCAGACACATGGTGGATGGAGACAGTTACATGATGATACTCCAAAAATTAAAGGTTAGTATACCATATATACTAGGTGTCACGTTATTTTTTAATACATACTGGTTTTCTAAGATCGCGGCAGAAGAATCAAACAATGAACTGAGTGCAGAATCGGCGTGTGATATGTTGGAAGAATTAAGTGAAATAAGTAAGATAGAATATAAAATTTCATTAATTGAACGAAAAATTAACCCACAGCTGTCATATATAATTGCTGAAAAAGTGTATCGATATAGTAAACAAGCAAATAAGGAATCTGATCTGGTGTTATCAATTATGGCTGTCGAATCATGGTTTGACCCAAACGCTACATCTCCTACCGGGGCCAAAGGACTGATGCAGGTAATGCCATTTTGGGAAAAGATACTTAATGTAAAAGACTTATATGACATGGATGATAATATTATATCTGGTATTAAAATACTTTCAAAATACGAAAAACGGTTTAAAAAGACAGATTTAGCGCTAGCAGCTTATAATAGAGGCCCAGAAAAAGTTAAAGAGGATTTACATAATCGTATAGATCCAAGAAATAAATATGTATGGGACATATCGAGAATGTATAAACGGCTAAGAAAAATAAAATTTGGTACCATTACTTATGTCGCTAAAACATAGAACGGTTATCAAGATACTAGACGGTCAATCGAATTCATTCATAAACTATATAAAAACCAAAGAGGTAAATTATGACAGAAGAAACCAAACAAGAAAACGTTGAACCAGCAAATCAGAAAAGACAGGTTATTATTACGACACGAATTAAAGACATTCTTCATGAAGGAAATATTCGTTCTTCCGAAGATTTCATTGAAGCTGTAAACGATAAAGTAATAGAAATGTGTAGAACTGTTATTGTACGTTGCAAGAGTAATAATCGGTCAACTGCTAAGATTTGTGATCTATAATACTATACATCCATAATTCACTCCCTGCAGTAATACCACTATTCTACATCTGAAGCTTCGGCAAAGTTAAATGCCACATCCCAACGCCCACCAGCGTCACCCCAGGTCTGTAATGCGCTGGTCTTTTAGCCATCCACCCCGATTTTGAAGTGCCCATTAAGCAGTCCTACAGGTAATGGTTTCCGATGGTCATAACTTCGATAGTGGCTGAAGAACACCTCGCCGCTTCCACCGTCTTGATGTGTTACAGTACTCAACGTCCAGAGACCTTCATCATTGGGCGTCATGTCAATATAATAGTAGGTACCGACTTCAAATGGATGTTGCTCGTGGAAGAATAGATGACACTCTCCTGATGGTGAACACTCCCAGAAACGCTTGTTCTCTTCCGATTGCTTTCCCCGCTGCATTATGGGTCCAAGTTCAATCTGCCACGACTTGTCCCATTTTTGCGTGATGGCCAAACAACGAAATTTCGCACGTACCGGTCCCTTCATGTTCCTCTCCTATAGGTAAATGTTTGGGACCGCACTGTTGACCCGGATCGCGGTGTGCCGGTTGTTACTATTATATCAAATGGTGGGGTTGTCGTCAATAGGCTGAGAAGGGCGGGCCGGTTGTTTAGACCCGCCGCCCTCTCGGATTCAACGGTCGGTCAATCAGATTAAAGAATCCAATCCAACGCTTTGGCTTTGTCCGTATAGGTGTTCAATCCCCAAGGATACAGAGACACCAACGTTGATGGCGTTCCATTCACCTCATCCAATATTCCGTCTGCGTCAAGTTTTGGACCTTGTGCTGGCCCACCAGCATCACGTCCTTGACGAATGTGGAACACGCACTCTAGCCAATACGCGCCAGGATACCCTAACCGGATATCTTGGAAGAAATTACCACCATATCCGACCGCTGCTGGGTGTCGAGAGGCCCACTTCCAAGCCAAGGATTCCTGCCCTGGAGTAAGGCTGGAATAGATGTTCTCAATTCCCGCCTGATGCCCCTTGGATGCCTCGCCAGTTACTTCAACCACGTACCACTTGCCTCGATCCATAAACCGAAGGTATTTGGTGCGAAGTTGAACACCCCAACCAGCAGGGGGCTGCTTCAATGTTGTGATCGGTACAAAGCTGCCATCAGGGGCCAGGTCGTAGTAGTTGTCACAGCTGACAGGAACCACCTCCCCGTTGTAAGCACTATATTCTGCCAACGTTGCAAATGGGGCTTGAATCTCGAACCATGAAAACCCTCGATAATGCAACATCCGTTGGAGGCTGTCCAAATCCTTACGGCTCTTGTAGAAACGTACTTTCCCTGGATAGGCAGGGTCTTCTGTCAGATATCCCTTGTAGGGAACGTGCCACGGTACAGGAACCCCTACATCGGATTCGAATTTTCCACCATTAGCCGTGTAAGCGGCGAAATCCATATTCTCAAATTCTCCAGCAAAGTAGTAGAACTTTTGAACATAATCATAGCTGTAAATACCGGGTGTTACTCTACGATAATTTGTGCAAAATCCATCAGGCGTACTTTGCCCCGCAAATTGATCAGCTGCTACAGGACCCGCTGAATCGAGTGGTGCCAAAATCAGTTGTTGCGGGGTACCAGAAACCGGCAGAGGTTCAGGCATTGCATAAATCGACTCTGCGACAAAACCTGGAAGTACTTTGATGGCATCAAAAAATGCATGTGCTTGTACTTCTGTCGCGCCATACGGACATTTGACCAACATGTCCAAATTGTTTTTGGACAAAGGATCAATCGAATTGGCGCTAACGTCATTCAGATTGTATCCGGCAACACTTCTGAAAAGATTCGAATACAAATTTCGAACTTGTCCAAGTGTTTGACCGAGGGGTTGCGCGTACTTGTCATAAACTCCGTAAATCAAAAGTGACATTTCTTTTCTCCTAGGCAATCACGTTAAACGTGTGCTGTTTGAATGCTACGGAGAACGTCAACCATTTGTCGTCCACCGCAACTTGAATTTTGAGTGACGCCAAATCATTAGCGGCATACACCTTTGTGTCACCACCATCCCAATCCCAGACCCAACTACCCGCACAAACACCATTAATGAATCGCGGTGTTTCAATCCCGTGTAAGAATGTTGGGTCCTCGATGTCCTCGTCATTAAACGTGGCATCAATGGTAATTATTGAGTCGCCGTTGAACCAGGCGTGAACATTCAAACCATCTTTGGTCTTGAGAGCAAACTCCATTGGCATTACATATGGAGTATTTTCTCCATTCAACAAAGCGGCTGAGATATCCTCGCTAGTAGCGGAAGGTACCATAACCAATTCCATGTCGCCGCATAGTGCGCGCTCCATCAACTGAATTTTGGACAAATTGGTCCTATGGTTAGCCGTGCATTCCTCCAAAATTTCATCATCAAGAGCACGCATCTCGTACTCAAGTTGGGACTTCAATTCCGCAAATTTTGGTGACAATTTTTCAGTCTCAGCTCTAGTAGCAAACAACTTCTGTTGTAATGCAGTGTCCGTTTCATCCAACATGACACGTGTACCGCGAACATCTTGTTTTGTTTGAACAAGCTTCTTTGCTGTGTCTAATTGTAAATACAACATTGTCTAATCCTTTCTTTATCAACCGTGCAGTGGCGTGCCCGTTAAGTTTAATTAAGCACTAAATGTTACGGAATCTTTAGACAGACAAATCAATGATGGGCTACCAAATGTGGTACTGCACGCTAAATACACGGTTTCATCTACAAGATCTGTCAGCGTACATTCAAATTTGCCGTCAGCATCATAGCACCAACACGACCACTTAGAATTATTTGTTTCCAGTTAATGATCTGATCTATCTTCCTATCAATAACCACAGACACCATGTCAGTTTCTATTGCGCGGATTATTTGATCTAACGCTGAAATGGCCTCGAGTTTATATGGTTTATTGGTTTCAGCACTGGTAACTTTAGATAGATCGCTGGCTATCACCTCTATATCTTTCATGAACATATTATAGGCACGAGATTTGCAATGATTTTATATAGTGCTAAATTGTGGTATTGTGTGAGTATTATATATGGATAGGAGGTTGTATGACACAAATTTTAGCTCCGTTTACAGAATTGGGTTATCCTAAAATTGCTGAGGATAAACCATACTATCAGCAGCTACTAACACCAGAATATGTACAAAAATTAGCGGCTGCTTTACAGGTAAAATTCCCAAACGCCACATTTAAAGTATATGAATCTGGAATGATAAATTTCAAGGGTAGATATTTCTCAAACATCTTGGCCATTAAACCAGAAATCAATTTAACATTTGATGTTAGATTAGATGGGCAAATTAAAGATGATACGGGGACTATATTTAAACCATTCGTTGCCACCAAAATAGTGTTTCCTGACGATAATCCGGCAGAATTAGCTGATTGGGTATATCTAGAGACGCAGCGTAAGATGAAAGAAGTTGAAACACAAATGAGGCAGGCCCGATAATGGAACAAACTACTTTAGCGGAAATTATGAAGCACCACTATCAATGCGGTGGATTTGAATTTACTAAGAGCGATGTACAATCGAATGAAAAAGGTGAAAAGTTCATTAGGTATCGATGCCTAAAATGCAAACACGAAATTCATGAACGACTTGATGTAGTTAATAAGAAGGCAGCATAGTTTATAATTTTATGGTAGTGCCTAGCTCCGGTAGGTAGGTATCCCTCCCCCCTCTATCTACCGGGGCTAGTTATACACGTTTCCACAAACACCACCACTTTATTGGTTCATAAATTTGTAAAAATCTATCTTGAAGAACTGAAGATTTATGAAATTGCGTGGCTTCCACGATAACACGTTTATTTTGAAATCTCATTTTAAGGTGGGCGGCTTAACCCCCGCCCTGGGTGCCAACGACAACGGGGCTCAACCCCGCTGCCGAATCTTACAAATACTAATGGTGGACCTGCTGGGAATTGAACCCAGGTCCGATAATCTTTTGGTGGTGGGCACTACGTGCGTATCTCGTGTACTCGTTTTTCATCAATCCTCAGCCCACTGAGCAAGCTGATCCAGACGATTACCTGTCTGTTTGTTTCGATTATTGCCGCGCCAGGACCAACAATAACCTAGCCTACTTCTTTTCCCGAGTCAATAGTAGGTGTCTCTTCTCGGGTCCTCTTACGCGGCAGCGAGCTGCCGCGTAACAGGTTGCTCAACATCAGAGTTGGCAATTAAACGCTGCCTTGCTTTTTAACGAGGCTGCAAGACATCCCCGGCACGCTCCCATTCACCTCCGTATCATCGTCGAAACCGTTCAGGCCCATAAACTTTTAGTATAATACCACAACCCACCATGAATTACTAGATTATTTAACTTTTCTTACGATATGTCTTGAAGAAATGTTTGACTTGAGTTCGTAGACATTCCTGGCGCATTACCATCACGTGGAATATGCCAAAAGCATGGATATCCAGTATGTTCCAAAATAATATAATCGATGATTTTTGTCGATAGATTGTACTTACCAAACTTGGCGGCCTCTTTTCTAACAATTTTTTGGATATTCATTTATTTTCCTTTTTGGTTTCCGGATTCATCGGGTAGTCTCCCTTCCAGACACGCATCCAGCGTATCGTACATTTCAACAGGTTTCTGGTAAGTCTTGCTCGGCAATGCCCGCCAAGCCCTAAGCGCATCCACGATTTTATTGGCGGCCTTCAGCGCAGACTGGATACGCAAGAAATTTGCTAGAATGTCCGCATATGGGCATCCATCATCGTGCGCGTAGCTGTCGCACCCCGGAAGATACGGCGCATCTGCCGCCACAATCGCTCGCATCTGGTCATAGTCTTTTGTTTTGGCGGCAAGCTCGGCCTCGAGGTCTTGGTGGGCGTCACCCATCTGCCTCATTGCGTCCGCTCCGCTATCAAGCATAGCCCGCAACTGGTCACGCTCTTTCCTGGTGGCTTCGAGGCTGGCGCGGAGGTCGATTACGCGCCGCACTGACCCAAAGGATTCCTCAAAATCAGACACATTTTCTCCGTAGTAGAAACGCCTCCCACAACAGTCGCATTCCCACCGCGGGTTTTCGCAGGTCCCAGGCCTCGGCTCGTCAAATTTATACACCACACGTAGACATGCACAGCTAGCGGTACTCATGCGTCTCCCTTCGCGATTTGGTAAATCAACCGTTCTATCTCTGCCTTTGCCTCTGCCAACTCACCCCGCAACTGGTCACGCTCTTTCCTGGTGACTTCGAGGCGTGTGCGGAGTGCCTTGATGGCTATTAGCGGGATGTTTCCTGTATCGTTGTTGAGCACGTCAGCATCGCGCAGCTCATCGCATATCTCTTGCCATCGCTCGGGCAATCCATGAATTGCGTGCCACGCCCCACAGTTACAAGCCGGGACATCACACATCACAAATCCGTTATCAAACAGCACGTCCCGTAGTCTTTCCACCCTCTCCCGTTGCTCAATCTCAGCCGGTGAGCCGTGACCGCACGCGCAACACCAAGGCACAATGCCCTCCAAAGTGTATTTTACCACCCCGCACCGCTCGCACTTCGTCGCCTGGCGCGGCTCGTAGTTGTAGCCGTTGAACAGGGGTGGGACGTCATCAACAAGTCGGTAGTGCCCAGGACATGACCACCCAACGCAACGTTCGCCAATAGCGTTTGGATTATTTTCGCGCACTACCTTACCACACACATCGCATTTTAACGTGGTCATTTTCACAACCTCGGAGCTTTCGGATAGTGTTTCCGCACAATGTCGGCGCATTCCGGCAATGTTGCAAACCTGGCGGCACTGGCGGCATCGGTGGCATAGGCGGCGGCATATGGGGTGCCTTCGTAATAAAACGGATCGGTTACGGGCGGATCTAGTAGGAATTGTCTACGGACCCCTGTGGTGCAGCGCTGTGGGCTGAGTGGTGTAACCCTTTGAGCGAGTTCCGCCGCAAGCATTCTGTCGGCATGTTCTTTTTTGGCGCTCATTTTTCCTCCAAGAGCTTGCGGGCCTCTTTTGCGTGTTTCAGCGCATTTGATACCACGCAAAAATCCAAATCAGAGCACGGCAGCAAATGCTTTCTGAGCACAACCGCGTCATGCCCTTGTAGCCCGTCAAGGTTTTCGATGGCCGTGCAAATATCGGATATCGCCTTCCGCAACTCCTCATTTTCGTCGAGCAACTGTATTACCTTGTTGCTGTCTAGCGTTTGGCTGTATGCAACCGGATACCCACAACTATCATGCACCCCGTTCTCCTCAACACAATCGCCAGGTACCCAAGACCTGCACCGAAGACACCACCATTCTTCTGTGTGGGTTTTGTTTTCGTCGCACAACTCCCGCAGATTGGCGCGTTCGGTGGGGGTCATGGGGCTACCTCGTATCGGGAGAATGTCAAATGCAATGGAACGCACGGGACAATACACAGCCAGACATCAAGCACTGAAATATCGGGCTCGATATGAGTCCGTTTCCAGAATAACCCAATCCAGAAGTCCTCTAGTTTGAACTCGACTCGATATGCCCAGATCATCTCTTCCTCATTTCTTATTTAGATGCAGTCTTTCGCAACTTCATCCCAGTCCACCACGACACTCGACGCAATCCTTCGACTGGATCGACGTAGAACCACGCCCCCTTCGATTTGAAGACCGAGCCAGGTTTATGGATGGCTACAGAGGCATTGCGCTTGTCTTCTATCGCGGCTCGTAACCGTTTTTCGTAATCAATCGTTGGTATCTCGGATAGAAATTCTGAGCCGTCATGTCTGATTTCTTGCATTACCCATTTCCTATTCTAATTCTTGCATGGCTTTATGTGCCTTCAGGATTGCAACTACATCACCACTCGCCATGGCTTCGTCGGCCTGTTTTAATGCAATCTCGATAACACGTGCGCCAAATGTTCCTGCTGGCCCTATACGCTTGTATTGGATCAACAAATCCCTGCATCTCTCTTGCTCTTTCGGAAATTCTTCACCGATTGATGACATTTGATTTCTCCTTATTGGTGGCCGGTCGTCAAAATCGCGGGGTTAACGATACCCCACCGATCACTCTTGATCCCGTAATATGCGTTCCATGCCCTGCGAAACTCTTCACCCCGAGAATGGCAATGGCTCACCATCTCCGCCACACACCCAGCCATGAAACCCGTAATACCACCAGCTCGAATGTTGTCATCTGCGGCATCGATGAGCTTGTAGGGTGTGTCATCCGTGATTGGTGGCTTCGCGTGCTCAGGCTCATCGAGCATTCGCATGACTTCCTCAGCCACCAGCACGCAGCATCTTCCATATGGATCTGAATTGTTATCTATCCATTTCTGCCAGTCCTCGGGTTTGATAATTGGCATGATACGATGCTTCCTACTTTCCAATTTAGACACTAGGAATTGAATTTATTTGCTGCCTATATTGTGCCCTGGCACTGGTAGCCCAATCATCCTCAGTACCCAAGTCCACAATATATTGGTCAGAAAACGGGGGATTGTACCATTCCAGGACACCACCTTTTCTAAAGTTTTTACCCCACATCGTGGTCCCATAATAATTCTCCCCAGGTTCTCGATAGGCAGCTACGCGCTCTCTTTCAATAAATGACATTAGTGCTTCTTGAGTTTCAGCCTTTGCTACGGGTTCCACGATTTCAATATTGGGTGATTGCATATTATTTAATAACAGAACAAACATTTTGATCTCCACGATATCAATATATCGTCTAAATATAAGCGTCGGAACTTGTCGGTATATTGATATATGTTGGCACGACGCCTGCAATCTACTGATTATTAGGAGGTAATATGACATTTGATTTTGAAGCTATGAAACAGAAATTTGACGACCAAGTATTTAGCGAGTATCGAGTAACCCTACATTTGGTAAATGCGGTGGGCGGGACCCCAGCCAATCCACAGATGATCGAAGGATGGATCAATGCAACGTGCAAGGCTAAAAGTGCTGAAGACAAGGCCAAGATTGTGGAAGCCACGGTCCAGGAACTCCCGGAAGTGGCCGACGACAAAGAAACCCGAAGTTGGACAATTTTCAAACGCGATGATCGGGGGCTTTATATTGAAGGCCGGTGTATCAAGAGTGGGCTCAAGGAAGCGGCTAACATTATCAAGGATATGGTGGGAATCAAGGCATTGAAGAGCAAAGTCGCGGACCAGGTATTCGTGGTCGAGGATCGATGTTACTTTACCCGTAACGGAGAGCCGATCAAAGAGGTGGGTCAGGAAGAACGGGCCATTCATGTCATGACGGCCAGTGGACCCCGAAACTCGTTGAAAAAATTTGACATCCTACATGACGTGGAGGTTACATTTACGGTTAAAATGCTGTGTCGAGGAACCGTCACCGAAGAAGCTCTTGGATTTGCAATCCTGTATCTCCGGGATCTTGGGATAGGGTCAGACCGAAGCCAAGGATATGGGAAGAGTCGGGCCGTTGAATGCGTAAAGGTCCGGTAGACAAATCATATGACAAGCCGAACCATTATGAGCCGCGCCTATATGACGTATCCTTCCCAGTCGAAACGACCCGGTTTGACAAGTCGAGTCGCCTCGACCTCGACCCGACCACATGGGTCTATCCCCGCGACAATCCCATCTTATCCGGCCCGGTCGAAACTCCCCAGACGACATACCTCATCGACGCACATCCATTCAGGTCATTCAACAGATCGTGCGATGCCCATATCCCCCACCACGCGTTTACGCGTGGTGGGACAAGGGATTACCGGGAAACGGGACCCCAATATCATATGGGTCCACAATACTAAATTCAGCGTCTTCGAAGTCGGTAATCCAGAGATCTAGGTCTTGAATCTTAGGAGGTTGTGGGATCTTCTTTGGACATGATAGACTCCTATGGTAATGTTTCGACGGTATTACGTGTGAGTTCTTGGTTATCTAGACGACGGATTGCTTCGTCAATATGAGGGGATGTGGGGCCAGCTTCAATGCCATGGGCCTGTAATTTCTTGCTTAATACCTCGGGGGGGTCGGGGGACCCCACCAAAGTCAGTTCGAATTAACTACTTAGCCACCTTCACGGGACCCACGGGATGGCTGGCGGGGGACCCACGGGACAAGTCCTGCACGATACTGTACAAACGTTCAATGGTGGGGTATATCAGATCATATAATGTGTGTGAAAAACTGATTGACTGGCTTACGGTTAGCGGTTTATCGCGAACTTCGACAATACCATACACTGCAACACATGTGAGGTAAAACATGACAACGTATAGCAAGGGACGAGCAGGCACGAAAATTGCAGTTTCTCTTATTGTGGTGGGCAGACCGTGTGACCCAAGATCAGTGGTCACGGTAGCGGTACACGGTAGATATAGTGGTAGTATAAGGAAGACTGAGGTTCACCCCTTGAACCTCAGCTGACCTTATGTCGTGGGTTCAGAGTCCCTAAACCCGACCCTTCGGGGTCAGAAAGGCCAAGGAGTACCATGCAAGCAACCCTCAAAATCGAGAGCCGTTCAAGCAACCAAGACATCGAGGCCTTGAAAGCCAAGGAGCGCGAGCTGAAAGCGGTCGAGCGATCTCTCAAGGCCGCTCAGCGACTGGCCGATTGGGAAGCCGAAGTAGCAGCCGTCAATCCCCAGTACCAGATCGGGAGCGTTCGCCGAGCCACCGAAGAAGTGTCGAGTCTCGGTCATTGTCATGGCCAGGTCTGTGAGATCATGTGCCAGGAATGCGGAGAGCGTCGAATTGTGAACCTTCAGGATGCTCGGCAGTGCCGATTCTGCAAGCACTGCAAAGCCACGGTCAACCAGGTCAAGGCGAAGGCCCATCGGACCACCAAACGGTTGTCCGGTCGGACAGTCGCGGACCTGGAACGGGACATCGAAGCCGCCCGAGTCCAGCTTGAAGCCATGACCGCCGCCAAGGTTGCGTAGCTGAGACAAGTCTTCAATCGGGAGGGCGCAAAGCCCTCCCCGCTAACCCGCCAACGCCCAGTCCCAAGCCTGGGGTGAAATAGGGAAGAGGGGCGCGAGACAAGTCTGCAAACAACCAACAAGGAGGATACCATGGAGACGATATTCTCATGAAAGTGGGACATGAGGATTTCAAGGCCGCTCAAGCAAGAGGTGACGCACCAGCAGAGGCAAGGCTCTTTGCTCGAGATGATTTCCTGTACGACATCTGTGTTGACGTCATTGGCTACTGTGAAGACAAGAAAGCAACCCTTTAAGGAGGATACCATGAAGAAGTCCAAGAAAGTCCGTAGACCCGTTGACACTACCCGTGAAGATGTGACCCGGCCGCTTATTGACCCCGATTTCCTGGGTGGTCTGACCCTAGTGGAGGCAAAGCCCAAGGAGGTGATAATAGACCGGGACTTTCTCCGGTCCATGATCCACTGGTCATAACCGGGACCTAGACATTTTCCGACCGTGGACCCGGATAATCTCCGGGATCTGGAGATTTCTAGGTTGCAGTTAACCTTACGACCACGAGCCGTCGATGTCCCAAGATACCACAAGATGTTTGGCTTGGCATCCACGGTGCAGCGGTAGGGGGGGTGGGGGAGTCGGTGGTGTGGTCGCCCTGAATCCTAGAAAGGGTTCAGGGTAACACAGCGAATAACAGCTGTCAAGTATTGCTGAAAGGAACCATGACCCGAGAACGAGATGTCTGACCCATCCGGGAATTTCCAGTTCGACGAGCGGATTATCAAGTTCATCGAACTAGCCATGAAACAGGAAATTGAACGTGTCAAGAGAGGAGAATCATGAATCTACCAAAACCCTGGACCCGTGACATCATCCGATACTCGGCTACCATCGCAAGGGCCGCTGTGCCCGTGGGAGCCTGCCAGCACAAGCCCGTGAAGGCAGGTCGATGGCGGGTCAAGCGACCCCGGAGACCAGCAGGCGTGTGTTTTGCAATGTCAGGACCAAGTACCGGGGACCTGACCGACGTGGTAGAGCTTGGCCTCAAGCTAGCCCAAGAGGCGATGGCTCGAGGTGATCGGGACTATGCAGCGGCAATTCTGAATCGGATCGGAACCGTGAAGCGGGACTATGAAGTGTTAGCCAAACAACGGGAGCTGGTCTCGCTATGTCGCCAGCTCCATCGCATGGGAGGATAACACGTTCTGCGTTCTAAGCATTACTCTTATCTTGATCAACACTATTAAGACACAATAGTCTAAGTGTAGTGTAGTTCACCAATATATTGTCAGCGTTACCAGCCGGTAACATACCGGATAACGAGTCAAATATGCAAATGGTTGCATATTGTAAACGATCGTTTACAAAGTGTCAACGACCGTTGACAACGGGCATGTCAGCGTTACCAACCGGTAACACGCTAGACATGAAAGACGTTTCGAATATGTCTCGTCTGGGGGTTATGGCTGGGAGGTCGCTAACATGATACCTAGACCGGGGGTCGCCGGGGGTCTCGACCTAAGATTGCCGTCAACACTTTGTGAAAATATCGTGTGACCCCACGGTCATTACCCTGAAAACCGTCACATGACCCACATATCTGGTAACATACGCTACCATACAATGTCTTAATATTACGGTAAACCCAACCCACAATAATTACCAACCACTAACCGGGAAACCATAATCCCCAGTTAATGGTGTTTAAACCACCCAAGGAAGGAGCTAAGTCATGTTATTTACGTTGACCGACCACCCGCCGTTCACCATTATAAAGCCTGCAATTTTCAAACAAATTACCCGTCTATTGACTAAGGCGGCCAATCATGGGCTAGAGATTGCTGAGATCCTTAGTGAAGCGTCAGATACTCAAGTCGCCAATATTGCGAGCTACCAGGGGATGCCCGAAGATGAGTGCTGGTACTTTGGCTTTGAATTCTGCCAAGAATGGGTACCAAGTTTCAAACATGGTTTCAAAGCCTGGGTTTATACCCATGATATGGTTCACTACATCTTCGTCAATAGCCAAGAACCACTGATTGTCCGGCGCATCAAACAGGAGATCGAAAAATTGCAGGATCCACAATACGGTTTAGACGCCCAGGAAACCGCGCTATTGGGTAAGGAGCTACCTTGAATGGTTATCGGATTGTGTGGACTGTATACCCGGTGAACCAATTCCAGGCTCGTCTCCTCGAGGATCTAGCGTCAGATTATTCGCCGGTATTATAAACCACGACCAGGGGCTTGGTGCCATCATAGGTGCCCGCCGACGCGTCAACGCCACTGGTACTAGTCCCCAGTTTAATGGTCGGGGAGGCTTGTCGGGTATCACCGAGATATACACTCTTGACTGCCGTGGTGGCTTGGATATCAGACGGAAGACCCACCACATTACCATACCCAATTACCACGACATCCGTGGATGGCGTACCACCGGCACAGCCACTCAACACGCAACTGGTCACTTGGGCAAAGATTTTGGTGCCGGTTAGTGTCTTACCCGCACCCGCACCATTGGGTCTCATCACTTCAACGACCGGACGACCCGCAGGATCCACACCCGTAATAGTTAAGAGACCTGTACACGAGTTATTGGTATCTGTCAGAACTGCCGTGATGTTGCGGGCGACATCCGGCTGACCAGCAATCGTTAATGGGCCATTAGCCCAGTTGGTAGATGTCACGATACCATCGGTATCCGCGAGTTCTGGAGCCATCAAGTATCCGGACACCACCAATTTAGTACCTTCCGCGACATCTGTGGGATCGGCAAGGCTTAAAACTTGAATCGTCCCAGCAGCCACTAGTTCTTTAATAACAGGGCTCTGATTCACGGCCTCAATGGTCGCTACATCTCCGATATCAATGGAACCACCGGTTGCAATGTTTCGACGGATAACGTTTACCCCCAACGTAACATCGAGCGACAATGCTTGGGGTGCCATATTAACAATCAATACTTTAGCCATAACTTCCTCCTGTACCAAATAATAAAATATTAACGGTTTCTAGATATGGACCAAGCACACATGTTTAGCTTGGCACGCGTTCTGCACTATCTGGTGGTATGCAAGCGGAGCATACAACACTAAATTTACTTCCGCTAAAAGGAGCCAGCAATGTTTATCGAATCAGCGGTTACTAGTGGTGTGGTGTCGGATCTTCAGGCGATCAAAGTAGAAGAGCAGAAACTGAAGGCTGTTAAACAGGCACTCCGGGAAGCTGAGAAGCTGTACGCGTGGGAAGCCACCACCAAGGCCGTTAACCCACAATATATGGTAGGTAGCCGTCGTCAGGCAACTGACGATGATCTTGCGGTGTTGGAAAACACCCATGGGGTGGTGTGCGTGATCACGTGCCGGGAATGTGGGGCTGAGCGCATCGTGAACGTGCAAGACGCCAAGCAGACACAGCTTTGCAAAGCGTGCAAGGAGAAAGCTAACCGAGTAAAGGATCAGATTCGACGGGCCAATAAGCGGCTGGCTGGCAAGACCAAAGAGCAGCTCGAACAGGAAATCGCGGCAACCCAGGCTCAGCTCGAGACCTTGAAGGCAGCAGTTGGATGAAAAGATATCGAATGACTGACCAACAGTTAAACCGGATCCTTGATGCCTGTAAACCGGTTCCGTATATGGTGTTCGGCGGCATGCAGCCACGTTCACCACAACAGAACGCCAATGATGCTTGGCGTGATTTGGGACATGAAATGGGGTTTGATTGGACGACCGTTCGACCAATCGGAGCGGACATGCATGACTTTGAGGCATTACCAGTAGAATAGCAACGTCTTGATGGATGTCTGGGGTGGTCCCGGCCAGTCATTAAGACCCAGGGTTGGAAGGAGCCTGTTATGTCACAAACCACTAGTTTCCGTCGTCCCGTGGATCAACTGTACACTTGTCGGAAGAACCGTCGTCATTTGGTGAATCGCCGTGACACACTGGTGAGTGAGCTTGTAAGGGCAGCTAGGGTCGGAGATGTGGAGCGAGTGCCATTTCTGAGAAATGAGGCAAATCGGGTCAATGCTATGCTGGCCGACATCTCAGAACAGGTCCAGCAATTGACCAAGACCGCCCGGTGACTATAAAAGAATGATATGGGCCGAGTGGGTCCACCAAAGTGTTGATGTGCCTGGGTGCAGGAATTTGGTATACTGAACAGTCTTAAAAACTGTTGCCCGTAAGGGATTGAGGGATCGTGCCCCTCCCCAGGCACCAACACTTTATTAGAAGGTTGACAGGATGCTTAGAAAACGATGGCTATACGAACACCGAGAACTTAAGGGGAATTTCAATGTATGAATATGTGTGGGTTTGGGATATAAACAGCTGTCAATGGACTCGAATATTAGTCTTTAATGTTAATGGCGGATCATGAAACGAATCAGTCACGAGGAGTCATGAAACAACGAAGCGTTACATTCTCGATTACAGTGTTTGAGACCGTTGAATCTGGTGAAGACACTATGGATCTAGGTGATGGTGAAATTGAAGTGGTATTCACTGGCAAAATTCTGCCTGGCATGTGCATTGCTGAAATGGCAGCAGCCTTGCGTCGAGTGATCTTATTACTGGTAAGCTAGTAGATATCTACACATGTAGCTAGGAGGATCCATGAAAGTCAAGAAATGTCGTTACATGGAACAAGCCCGCACCTGGCAAGAGCGTGAGGTAGGTTGCCCACTCGATCATTGTCAGTGTGGTACCCATGATGTTGATACTAATGACATGGATTACGTTCTCTTGAAGAAAGCCGGTACAGAGATGAATGGTAAAAAGTGGAAAACAGCACTTGATGAGTGGCTTAAAAAGGTAAGAGATTAAAATGAAACCTGAAGAATTTAAGTTTTGGTGTGTAACAACCCCAAAATCATTAGAATCAACAATTGATGACGTTCTATTTTCGACAGATCTCCGGGGATTCGCACTACAAATTCTTGGCGGTCTTGACCATAAAAACATCATATCAGTAACAATGGACTATGAAGAGGCAAGAAACCGAGCCATGAAGGTACTTGAAGGATGGAGGATTATGTATGGGTGAACTATATGACGATTTGTTGGCGGCAGGGTGTGAGATGGATAACCACGAATCAGATCTGTATGTCCGAGATGTACAGATGGCTCGAGACATTATTAGGCTTCATCAATGCATGGGTGAAAAGAGAACTGTTAATAGATTCAAGTCATCACTTGACGGTAGCGATTGGTTGGACATTCCATTCGCATATCTACCGTGGTGGCGAAGAAGGGTGGGATAATGCTCTGCCCAATTTGCAAAACGACTCTTGTTCCTGGATCACAGAAGAAGTATGAAACTTTGGCCGACCATGTTTGTAATCCAAATGGTTCACCATCATTACGCGATACTTTCAACTGCCCCAACGAATCTTGTGAAGCTTGTAAAGACGGGATCTTTTGGGCCGATGATGGCGAAGGATGTTATGGTGACCTTCGTAAGAAGTATCCATGGATTGATAATAACGATCAACCGTTTGATTCTCCTCACCGCGCTATCCATTTTCAGTATAGCTACCACGACGAGGATCGTTCATTTATAGTCCATCGTAAGGTCAACTACGAGTCTAACGATCATGGCGATAAAGTAGGTAAGAAAGTACGCTACACCCTATCAATCAGAAAAGACGGCGGTTACGTACACTACATATCAGGGATTCATATGTTTTTGTATGGTATGCGATGTTTCTATCATAACAGAAAAACCCATCTTGAAGGAAAGCCTTGGAAGTCAGTAGATGGTCAAAGTTATTGGAGTCAGCAGATACTTGACCAGATCAAACGTGCTGATTGGCCTCGAGCTGAATGGTGGCGTAAGCTTGAAACCTGGTGGATCATGACCTTTCATCGTAAATTTGTTGATGAAATCAAGAGAGGATGAAATGGATTACGAGAATGATATGCGTGGAGGCTATGATTGCCTCGACCACCAATATGTAGACGGTCATTGTGGTATCTGCCATGAAAGGGAACGTTCAATGCCTTGGATCAAGTGTCAGTATTGCAAACGTGAAGCTGCAAAAGAGCAGACGTGGTGGGTTTGTAACGTTTGTGGCTTTAGAGTATGCTGCGACTGCGTTCATCGACACACGGGTTCATACTCACATGGCGGATCCAAGTGTAGCCAGTGCGATAATGGTCAAATGGAGCTAAGACCCAATGGATAAAACCATGCAAACAAGAAAACGAGAAGGTGGAACTATGGAGTTCTGGCCTAAATCTGTGGGTGAAAGGATTGCAGCATTTCGTAATGTGGTGGAAAATAAGTCATACGCTAAAATTGATGGCTGTATGATCGATCTATTCAGCGCCAACTATGTGGTTCAAGTCTATGATGCGCTGAACCCAATCAATCGAGAAAAGTTTATGACTCTCGTAGCACCAAAGGCCGTCAAGGTCGCATTCCAACTGGTTAAGTAGGAGCAAACATGCGCTACACGTTTGAGCTTTCATACCATCATAACAATCCAATGCCATCCAGTAACTTCACAGTTGTGGCTAAAAATAATGCCGAGGCAGTGGCCAAAGCCTTCTATCTAGCGATGGAGCATCTGTGGGGTGACAATTATTCGACAAGGAAGAGTTTTGCTCAATCATTTCCAGTCAAGTATCAGGAAATCGTGAAATTTCTCAAATCTAAGGAAACGACCCACATTTTCAAGTTGGATGACCAAGAGATGGGTGAGACCTGGTATGTCCATGTATGGAACGAATATGACGACCATGTGTACAGTGATGGTAAACCTGGTGGTTGGAATCGTGGATTTGGTGCCGGTGGTCCGGAAGAAAATTCTACCGATAAACACGAAAATGTCTGGGTTCGCCAGATTAGTCGGGGAACACCAAAAACTAAGGATCACTTGATTGCCGGTATTCAGGGCATGGTATACAACTTGAATAAGCTAAGCCATAAAGACCTAATAGCAGTTTACAATCTGTTGACAGCGAAATCAAGGAACAGGAATATGACGAAGAACTGGAGGACGAATGATCATCGATAGAGAGCGGTTGATGGCCGACATTATGAAGTCCGAAGACGCTATGGAATCCTGGAATTCAGGCGACTACCACCAGGCTATTCTAGATGTCTGTTATGAGGCGTGGAATAAAGAAGACAACAAAACATGGGATTATCGGGACATGATTAGCTTTACCCGTTTCACCTATGGTAGCTTCCCGGAACTCATTGTTCTGGCCGGTAAGTATAATCAACAAGTTACTAATGGGGGGCATGATCAGCTTTTCAGCAATGGGTACGGGGACGGTGTGGGAGGATGTTTTGCTAAGCACCGTGAAATTCCACTTCATGATCGGATGATTCGATTGATCATTCCACGAAGACTGGGATGAAGAAACACAGGGAGTTGAACCATCAAATTTTTATTTCGCGGCGCATACTAAAAAATCACTACCAGAAATCTGTGTAACTTGGTACAAGTATCCTGGTCGTGGTATGGGGGGACATGAAGATCTTACCTTCAAGCAGGTGCTTCAAATTGGTTTGATTTGTTTGGAGGCTATAGGAGAAACATGAAAATCTGGAGCGCTAAGATTGATGGTGTGGGGAACCACATATTCTTAGACGATACCAACCAAATGAATGAGGCACAGGTTCGAATTGCCATCTACTACATTCTATTCGAGACATCTGGAAATATGTACAAGCGACCACTAGTAAAGCTTGATTTCATGAAAGACGACCAACAAGTCCAAATATCGGTACAGAGTCTTAAATTCTGTCGCGTTTACAAGCTCCTCAAAATCGAATAACAGTACATATTGTTTGGCTTGGCACGTGCCGTGCACTGTTTGTAGGTATGCAAATAACACACCATACATATGAGTTTAACAGCTTACAGGAGGTAGGGGATGCGCTGTGACCAACCAATGGGTTTGAATGAGCGGGCTCGAGCCATCGTTGTCTCGCAATACCGCAAATATCAGGACAAGATAACACGAACATATGAAGACGGTAAGACTGCAGAACTTACTCAAAGTGGACAAGAAAGTCTAGTCAAGTATGAGAAGTGTGGGGAATACCACGGATTTGATTCCCACGACTTGACTCGATACATACTACCCAATGGTGATGTTTACGAAGAGTTCGAGCAAGCAAGTCCATGGTCTAGTGGTCCATGCATGTTTCTAGCATTGAAAGATAAAAATGGAGATGTGGTCAAAGAATCCATATGGACCGATCAAGAGATTGAGCAGGCACTTTAGATAGGAGGATTAGATGAGCGCAGCCACGAAGTTAGCTCCGGTAATAAGCTTAACGAAACCAAACCGAGGTAGTACCAAAGGTGGTGCTCCAAAATTGGAAATTAAAGGACTCGAGGCCGATGTCGCCAAGATGCGACAACGGCACATGCAGATTGAAAGTCTGGAAACCGAACAGGCGCTAGATGAAGAAAAATTGTTGACCACTGTGAAAGAGCAACGCCTCTCTTCAGAAGTTGAAGGTCAATTCTATAAGAATGTTTTGGTCGATAGTGCTGATGGGATTCCAGCCAAAATTGTGTTCAAGAACATGTTCAAGCAGATTGATTGCTGCCACGAACCAGAACTGCGAGAACATCTGAAGAAGTGTTATGACCAACTGTTTGAAGTAAGATACAGCGTGAAGCTCCGAGAGAACAATGCGGTAACTTATGAAAAGCTTAAGCAATTACTCGGAAGCAATCTTGAACTATTGTTTGAGGTAACACCGTTTATTTCACCGAGAGATGAGTTTATGGAGAAACGATCACAGATGCGGGGATTGTTGGATAAGAAGACAAACGCGGTCCTGGATTCAGTAACCGAACAGGCACAGTACAAGCCTTCTGTGAATTTTAAATAGGCATGATTGAAATTAAAGGACAGAGAAATATGAAACTACTGGTTAGCACTCATAATACTCAAGGCCTGCGTGCTTCAGACTTCTGTTTTGTACCAGATGGAGAATTTGTGCTTCCATCAATGTTCGTGTGCGATGATGACCTAGACGGTAGCTGTGGGTGTAATCGTGGTATGGTGGGAGCATACTGCCATAAAGGTACTACAACTGTTAAAGTTGTAAACAGCTCGATGTCAAAGACCGAATTTGGTGTGATGGTTGCAAATTCAGTCCATTTGAGGACAAAGGTTAATAATACGGAAGCGCATAAGATCGCACAACGAATGGTCGATGGTATCTTGGAGGCTATTAAACCATTTAAAGTTGGTACTATTCTTGAGTACCGAGCCGGGGAGTTAATACCACGATGAAGATTGTTAATAAAAATCCGATGGAAGAAGTAGTATTGGCCGTAATTGAACAAGGACAATGTTTCCAGGTTTGTGGTGAGATCTATATCAAAACAAATTTAATAAATGGAAACGATCATAATGCGGCTAATCCCGTAAATTTAACGGGAGGTGTGTTAGCTTATTTTAATTCAGACGATAAGGTTCTACCAAGACCGGATTTGATAGTCACAACAAAGGAGAAATAACGATGTCAAGAATGAAGCGAGTCAATCGAGTGGTAACAGTTCAACCAACAGTAATAGACCAGGTTCTATTAAGTGATGGGATCCGACCTATTAATCAGGAATGTGCTCCAGATTGTGCGGAACAACGGGTACCTGAACGAGCAGGTGATATTAGTGTGAGAATGGACGATCCGAAATTCAATCCACTGGTCCTAACGTGTCCATCATCAGTTTCATCAGAACAATTGTCCAGGGAATTGGGTCTTGTAGACGTTACAACTCAGAAAGAGAAACGTTTAGAAGAAGCCGTTCTACCAGCCAAGCAATTTCAAAAATCTTTGAATAAGGCGATGGAAACCAATCAAATGGTTAGCGTAGCCAAGAAGGAGACCAAAATGACCAAGCGAGTTCGTAAGACTAAGACCATGAAGCCCGATTTTTACGCCCGATATCATCATGTGGTGCCGGGTTCAGTACGAGAGCCCAGTAAGGCAGACTTAAAGGCAGTCTCCAACTGCCATGGTCGGGTTTGTGATGTTAAGTGTGTAGACTGTAAGCGGGTATTTACCATTAATACTCAGGACGCGTTTCAATGTTTGCGGTGTGACGAATGTAAGAGCAAACGAGCTAAAGAACGACGTAGTGAGCGCGGCAAGAAGTATTTATTAGATCATATCTTATTGAAAGATTAAGAGATAAAATAGAAGAAATTGATAAAGCAAAAACTGATATAGATGAGATATGGGAATTATTTTGGGAAATGTTTATCGTCACATTGGAGTGTGGAGATCTTGGTCCAGAAGATGTTCCAGATCTTATCAGATTATGTAACAAACACAAACAAGTTTTATATATTGAGGATGATACGTGTGGTTATTGTCACTCATTTTATCCCCATAACGAACAAAAATTTGTCCGCGATTTCATAAAAAACATTAAAAAATCAAAATATTTATCACAAGAAAATAAGCAGTTCATCCTTAAATGCATAAGGAAACACCGATGAACAATAAATGGATGTTTAGATCACTAGATCCTCAGGAAGAGACAGTCTTTCGTCAATGGGCAAGGGACCATTGGGAACCCAAGGAACCTAGTCCATTGTGGCACCCAGTGGTCAGGAATGAGTGGAACCGAATCACCAAGGAGCGATCAAATGAGTGCCAAAACACGGGCTGATCGGATTAATGAATCAGCTGATAAGTTAGTTGATACACTAAAAGCACTGGTAAGATATGACTTCAAGAGCGGTAATGGCTGTGTCTTTTGGCCTGCTAAGACTAGGTGTTTATGTTATTTCTGTGAAGCCTGTCGATTGATCGAGTATATCGACAATAAGCCTCTCACCCTTTAGGAGGATCAATGATTAGTCGAGCCAAGGTGTCCAAGGCCGATGCTGTGTTGGCGGTACTAAACGAGCTTATTTCAGAAGAAGACAAGCACGTGCTATATCTGGAGATGTATTCAAATGGTAGAGAACAGGGATATCACATCAAGAACTTTGATAATCATCAGGCCGTTTCATTCAGTGAAAATCGTTGTTCAGACCAAATAGTGGTGTATCGTGGTAGTCTCGTATTGTTTAATATGCAGGGCAATGTGCCTAATAAAGAAATTTATGAGCATGCTAAATATTTCAAATACAATGAATACACTAAAGCCGCACAGTATATTCATAGTTATCTAAGTAAGGAAAACTGTGATAACGAAACTGATCTACAGGGATTTGGACCATGAAAGAAACCAACATTCACGATAAATTCACGTGCAAGGTTAAACAATTTAGCCACGCGCCTAAGAAGACTCGACTAACCGGTAACAAACGAAATGGTGCCGAATCTGCCCAGCACATCATTGAATTTCCTGGTGGTGCGATTGAGGTATCACGCACTAGTAACAATGAATATTGGGCTCACATTATCGTCAATACTGGACAAGTGATCGATGATTGTGAAGGTCTTTGTTCTGCCCATGGTGAAATTGTTGGGTCACGAATTGATTATCAGGACAAGATTGTAGAAATCGAGAATCAAGACAGAGTACAACAGATCGCGATAAGGATCAAGGTGAGCCAATGACCGAACAAGAATTCTGCGATTGGTTGAGCGAGAAGGTACAACAAGCCCTAGAAGATGATCTGGACAATGGTGATGAAGATGTTCCAGATGTTATATTCAGATCGTTTGAAGAAGCCGGATTAATGACCCGAGACCGAGGATTGGTGGTTAGGTTTAGTAAACCGCATGACGAATTCCAGGTAACAATTGTGAGGCGACGATGATCAAGAACGTTAATGTAAATCGACCAACCAAACGATCAATTACCAGCCGGGTAACTAACATGTCTAACTATATGGGATTACATCTTGAACTTCGTTGGCTTGGTAGGCGTGCTCGCTTAGTCTTTCAACCAACAGACGACAAATTGGCTACTCGAGATATTTCACAGCTGTTAACAACCGCTAAGATGGCGGCACATTTGGATGGGGTTGAAGAAGGATATTATCTGGGCAGCAATTTTGACGTGAGGTAGAACATGAAGAAATGTCGTGTTTTTGTTCCTACTACGCGATACATACCAGGAACCAACCTTGAACGACACGTAGTTCGCTGGGAGTGGACACCAAGAGCATTAATGGTCGTTTATCAAGATGGTATTCGATGTCGTAGTGAGTGGAAAACACTTACCAAGTTTCTACAGGCAGTTCGTCAAGGCCATGAGGGACCTATCATTGAGATAACTGGGAGGGGACATGCCAGAATCTGACCAATTATTGCTTATAGATGACGATCTAATCCAACAATTCAATCAATTGGTAAAGGGAATTGAACCCGGTGATCTAATGATTACCGCCTATGAACGTAAAGATTGTATGGTAATAGATCTCGACGATGAAGAGACCACCCACTTTGAATTCATCCAAATTGGCGCTGAGATAATGGCAACCGCGCATGCAAGTGATAGACATGTCTGGCAATTGCAGTACGATCAGGCTAACGTAGTGTTCTTTGTGTTCGCCAAATCTGAAGATCAAGTAATCAGTATTGTTCAAGACATTAAACATAATTGTGGGTCGGAGATGTTATCATGAATATTCGAACGTTTATTAGGCGGCATCGTCAGGAAATTGACCAAGCAATTAATCAGGTGATATTTCGTTATGATGGACGTGGTGGTCGTGGTACGGTTCCTAATCCACCACCCCGACACAATGACGAGGAACGTCGTCAGTGGATTTTGAATAATGAGGGTCTGTATCTTTGGGCTAAGAGGGAGTGTGGATCATGAAAAAGAAACATAGCTACTACGTTGATATTCCAAACTTAGACAAAGAAGAATGGGAAAACGTTGGTATCTTCAAATCTCGTAAAGAGGCACTTAAATTTGCGAGAGATAAATTTGGTGCTGACAAAGATGGTAAAATAAGTTTGATTAGTAAAACAGAAGATATTGACTTAGAGGGATGAAGAATGAATATGCAAGATAAAATTCTTGATGCTATTCATAAGGTGGCCAAGAAACATAAGTGCGATTTTGTGAAAAATTCATCTTATGCCAATGTAGGAAATGTTTACATTCAACCGATTGGTAAATTTACTAATTGTTTGGCGTTTCACTATGATTTTCAACCATCAAACTGTACTCTACAATTTTACCCCGGCAATAAAGAAGTTGTTGCCACCTGTGGATTCACACATCCAAATTGTATCATGGATTTTTACACTAAGTACGACACGCCTCAGAAAATTGATGATATGCTCGACTGGGTATCAAAACATCTAGGAGAGTAAAATGAAAAATACCGCTAAGGCTTTACATTATAAGAGTAAAATTCATATCAACTGGAATAACATCCTCAAGGAATTGTGCGGCACTCCGTGGGAAGAGGTTGAACCTGGCCGTCGAGAACGTCAAATCTATCTTGGTTCCTGGCTTAATATGTCGCCCAGTGGCAAATATTACATGCCGTATGCGTGTAGTAATGTTGAAGTGTGTCGAGCATGTGCAGAAGCTTCTGACGCACCGTGTGATGAAACTAGCCCGTGTACAGGTTCGACCGGAGACCCATTGACTGGTGAGGGGCATTGCGAAGTGTGTCGTGACGCGGCATGGCAAAAACAGTTAGAAGATGAAGCCAGTGAGTTTGGTTTGTATGTGACTAGTGGAGAAGGGGATCCGTGCGATATCATGATTGGGCAATATAAAGAGGCATAAATCTTGCAACCTCTAGTGTAGGAGGTTTATCATGGAACGTAGAGCATATAGAAGAGAAAATATTGAACTACCCGCTCAGCTCAAACTAGGAGATTGTTTAGTCGATGGTAAAATATGTGATTACTCTGCTGGTGGTTGTTTCTTTTATCCAGAAGTTGGGTATATTGATGGTCGATTTGTGCATACCGATGATGTAGTGGACTCATTCAAAGAAGGCGATATATTGAACGTTGTTGTGTTTGCGTCTGATAAATCTCAACCAGAATTTACGATACCATCACAAATTAAATGGCTTGGATATAATGGTCGTCATGGTTGTGGTGGATTTGGGCTGCAAAACCAAGCAACCATACTACAAAGGGCAGCATAGATGGGCGGTATCAAATATCCACCTAAGCCCATGAGGGGGTGGCCAGGAACAGATCTACACAAACGACTTATTGACGATCCTGAATGGATAGCAGAGCCGAAAATTAACGGAGAACGATGTATTGTCCAATCTGGTAGATGGAAAAACGAAAATGGTAGTCACACTATAAAAATCTGGACTCGCAAGTGTCATATAATGGTAGGGGTGCCACAAATATTACAAGACATACTTAGCGAGATAATGAACGGGACCATGTATTTAGACTGTGAATTGGTTAAGAAGTCTCATATGTGGGTATTTGATATTCCTGGCCTCCCCTATCGACTTAAGGATAGACGCAAACACCTAGAAGATTTTTATGAATATCGTACCTGCACCGGAGATCATAAATTCGTTAAACTAATACCATGGATCCCCAAGGAAACCGCGTACGAAGCTTCCTTGGCCAACGGTGACGAAGGAACTGTATTCAAGAATATTAATTCTCTATACAAACCACAATTCGATCCTGAAGATGAGTCACCGACATGGGTTAAATTCAAGAAACCGGAGAAATGGTAATGCGTAAACACCCACCCACCTGCAAAAAATGTGGTAGAGAAATCACAAACCAAGAAATTAAAAGTTACCAAAGGGAGTGTAATCTAGACTTCCCTTCTATATATGATACGCCTCGTATTTGCGAAGATTGTGCAGAAAGTATTCCTCTACCTCATTCAGATATTGATCTTGGGAATGGAGAATAAAATGGCAGCTAAGTGGCATATTTATGAAAATAGCGATGAATTCGTAATCGCCAAGAAACGTAGGGCTCAGGTAATGGTCTGCGTACCATTGAACTATGATACTGACTATACCGATAAATCTGGAAATAGGGTAGAATATACCCGTAGACTGGTCCTAGCCAAACTCGTAGTTGATGCTCTAAATAAGAAAGGCAGGGTGTAAAATGGCTAAGAAGGATATTCAACTTAAAATACTCAACGGTAAGAATGATACGGTTGAAAAGTATGAGGTATCTGATCTTAAGGCTGTGGTGCCGGAAATCCGTAAAATCGATGAGGAAATGAAAGAACTCAGCAAGAAGCGTGAAGCACTTCATGACATGATTATGGATCGTGTTCGTGCAATTAGGCAAGACGAAGAAGAGCGGGGCATCCTATATAAAACATTCATTGTAGACAGTACTGATGGTGTCCCAGCCACAGTTATGTTTAAGAATGTGTTTTCCAAATTGGATGTGGAAAACGAACCTGTGATGCGTAAAGTGCTTGGAGATGTGTTTGACACTCTTTTCAAGAAAGACGAGAATATGGTCTTGAGGAAAACAGCCTCACTTGATGCGCTGCGTGAAGCGCTGGGTGATAAGGCCGAAGTCTTCTTTGAGACCAAAGAATTCATTTCATTCGAAAAGGATTTTATGGAAAAGCGTGCTGCTATACGCAAGAATCTAAAGCCAAACGTAAATGCACAATTGGACAAATGGATGGCGGATAATCAGGCTAAGCCAGACCTTCGCCTAAAAGGATAAACCATGTCAGCTGCCGAAGAAATGTTGCACACTATTTATAATGAAATTCTTAATAATCATTGGACTTTTGACGACCAAGAAATACAACGAGCCAGCGTGGACAATTTAGAACTTCACGTACATTTGCGTGACAAAGTTATCAAGATTAAGGTGTCGGAGACAGCAAATGAGAAAAAGCAAAGAAGAGTTAATAGATAGATTGAAAGAACTTGACGAGCAGATGTCAATCCTGAAAGAACATGAAAGGTTGTTTAAATGCAAATGTAAAATTTGCCGTCAGACTGGATGCGACGTATTATCCTTTGAATATAAGGGACCAGCACATATTAAGTGTCTTATTCAGCTATCGCGTTCTTCTGCACAACGCTAAATTCTTTCAATGATGGTTGTCTAATCTTTGGAATTCTAGCTTCTGCTGGTGAGCCATCCACATCACGCATTGGTAATGAAATACTGTGCATGTGTCTAGTGCGTTCCCTTAATACAGCGACCTCTATTTTCAATGACTGTATGTCATCATGTATTCTTTTAAGTTCATTGGTAACATCGGACGACAAGTTATCTAACCCCTTAGCCGTAGCCTCATATGAGGCTCTTTGTATTTTCTCTTGATTTTTAGAATCTATGCTATATTGAATAACACCAAATACAAATCCACCAACCGCAACAAGAGATGTTATTAAACCGGCTAGTGCTGTCATATTAATTTTACGCATGTTCCCATCCATTCAAGAATGGATAGCCATTCCGATTGCAATTCCAACGGCTACCCCTACAACGAAAGATATGATTGGAATACTTATTAACAAATTACGCTGATGTGTCGAATCGGGTGGTGTCACCTGCATATTTGGAGCATTTGGGTGTAACACCTCATTAGAGGGTGTTGTATATAACCTACATTTTGGACATGTTGGGCATGAAAGACGCCGTGGTTGATGCGAAATTGTTAATTTATCGCATTGTTCGATTTCAACTAATCCACGAAGTTTGGCTGCTTCAAGTTCAGTTTTACGCAATGATGAATCATCAAGTGTTGAATTTGCAAGTAATATAAAAGCTATCGTGACAATCACTTTTTATTCTGTCGTTCAGTTAAAAGTAAATTATATATATCACGAATTGTTATGGTAAGACCATCAAGCCGTTGATTAATGGCGTCTTGTCTTTCTTTTGACAGCTTTTCAGCAACCACTTCTCTCTGTGATAGTTCGTCTTTCGTAACGAAATCTGTTGCTAAAAGACGCACCATCATCACTGAAACAATAACCGCTACCGGGGTAAGAATACCAATCATCTTTACCCATTTATAAAAACCGTCTTTAGACTCATTTGTCATTGTTACTACTCGTGATATTACTGTGCTCCACATCTGACCACCTGGATCCTCACTTTAAACCAAATAGTAGATGCAAATCATCAAATACCTCTAAATTATTTTACAACTCTGACATTGACATCACAATCTTGGAAATCTTGGGTAGTGGTGCTGTGGGCTCAGTTGATACTGGTTCAGACACTGGCTCTTCAATGGACAATTCGTCTTCTCTGGACTCTTCAGTCTGCTCATCCATGGACTCAATTTGATCGTGGTATTCTTGCATGACACGATCCATCTCATCGGCCAACCGAACCTCATCGGTCTTCAACGACTCGTCTTGGAGAACATATTCAATTTCATCAAAGCATTGCTGATATAAACGGTTTCGTTCCTTGAGTTTGGCAAGTTCATCGGTATCTATGGCACCAGATTTAGGATGCTTAGGTGGAACCTTCATGCCCTTGGGGAGTCCGGATCGTTCCACGGAACGTTGCTGCCTACGTTGCTTGCGCTTCATAGCGGCTTCTTCTTTAGTTTGCTTAGGAGATGAAGCCTGAGCAACGTGTTGACCCATTCCATGCCAATATTCTTGCCATTCCTTCATACTGGCTTCTTTAGAAACCTCTTTCGGCATATCTGTCTTACTAGTTGGCTCCACCATAGGTTCAAATTCTTGACCAGATGATACACATGCTTCAGTATCCGATCCTTCAATTTCTTCGCTTCCTTGGTCTTCTTCACGGTTTTCTTCATGGTTGTCTACTTCTTGTTTGGGCTCAAGCATGTTTGGTGTTTGAACCATTTCTTGTAGAAGCTCACAGATATCTGGTGGCGTGTCTACCTTCTCACCAGAATCTAGTTCAACTCCCATAGCACCTGGTTGAACAATGATCACAGTACCAGCAGTAACCGTACCACGATGTGGTAGTGTAACCTTACTACCAACTTTTATCGACTTTCCGTGTCTATCTCTTACCGCAGCTTCCCTTACGACTGGCTCCGGATCATATCCCAAAACATGATCTTCACCATGTTTCCTAGTCAACATAAATCCACCATCTGCCTGTGGAGTAAGCTCCCACAGATGGTGACCTTGACGATAGAAGCCAGTACCCATTTTTTCAAAATCATTAGGAATATCATTGATACTAGCAACTTTAATCTCAGCAGTCTTTTCCAATTTACTGGCTGTTTTTACCATATTTTTAATAGGTGTCTGGGTAGGTTGTTGAACATGTTTATTGGCACGCTTAGTTTGAACGTCTTGCATTTTGGAGGCAATTCGTTGAATAGCCCCATCGGCCAGCGTACTGGTTCCTTCTGATGTGAGATTACGTTCCATGATATACTCCTTGTATCACCCCCAATAATCCGAGACTAATATATATTGGTAATTGTTAGACTGGTATAGCACATGCACTATCTAGGTGTGTGGAATATGCAGCACAGATTAAAAGAGGTTAATATGAAAAGGAAAATATTGAAGAACAAGATGCTTAATGGGATAGCCACACAATATATTTATAACATGGATAGAGAAGAATTGCTTGATTACGCGATTAAATCAATGGTCAGCGAATTATCTAACATGAAATTGAAAGATCTACGTAACCTGTATACCTTGATATTCGAAGATAAGGAGACAAAATGACCAAGGAAATCAAAGAAGCTTTGGCGTCTGGTGATAGTCTAATTGGATTTTTGGTATGGTTTGATTGTGAAAATGTTAGTGTGACACCATCTAACCTAAAGCAGCTGTTTAATCAGCATGGTCTAGATGAACGACATCTACCACAAGACATCAAACCTAAAAATGCCTTTCAAAAGGCATGTAGATCTGTAATGATTAAAACAGGTGCGACCAGTGACACCAGACGATCTATCACAAAGCTAATCATTGATGGTATGAGTAAGATTGTTTATGGGGTGGTGGATTTGGATGTAAATGAAAAGGTTGAATCAATTGAACCAGACTTTAGTGACCGGGTATGGCTGGACAAGGGAACCTGGAACGTGTCTTGGGATAAGGGGCATAATGTCTCTAAGCTAATTAAACAAACATATGATAAATTGTGTGGTGAATATACCACACGTGATATCTCACGAATGATTGTTGACGCCATGGAAAAAATGGCAGCATTGCGTCTGAGACGTGCTGGTGTGGTATACTTTGTTCCAGCTAAGTTCGAGAAGGATTTACAAGCACTTCAAGGTGTGGTAAATAACGTGGGATCATGCAATATGCAATTGTTTGCATTGGGAGATACTGGTGGATCAAAATTTGGTAATCGAAACAATTTGACACAGGCAGCTAAGAGCCACGTACAAGATAAAGTCGCTGATATGAGAGCAGATATTGCTGAATTGAAGAAATCTATCGAGGATGGAGTTATTAAGGGACAATCGGCTCAAAACAGCATTGATGTACGGCTACGTCGATTCCGTGAACTTAAAGAGAAGTGTGTAATTTTGGCTGACGCTTTAAAAGTCAAATCAGAAATGCTTGAAGGTGAACTGGATGTGGTTGGTAAGTTGATCAGAGAAGAGCTGGTGGTAAATTAAATTTGCGCGATTCGGAGGGGCCATGTTGAAATGTGAAGGACTGACAATCAGACAACTACGAGTCGAATATGGGAAAAATAATAACCTTAAGGAAGTAGATGATATTAAAATTGATGAGGCCATCACTGATTATTTAAATCTCAAACCAGGAACATGGTCTTTGAGAGCATTTACTGCTAACCAATTTGGATTTTATTTCATTTGGTCAGTACAATAAGGAGATGTTGTTATGGTTTACAATCCAGTTGAAGTCAAGATTAACATGAAGAAGGTTACAAACGGTGATAACGAGTATTACATTGGTAATTGTGATATGGAAATTAATCTTCTTGACACGGTACTTAAGTTTTATCCACCAAAAGATGGTGAGAGATTTGGTGTGGTAGTAATTAACACTCATAAAGAAAATCGTAGTATGGCAAACGAACATAGTAAATCAGGTATTGAAGATAATCAGTAATAACCGAGGAGCGTATAATGGCTACCGTAGCGCTTGCCGAGTGCAGGTCCGCTGAAGGCGTCAGTGTGTATCCTAAGATTCAAGAAATCATCAAACAATTGAATGTTGGTTTTTATGAACGAGACACAATCATCAAAGCAACATGGGCTGCTATTTTGGCACGCCAACACATATTGTTGATTGGCCAGCCTGGTACAGGTAAATCACTCGTCGCGGATAGTATTTGTAAACGTATTGGGGGTATGGAATACTTTCAATGGTTGTTGACTAGATTTTCTACTCCGGAAGAAATCTTTGGTCCAGTAAGTCTCAAAGGTCTCGAGAACGATGAGTATCGACGGGTAACCACTAATAAGTTACCTGAAGCACATTTGAGCTTTATTGATGAAATATGGAAAGGCGGATCAGCGATTCTTAACAGTCTTCTAACGGCCATCAATGAGCGGGTTTATGATAATGGCAAAAGTAGAACTAGCATACCATTAATCAGTGTTGTGGGAGCAAGTAACGAACTCCCCCAAGATGAAGAGCTAGCAGCTTTGTATGATCGATTTATTCTCAGATATAACGTTAAATACATTCAAGACAG